>Ga0209538_1001924_pt1 | contig 10750 bp, 7 predicted proteins | sample BarGraNGADG00211_2_FD_184492 | JGI IMG/M metagenome (GOLD analysis project Ga0209538, IMG submission 184492) | Arctic peat soil microbial communities from Barrow, Alaska - Barrow Graham LP Ref core NGADG0004-211 (SPAdes) (version 2) | ecosystem: Environmental > Terrestrial > Soil > Wetlands >... | reverse complement strand
GCGATCATCGGTGCGATCGTCTGGAACCTGATCACGTGGTGGCTGGCCCTGCCGTCCTCGTCGTCGCACGCGCTGATCGGCGCGCTCACCGGCGTCGGCGTTGCGTCCGGGGTCACGGTGCACTGGGACGTCATCCTGGACAAGGTCGTCATCCCGATGGTGCTCTCGCCGCTGGTCGGGTTCACCCTGGCCTTCCTGGCCATGACCGGGCTGCTGTGGGCGTTCCGCAACGCCAACCCGCACAAGGTGAACCGGCGGTTCCGGATCGCGCAGACCGCGTCGGCGGCCGCGATGGCGCTGGGGCACGGCCTGCAGGACGCCCAGAAGACCATGGGTGTGATCGTGCTCGCTCTGGTCGCCGGTGGCTTCTACCCGCAGGACGCGCCCATCCCGCTCTGGGTGAAGCTGGCGGCCGCGAGCGCGATCTCGTTCGGCACGTACTCCGGTGGCTGGCGGATCATGCGCACGCTCGGACGCCGGGTGATCGAGCTGGACCCGGCCCGCGGCTTCGTCGCCGAGTCGGTCGCCGCGACCGTGCTGTACACGACCGCATTCGCCTTCCAGGCGCCGGTGTCGACCACCCACACGATCACCTCGGCGATCATGGGGGTCGGGGCGACCAAGCGGGCGTCAGCGGTCCGCTGGGGCGTGGCCGGGAACATCGCGATGGCCTGGGTGCTGACCATCCCCGCCGCGGCGCTCGTGGCCGCCGGGATGTACTACCTGCTCTCGCCGTTCGTCACCTGACCGGGGTCGCCCTCTGACGGGTGGCCGGCCGCGGCCTCAGGACTCCCTCGGCGGGCGGTGCCGCTCGACGGCGACCACGCGGGTGCTGCGACCGCTGCCCGCAACATGGACGGCCAGCAGCTCTCCGGTGCGGAGGTAGGGATCCGTTGTCGGCAGCCGTCCCACCGTCCACCGTCGGGTCGCCTCCCCGACGACATCCATCAGGGCGGGCAGCACCGGCCGGTGCGTGACGACGACGGCGTCCCGGGGGCGGGTCAGGTAGTCGCTGCAGGCGGCGACGGCCGCCGCGGGGTCGGCCGCATCGGCGGCCTCGGTGAGCGCCTCCATCGTGTGCACCGGCAGGCCGGTGTGTTCCGCGTAGGGAGCGACCGTTCGCAGGCACCGCTCCCACGGGCTGGAGACGATCTCGCGAACGCCGAACGCCGCGAGCACCGCGACGAGCGCGTCGGCCTGCTCCCGGCCTTGGGCGGTCAGGGGCCGGGTCGCCTCGTCACCGTCCCAGGCGGACCGCTCCCGGGCCCGGCCGTGCCGGGCGACGACCAGGACGCGGGTGGACAGCCGCCCGCGGTCCCAGAGCTCCTGGAGCGCGTCCAGCGGCCGACGGTCGGTCGGGCGGGTGAGCATCTCAGCGGCAGCGCTCGCGGACACCCACACCGTGTCGTCGATCTCGTCGAGCGAGGCGCGGCGGACCGGGGAGCGCACGCCCAGCGCGGCCCCGTCGTCGTCGGTGGCGACCCGGGCCGCCCAGTACCGGACGTGCTTGGCCAGCCCGTCGGGCGTCCAGTAGCTCATCGAGGGCAACGGGACCCCGAGCACGACCGGTGTCCCGGTTTCCTCCGCCACCTCGCGTACCGCGGCGGCCGGCACCGACTCGCCCGGCTCGAGCTTGCCCTTCGGCCAGGACCAGTCGCGGTACCGCGGCCGGTGCACCAGGGCGACCTCGAGCAGGTCGCCGCTCAGGCGCCAGATGACCGCCCCTGCCGCGAGGACGACGGGGGCGGTGGTGGTGGTGCCGGTGCTCACCGGTCGCGAACCGGGCGTCGTCGCTGGCGTGCGATCAGCTGCTCCTGGAGGTCACGCAGCGGCCGGCCGCCGGCGTCGACGTGATGGTGGGTCCAGGTGCCGTCCGGCTCCAGGTGCCAGGACGCCGTCCCGTCGTCCATCGACAGCTGCAGCAGGTTGATCAGCTCAGCGGCGTGCTCCGGACCGACGGTCATCAGGGTCTCCACCCGACGATCGAGGTTGCGGTGCATCAGGTCGGCGGAGCCGATCAGGACCTCCGGCTCCCCGGCGTTCGCGAACGCGAACACCCGGGCGTGCTCCAGGAAGCGCCCGAGGATGGACCGGACCCGGATGGTGTCGGAGAGTCCCGGCACGCCAGGGCGCACCGCGCAGATACCGCGCACCGACAGGTCGACCGGCACACCCGCCCGGGACGCGTGGTAAAGGGCGTCGATGGTCGCTTCGTCGACGATCGCGTTGACCTTGATCCGGATCCACGCAGGCAGTCCTGCCTGGTGGTTGGCGGTCTCGCGCTCGATCCGCTCGACCAGGCCGGAGCGCATCGCGCGCGGCGCGACGAGCAGCCGACTGAACTTCGACTTGGGGGCGTAGCCGGACAGCTGGTTGAACAGCCGGGTGAGGTCCTGGCCGACCTCGGGGTCGCAGGTGAGCAGCCCGACGTCCTCGTAGAGGCGCGCCGTCTTGGGGTTGTAGTTGCCGGTGCCGACGTGGCAGTAGCGGCGCAGGCCGTCGTCCTCCTGGCGCACGACGAGCGACTGCTTGCAGTGCGTCTTGAGCCCGACGATCCCGTACACCACGTGCACGCCCGCCTGCTCGAGCTTGCGAGCCCAGGAGATGTTCGCCTGCTCGTCGAAGCGCGCCTTGATCTCCACCAGGGCGAGCACCTGCTTGCCAGCCTCCGCGGCGTCGATCAGGGAGTCGACGATCGGGGAGTCGCCCGACGTGCGGTACAGGGTCTGCTTGATCGCGAGCACGTCCGGGTCGGCGGCCGCCTGGGCCAGGAACGCCTGGACCGACGTGGCGAACGAGTCGTAGGGGTGGTGCAGCAGGATGTCGCGGCGCCGGATCGCGGCGAAGATGTCGCCCTGGGTGGAGCTCTCCACCTCCGCCAGGTGCCGGTGCGTGCCGCCGACGAAGCGCGGGTAGGACAGGTCGGCGCGGTCAAGGTCAGCGATCAGGGTCAGGCCGGTCAGGTCGAGCGGGGCGGGCAGCTCGTACACCTCCGACGGTTCGACGCCCAGCTCGCGCACCAGCAGCTCACGGATCCGGGGTGAGGTCGCCTCGGCGAGCTCCAGGCGCACCGCCGGCCCGAAGCGTCGGCGCAGCAGCTCCTTCTCCATCGCCTGCAGGATGTTCTCGGCGTCGTCCTCCTCGACCTCGACGTCCTCGTTGCGGGTGACCCGGAAGGTGTGGTGCTCGCGCACCTCCATGCCGGGGAACAGGGCGTCCAGGTGCACCGCGATGAGGTCCTCGAGCGGCACGAACGACGTCGGGCCCTTGGTCGGGTCCCCCGTGCGGACGCTCGGGGCCGACGGGCGCCCGCGCGCATCCACGGCGATGAACCGGGGCAGCGAGGGCGGCACCTTGACCCGGGCGAAGTGCTCCTTGCCGGTCGTGGGGTTGACCACCACAACGGCGAGGTTGAGGGAGAGCCCCGAGATGTACGGGAACGGGTGGGCGGGGTCGACGGCGAGCGGGGTGAGCACCGGGAAGATCTGCTTGCGGAAGAACTTGTGCAGCCGCTCCTGCTCGTCCGCGCCCAGGTCGTCCCAGTGCACCAGCGCGATGCCCTCGGCATCCAGAGCCGGCTGCACCGAGTCGGTGAACACGGCGGAGTGCCGGTCCATCACGGCGTGCGCGTGGATGCTGATCGCTTCGATCAGCTGGCGCGGGCTCAGCCTCGATGCCGCGGTGACGGCCATCCCGGTGGCGATCCGGCGGCGCAGGCCCGCCACCCGGACCATGAAGAACTCGTCGAGGTTGGACGCGAAGATCGCCAGGAAGCGGACGCGTTCGAGCAGCGGCAGCGAGGTGTCCTCGGCCAGCTCCAGTACCCGCTCGTTGAACGCGAGCCAGGACAGCTCGCGGTCAAGGAACCGGTCCGGGGGCAGGGTCGGGTCCGGCTGCGGTTCGTCGTCCGACTCGTCGTCGGCCAGGTCGGCGTCTGTCAGGTTGCCGTCTGCCGTCGGTTCGATCCGCGCGTCCGTGTCCCCCGGGAACGCGTCCCATGGCCCGACGCCGTCGTCGGTGGCGGCCTCCGTCGGGAGGCCGTTCCCGGCCTGTTTGGCCGTCTCGGCCTGTGGGTCTGCCGCCGTGCGCCGGGTCCAGGACTGCGTGCTCATGAGGGAATGGTTGCACCACGGTGAGCGGTTGCGTCAGATCTCACCCGTACTGGACGTCTGCCCTCGAGCGCCGGAAGCCCGCCGCGGTGTAGGTGCGCACGGCTGCGGCGTTGGTCGCCTCGGTGTAGAGCAGCACCCGGCGCAGCCCGCGGGCGGCCAGGTGGTGGAGGGTCCTGGCAGTGAGGTACCGGCCCAGCCCGATGCCCTGAGCGGCCGGGTCGACGCCGAGAACGTACAGCTCGCCCGTGTCGTCGCCCGGCTCGACCTTCATCCAGGCGAAGGCCAGCAGCCGCCCGTCGTGCTCGGCGAGCAGCAGGTCGTCGGCCCGGAACCACGGCTCCTGCTGACGCGCCGACAGGTCCGCAGCGGTCATCCGGCCCTGCTCGGGGTGCTCGGCGAAAGCCCGGGCGTTCACCGCCAGCCAGGCGTCGTCGTCCTGGCCGACGACGAAGGGCCGCACGACGACGCCGTCCGGGGCGGCGGGTGGCGGCGGGACCGGTTGCGCCGGTGGCAGGTCACGGGCCAGCTGCCACAGCTCCCGCTGGACCGTCAGGCCCGCGCGCGCCGCGAGGGCTCGCGCCGCGGGGAGGTCTCCGTGCGCCCAGACCAGGGCCGGGCCGTGCTCCGGGTCCGGCGAGGCGCCCTGGACCGCGGCCGCCTGGACCGCGGCCAGCAGCGCCCCGCCAAGCCCGCGGCGTCGGGCTGCCGGGGCGACCACCAGCTCGGCGGTCGGGTAGGCGCGAAGGTCGAGCCAGGCATACGCCTCGGCCGGCTCGCCGACAGTGAGGTGCACCACAGGGGCCCTAGGGTCGTTCAGGTCGAGCAGTGCCTGCTCACCCAACGGGGTGACGCCGTCGTGCTCGGCGGCCGTTCGGGCGATCGCGCGGACGTGTGCGACGGTGGTTCTGGGCAGCGGGCCGTCGTGGACCTGGACCGGCATGGGCCCATCCCACCACGACGTCACCCGTTTGCGGGGTTGAGCCCGACCCCGAACGGGTCGATGGTCCGTCGGGGGACCGAGGACATGAGGAGGTCGGGCGTGCACATGGAGGTCGTCGTCGTCGTCGGCGCGGGCCAGGCAGGACTCTCGTCGGCGTACCACCTGAGCCGAGCCGGCCTGGAGGACTTCGTCGTGCTCGACGACGCGCCGGCCCCGGGCGGTGCCTGGCAGCACCGGTGGGATGCGCTCACCCTGCGCCACGCGCACGGCATCCACGACCTGCCCGGCATGGCCCTGCCGGACGACGCCGATCCCGACGAGCGCGCGTCGGTGGTGGTCCCGGACTACTTCGCGGCCTACGAGCGGGAGTTCGACCTGCCGGTGCACCGGCAGGTGCGGGTGGTCGCCGTCCGCGAGCCGCGTCCGGAGGAGTCGACCAGCGGGAACCTGCTCGCGGTCGACACCGACCATGGCACCGTGCTGACCCGCGGGGTGATCAACGCGACAGGCACCTGGCAGAAGCCGTTCTGGCCCACCTACCCGGGCCAGACCTCGTTCACCGGCCGCCAGCTGCACAGCCGCGACTACCGCTCGGCCGAGGAGTTCGCCGGGCAGCACGTCATCGTGATCGGCGGTGGGACGTCGGCCGTCCAGCTGCTCCTGGAGCTCGGCCACGTCGCGAGCACGACATGGGTGACCCGTCGCGCGCCGGTGTTCGATTCCCCGGACCTCGACGAGGAGGCTAGCTGCCTCGCGGTGGCCCGGGTGGAGGAGCGCGTCCGCGTCGGGCTCCCGCCGCAGAGCGTGGTCTCGGCGACCGGCCTCCGGCTGACCGAGGCGAACCGCCGGGGCCTGGACTCCGGGGTGCTGTACCGGATGCCGATGTTCACCCGGGTCGTGTCCGACGGCGTCGTGTGGGCACCCGAGCTGGTGCCACCGGCGCCCGAGTACCTGTCCGCCGACGTCCTGCTGTGGGCCACCGGCTTCCGGCCGGCGCTGGACCACCTGACGCCGCTGCGGCTGCGCACCCGGGGTGGTGGCATCGTGATGGACGGCCCGGAGGTGGTGGCCGACCCGCGTGTCCAGCTGGTCGGCTACGGCCCGAGCGCGAGCACCGTCGGAGCGAACCGGGCCGGTCGCCAGGCGGTGCGCAACCTGCGCCGCGTGCTCGGCTTCTGACGGTCTGCCCGGCGGGCCCGCGAGCGGTGGCCCACGGGGTTCCCGCCGTGCGTGGCCCACAGTCGCGGTTGTGACGGCCGCGATCCCGGGATCGTCGCTGCGTGTCGGACTCAGGCCCTACCGGTGCCGTCAGCTGGCGGTCTGTGGGCCCGTCTGCGAGTCCGGCAGGCCGTCGGCGAGGGCCTCTGCCCGCGCTCGTTCGGCCACGGCGGTCCGCTCCGCCCAGCGACGCCCCCGACGCCGGGCCAGCGAGGTCGCCAGGCCGGCTGCCACCAGGAGCGTGCCGAGCACCAGCAGGTAGCCGTTCATCGCGGCCTGGGCGAGCTGGTCGATCGCCACCGGCACCGAGTCATCGGACGTCATCGACCGGGCGGCGTCCTCCATGACACCCGGCCAGGCGAGGTAGCCGACGCCCAGTCCGATCCCCCAGACCAGCCCGCCGACGATCGGCACGGCAGGACTCCACACGCCAAGCAGCACGAGGACGGCCAGCCCGACCAGGCCGATCACGAGCAGGGTCGTGCCGAGCCAGTCGGTTCCCATCTCATTGGTGCCGGCGACGTCCGCGAGCCGCGAGGTGCCGACCCCGATCAGCAGCACGGCGAACGGTGTCACCACGAGGCCCAGCACTATGGCGAGCAGGTGCCGAGCGAACCCTCGACGGGCCGGCGGCTCGGGCAGCTCGCGCTGCACGCGCTGGGGCTCGGCGTCGACCGGGGGTCCGGCCGGTGCGGTGGGGGCCGGCGTCATCGGCGGCGCGCTGGGAGCCGGCGCGGACGGCGGCGGTGCCGCGAACTGGCGGGCGGGCGCCGGGGCATCCGTCGTCTCCGCCGGGGGATACGGGCGCGGGGCGGCGTGCTGGCCGAATGCCCCGGCCGACGCGCCGAACGGCGGGGATGTTGGTGGCTGCTGGACGGGCTTGTCCGGGGTGCTGTCGGCCGCCGCCGGGACGTCGTCGCGGGGGTTCTGGGGCGTGCTGGACATGTGCCCTCCTTCTCAGGGTGTTCTGCGCCACAACCTAGCCCCGATGGGCTCTGCACGCCTGTGCAGATGATCACGGCGAGGCCCGGGACGGGCCCCCCATGACCAGGGTCCGCCGGAATCCATCCCATGCCCGGCCACCATGGTCCGTCGAACCGGGCACCGAGGGCCCAAGCCGGAAGGACCCGTGATGAACCCGCTCGACCGCAGCCGCACGATCGCGACGCCCGGATTCGGCCGGTGGCTGGTGCCGCCGTCGTGCGCGGTGCCGTGACCGCGTTGGCCCTGGCGGAGCGGGCCGACGGGCCTGCCCGGGAGCGCGCGGTATGGGGCTCGGGCGGCAGGTGCTCGGGCCGCGCGGAAACGGGGGCACAAAGCCGACGGCGTCCCTTGCGGGACGCCGTCGTCGACAGCACGGGGATCGAGTTATCAGGCGCTGCTCGAATCGTGCCGCAACGGGCAAGCCCGGTCGGCAGGTCCTCTCGCGGACTGGTCGCGCGTGGGTTCTCGTTTCCCTGGTGTGCTGTTGTGGTTCCTTTGTACGCCACGCCCCGCCGGAGCGATAGCGCTACGCGCCGGTTCACCCTGCCAACCCGCTGACCTGCGGATACGTGGCCCGGCGTCCCAAGTGGTGGGACGTGGTGGCTCACCATGCGGTCAGCGACAAGGCAGCGACAGGGATCCGCGCCGGACCGGGCTCAGGCCGTCGGCCGCCGGTGCCGGCGGAGCAGGACGATCCCGACAACCACGACGGCGGCCACCACCGCGAGCACCGGCACGCTCCGCTGCGGCGGCGGGAAGGCGGGCCGCAGGGCCACCGGGCGCACGAACGTCAGGGCGTCCCAGCCCCGCTCGGCCGCCATCCGCCGCAGCCCGCGATCGGGGTTGACAACGGAGCCGTGGCCGACGGCGTCCAGCAGGGGTGCGTCGGTGACCGAGTCCGAGTAGGCGTAGCACTCCGCGAGGTCGTAGCCCTGCTCGGCGGCCAGCTCGAGGATCGCGGTGGCCTTGTTCTCCCCGAAGTTGTAGAACGCGATCCCTCCGGTGTAGCGGCCGTCCACGATCTCCATCTGGGTGGCGATGACGTGGTCGGCGCCCAGCATCTCGGCGATCGGCTCCACCAGCTCGGCGCCCGAGGCGGACACGACCACCACGTCCCGGCCGGCGGCGTGATGCTCGTCGATCAGTGCGAGCGCCTCGGCGTACACGGTCGGCTCGATGTGCAGGTGCAGCGTCTCGTTGACGATCGATGACACCTGGGCGACGTCCCAGCCGGCCACCATCGAGGACAGGAAGGCTCGCAGCCGATCGGTCTGGTCGGCGTCGGCGCGGCCGAGCAGGAAGAGGAACTGGGCGTACGCGGTGCGCAGCACGTCGCGGCGGGTGATCAGGCCGCCGGCGAAGAACGGCCGCGAGAAGGCGGTCGCGGACGACGTGGCGATGATCGTCTTGTCCAGGTCGAAGAAGGCGGCCGTCCTGGCCATGGTTACCCCCTCTCGTCTCACCGTCGAGGGTAGCGGCTGGCGTCCACACGAATCCGGCCCGACGGCGTCGTCCCCAGGCCGGGCGGGCCGCCGCCACTGGGCGAGGGGTGCGTCGGGCAGCCTGCCGGCAGTCGACCGATGGGGGCGCCATGGCACGGGAGGTGACAGTCGTCGGGGCGGCCGGCGGTGTGGGTGCATCGACGCTGGCCGCGCTCCTGGCGCGCCGCCGGGCAGCCGACGGGGCGCGGGTCGCCCTGGTGGACCTTGACCCCGGGCGCGGCGGCATCGAGGTGCTGCTCGGCATCGAGGCGCAGGCCGGCGCCCGGTGGTCCGACCTCGCGCAGGTCCGGGGCACGCTGGCCGGCGGTGACCTGGACGGGCTCCTGCCGCGATGGCACGGGGTGGATGTGCTGAGCACGGATCGGCGCGACACCGCCGTGGACGGCGAGGCGCTCGTCGCGGTGTGGGCCGGGCTGCTCGCGTCGGGTCGGACGGTTGTCGCCGACCTGCCGGGGAGTGCGCTGGTGGCGGGGGCCACGGGGGCCATCGGGGCGCACCCGGCGCTCGCCGGGGAGATGCTGCTGCTCACCGGGCAGGACGTGCTCGGGGTGGCGGGGGCCGTCGTCGTGCGCGGTGCTCTGAGGGGCGGCGCGCGGCTGGTGCTGAGGCGTCGGCCGCATGCGCGGGTGGCGCCGTCGGAGGCAGCCCGGCTGCTCGACCTGCCGCTGGCGGGCATGCTGCCCGGTGACCGTCGGGTCGCCGAGGCGACCGATCGGGGGTTCGGGCCCGCCGTCACCGGGTGGTCGGCGCTGGGACGGTCGGTGCGGCGCCTGGCACGCGGGCTGGACCATGGCTGAGCTCCAGCCCGAGGTGATGGCGCGGATCCGGCGGCACGTCGCCTCGCACGCGCAGTTCCCCGACGCCGCGACCCTCGGTGCGCTGGTGCGCGAGGGTGGCGGCGTGCTCGGTCAGGAGGACCTGGCCGCCCTGCCCGGCAGGGTGCGCGCGGAGCTGCTCGGCGCGGGCCCGCTACAACCCCTGCTGGACACCCCGGGGGTGAGCGACGTCCTGGTGAACGGGCCGCACGAGGTGTGGCTGGACCGAGGGACGGGTCTGCAGCGGGCAGACGTGACGGTGGACGACGTGCGCGGCTTGGCGGTGCGGCTGGCCGCAGCCGGCGGGCAGCGCCTCGACGACGCCGCGCCCGTTGTCGACGCCTGCCTGCCGGACGGGACCCGGTTGCACGCGGTGCTCCCGCCGGTGGCCGCAGGCGGGGCACTGATCAGCCTGCGAGTGCTGCGGCGGCAACCCTTCCGGCTGGCCGAGCTGGTCGCCGGCGGGAGCATCGCGCCGGCAGTGGCCCTGGTGCTGCAGGGTCTCGTCGACGGCCGGGCGAACCTGCTGGTGTCGGGGGCCACCGGGACCGGCAAGACCACCCTGCTGGCCACCCTGCTGTCGGCGGTCGACCCGGCCGAGCGGATCGTGTGCATCGAGGAGGCGCGGGAGCTGGTCGCCGACCATCCGCACGTGGTCCACCTGGTCGCGCGCCGGCCGAACGTCGAAGGCGCTGGTGAGGTGGGGCTCGCGGCACTGGTGCGCCATGCGCTGCGGATGCGCCCGGACCGCATCGTGCTCGGCGAGTGCCGCGGAGCGGAGGTACGCGAGGTGCTCACGGCGCTCAACACCGGGCACCAGGGCGGCTGCGCGACCGTGCACGCGAACGCCCTGGTCGACCTGCCGGCACGGTTGGCGGCGCTCGGCGCCCTCGCCGGGATGACGCCGGCGGCGGTAGCGGCTCAGGCGGTCAGCGCGCTCGACGCCGTCGTGCACCTGCGTCGTGACGGCGGCCGGCGCTACGTGGCGCAGGTGGGCGCGGTGCTGCGCGAGCCTGGCGACGGGTGGCGGGTGCAGCCGGTGATCGAGGTCGCCGCGGACGGGGGCGTGCGGGCGGGAGCCGGGTGGGCGGAGTTCGCCCGGCGGTGGACGGGGCGGGACGGGCCATGGGACGGGCCCCGGGACGGGCCATGGGACGGGCCATGGGACGGGCCCCGGGC
>Ga0209538_1001922_pt1 | contig 10752 bp, 9 predicted proteins | sample BarGraNGADG00211_2_FD_184492 | JGI IMG/M metagenome (GOLD analysis project Ga0209538, IMG submission 184492) | Arctic peat soil microbial communities from Barrow, Alaska - Barrow Graham LP Ref core NGADG0004-211 (SPAdes) (version 2) | ecosystem: Environmental > Terrestrial > Soil > Wetlands >... | reverse complement strand
TCTGGACGCGAGCCTGCTCGTGATTCCTCGCGTCGGCTTCCTGCCGGCGACCGACCCGCGCGTCCTGGGCACCATCGAGGCAATCCAGCGCGAGCTCACCGAGGACGGGTTCGTCAGGCGGTACCAGACGACCGAGTCCGATGACGGGCTCCCGGGCGGCGAGGGGCTCTTCCTCGCTTGCTCGTTCTGGCTCGTCGACGCCTTGCATCTCGCCGGCCGCCAGGACGAGGCGACGCAGCTGTTCGAGCGCCTGCTCACGCTCCGCAACGACGTCGGCCTGCTGAGCGAGGAGTGGGACCCCGTGGCGGGCAGACAGCTGGGCAACACACCCCAGGCCTTCAGCCACTTCCCGCTCGTCACGAGTGGCCTGCAACTGCAGGCCGGCCGCGCGCACCGAAGCAACGAGCGCATCCTGCACTTGGACCCGGGACGCACCTGAACGGCTGATCACGCACCGATGACCCCACCCCGGCAGGGCGGGGAAGCAAGCAGCCGCGGTCAGCAGGTCTCCCGCCCGGCGCGCCCGGGCAAGCGGGTGCGAGGGCGCGCTTCGTCGGGGGCTGCGGACGAGCGAGGGGCGCTGTGGGTCGCGGCCAGATGCCGGATCCGCGCCCAGTCCTCCACCTCGATCACCTGTCCCACCGTGGTCACGTGGCCCACTCTTCGACCGTGACCGCTTCCGTCCGGATCCACACAGAATCGGTCATCGCACGGCAAGGTGAAATCGCTCAAGCCTCCCCGGTCGGGTGCAAGCGGGCCCACGACGCGGCCCCCAGCATCCGAGAGCTCCACCCCGCATGAGAGCGGCACCCTTACCGTGCCGGTTCACGGACCGGCTCAGCGGATGTCGAGCCGCTCGATCACCGCGACGGTCGCGAGGTGCAGACCGACCCCGACGAGCACCAGGACGGCGTACGCCGAGGTCGACGGTCCTGCGGTGAGCTGGTCGCCCCCGACGGCCCAGTAGAACAATGACGCCGGTCGCACGGTGTGTGCCCAGCTCACGACTGGTGCCAGCGAGCTGACCAGGTAGGAGGCGGCGGCGAGGGCCGACGTCAGACCGAGGGCGAGCCCGCGGCTGCCGGTGAGCACGCCGATGATCATCGCGACCAGTCCGAAGTCCACGCCCATGATCAGCACGGCGACCGTCGCGCCGATGACCGCGCCGGTCGGCAGCGTCAGGTCGTAGTGCCGCCCGATCAGGATGAGGGCCATCGTCGCGACGGCGAGCGGGACGGCGAGCAGCGCCAGAACGAGGGTCTTCTCGCGGACGAGCCGCCGTCGGCTGATCGGCAGCGTCGCGACGAGGCCGAGGGAGCCGTCCTCGGACTGCCCGGCGATCGACGACGCCCCGTACCCGATGGTCAGCAGCAGGATCATGAGCGGCAGGAAGTTCGTGTAGAGGTTCCCGTTGACCCAGCCGGTCGGCGACGTCAGGGAGCCGTTCACCCCGAGCATGGCGGCGAGGGTGGGGTTGTCCGCCGTCAGCGCTCCGAGTGATGCGTCGGACTTCACCGACGGGTACATCGCGACGATCATGAAGGCGTAGATCGCCAGGCCGAAGGCGAACCAGAGGATCGAGCGCCGGCGCAGCCGGAGGTCGATCTGGGCGACGTCAGTGCGCACGGGAGGCCTCCGGGAGGTCGGTGGAGCGGTAGTAGCCGAGGAACAGCTCGTCGAGGTCAGCCGGCCGGGCGAGGAGGTCGATCGGGTCGAGTGGCGCGATCGCGCGGAGCACCGGCGCGACGGGCCCGGTGATCGTGAGCCGCAACCGCCGAGGATCGGCTTTGGTGACCTGGACGCCGTCAAGGTGCGTGAGCGCAGCGGTTTCCACGTCCCGGTCGAAGACGAGCTCGATCGTGCGTGGGGCGTGACGCCGCAGGCCGTCGACGGTGTCGGTCACCACGATCCGCCCCTCGCGGATGATCGCGAGCCGGTCCACCACGCGCTGCACCTCGTCGAGGTCGTGAGAGGAGAGGAACACGGTGCGACCGTCGGCCGCCGCCTCCCGCACGAGGGAGACGAACTCCTGCTGCAGGAGCGGGTCAAGGCCCGACGTCGCCTCGTCGAGCACGAGCAGCTCGGGGCGGTGCATGAAGGCGAGAACGATCCCCAGCTTCTGTTTGTTGCCCTTGGACAGCGTCTGCGTCGGGCGGTCGACCTCGGCGCCGAAGCGCTCGATCAGCTCGTCCCGGTAGCGCGTGTCGCGGAGGCCCCGCGCGGAGCCGAACCGGTCGAGTACCTCGCGTCCGGTCACGCGGGGGTAGACAGCGAGCTCGCCGGGCAGGTACCCGGTGCGCCGGTGCACGTCGACGGCGTCGCGGAGCGGATCGAGACCCAAGACCTGGGCCGTGCCTGAGGACGCGTGGTACAGCCCCATGAGGATGCGGATGGTCGTCGACTTGCCGGCTCCGTTGGGGCCCAGGAAGCCGAAGACCTCGCCCTGCTCAACACGGAGGTCGACGTCGATGATCCCCCGGTTGGGGCCGAACGACCTGGTCAGGGTGTGTGTCTCGATCACTGGTGGCGCCATGCTCAGCGTCCCTCTCTGTCGGTCGCCGAACGGGTGGCGTCCGGCTCTGTGACGTGCGGCTCTGTGACGTGCGGCTCTGTGACGTGCAGCTGGTATATGCCCCGCGTGTAGACGTCCATGACGACCGCTCCCCACTGCCGCATGCCGGCCGGGCTGAGCGGGTCGAAGCCGATGGCCTGCTCGACGAGGTCGCGCAGGATGATCGCGCCGAGGTCGTTGACGATCAGGAACGCCGCACGGGTACGGGCGTCGACCGACGGCCGGACGATCCCGGCGGCCTCCTGGGCGGCGAGCGCGGTCACGGTCGCCTCGACGATGCCCAGGAACACGCCGCTGGCGGCGTCGCCGCCGTCGACGAGCATGCGGCGCAGGTAGTTCATGAGCTCCGGCTCGTCGCGGAGGACCTCCGCCATCGAGCCGGCCGTCTCGTTGAAGTCGGCGCCCTCGCCCGTGGGCAGCTCCGCGATCATCGAGGCGAGCGCGGAGATCAGTCGCGCGTCCGTGGCCTCCTTGAGCCGGGCCTTCGTCTTGAAGTGGTGAACAACGAGCGACGACGAGACGCCGGCCTCGGCGGCGACGTCGCGGATGGACGTGGCGTCGAAGCCGCGCTCCGCGAACAGTCGCATCGCCGCGCCGCGGATCCGGGCGGAGGCAGTCAGATCATCGGGTGTTGCACGCACGTGCTAATTGTCGCACGGCCGTGCAGCCGACGGCGATCGCGGATCTGTGGCGCGCCGGGGAGGAGACAAGCTCTCCGTCCTGAGAGCTGCCCCGCCGTCACCCACGCAGACGCGTTTCGTTCGGATCGCGAGCCGAACCCCAGCCCACCGCGGTCGGACGGGGTCAGTCCACCGGCGCCGCCGCCGCGGCGAACTGGCTCGCATACAGGGCCGCATACGCCCCGCCGGCCGCGATGAGGTCGGCATGGTTGCCCTGCTCGACGATCGCGCCGTCCTCCATCACCAGGATCACGTCGGCGTCGCGGATGGTCGACAACCGGTGGGCGATCACGAACGACGTCCGGCCGTGCCGCAGCGCGGCCATCGCGTGCTGGACCAGCACCTCCGTGCGGGTGTCGACCGACGATGTCGCCTCGTCCAGAACGAGGATCGCGGGGTCGGCGAGGAAGGCCCGGGCGATGGTCAGCAGCTGCTTCTCGCCGGTGCTGACGTTGTCCGCCTCCTCGTCGATCACGGTCTCGTACCCGTCGGGCAAGGTGCGCACGAACCGGTCGACGTGGGTCACTCGAGCAGCTTCGAGCACCTCCTCGCGGGTGGCGCCCTCCCGGCCGTAGGCGATGTTGTCCGCGATCGTGCCGCCGAACAGCCAGGTGTCCTGCAGCACCATCCCGATGTCGCTGCGCAGCACCTCGCGGTCCATCGTGGCCACGTCAACCCCGTCAAGGGTGATCCGGCCGCCGTCCAGCTCGTAGAACCGCATCAACAGGTTCACCAACGTCGTCTTGCCGGCTCCGGTCGGCCCGACGATGGCCACCGTCTGGCCCGGCTCGGCCACCAGCGACAGGTCGTCGATCAGCGGGGTCTCCGGCTCGTAGCGGAACGCAACGTCCTCGAACGCGACGCGACCGCGGACCGGCTCGGGCCTGGGCCCGTCGACCGGTTCCGGGGACTGCTCCTGCGCGTCGAGCAGCTCGAACACCCGCTCGGCCGACGCCACCCCGGACTGCAGCAGGTTCATCATCGAGGCGACCTGCATGATCGGCTGGGTGAACTGCCGCGAGTACTGGATGAACGCCTGCACGTCGCCGAGGCTGATCGCCCCCGACGCCACCCGCAGCCCGCCGACCACCGCGATGATCACGTAGTTGAGGTTGCCGAGGAACATCATCGCCGGCTGGATCAGCCCGGAGATCAGGTTGGCCTTGAAGGTCGCCTCGTACAGCGCCTCGTTCTCGGTGTGGAAGGTATCGGACGCGGCCCGCTGCCGGCCGAACACCTTGACCAGCGCGTGGCCGGTGTACATCTCCTCGACGTGGGCGTTCAGGGTCCCGGTCCGCTTCCACTGCGCGACGAACTGCGGCTGGGCACGCTTGGCGATCACCATCGTGACCACCCCGGCGGCCGGGAGCGTGACCAGCGCGATCGCGGCGAGCAACGGCGAGATCCAGAACATCATGATCAGGACGCCGATGATCGTCAGTGCAGCGTTGATCAGCTGGCTGAGCGTCTGCTGCAGGGTCTGCGCCAGGTTGTCGATGTCGTTGGTCACCCGGGACAACAGCTCGCCCCGCGCGTGCTGGTCGACGTAGCTCAGCGGGACGCGACCCAGCTTGGTCTCCACCTGCTGACGCATCCGGTACACGGTGCGCTGCACCGCTCCGGTGGTGATCAGGCCCTGCAGGTACCCGAACAACCACGAACCGACGTACAGCGCCAGGACGAGCACGAGCACCCGGCCAAGGGCGGTGAAGTCGATGCCCTGCCCTGGCACGACGCCCTTCATGGGGGCAAGCATGTCCGCCATCTTGGTCTGCCCCTGAGCCCGCAGTCCTTGGACCGCCTGCGCCTGGGAGACCCCTGCGGGAAGCATCCGCCCGACAACGCCGGCGAAGATCACGTCCGTCGCGCGACCGAGCACCTTCGGCCCGAACACCATCGCGACGACGCTCACCACCGTGAGCGCGACGACGGCGATCAGCGGCACCCGCTCGGGGCGCAGCTCGCCGAGCACCCGTCGCAGGGACCCGCGGAAGTCCATCGCCTTCGCGACCGGCATGGCCATGCCCATCGGTCCGCCGTGCCCCATCGGGCCGCGGGGGCCCGCCGGCCGTTTGGGGGGGGCGGCTGTCTTGCGGTCGTGGTCGCTCATGCTGCCTCCTCCTCGGTCACCTGGGAGAGCACGATCTCCCGGTACGTCTCGTTGGTCGCCATCAGCTCCGGATGGGTTCCCGTTCCGACGACGACGCCGTCGTCCAGCACCACGATCCGGTCGGCGTGCCTGATGGTGCTGACGCGTTGCGCGACGACGATCACCGTCGCGTCCCGGGTCTCGGGCGCAAGGGCTGCGCGCAGGGCGGCATCCGTCGCGAAGTCGAGCGCGGAGAACGAGTCGTCGAACAGGTAGATCTCCGGGCGCCGGACCAGGGCCCGCGCAATGGCCAGCCGCTGTCGTTGGCCACCAGAGACGTTGGTGCCGCCCTGGGTGATCTCGGCGTCGAGCCCGCCCATCGCGGTGACGAACGCGGCCGCCTGCGCGACCTCCAGGGCATGCCACACCTCGTCGTCGGTCGCGTCCTCCTTGCCGTAGCGCAGGTTGGACGCAACCGTCCCGCTGAACAGGTACGGCTTCTGCGGCACCAGGCCGATCGCCCCCCACAGGGTGTCCAGCCCGAGCTCGCGCACGTCGACGCCGTCCACCAGCACGGCGCCCTCGGTGACGTCGTACAACCGCGGGATGGTCTGCAGCAGCGTCGTCTTGCCCGAACCGGTCGAGCCGATGATCGCCGTCGTCTCCCCAGGCGCCGCGACGAAGCTCACGCCGCGCAGCACGGGGTCGGTGGCCCTCGGGTAGCTGAAGCCGACGTCCCGCAGCTCGAGGTGGCCCCGCCCCGGCAGAACGGTGATCGGCTCGACCGGGGGGACCACTGTGGAGGACGTGCGCATGACCTCGCTGATCCGGTCCGCGGACACCTCCGCCCGAGGCACCAGCATGAACATCATCACGGCCATCATCACGGCCACCAGGATCTGCATGAGGTAGCTCAGGAAGGCGACAAGGGAGCCCACCTGCATCGGCCCCTGTTCGATCCGTTGGCCCCCGAACCACAGCACCGCGACGCTCGAGACGTTCATCACCAGGAACACCGTGGGGAAGATCAGGGCCATCATCCGCCCGACGCCGACCGCGACGGTCATCAGATCGGTGTTGGCGCCCGCGAACCGCTCACGCTCGTGGGTGTCCCGGACGAACGCGCGGATCACCCTGATACCGGTGATCTGCTCGCGCATGATCCGGTTGATCGCGTCGATGCGCTTCTGCATGCTGCCGAAGAGCGGGCGGAGCCGCACCATGGCGAAGCCCAGGATGGCGATCAGGACCGGCACGATGACCAGCAGGAGCCCGGACAGCTGCACGTCCTCCCGCAGCGCCATGATCACCCCGCCGACCATCATCACGGGTGCGGCGACCAGGATGGTGAACGTCATGAACACCACGAGCTGTACCTGCTGGACGTCGTTGGTGGTCCGGGTGATCAGCGACGGCGCGCCGAACTGGCCGAGCTCTCGGGCGGAGAACGTCTGCACGTGGTCGAACACGCCGGCCCGCAGGTCGCGACCGACCGACATCGCCACCCTCGCACCGGCGTAGACGGCTCCGACCGCGCAGACCACCTGGGCGAAGGTGACCGCCAGCATGATGCCGCCGAGGTGCATGATCACCGCGGTGTCGCCCTTGGCCACACCGTCGTCGATGATGTGCGCGTTCAGGCTCGGCAGGTAGAGGTTGGCGATCGACTGCACCAGCTGCAGGACGACGATGACGGCGATCAGGCCGAGATACGGCCGGAATCGTTCGCGGAGCAGGCGGATCAGCATGGGAGCTTCCGTTCTAGGAGGCCGCCGACAAGGAGGTCGGCGACGATGTCAGGGGTGAGTGAGTGACCGGGTTCGGCCCCCATCGGCCCTCCGGTCGCGAGCACGACGGCGACGAGCATCCGGGCGCAGACGGCCGGGGGCTGGCGTAGCTGCCCGGCGTGCTGCTCGAGCAGCTCCGCCACTGCGTCCATCACGGGCTGGACATGAGCCCGACCGCCGCCGTGGGGCTTGTGGTGCAGCGTGCGGTGCGGGTACTGGCTCTCTTCCAGCAACTGGTACGCCACCGCGAACAGCGCCACCACCTGGCGGGACCGTGCGTGCAACACGTGCACCGCCCTGGTCACCGTCGCCGCGGCGTCCACATCGGCGTCCGCGCCGGAGCGGAGCTCGGCGACGACCTCAGCGGGGTCCAGAGCCCGGTCGAGGGCCGCCTGCACCAGGGCCGCCTTGTCCGGGAACACCCGGAAGAGCGTGCCCTCGGCAACGCCGGCCGCCTCGGCGAGCTCGCGGGTGGTGACCGCCGGACCCCTGTCGCGCAGCAACGGCACTGCCGCGTCCAGGATGGCGGCCCGACGGTCGTCCGGCGCCATCGGGGCGGCCCGACGGTTCCGGTCGGGGCAGCCCTCGTTGCCGATCGCGCCTTCCGGAACGCCCGACCCTGTGATGTCCACCGGAGGAGGCTACCACCAATGAGTGAGTGCTCACTCATCCGCGCCGAGGCTCAGGGGGCGGGGGGCGGCGGCGGGCCCTGCTCGTCGGCCGGCGGTGCCGGCGGGGCCGGCGGCACGGGCGGTGCTGGTGGCGTCGCGCGGTGCGGCCCACCGGCATGCTGTCCGGCCTCGGCGGACGGGTCGAACCGGTGCCCGCTCAGGGTGCCGGCGCTCGTCGCGTCCCTGGTCGCAGCCTCGGACTGGCGGCGCGCCTCAGCAAGGGCCTCGGCGGGGTCCGTCAGCGCCGTCGGCGGGAGGTCGTCCCCCAGCGGCGGCCGGCCCGGAGCGCGCCAGGCGATGCCGTCGTCGCCGCCGCCGTCGGGCGCACCCCCGAAGCCGCTGGCGATCGCCTTCAGCGCCGTGGTGAACTCGGTCGGGATGAACCACATCTTGTTCGACTGGGTACGGGCGACCTCGGGGAGCATCTGCAGGTACTGGTAGGCGAGCAGCTTGGGGTCCGCGTCGCCGCGGTGGATGGCGTCGAACACCTGCAGGATGGCGCGAGCCTGACCCTCCGCATTCAGGATCGCGGCCTGGGCGTTGCCCTCGGCCCGCAGGATCGCCCCCTGCTTGTCGCCCTCGGCGGTGAGGATCTGGGACTGCTTGACGCCCTCGGCGGTGAGGATCGCGGCGCGCCGGTCGCGCTCGGCGCGCATCTGCTGCTCCATCGAGCCCTGGATGGACGACGGCGGGTCGATCGACTTCAGCTCGACCCGGTTGACGCGCACACCCCAGCGCCCCGTCGCCTCGTCCAGGACCCCGCGCAGCTGGCCGTTGATCTGGTCCCGGCTGGTCAGCGTCTGCTCGAGGTCCATCGAGCCGACGACGTTACGCAGCGTGGTGACCGTGAGCTGTTCGATGCCCTGGATGTAGTTCTTGATCTCGTAGACCGCCGACTTGGGGTCGGTGACCTGGAAGTAGATCACCGTGTCGATGCTCACGACGAGGTTGTCGGAGGTGATCACGGGCTGTGGCGGGAACGTCACCACCTGTTCCCGAAGGTCGACCGCCGCACGGACCCGGTCGACGAACGGCACCAGGATGTGCAGGCCCGCTTCGAGTGTGCGCGCGTAGCGGCCCAGCCGCTCCACCAGCATCGCGACGGCCTGCGGCACGATCCGCACCGCCCGGAACAACCCGATGACGACGAACAGGATCAGCAGGCCGAGGATGATGTAGCCCGCTGTGGCAGCAGTGGTGTTCACAGGACGTTCTCCTCCGATGGTTGGTCGCTCGACGAGCCGTTCGTCCGTCGGACGGTGCCTGCTTGCTGAACGCGCATCACGACTGCTGTTGCGCCCTCGATCCGGCGCACCAGGACCTCCTCGCCGACGTCGATCGTCTCAAGGGCCTCCGTACGGGCCGTCCAGACCTCGCCGGCCAGCTTCACGCGACCGGTGCGTTCGGTGATCGGTGTCACCGCGACCGCCACCCGTCCGACGTGAGCCGCCGCGTTGGTCTCCACCAACGGAACCCGCCTGCGCAGGTGGCGCAGCAGCCACGGACGCAACGCGATCAGCAGGAGCGTCGAGGTGATGGCGAAGCCGACGATCTGCACCCACAGCTCGGCCCCCGCGAAGGCCAGGCCGGCGGCCACCAGCGCACCAACGGCGAACATGATGAGCACCAGGTCGACGGACAGGATCTCGACCACACCGAGCAGCAGTGCCGCTCCCAGCCACCAGACCCATGCCATGGCAACCCCCTTCGTCGGTCGGCCGCCTTGATCCTATCGATCCAGAACCTTCCCGTGGGGAGGTGTTGGCGCAACTTTGACCACGACCTGCGCGGGAGTCGTCAGCCGAGCGCGCGCGCGCTCCACCGTTGGCCGTGCTGGGCCACCACGAGCTCGATGCCGAACGTCTCGGACAGGTGCTGGGGTGTCAGGACGTCGGCCAACGGGCCGGCCGCGTTGACGCGCCCAGCCCGGAGCAGCAGGGCGTGCGTGAAGCCGACGGGGATCTCCTCGACGTGGTGGGTGACCAGCACCATCACCGGCGAGCGGAGGTCGCCGGCCAGCTCCGTCAGGGCCTGCAGGAGCTCCTCCCGCCCGCCGAGGTCCAGGCCCGCGGCGGGTTCGTCGAGCAGCAGCAGCTCCGGGTCGGTCATCAGCGCGCGGGCGATCTGGGCGCGCTTGCGCTCGCCCTCGCTGAGGGTCCCGAACGTCCGGTCGGCCAGTTCCCCGACGCCGAAGACGTCCAGCAGGGCGTGTGCACGCTCGTGATCGAGCGCCTCGTACGCCTCACGCCAGCGACCGGTCGTCCCGTACGCGGCGGTGAGCACGACGTCGAGCACTCTTTCGGTCGGCGGGATCCGGTCGGCGAGGGCTGCCGACGCAACACCCACCCGTGGACGCAGGTCGAAGACGTCGACGGCGCCCAGCCGGCACCCCAGCACCGTCGCGGTGCCCGAGGTCGGGTGCATCCGCCCCGAAGCGATCTGGAGCAGCGTCGTCTTGCCTGCGCCGTTGGGGCCGAGGACCACCCACCGCTGCCCGTCGGCCACGGTCCATGACACCGAGTCAAGGATGGTCGTGCCGCCGCGCCGGATGGTCACTCCCCGCAGATCCAGCACCATGCGCCGACCCTAGCCCGCCACAGCACGCACCCGCCGAGCGGCTCGCGCCAGGCCACGTCTTCGGCCGCCCGACTAGGTTGGGTCAGGTGGATCCCGCCGTCCTGGACCTCCCCCGGTCCGTCCATCTCGCCCTGTGGCTGCCGCACGCGGACCGCTCGCCGAGCGCGGCCGAGCGAGCCCTTGCGGTCATCCAGGGCGAGGACGAGCCGCACACCGTCACTGCGGACGAGGACGTGCCGGGGACCGTCAGCAGCCTCGCCGAGCTCCTCGACACCTGGGCCCGGGAGGCGGTCGCCGTCGCCGCGGTCCTGCCGGTGCCCGGTGACGTCGGTGGCGTCCCGGCACCGGTCAGCGGTGACGCGATCAACGCCGGTGA
>Ga0209538_1001918_pt1 | contig 10761 bp, 5 predicted proteins | sample BarGraNGADG00211_2_FD_184492 | JGI IMG/M metagenome (GOLD analysis project Ga0209538, IMG submission 184492) | Arctic peat soil microbial communities from Barrow, Alaska - Barrow Graham LP Ref core NGADG0004-211 (SPAdes) (version 2) | ecosystem: Environmental > Terrestrial > Soil > Wetlands >... | reverse complement strand
ATTCCCGTGCGGATCTTTGGCCAGGTCGCGCCGCGCCGCTTGGCGGAAGGCGGCCATGAAATCGTCGTATTCCTTTTGCCAGGTGGCGGCCTCCTCCGGCTTGCCCAGCCAGTGGGCGGCCTGGATGAAGGCCTTCAAGCCGGTCAAATTCCAATACGGGTTGGTGTATTCCAGATGGACGCCGCCGATGCCGCCATCGGGAAAGCCCGCCGGGACCAGCCCATCGTCCAGCGGCGTATCGTTCTCGAGCGTGCGCCGGCGCAGCGTCTTGATGTGCCCGGCCACGCCTTCGAGCTTCGGCCAGATGGACTCCAGCCAGGCCTTGTCTTGCGTGAGCTGAGCGTGCCGGACACAAGTCCACAGGACGATGCCGTTTTCCTTGGAGAAGTTCTGCATGACTTCGATGCGGCCATCCGGCTTCTGAAAGGTCAGTTCATAGGCCACGCCATTGCGCGCCTCCCGGCCCGCGCCCACCATCGCCGCCGACTCCAGCAGAAACGCGCCATCCACGATCCACAACCCGCGGTAGCACGTCGGGCCGACCTGGAACGCCGGCAAACCATTCTTGATCTCGCGCGCCTGCCAGATGTTGCGGATGGATGAATCCACCAAGGCCTGAATTCCGGCGTCCGGCACCTGCACGCGGCCCAAGGGCAATGGCGCCTTTTTCCAATACGCGACCGCCCGGTCGCGGCTTGCCAGCGCCGGCTTGATGCTGCTCGGCTCAACCACAATCGCGCCGCCCCCGCTGAAGAGCACAAAAAACGTGGCGCTTTTGCCGGCAGGCACGGTCAGCGCCTCCAGTTGAATCGCGCGCCGCGACTTATTCTCATCCGCCAGACCGGTCATCTTCAATGATGCGGTGACCGTCTCGTGATCGTTGACCGTCACCCGTTGCGCCTCGGACTGGAACGCCAACGCCAGCGTGGTGTCCACAATCAGCCGCGGTTGCAAGGTGCGTGCCGCGCGGCTGGTGTTTGTCACGCGGACGAGAATCAAGTCGTTGCGCGCCGGGCCGCCGGGCTTGATTGCGTTCATGCGCGCGAGGGCGAGCGAGTTCAACTTGCCGGCCAGCAGCGCCTCGCTGTCGGGCTTCTGGTCCGCGGCAAAGACCCAGAGGCCGTTGAGTATCGTGTTCTTGTCGGCGGCCGGCGGCGCGGCTTCCACGGCCATCTCGATTTTGCCGTCGCCGTTGGCGTCCTTCGCGTCGAACCAGAACGCCGCCGCCTGGTTTTGTCCGATGTCGGCCACGGTATCCACCGTCCTCGGCGCGGCGCCTTCCACGTGCAACACCTGCACGCGCTTGCCGGTTTCGTTCCACCAACCCTCGCACAGCGCCAGCGCCACGCGGCGCGACGCGCCCGCCGGCACCGCGAGTTCGTAGCGGATGGTGCCGCCCATGTGGACGGCGATGTGCTGGAGCGACGGATCGAGCGCGGCGGGCGGCTTGGCCCAGTTCCGGTTCACACCGCCGGGATCAAGGCGCTGCAACGCGCTGGCGGGTGCGTTGGTCGGCCGCAGATCGGTGACAGCGAACGCCTCTTCCACGATCTCGAGCCCCTCCGCCGCACGCAGCGTCCGCACGATGGGCACGCGCGGCGAAAGCAACTCCTGCTTCTGCCACGCCGCGCCGCCGATCACCTCGACGCCCACGCGCGTGGCGAACTCGCGTCCGCCCTGGCCGTAGTGGTAGAGCAGTTCGCCGCTGCGGTCCACGAGCGACTTGTGCGGGTCGTCCGGCAGGCAGATGGCCGTCTGCCATTCCGGCGGCGAGAAGCGGAAATCGACGGTGCTCGGGCCCTCATTGGCGGCCTGAAGCGGCGCTGCTTGCGACAGAGCGGCGGCAAGAGCCGCGATGATTGTGAGGATGGTTTTGTTCATTTGGGTGTTGGTTGGATGTTTCATATCCCCGCCCGCTCCAGCCGTCGCCGCGTGGCGCTCAGTTCTGCTTCGAGCCGTTTGGTGGCAGGGAGGGCGAGTTGGTATTCGCGGGCCATGACCTTGTTGGGCAGCGAATCGAGCGTGTAGTGCACGAGCGAGGCACCGGCGCTGGAGCAGAGGATGAGACCGACGGGCGGGTTTTCCTCGGGATACGTCCAGCGCTCGCGGGCGTAGTTTAGGTAGAGGTGCATCTGGCCGGTGTCCGCGTGGGTCAGCTTGCCGAGCTTGAGGTCAATCACGACCAGGCAGCGCAACCGGCGGTGGAAGAAAAGCAGGTCCACGCGATACCACTCGTCGTCAATGCGCAGGCGACGCTGGCGTCCGACGAAAGCGAAGTCGCTGCCCAGTTCGAGGAGAAAGGTTTCGAGGTGCCGGATGAGGGCGTCCTCGAGGTCGGTTTCGGAGTATTCGTCGCGGAGGCCGAGGAACTCCAGCACAAGCGGATCGCGGATGGCTTCGTCAGCGGTTAGCGCGTCGCCGGGCAGGGTCTTCGCGCCTTTCGTGAGCATGGCGGCTTTGTTCCGGGAAAGGGCGGTGCGCTCGAAGAAGAGCGAATTGATCTGGCGGTCGAGTTGGCGGATGCTCCAGCCGCCGCGCAAGGTTTCGGTTTCGTAGAATTCGCGGGCCTCCGGACTTTTCACGCTGAGAAGCCGGACGTAGGTGGACCACGGAAGGGGAAAGGCGGCGGAGAGTTCGGCGAGGGTGAAATGACGCGACGGTGTCGCGGAAATCGGGACGACAGATTTGGCACATGCCGGGTGACCTGTCCCGCCAGAAATACGCAACTGTGTCGCGTATTTCGGATCGGCGCCGGATTTACGCGACAGGGTCGCGTAAATTTCGACTGGCCGGTAAGTTTGATACAAGGCTCGAAACCGCTGAAGATTGTCCACCCCGAAACCGCGCCCATGTCTGGCCGTAAGGTCAACCGCCAGTCTCTTGAGCAACTCCTCTCCATACTCAGCACGCGTTTTCCCGCCTTGCTCGAATTCCACAATGCGGCGCCCGACTTCCCAGTAGGTCGCAGTCATGAAAGTGTTAGATACTCGAGCGGTCGCGTGGCGGGCGGTTTCGAGAAGTTCGCCGATGCCGGCAACCAAGCCATGGTAGCCGCTTCGCACGGCTAGCTGAGAGGTTTTATGCTTTTTCATTTTGGTCACTGGACTACCGCTTACTCGAACACCTGAAGCTCGCGGATGGCATGGCCCCATTGGGTGCCACGCTTCGTGCAGAGGATGCGGACATGGCGCGCCTCGACAGGTGTCAACTTGATCTCACTGACGCCGCCCTGGCCATCGCTCGTCTGGGAAACATCAGTCCACGTCTGGCCATCCGCGGAAACCTGGACCGAAAACGACTTTGAGAAGGCGGTCTCCCAAGTGATGCGGACGAGGCTGATTTTGCGCGCGGCACCGAGATCCACCGCCAGCCAGGCCGGGTCGGCGAAGGTCGAGGACCAGTAAGTGCCGGGATCCCCGTCCACAGCGTTGGCGGGCGCGTAGGCTGCCGCGTGAACGGAGGAGGCCGTGGCGGTCTTCTGGAACGCCAAACCGAGCGTGCTGGCATCGACGATCTCCGTGTCGCGCAGGCTCCGCACCGGCTTGCCATCCACCCCGGTCAGTTCGGCCTCCAGCGCGCAGGGCCCGGGCTGCTCCGGCCACTTCACGTCGAAGTTCAGGACGGCCTGGCCGAGTGGCAGCAGACGGCACTCCTGTTTCAACTCGGCGTGCAGACGCTCGCCGCATTTCACGCGCAGGGTCACGGGACCGTTCCACGGTATCTCCAGATCGTTGATCACCACCACGGGAATCCGCGCTGGCATTGCGTTGGCGACAACTTTGTCCCTCGCGAAATCAACCATCAGGCCGACGGGTGCGAACGCGTCACGGACGTGGTGGTAGAACTCCGGCTCCCACACGAGCCGCTTCACATCGAGCCAGTGGTCGCTGGTCTGGCCATCCGGCCGGGAATAACCCAGCCCGCAGAAGTGCAAGACGCCCGCTGCTTGCCGACGGCAACGCCAGAACTCGGTCTCGGCTGCCAGCAAGCGGGCCGCGAGGGGAAGGAGCTTCGAGGGCGGCGCGTCTTTTCCGGCGAGGTTGGCGTAGAGATTCTTCGTGAGGGTGGTGGGCGTGCCATCACGGTTCAACCAGAGCCAGCCGTATTCGTTGATGACGTAGGCGTGCCGGTTGCCGGGATTGGAATTCCCGTAAGCCGACGGCATGCCCACTTTGTCTGCCACGGCCCGGGCCAGCGTCATCTGCGCGTCGCCGAAATGGTAGGGATGGCTTTCGCACATGTCGGTCTCGGCCATGACGCGGCTCCAGCCATTATCCCAAGGCCGGTTGGACAGGTCCAGGCCGCGCACCTGCATCAGCGCCGCGCCGGTTTCGGTGGTGACGCTTTCGTTCTGCGCGTCCCAGATGACGACGCACGGATGGTTCCACCGCTCCTGCATCCAGGCGGTGTATTGGCGGACCAATTCATCGCGCTTCAACTCGGGGGGCCACTCGCCGCCGCCCTCCCAAATCGGGAACTCGTCCTGAATCAGGAATCCCTCCTCGTCGGCGATGCGGTACCAGGACTCTGGCGGGAAGCCGATGCAGTAGCGCAGCGAGTTCCAGTGCATGTCCTTGAATCGGCGGTGCAGGAGGCGCACCCAATCCTCGTTCCAAGGCAGGTCGGCGCGATCCGGGTCTTCGAGGAAGCGATACAACGTGACGTTGCTGCCGCGCATGAAGAAAGGTTTGCCGTTCAGATAGGCGCGTCCCGGCCGGTCGCCCTGACGCGGCTCGAACCGGAACTCCCGCATGCCGAAACGGGTCTGGAAAGTATCCGCGCCGGTGCTCACTTCCAGCAGGTAGAGAAACGGATCCTCGGGCGACCACAGCCGGCAACCGGCAATGGGAAGGCGCACCTCGACCGTTTTCTCCGCACCGGCAGCGAGCGGTTCAGCGGCTGGCTCGGCCTGTCCCACGACCTTGCCCGACTTCGCCTCGCGCACGACGAATTTCAACCCTGCCGCCGCCGCCGGTCCCGCGTTGCGCACCTGCGCCTGCACCCGGACCAACTTGCTGGCGATGTCGGGCGCCGCCTGAACGTTCACGATGTTCGGCGTGCCGGAGAGCACCAACTCCACGCTGTCGAACAGTCCCGGAATGTAACGCTTCTTCTCGAAGTCCCAGCCCGTCGGCACCGAGGGCGGCAACGAAGCGCGTGAGGCGCCCACGCGGATCACGAGCTCGTTTACCGCCCCACCGCCGCGCAAGGCGGCGCGCACGTCGTAATGATTGGCCGTGAAGCTCGCCAGGCTTTCGCCGACCTTGCTGCCGTTCAGATACACGGTCGAGCCGAAGGCGGCCTGGCGCACGAGTAGCGTGGCCACCGGCGGCACGCCGCCTGCGATCGCAAACTCGCGCCGATACCAGTAGGAGCGCCGCGCCAGTTCGGCATCCTCCGGCCCAAACCGGCGTTTCTGGTTGTTGAACGTCGCCGGACCAAAAGCCGGCTGCGCCAGGTCCACCAACCCCGGCACGGGAACTTGGCGCTCGAACTGCGCCGGTCTCTGGCCGGACGTGCCCTCGGCGAGTTGCCAGGTGCCGTCGAGGGAAACCACTCGACGAAGCGCCTCCGTTGCGCCGCTCGCCGTCAGTGCCGCAAAGCAGGTGAGAACAACAATTCGTAGAAGATGGAACGTATTCATAGTGGTTTCTTGGGGGACTCATTCAAAGCCGTAGCAGTCACCGTGAGGAGGCTCCATGATCGTCCGACCGGGCATCGCGGCCGTGAACCGGGAGCGCCGGCATCCTGCCGGCGAGTAACCAGCCATCCCGGACGCCGGCAAGGATGCCGGCGCTCCCGGTGAAGTTTCATGGAAATGCTCGCGCGCATTCGTCATTCGGCGATAATGCCTTTGTCCGTGGGGCCGAGATTGTAGGTGGAATAGATCGTGAGGCTCATCGCAGGCAGTTCGTCGCTAAAGGCAGCTTCGCCTGCCTTCAGCCGCACTTTGAGCGCCGGCGCGATCTTCAGACTGGGATTGTCCTTCTGCTGGAACGTAACCTGGTACTGAAGGAGGCGCGAGCGGGTTCCGCCCGAAAGTCGCAGACGGGCGGGCCAGGCGCGCGGCGCGTCATTGACGATGATCCAGGTGCCTTGGCCCTTCGGGCTGCGGAGGGCGGCGGCGAACACGCGGTTCGTCCCGTTGATCTGGCCGCCCCTGACTTCCGTTGCCACCACCGTGGAGTGCTTGGCCGTCAGGCGCGAGATCAGGCCGTAAACGAAGTAGGCGTTCGGCTTTGGCGGAAACTCCTGGCGCAACGTCTGGGTCGCCGGATCCCAGGTGTCAATCATCTGCCAGTGGCCGTCGAGGTCGCCGCGGTTGATGAAGCTCCAGCGGTTGAAGCCGTCCACGCCCACGTTCAGCGCGCGCACGACCAACTCCGCATCCTTGATGGCCGCGTCAAAGGTGCTCGGTCCGGGGTCGCTGCCGTTCCAGCCAAACACCATGCTGCCCAGTTCGGAGAGAAACAGCGGCTTGCCGCGTTCATGGGCCCACCGCTTCCAGGCTGTCAATCGCTGCTCGGCATCGGCCAATGAATAGCCTTTGCCCGCCTGCCAGTCGAAGCGCGCGAAGTAGGAATGCAGATCATAGGCGCCGACGAACGGGTCGAAGTCGATCTCCGGCGGTTTGAATTCCGGCAGGTCCGTCCAGTCGGGACCGCTCAACGGCAATCGGAGACCTTCGCGATCGAGCGCCTGGCGCACGGCTTCCAGACCGGCCCGGAGCGACATCGGTTCATTCGGCGGCCGTTGCCACCAGGACCAGTCGTAGCGCGGCTCGTTGTTGATGCAAATCCACTTGATGCAGGTATAACGCTTGGTCTTTACCAGGTGTTTCACCAGCGCCGCGAGGCCGTCGGCAAAGTCATCCATGGAATACGGGCCGCTATGCACACGCTTGACTGGATCGCCCCGGAACTCGGGGAAGGCGTTCCAGTCCACGTTGCCCCACATCTGCTGGAAGAAGACGTCCACGTGCCGGCGCTCGCACCAGTCAAGGATGCGGTAAAGGATCTTCATCTCGGGCGAGTCCCAGGTGAACTGGTTCCGCTCCGGCTCGTAGATTCGCTGCTCGACTTCAACGCGGCAGAAGTCCAGCCCCAGCCAATCGGCGTGCCGGTAGATCTGGCGCCAGGCTGCGTCGTCCCCGGCCGGCGGATACCCGCCCCAGCCGCTGCCGCCATGCGAGCGGTCGCCGACCACCGGAATGGGCGTTTCCATGGCGTGCCACGACGCGCCCATGCCGCCGCGCAGGACCTGGAGGGTCTGGTTGAGGTCGGCGGTCAGAGTCAACTCCGGCTGGCCGGCGGCGGTGCCACCGAACGACAGCACCGCCAGGGTCCAGACGGTCAGTACCAACGTTAGCAGGCTGGAGCGGCGGTTCAGTTGCGGTTTCATTTCGTTTGGATACGGCCGGATACTAGCGAGTTGCCAGGGTTTGTCAGTGTCAAACATGAACGTCTGAGCCTCGTCACCCCGGCTCCTACTTTTGTTGGTTCATGAATGAACCCGGCGGCCGGTGGAAAGGGTTAAATCCAGGCTTGTGAAGTGCCCCCCTTTTCGGTTTGAATGTCGGGCGCATGGATCTTCCAGCTCAATCTCGCTCAACGAATGCAACCACGCCTTCGGGCCAGCCTCCTGAAATGCCGGCGTTGGATCAACCGCTTTCGGCCTCGCAACGTCCGAAGGCCGCCCGACTCCATCGGATTCTGGATGGGATCACGGAAGGGTTGATTTATTTTGCGGTGATATTCAATCCGTGGGTCTTCGGCACCACGCAGCCGTGGGCGGTCTGGGTGATGAATGTCAGCGGCTATGTTTTGGGGCTGGTCTGGCTGACGAAGATCGCCGTTCGCCGGCGCTCCGGCTATTATCCCGCCCGGTGGGACGATGGCCGGGAAAGGGATCGCTCCGCCGGCCGCTGGCTGACCGGGGCGTTGGCGGTCTTGACCGTGCTCATTCTGGGATACTGTCTGATCAGCGCTCTGAATGCGCGAGCCACGTACCTGGCTGCCGGCGCCGGCCAGGTGTATTACAAATTCTTCGAATGCATTCCTTGGCTGCCGCATAGCTACGATGCCCACAGCACCTGGTTTATTTTCTGGGAGTATCTTGGATTGGCCCTGTCCTTTTGGGCGACTCGGGACTGGCTTTTGTGCAAGACCCGGCACGAGCGGTCGGGCTTGAGCGAAGAGGCGGACATCGCCTTTGCGCGCGAACATCGTCTGCTCGGCGAGTTGCCGCTGGCCACCGCCAAGCCTTATTGCGCTCCGTTGCCGGCGCGGCTGAAGCGGCTGCTCTGGTTGCTCTGCCTCAATGGACTGGTGCTGGGTGTGGAAGGCATCGTGCAACGGTTGGATGGCACCAGCAAACTATTGTGGCTGGTGCAGCCGAGGTTCAATTATACTGCCGATGCTCAGTTTGGCCCTTACGCTTACCGCAGCAATGGCGCCCAGTACTTCAACCTGGTCTGGCCGGTCTGCCTGGGTTTTTGGTGGACCTTGAAATACAGTGTCAGGCAATCGCTGCGTTCGGTCACGCGCGCGGGCGGAGGCGCCCATTCGTTGCTCCTGCCGGCGGCGGTGCTTATGGCGGCGTGTCCCATTGTTTCCACCAGTCGCGGCGGCGCGATTGTGGCGGCCTTGGGCTGGCTGGTGGCCTTCATTGTCCTGATGCTGTCCAGCCAGCGGCGTCACTGGTTGACGCGCCTCGGTCTGCTGGCGCTTTTCTTGAGCATCATCGGTTTGGGGGGCGCCCTGGGGTGGGAACAACTCCGCGACCGTTTGAAGACCATCTTTACCGACCAGATGAGTCAACGGATCGAAATTTATGAAAACTCGCGGCCCATGATCAGCGAAAATCCGGTATTCGGCACCGGCCCGGGCAGTTTTGCCTCCTTGTATTATCTCTATCGCGCCAAGACCGACCAGAGATGGCAGGCCTATTTGCACGACGATTTCATGGAAACCCGGGCGACCTGGGGCGGGATTGGATACGCGATGATACTCCTGGCGCTGGTGGTGGTGGTGGCCAAATGGTGGTTTAGTTCGGGCGCCATCGCGAGCTCGAAGGTCTTCATGGCCATGCTCGGGGTGTCCCTGGGTGGATGCCTGATGCACGCCCGCGGGGATTTTCCCTTGCAAATTCACTCCATCCTGAGCCTGTTTCTGCTGCTCAGTTGCGTGGTCTTTTGCTCCTCGCGCAAGGCCTGATCACCAGGGGTCATCGCCACCAAGCAACGCCCTGCAAACACACGAGGCCAGCGTGACAAAAAGGTATCCCAACGCCGCAACCAAGGCAGATAAGTGGCCGGATAAAAGGCGGGCCGGCTGAAACCGCCGGAAAGCAAATAGCTGAAGCAGGCCAAGGCTTCGCGGTGGAGGATTTTCCATCCCACGGGCCAAGGGCCTGCCTCGCCGCCAAACAAGAGTCGTGTGGCATTACCCTGGGCCGCGTAATAATCCCGCGGTCGCGGCAGGGTTTCCGAAAAATCGATCGGCTGTCGCCAGGCCACCGGTTCGGGGTGGAGCCAGCCATAGATAGGGCGACTCGTCCAACTGATGTACGGATCGAACAGGATCAAACGGCCAGCCGGATGCAACACTCGACGGGCTTCCTGGAGAAAGGCGTTGGGCGCGCGCAGGTGATGGAACACATCGAAGAGGATCAGGTGGGACAGGCTGCCGTCGCGAAAAGGCAGTGCATAGCCGTCGCAAGCCAGGTCCAGCCAGGGATTCGGGAACAGGTCGGTGCATAAGGCGTCAGGCAGGTGCGATTTTAGATTCCCGATACCCGACCCGATTTCCACAATGCGCCCCGGCACGGCGGGATCCATCCGCGCCATAATTCGTTCATAAAATCCGCGATAGAGGAGGGCCAGCAGGGGTTTGGTCTGCCAGACCCATCGGTTGCGCTGGATTTCCTGCTGGTGCTTTGAAAGGGCAATCACATCAGTCAATGAATTTCAAACGCCGCGCCGCAAACCACACCATGCGCAGCAACAACCAGCCATGACGCCATCGGTGGATGTTCGTTTCGCCATAAGTGCGGGCCTGATAACGGATGGGCAGATCGATAATGCGCAAGTTGAGCTTGGCCGCGCCAAATAAAAGATCGAAATCCCCGAACGGATCGAAATCTCCGAAATAGCCCCGATTTTTCGCGATCAACTCATAATCCGAACGGAACAACACTTTAGTGCCGCAGAGGGTGTCCTTGATGGATTGTCCCAAAAGCCAACTGAAGGCCAGTCCAAAGCCTTTGTTCGCGACCATGTTCAGATACTGCATGGCTTGTTTTTCCATGGGATAGACCAGGCGGACCCCATTGACGAAGTCGGCCTGACCGGAGCGGACCACCTCGTAGAACTTGGGCAACTGTTCGGGGGCCACGGTTAGATCCGCATCCAGGATGAAGAGCAGATCGCCCGTCGCGGCGGCAAACGCTTCCCGCACGGCACCGCCTTTGCCTTTGCTCTTTTGTTTCAGCCAGTGGATTTTGCGCTGAGGATAGGCGCGCGCGACGCGTTGGATTTCCTCCCAAGTATTGTCGCGCGAGTGTCCCTCGATGAAAAGGATGTCGGTGCCCAAACCCAGGTCCGGGATCCGCCGCACCGCCGCCTCGATATTGCCTGCTTCATTGCGGGCGGGTACAACGACCGTGCAGCGGTAGTGCCGGTCGCGCGGAGTTTCCGGACGTGGACGCGCCACCAGGAACACGGTCAGACAAAAATGTTGCAGCAGCGGCGCCAGCCACCGG
>Ga0209538_1001916_pt1 | contig 10762 bp, 7 predicted proteins | sample BarGraNGADG00211_2_FD_184492 | JGI IMG/M metagenome (GOLD analysis project Ga0209538, IMG submission 184492) | Arctic peat soil microbial communities from Barrow, Alaska - Barrow Graham LP Ref core NGADG0004-211 (SPAdes) (version 2) | ecosystem: Environmental > Terrestrial > Soil > Wetlands >... | reverse complement strand
CGGGCAGGAGCAGGCCGAGGAGGCGGCGCGGACCGTCCTCCACTCGCTCGCGGTCGGTGACGCCTACAACAAGTACGCTCTGACGCTCGCCCCCGGGGATCAGGTGAGCCGCGTCATCGACTACCTCCTCACGTCGTACGAGCCCGACTTCGCCGTGGTGCAGGGAAGCCGCCTCCTCGGCGTCGTGACGCGGGCCGACGTGCTGAAGGCCCTCGCGACGGAGATCGAGGACGTGTACGTCGCGACGATCATGAAACGCGACGTGATGAAGGCCGACGCGGCGCGTCCGCTCGACGAGGTGAGGCAGGAGATGATGGAGAAGCAGGAGCGCGTGGCAGCCGTCTACCGCGACGAGACCTACCTCGGCCTCGTCAGCCTGGAGGACATCGCCGAGACGTTGCTCGTCGTCGGCTTCCGGAACCGCCAGGAAGAGCGGCGTAAGGCGGCGATGGCCGGATGAAGGTCGTCCGGCCGGCCGAGGCGAAGGTGGTCGTGGAGCGGTCGCGCTTCTTTGTGATCCTCTTCCCGGCGGCGTCTGAAGAGGACGTCCTGGCGAAGGTAAAGGCGAAGAAGGGGGAGCACCGGAAGGCGAACCACCACTGCTGGGCATTCCGCGGGAAGGACGCAGCGGGCCAGCTGGTCGAAAAGTCGAAGGACGACGGCGAGGTGGGTCACCCGGGAAAGGTGCTGCTGGAGCTGTTGCGAAAATCAGACCTCGAAGGTGGCCTTCTCGTTTCGCGGGTCTTCGGCGGCGTGAAGCTGGGCGTCGGCGGCGTCTCCCGCGCCTTTCGCGAGGCCGGCGAGGCGGCGATCGTGGCAGCGGGACCTGGGGGGAAGTCTTGACAGACCTGGTTCGGACGTAGAGAAGGGACAACCTCTGACGGAGCGAGCAGGGATGAAGACATTCTCCCGGGCTTTCCCGGCGCTGTTTCTCTTCCTGGTCGCGGCCGTCCTCCTCTTCTCGGACAAGGGGGGGATCGGCGGCGACGCCGAGATCCGCTTCCGCGCCCTCGAGGCGATGGCGGAGAGGGGAGAGCTGACGGCAGAGCGGTACTCCGTCGTCCAACCGCTCTTGGCCACGCCGCTCTACTATCTCGGGTCGACGGTCGCCTCGCTCCGCGGCGTGCGCCCGGAGGATGTAGCGGGACGGCGGGAGACGATCCGGCAGTTCGTCGGGCGGTTCGGCAAACTCGTCGCTTTCGGCATCTCGGCATGGCTCTTCGTCCAGCTCCGGCGGCGGTACGGGTTCTCGCAGGGAGAGGCCGGGGCCGGGACGCTCTTCCTCCTCTTCGGGAGTCTCCTGATCCCGCACGCGGTGGACTTCTACTCCGAGCCGCTCTGGACCTTCCTGTCGCTCGTCGCGCTCGGCGCGCTTGCGGACGAGGTTGCGACACCGGAGGCGGATGTCGAGCGTCGATGGCCCCGGCGCACCTTCCTCCTCGTCAGTGCCGCCCTGGCGGTCCCCCTCGCTCCCGTGCTGGCTCCGATCCTGGCGGCCACAGGCCTGACGGCGAGCCTCCTCTCCCGCCCCCGGCGTCCGTTACTGTTCTTCCTTGCATCTGCAGGGGCCGGTCTGGGCCTCCTCCTCGTACTCGGCGAGAACGTCCTCCGCCGTGGGGCGGCCCTCGATTTCGGCTACGCGGGGGAGGGCTTCACGACGCCCTTTATCCACGGTCTCCTCGGGATGCTCGTAGCTCCGGCACGCGGTCTCCTCTTTTTCGTCCCCGCGGCGCTGCTCCTTCCCCTCGCCGCGCGGCGCCAGGAAGAACGAGGCCGCGACCCCCTCCTCGCGCTCGGGACGGTCTTCTCCCTCCTCCTCGTCATGGCCTACGCGAACTGGCACGCGTGGCACGGCGCGACGTACTGGGGGCCGCGCTTCCTCCTCCCGGTCTCGGTCCTCGGGGCCCTCGCCCTGGTGATCGTGGTGCGAAGAAGCTGGCGCGATTCGAAAGCGGGGACGAAGGCCGCGCTCGCCTCCCTCGCACTCGTCTCCTACGCCGTCTACAAGTCGGGAGCGGCGGTGCGAATGAATCGTCTCCTGCCGTGCATCCTTGCCCGTCCGGAAGGGGACGAGACCTGTTTCTGGCTCTGGGAGCACCACCCGCTCGCCCCATGGCTCGACCTCCCGGGCCTGCGCGACATCGTCAGCCATCGCTCGACTGCGGTCGAGGTAGGAGCTCTCCTCCTCTTCGCCCTGCTCGTCGCGGCGTGCCTGAGGGGCTCCTTTCGATCACCAGCCGCTCCAGGAGCGCCTCGGCTTTCGGAACGCAGGTCGCCGTCGAGAAGCGTTCCTACACCCCGTGCCGACCCGGTAGTCGACCGGGTGGTGGGTGTGGCCGTGGATCCAGAGCGCGGGACGGGTCCGCTCGATCAGGTCGGTCAGATTGGACGCGAACGAAGGCGAGAGCGGGTCGCCCACGAACTGCGGTGCGACGGACTGCGGCGACGGCGTCTCCCGCGCCTTCCGCGAGGCGGGGGAAGGGGCGATCGGGGCATCCGGGGGTTAGCGCCGGCGGCCTCCTTCTATGTGCTACATTGTGCTACATTGTGCTACATGGGCGACTCCGTCAACGTTCGCGATCTTCGCCAGAACCTGAGCATTCACCTCGGTCTCGTCAAGGCAGGGCACACGCTCCGCGTTCTGGACCGGGGACGACCGGTGGCGCTCTTGACGCCGCTTCCCGGCCACGGCAATGCCCTCGAACGGCTCGTCGCTTCTGGCCGCGCGATCCCCGCCCGGCTCACCTTGTCGGAGCTGCCGGCTCCTCCGGCGGTCCGGAGCTCCGTTACGGCGAGTGACGCTCTTCGGCAGCAGCGGGACGAGAGCTGAGATGGCTGGGGAGCTGGTCTATGTCGACGCGTCCGCGCTCGTGAAGCTGGTCGTTCGGGAGGAGGCGAGCGAGGCACTTCGGAGATACCTCGCCGCCCATCCGGCGGTGGTCTCGTCGGCACTCGCGGTCACCGAGGTCCAGCGGGCAATCGCGCGCGTGTCGTCCCGGCGGAGCCTCGCCGACCGGGCGCGTCTCGTCCTGGATGGAGTGGCCCTTCTCGCGGTCGAACTGGCGATCCTGGAGAAGGCGGCCCGCCTCGGACCACCGGAGCTTCGGACTCTCGACGCGATCCACGTGGCATCGGCGCTTTCGCTCGGAGACGACCTTCTCGCGTTCGTCACCTACGACGAGAGGCAAGCGATCGCCGCCCGCCTGGCGAAGCTCCCCGTCGTTCGGCCAGCGGCCTGAGTCCGAAGGCGCCACCTCGCGAGGGCGAGAACTACGAAGCCGGCCGCCATGAGGACGCCGCCCAGCATCGGGAGCGCGTCGGCCGGCACGGGTCTCCCGGGCTCAGATCTCGACCACGACGGCCGACATCGGAAGGCTCTCCTTCGGGTAGCCCCACTGGTTGCTCAGGACGCGGGTCGCGCCGACCCGATAGTCGACCGGGTGGTGGGTGTGGCCGTGGATCCAGAGCGCGGGACGGGTCCGCTCGATCAGACCGGTCAGGTCGGATGCGAACGAAGGCGAGAGCGGGTCGCCCACGAACTGCGGTGCGACGGACTGCGGCGACGGCGCGTGGTGGGTGACGACGACCGTCGTTCCGTCGAACGGCTCGTCAGGAGTTTCAAGAGCTTCCTCCAGCCAGGAGAGGGACGCGGCGTGAAGACGCCGGGCGTCGGCGGGAAGGAACCTCGACCCGTTGTCGAGCGCGATCCGGGCGTGGTCGAGGATCCGGTTGACCGCGAGCGCCATCGCGGAGACCGCTCCGGATTCGCCGTAAAGCCTGAAGTCGGTCCAGAGGGTGCATCCGAGGAAGCGCAGAGCGCGGCCTCCAATGCGGAGGCGGGCCTCGGCGTTCTGGAGGAAGGTGACGTTGCCGGATCGCCCTGCGGCGGCCTGGAGGCGGGGCAGGAGCTCCGGGATCCTCTCCCCGTAGAACTCGTGGTTGCCGGCAACGTAGACAACCGGCTGCCCCGCAAAAGCCCGCGCTGCCCAGTCGATCCCGGCGACGCTATTCTCGACGTCGCCCGCGAGGACGACGAGGTCGGCCGTCCGGGCCGGGGCAATGGCCTCTCCGACGAGGCGGCGCAGCGTGTCTCTGGCCGCGTCCTCGGAAAGCCCGTCCCGAACGAGGTGCCAGCGGCGGACCTCGAGGTGGAGGTCGGAGAGGACGGCGATCCGGATGCCTCGTCCCATCCCGGCGGTGCTCTCCATCAGATCCTCCGGCCGGCGATGCTGTCGCGGGCCGGAGGTCCGGTCAAGCGATGTCGATCAGCACGCTTCCGACGAAGATGTGACGGATATTACCGGTTTGACGTCTCGTCTCGGGATAATGTCAGTCCATTCTGGAAAGCCCCGTCCGGGGATTCGGGATTTGAGGAGCAAGAGATGAAGAGCACGTCCGCCTTCTGGGTCGTCGCCGAGGTCCTTCCTAAAGCCGTGACCCTAGCTGCCTCGCTGTCCCTCGTCGTCACATCCGGCGCGGCGTTGACTGCTCCGACCGGAGACGGGACGGCGTCGGGCAGCCTGACGGTCGCCGGAAAGACGACCTTGCTCAGGTACGCGTACGCGCGGGCGCAGAAGGGCTTCTTCGACAAGACGAAGGAGGATGTCCTCGTGATCCTTTCCGACGTGCCGATCCCCCACGAAGCGCTCAAGGACGAGTTCGCGCGTCACCACCTTGCGGCGGACGGAAAGCTGCACGCCGTCGAGGTCGTGCTCGACGCGGACCGTCAGCCGATCGGGGGCGGGCTACTCCACGAGGCGTGGAAGACTACCGGCGGTTACGTCTCGGTCTCCGGCATGCACGTCTTCACCCCGAAGACGTTCGATGGGAAGGTGGTGGAGGGGACGCTTGCTACCCGAAAGCCGGACGAGTTCATGAACAAGGCGTTCGAGTACAAGGCGACGGTTTCCGCGCCCGTCTGGCGCCGGCCCCCTCCGACCGCCTCGGGCGCCGCGGCCGCGGCGAGCCCCCAGGGCAAGGCGACGGTCGCATTCCTGAAGGCCGCGCGGTCGGGCGACAAGGCCGCGATCGGGAAGGCGATGACCGCCGAGGCCGCCATGGGACTGGACGGCCCACAGGCGAAGGAGATGCTCGAGGTGCTGAAGATGACCTCCCCCGACCCGGCGACGGCACGGATCGACGCGGTCGACGTGAAAGGGAACACCGCCGAGGTGACGGTGGTCGAGGAGTCGAAGGACGGCAGCGTCACCTCCACCTTCCACCTCGCCCTCGAAGGAGGGCAGTGGAAGGTTTCCGGAGGCTGAGCCCAGCCGGGGCTCAGTCCGAGAAGGAGATGCCGCCGGCGGTTTCGACGTGCGGTGGCCCACCGAGCTCCTGGAGGGCCCGGTCGCACAGCTCGAGCTCCGCGGCGAGCTTCTCCGGCCAGGCGGCTTCGTCGCCGGCCAGGGACCCTTTTCGGCGGAGATCGAGCCACACCTCGTGGGCGCGCCGGAACCATGACGCCGCCTCCTGCCATTCCGCTTTCCTTCGGTCGGGGGGGAGCCGGATGTCGGCGCCGAGGAGGGCGTGCGCCCGGCCGAGGCCGGCGTGGACCACGGCGGTCCGGGCCCGGGTTTGTTGATTCGCCGAATCGGTGGCGGAGAGCGAGTCCACGATCCGAAGCGCCCTGCCGAGCACTCCGATGGCCGGAACCGGCTTTCCGGCGGAAACGAGGAGGTTTCCGACCCGCGAGGCGACGGTGGCGAGAAGCCCTTGCGCCTCCGCGTCCGCCGGATCCGCGGCGGTCAGGGCCTCCGCCAGGCTCATGGCCCGACGCTGGCTCTCGAGCGCTGCGACGACGTCCCCCGTCTTCTCGAGAATCTCGGCGAGGTTGTATAGGTCGGCGAGCAGCCTTCTCTTGTACTTCAAGCTCGAGGGATCGGTGGCCGCTAGTCCCTCGTCGATGGAGAGCGCCTTGCGAAACTCGTCGAGGGCCCTGGAGCGGTCGTTCGCGAGGGAATCCTGGATCTGTCCGAGTCGAAGGTGGGTGCTGGCCGTCTCGGCCAGGACCGCCGCCTCGCCGGGCCCTTCGCGCTCCAGCTCCTCGAGCATCCCCAGCGCTTTCCGGCAGTTCCCGAGGCTTTCCTGTAGCTGGCCGGACGCGCCCTGCATGTATCCGAGCCTCGAGAAGCCGGCCGCCACCCGAAGGCGGACCTCGCGGGAGGGAGGCGCGGAGGCGAGCGACTCCTCGATCGAGAGGGCGGCCCTCAGACACCGCGCGGCCTCGGCCGGCTTCCCCTCGACCCAGAGGATGTCGCCGGACTTGGTCCAGCTGATCGCCAGCTCCCGGAGGAGCTCGGGCTGACCGGGGTTCCCCCGGACGAGGTCCTGTCTGATCGCCAGCGCCTTCGCGTAGGAGGCGTGGGCCGCCTGGGAATTGCCGAGGTTGGAAGCGTTGAGGCGTCCCTGCACGTCTCCCACCCTCTCGTAGGCAGAGGCCAGCTCGCGCCGCAGGGATCGGTCGTCGCCCGCCTCCCGGGCCAGGCCGTCGAGGTACTCCAGGGCGTTCGCGACGAGGAGCGCACGCGCCTTCGTCGAGCCGGGCACCTTCGCGATCTCGTCGTGAAGGTCGAACATCAGGGCCCGGGCGAGCTTCCGGACGTCGTTGAAACGCCGCTCCGCGCGGGCTCGCTGGGTGTTCGCGATACGGGCTTGCCAGGCCGTCGTCGCCGATCCCGCGACCAGAGCCATTCCGAGCAACCCGATGGCCGTCACGGCAAGCCGGTTCCGGCGGAGGAACTTCCCGTTCCGGTACCAGAACGAGTCGGCCCGGGCGGTCACGGGACGGCCGTCGAGGTGCCGACGAATGTCCTCGGAGAGCCGCTCGACGGAGGCGTATCGGCGCGCAGGTTCCTTCCGCAGCGCCTTCAGGACTATCGTGTCGAGGTCCCCTTCCAGCTGGCGGGCCAGCCCGTGGCGGGACGTCCCGCGCCTCGCCGCCAGCTCATCGCCCGTCGGGGAACCCTCCACGGAGCGCAGGGCTTCGGCGCTCGGCTGTCCCGGCTCCTTTTCACAGACGACGCGGACGAGCTCCTCCGGAGAGTCCTCGAGGGCTTCGTAAGGGCGTCTACCCGAAAGGAGCACGTAGAGAAGGACCCCGAGGGAGTAAACGTCCGTGGCGGTGGTGATTCGCTCCCCCCGGACCTGCTCGGGGCTGGCGTAGCCTGGCGTCAGAAGCTTGGCGGCGGAGACAGTCTGGTCCCGCGACTCGCGCGGGTCGGGCCCGAGGAACGTCGCGAGGCCGAAATCGAGAAGCTTCGGCTCCCCTTCCTCCGTCACGAGAATGTTTCCCGGCTTCAGATCGCGGTGGACGATGAGGCTCTGGTGGGCGAAGCCGACGGCCGCGCAGACCTTCCGGAACAGCTCGAGCCGGGCCCGGACACCGAGCTTCCGGGCATCGCACCAGGCGTCGATCGGCGTTCCCTCCACGTACTCGAGGACGAAGTAGGGGAGACCGTCGTCCGTGGTCCCGCCGTCGATGAGCCTGGCGATTCCGGGATGCTCGAGCCCGGCGAGGATCCGCCTTTCCGTCCGGAAACGGCGGACGATCGTGTCGGTGTCCATGCCGCGGTTGATGACCTTCAGGGCGACCCGCATCTCGAAGTCGCCACCGGTCCTCTCGGCCAGGAAAACGGTCCCCATTCCGCCGTGCGCGACCTCCCGGAGCAGCGTCCAGGCTCCGATTTGGCGGGCCGGACCGGCGGGTTCGGCCCGCTCGCTAGGGGCCGCGGGGAGTGAGACGAGCTGGAGGGCGGGCTCCTCGAGGAAGCTTCCCGCGTCGCTCGAGGCCGCGAGAAGCGATTCGACCTCGGAACGAAGGGAAGGGGACGGATCGTCCCGGCACGCGCCTTCGAGGAACGCCGCCCGCTCGCCGTCCGGGAGGCCATGCGCCGCGTCGAACAGCTCCTGGACGCGTGGCCAGGCGGAGGGGCTCAGGCTCCTGTCCGTGTCAGCTCCCGGTAGAGAAAGGCGCGGGCGAGGGTCCAGTCGCGCTTGACGGTGGAGGGGGAGGCCCCGAGTGCTTCGGCCGTCTCGTCGATCGTGAGGCCGCCGAAAAAGCGCATCTCGACGACACTGGCCTTCGTCCTGTCGAGCTTCTCCAGACGGCCGAGGGCGTCGTCCAGGGCGATCAGGTCGACGGCCCTCGGGGCCACTTCGCCGGGCGCGGCGTCGAGAGGGATGAGGGTCTGTCCGCCGCCTCTCTTGTCCGCCGCCCGGGAACGTGCGTGGTCGACCAGTATCCGCCTCATCGCCTGGGCCGCCACGCCGAAGAAGTGGGACCTGCTCTTCCAGTCGACCCGTCGCTGTTTGACGAGCCGGAGGAACGCCTCGTGGACGACGGCGGTCGGCTGGAGAGTGTGGTCGCGTCTCTCCCGGCCCAGATACCGGCGGGCCATCTCCCGCAGCTCCGAATAGACGAGTGGCAGAAGAGCGTCGAGGGCTCCCTCATCTCCCCGCCTCCACTCGTCGAGGAGGCGCGTGACATCCCCGGCGGGAGCAACACCTCCACCGCGATACTCGGCGTCGTCGGCCATTCCAAGGGTCCGTCCTGTTCAAAGCCTAGGAGATCCCTCCAGCCGGGTCAAGCGAGGGTCCAGAGGAGACGGGCGCCTCTGACCCGAACCGGCTCTCCTTTACGCGTTAGAGGAAAAGGGAGGACCGCTCATGGCTCATCGCGCTGCTCGACTCGTTCTCGCCGCGATCGTCCTGTTCCTGTCAGGTTCGGCCCTCGGAGCCGTGCACACCTTCACGGTTCCCGGGATCGTGAAGGCCGGCGGCCTGAACGGCACGAACTACATCTCCGACCTCGTGGTTCTGAACGGAGGGAGCGCGTCCACGACCGTGACACTCTCCTTCGTGCCCTCGGGGCTGACGGCGCGGGATTACGCCCTGGGGGCGGGAGAGAGCCTGACGATCCGGGACGTCGTGGCGTCGGCGTTCGGGGCGGGGCAGGGGACGGGGGCGGTCATCCTGACAGCCGACCAGCCGCTCGTCGTGAGGGGCCGGACCTACAACACGGCCTCCTCGGGGACCTTCGGGGTGGCCCTGCCGGTCGTGGAGGAATCCCGATTCATGTCGCCGGGCGACATGGGCCACAGCCTCTGGATCAGCCAGGACTCGCAGGGGGACCGCGGGTACCGGACCAACATCGCCGTCGTCTTCCCGGATCCTTCCGGCGGGTCCGCCACCGTGACCCTCTATGACGCGGCGGGGACCTGGCAGGGACAGCAGGACTTCTCGCTGGACGCGGCCGGCCTCAAGCAGGTCCCGGTGGGAGCCATGGTCGCGGGCGGCCTGGCGACGGGGCGTGCGGAGATCCAGGTCACGAGCGGCCGGGCGGCGGGATACGCATCGGTGGCGGACAACGTGACGGGGGACGGATCGCTCTTTCCGTTCGAGGACCTCCCCGGGGGCCGGCAGAACGTCGTCGTCAACGGCGTGTCGAGAGCGGGAGGGGCCCTCGGGACCTTCTGGCGGACCGACGCACGGCTGTACAACCCGTCGTCGCAGGATGCAGCGGTGACAGTGAATTTCCACGCGGCAGGGAACAGCAACGCCTCGCCGCAGCAGACCACCGTGACGGTGCCTGCAGGAAGGATTCTCGAGGTCATCGACGTGCTCAGCACCCTGCTGAGCCTCCCGGTCGGCTCGTCGGGCGCGCTGCGATTCCAGTCGGAGACACCCGTGGCCATCCTGTGCCGGACCTCCAACCTCGACCCGACGGGAGTGAAGCCCGGGACCTTCGGGGCCCAGCAGCAGGCCGTTCCCCTGATGTCCTACCTGACGTCGGCCGACGCGGGAGCCATCGTGACGGGAGTGAAGCAGAACGGGACGTACCGGACGAACATCGGATTCGCGGCGGGAGAGGACGGCGCCAGCTACTCCCTGACGCTCAGGTCAGCGAATGGCGCCGTGGTCGCCACGGCGACGGGGTCGCTGGGGGTGTTCGGCTGGACCCAGCCGAACGTCGGGAGCCTGTTTCCTGGAACGTCGATTCCCGACGACGGACAGCTCACGGTGAAGGTGACGGCGGGGAGCCTGGACGTCTACGACTCGTCGACCGACGCCGGGTCGGGGGACCCCGTCATCACGCGCATCGCGCCGCTGCCGGCGGAGATTCCGTCGTCGTCGACGATCGGGCCGGCGGGAGGCTCGGTCCGGTCGACGGACGGAAGGCTGACCTTGAAGATCCCTGCGGGGGCGCTAGCAACGAACACGTCACTTTCGATCGGGAACGCGGCCAACGGAGCGCCGCAGGGCGTGGGCTCGGGCTACACGGTGACGCCGGGAGGTCTGAGCCTGGCGAAGCCTGGTCTGCTCGTCCTCAACTACGGCTCCAGCGATACGGAGGGCAGCTCGCCGGGGTCGCTGGGCCTGGCCTTCCAGAGCGGCGGGAAGTGGTACGTGGCGACGGGGGGCTCGGCCGACACGGCCGCTCGCACGCTGACGGTTTCGATTCCTTCCACGACGCCAGCGCTTCGCGGCCGGGCAACCACCATAGGACCAGTGCAGGTCAATGCCGATTCTCAGGAAGTGTCCCCCTTCGCCGCTCTCCAGATGCTTCCGAAGAAGGCGGCGGTTCTGCAAGGGAAGAAGGTTCAATTCAGGCTCTGGATGATCGGCCCGTCGTCGTCCGAAGCCGCCCTCACCGTGCCAGCACCGCAGCTGTTGCCGTCCTTTGTCCCGCCGGGCGCGCTCTACAGCTGGTACGTCAACGGCGTTCTTCTGGGGAACAACGCGGAAGGCTATCTCACGGAGACCG
>Ga0209538_1001914_pt1 | contig 10778 bp, 6 predicted proteins | sample BarGraNGADG00211_2_FD_184492 | JGI IMG/M metagenome (GOLD analysis project Ga0209538, IMG submission 184492) | Arctic peat soil microbial communities from Barrow, Alaska - Barrow Graham LP Ref core NGADG0004-211 (SPAdes) (version 2) | ecosystem: Environmental > Terrestrial > Soil > Wetlands >... | reverse complement strand
CCAGGAGTTCGGCCGGATCGTCAAGGAGGCGGTGCGGGCGGCGGGCGCCGTCCCGTTCGAGTTCAACACGATCGGCGTGGACGACGGGATCGCGATGGGCCACGCCGGAATGAATTTCAGCCTCCCATCCCGCGAGCTGATCGCCGACTGCGTGGAGACGATGATCGAAGCCCACGCCTTCGACGGCATGGTCTGCATCCCGAACTGCGACAAGATCACACCGGGGATGATCATGGCGGCGGTTCGCGTCGACGTCCCGACGATCTTCGTCTCGGGCGGGCCGATGGCGACCGGCCGCTCGCGCTCCGGCGAGGCGATCGACCTGATCAGCGTGTTCGAGGGGGTCGGGGCGCTCCATGCCGGGAAGATCGGACCCGACCGGCTGAAGGAGCTGGAGGACCTGGCCTGCCCGTCGTGCGGGTCGTGCTCCGGCATGTTCACCGCTAACTCGATGAACTGCCTGATGGAGGCGCTCGGGCTGGCCCTGCCGTTCAACGGGACCGCGCTGGCGAAGACCCCGGAGCGGGAGGCGCTGGCCCGCCGGGCCGGCGGGCGGATCGTCGACCTGATCCGGACCGACCTGACCCCCCGGAAGATCGTCACGCAGGACGCTCTCGACGACGCGTTCGCGCTCGACATGGCGATGGGCGGATCGACGAACACGATCCTTCACACCCTTGCGATCGCACAGGAGGCCGGGATCGACTATCCGCTCAGTCGGATCAACGAGGTGGCCAACCAGGTGCCGCACCTCTGCAAGGTCTCGCCCTCCGGACCATGGCACATGGACGACGTGCACCGGGCGGGGGGAGTCCCTGCGATCCTGGCGGCCCTCGCCGAGAAGGGTGTCCTGCACCTGGACCGGCCGACGGTCGCGGGGACATTCGGCGAGTCGATCCGTGGGGCGTCCTCGCGCGACGCCGAGGTGATCCGGCCCCTGTCGAATCCGCATAGCGAGAAGGGCGGGCTGGCTGTTCTCTTCGGAAACCTGGCGCCGGAAGGGGCGGTCATCAAGACCGGGGGGGTGGTCCCCGCGATGCGGCGCCACCGCGGCCCCGCGGTCGTGTTCGACAGCCAGGAAGAGGCGATGGAAGGGATCACGGCCGGCAAGGTCAAGAAGGGGGACGTGGTGGTCCTCCGGTACGAGGGGCCGCGCGGAGGGCCGGGGATGCAGGAGATGCTCTCCCCGACATCGGCCATCATGGGGATGGGGCTGGGCGAAACCGTCGCCCTGATCACCGACGGGCGGTTCTCCGGAGGGACCCGCGGCGCCTGCATCGGGCACGTCAGCCCCGAGGCGGCCGAAGGGGGCCCGATCGCCTACGTGAGGAACGGCGACGAGATCGTGATCGACATCGAGGCCCGGACGCTCGACCTGAACCTGTCCGGCGCGGAGTTTGGGCGGCGGGCGGCGGAGGCCCTTCCTCCGCTGAAACCAGCCCCCGGACGGTGGCTGAAGCGCTACCGGGCGATGGTGACGAACGCCGCGCACGGCGCGGTCCTGGCAGATCCGGAAACGAAACCCGGGAGGACCAAATGAAGAAGATGACCGGAGCCCAAATCCTTTGGGAATGTCTCGTGCGGGAAGGGGTGACGACGGTGTTCGGCTATCCCGGCGGGACGATCCTCCCGGCCTACGACGCCCTCCTCGACTTCCCCTCGATTCACCACGTCCTGGTTCGCCACGAGCAGGGTGCGGCACACATGGCCGACGGCTACGCCCGGGTGAGCGGGAAGGTCGGCGTTGCCGTGGCCACGTCGGGCCCCGGGGCAACGAACCTGGTCACCGGGATCGCGACGGCGATGATGGACTCGGTCCCGACGGTCTTCATCACGGGGCAGGTCGGCTCGAAGCTCCTCGGGTCGGATGCCTTCCAGGAGGCGGACATCACGGGCATCACGGTCCCGATCACGAAGCACAACTCGCTCGTGACCGACGTGAAGGACCTGGCCCGCACGCTCCGCGAGGCATTCTGCATCGCGAGGTCGGGGCGCCCCGGCCCGGTCCTCGTCGACATCTGCAAGGACGTGCAACAGGCGAAGACCGACTTCGAGTGGCCCGAGACGGTCTTCCTTCCGGGCCGGAAGGTGCTTCCTCCGGTCAAGCCGGAGAAGCTGAAGGCCGTCGCGGAACTGATCGCCGAGGCGGAGCGGCCGTTGATCCTGGCCGGGCATGGCGTGATTGAGTCCGGGGCCTCCGCCGCGCTCATGGCGGTAGCCGAAAGGACCGGGACGCCCGTGGCGCTGACGCTCCTCGGTCTTGGAGGCTTCCCACGCAGCCACCCGCTCTGCCTCGGGATGATGGGGATGCACGGTGAGGCGTTCGCCAACAAAGCGATCCAGGAGGCCGACCTCCTCCTCGCCTTTGGCATGCGCTTCGACGACCGGGTGACTGGGAACCTGAAGACCTACGCGCCGAAGTCGAAGAAAGTCCACGTGGAGATCGACGGCTCCGAGGTGGGGAAGAACGTCGCCGTCGATGTCGCGATCATCAACGACCTCCGGACCGTCCTGGAGGCGCTGCTACCGCTCGTCTCCGACAAGAAGCACGAGGCGTGGCTGGAGGAGATCGGGCATGGTCAGGGGGAGACGCGCTCTCGCGACATCCAGCACGAGCCCCACGAGGACCGGCTCCTGGCGCCGCACGTCATCAATGACATCTGGCGTGCCACGTCGGGCGGGGCCGTCGTCGTGAGCGACGTCGGCCAGCACCAGATGTTCGAGGCGCAGTACTACCCGCACGAGAAACCGCGGACGCTCCTGACGTCCGGCGGCCTCGGAACGATGGGGTTCGCGCTGCCGGCCGCCATCGGGGCGAAGATGGCCCGCCCCGACGCGGAGGTCTGGGTGATCGCCGGCGACGGCGGCTTCCAGATGACCCAGGCCGAGCTCTCCACGCTGATGCAGGAGAAGCTCGACATCAAGATCGCCGTCATCAACAACGGCTTCCTCGGGATGGTCCGGCAGTGGCAGGAATTCTTCTACGACAAGCGCTACGCCGCCACGCCGATCCTCTCGCCCGACTTCACGATGATCGCCGCCGCGCATGGGATGGACGCGCACCGCGTCACGAAGCGCGAGGAGGTGATCCCGACCGTGCAGAAGGTCCGGGGAAGCGGACGGCCGGCGCTGATCGACTTCCGGGTGGTGGCGGAGGAATCCGTCTACCCGATGGTGCCGGCCGGCGCCGACCTGCACGAGATGATCCGGCGCCCGAAGCGGCGACACCCTTCGGAGGTGTCCGCGTGAGGCACACCCTCGTCGCCCGCGTCCAGGACCAGCCCGGCGTTCTGCATCGCATCATCAGCCTCTTCCGCCGCCGCGCGTTCAACGTCGACAGCCTGACGGTCGGCGGGAGCGAGGAGCCGGGGATCTCCCGGATGACGATCGTCGTCGAGACGGACCGGGTCCCCGCCTATCTCGTGGAGGCGAACCTGAGAAAGCTGGTTCCGGTCATCGAGGTCCGCGACGTGACCCATATCTCGACCGTTTCCCGTGATCTCGCTTTGATCCGGGTGAAGTGTGGGGCCACCGAGCGGTCGGAGATCAACGACCTGATCTCGATCTTCCGCGGGAAGATCGTCGACGTGGCGGCGGACTCCGTCATCGTCGAGGTGACCGGCGACGTGAAGAAAGTGGATGGACTGGTCGACCTGCTGCGGCCCCGGGGCGTTCTGGAGATGGTGCGGACCGGCAAGGTCGCCATGGTGCGGGGCGCGGAGGCGCCGGAAGATTCAGAAGAAGAGCTGGCCGTCGGCTGGCGTCACTAAAACATACGACAGAAGGAACAGGAGAGACGACATGGCGAAGATGTACTACGACGGCGACGCGAACCTCGACGAGCTCCGCGGAAAGACGGTGGCGATCCTCGGCTACGGGAGCCAGGGGCACGCGCACGCCCTGAACCTCAAGGACAGCGGCGTGAAGGTGGTCGTCGGCCTTCTGGAGGGGAGCCGGTCGCGCGGGAAGGCCGAGGCCGACGGCGTGACGGTGATGACCCCGGCGCAGGCGAGCAAGCTGGCTGACGTAATCATGTTCTGCACGCCCGACACTGGCCAGGCAAAGCTCTACCGCGAGGACGTCGCCCCAAACCTCGCGAAGGGGAATATGGTGATGTTCTGCCACGGCTTCAACATCCACTTCGGGACGATCGACGTCCCGGCCGGCGTGGACGTGACGATGGTGGCTCCGAAGGCCCCGGGACATCGGGTACGCGAGGTCTTCAAGGAAGGACAGGGGACCCCGGGCCTTCTCGCCGTCCACCAGAACGCCACGGGCGGCGCAAAGGAGCTGGCCCTGGCGTATGCGAAGGGGATCGGCTGCACCCGCGCGGGCGTCATCGAGACGACCTTCGCCGAGGAGACCGAGACCGACCTCTTCGGTGAGCAGGCGGTGCTGTGCGGCGGCGTCTCGGCCCTGATCAAGGCGGGCTTCGAGACCTTGACGAACGCCGGCTACCAGCCGGAGATCGCCTACTTCGAGTGCCTCCACGAGCTGAAGCTGATCGTCGACCTGATCTACCAGGGCGGCCTCTCTTACATGCGCTACTCGATCTCGGACACGGCCGAGTGGGGCGACTACACGGCCGGCCCGCGGATCATCACGGACGCGACGAAGAAGGAGATGGAGAAGCTGCTGGGCGAGATCAAGGACGGGTCCTTCGCCAAGCGGTGGATCGCCGAGAACGAGACGGGCCGGAAGACCTTCGAGGCCCTGAAGAAGACCGACCTGACCCACCCGGTCGAGGAGGTCGGCCGCAAGCTCCGGCCAATGATGACTTTCCTGAACGCGATGGCCGTGACGCCCGAGGGTGAGGTCGTCCGGGCGAAGCAGGAGCCGGCGGCCGCCGGGGTACGAAAGTGAAGCCCCGCGTCGCCATCTTCGACACGACGCTTCGAGACGGCGAGCAGTCGCCCGGGTGCAGCATGAACCGGGTCGAGAAGATCCGGCTGGCCCACCAGCTCCAGCGGCTGGGCGTCGACGTGATCGAGGCCGGCTTCCCGATCGCCTCCCCCGGGGAGTGGGAGGCGGTCCACGCCATCGCGTCCGAGGTCCGGGACTGCTCGGTCGCAGGCCTCTGCCGGACCCGCGAGGCGGACATCACGGCCGCCGCCAAGGCCCTCGAGGGCGCGGCCCGGCCGCGGATCCACGTCTTCATCGCCACGTCGGACATTCACCTCGAGCACAAGCTTCGCCTCTCCCGCGCCGAGGCGCTGAAGCAGGCGGTCGAGGGGGTCAGGCTGGCGAAGAGCCTCGCGCCCGAGGTGGAGTTTTCCGCCGAGGACGCGTCCCGCTCGGACTACGGCTTCCTTCGGGACGTGGTGGCGGCGGTCCACGAGGCCGGTGCGGACGTCGTCAACATTCCCGACACCGTCGGATACGCGGTCCCCGAGGAGTTCGGCGCGATCTTTGCGGCTCTCGTCCGGGAGGTCCCCGGCGTCTTCCTCTCGGCCCACTGCCACAACGACCTGGGGCTCGCGGTGGCGAACTCGCTCGCCGCGATCCGGAACGGCGCGCGGCAGGTGGAGGCGACGATCAACGGCGTCGGGGAGCGGGCGGGAAACACCTCGCTCGAGGAGTTCGTGATGGCGCTTCACGTCCGCGGTGAGAGCATCGGCTTCTCCACCGGCGTGAAGACCGAGGAGATCACCCGCACGAGCCATCTCCTCGCCTCCATCACCGGGATCTGGCCTCAGCCGAACAAGGCGATCGTCGGGCGGAACGCCTTCGCTCACGAAGCGGGGATCCACCAGCACGGCGTCATCAAGAACCCGCTGACCTACGAAATCATGACGCCGGAGAGCGTCGGGGCGGGAGAGAGCCATCTGGTCCTGGGCAAGCACTCGGGCAAGCACGCGATCGAATCGCGGCTCGTGGCGCTGGGCGTCGACCTCGGTCCCGAGGAGATCGAGGCGGTCACCGCCAGCTTCAAGGAGCTGGCGGACCGGAAGAAGTTCATCTACGACGAGGACCTCCTGGCGCTCGTCTCGATCGCTCCGGAGCGGAGAGCGCGGCTGATCCGGTACCAGGTCGTCTCCGGGAACTTGCTGCTCCCGACGGCGTCCGTCGAGCTGGAGATCGACGGTGAAACGCGATCCGCTTCGGCAGTGGGGAACGGACCGCTCGACGCGGCGCTCCGCGCGACGGACACGGCGCTCGGGCTGGACCTCGAGCTGGTCGACTATCACACCCGGGCCGTGACCGTCGGGAAGGACGCCCAGGCCGAGGTCGTGGTCCGGGTCCGGTACGGCGAGACGGAAGTGACGGGACACGCGGCATCGACCGACTCGATCGAGGCGGCCCTGAAGGCGTATCTTTCGGCCGTGGGATCGGCACGGGCCCGCAGTGAAGGAGTCGCCGCGTGACATGGCGAATCGCCATCGTATCGTGGGGGTAGAGCCGTGTTCAAAGCACTCCGCTAGCTGCGGACGGGCCGAGGTACCCTATGGGCGGAATTACGATATCCTCAGGCGGTATTGTCGGAGTTTCCCGAAAACCGCGCGAAGCGAAGGTGACGATGCGCCGATTCACCGTCTTGGTCCTTTTATTGCTCCTCGGGGCCTGCCGGCCCGGTCCTGGAGGACGCCAGGGCGCCTCTCCGGAGGCGTCGACCTCGCTTCCGGCGACCCCGCCGATCCCCGCGGGGCCCGACGACCTTTTCGAGGACGTCACCGCGAAAGCGGGCATCACCTTCGTCCACCAGCTCGGAAGCGGAAAGCTGACGAACATCATCGAGTCGACCGGAGCGGGTGGAACATTCCTCGACTTCGACGGGGACGGGAAGCTCGACGTCTTCTTCGTCAATTCCGGCCCGCTCGCCGGCGTCTCGGAGGCCCCAGCAGGGACGCCCCGGCTACCGAACCGTCTCTACCGTAACCGGGGCGACGGGACCTTCGAGGACGTGACGCGGAAGGCGGGGCTTGCGGGGTCGGGATACGGCGTAGCGGCCGCGGCGGCCGACTTCGACAACGACGGGCACGTGGACCTCTTCGTCGCCAACGTCGGACGGAGCGTTCTCTACCGGAACCGCGGCGACGGCACGTTCGAGGACGTGACCGAGAAGGCCGGTGTGGGCGGCCCCGGGACGGCCGTGGGCGCGGTCTGGCTCGACTACGACAACGATGGTCTGCTCGACCTGTTCGTCGTCCGCTATCTCACCTTCGACCCGAACTACAAGCTCCATTACAGCCCAGATGCCTATCCCGGGCCGCTCGCCTACAAGGCCGAGTTCAACGCCCTTTACCGGAACCGTGGCGACGGGACCTTCGAGGACGTGAGCGAGAAGGCGGGGGTCCGGGTCCCCGAGAGCCGCGGGATGGCGGCGGCGGTCCTGGACGTGAACGGCGACGGCTTCCCCGACATCTACATCACGAACGACGGCACCCCGAACACGCTCCTCCTCAACGACGGAAAGGGACATTTCACCAACGTTGCCGTGGAGATGGGCGTGGCGTTCAGCCAGGACGGCGAGGCGGCCGGCTCGATGGGGGCGGCCGTGGCCGACGTGAACGGCGACGGATACTCCGACATCCTGGTCACTTCGACGAGTTTCGGCTCCCTTTTCCTCGGGTCGAAGGAGGGCCTCTTCGAGGACAAGATCATGTCGTCCGGAATCGGGCGGATGAAAGCGCAGTACACCTCGTGGGGCGGGAGCTTCCTCGACTTCGACAACGACGGGAAGCCCGACGTCTTCATCGCCAACGGGGACCTCCACTACATGGTCGGGTGGCAGAGTCTTCTGCTCGAGAACCAGGGCGACGGGACCTTCGCCGATGCCGCCCGGAAGGGGGGCGCCTTCTTCGCGACCCGCCTGCGGGGACGGGGAAGCGCCGTGGCCGACTTCGACAACGACGGACTGATGGACATCCTGATGACGATGCTGGCCGATCGGCCAGTCCTCCTCAGAAATCGCGACAGGTCGGGAAACGGGTGGATCACTCTCGATCTCGAGGGGACGAAGAGCAACCGGGACGGGTTCGGGGCGAAGGTGACCGTCCACGCCGGAGGGAAGGCCCGGTTCGCGGAGGCACGGTGTCCGAGCGGCTACCTGTTCCAGGGGGACCGGCGCCTTCACTTCGGACTCGGAAAGAGTCAGGACGTCGACCGGATCGAGATTCGCTGGCCGAGCGGGCAGGTCCAGACCCTGACCGGCGTGAAGGCCAACCAGGTGCTGAAGGTCCGGGAGCCGGGAGAGCGGAAATGAAGCCCCTTCACGTCCGCACCGCCGCCACCTTCGTCGTCGCTGCCGGGCTCGCGGCAATCATCTCGCTCGCGGCGTGCCGTTCGAAGACTCCCGCCGGACCGGTGGCCCCGGACCCGGAGCGCCTGACGCTTGCCGACGGCTCGAAGGTCTTCGTGTCGCCGCCGCGGAACGAGGCGGACGGGTGGTTCCCCGCGAAACCGTCGGCGCTCTGGGCGCGGCCGAAGGGCGGAGGGGAGCCGAGGCGGCTCACGTTTGGATCGGCATCGGTGGCCGACCCGACCGTCCTCGATGACGGCCGCGTCCTCTTCGTCTCGGCGATGCCGCAGGCGGCCGGAGCGAAGGACCGGCTCGCGCTCTTCGCCGTCAACAACGACGGAACCGGCGTGCTGCCCTACGCGTGCCAGCACGATGGCGCACCCGTCGTCCGCCGTCCCCGGGAGGTGGGGGAGGACCGAGTCGCCTTCGCCGCGGCCGATTCGCCCGGGGCGGCCGAACGTTGGGAGTTCGTCCTGTCGGCCCGGCCGTTCCGGAGCCGCGCGGTCGTTCCCGCGGCGCAGGTGCCTGAGGTCGAGACGATGTCGGCGCGGCCCAGAAGGCCGATGGGACGTCTCTCGACGGTCGACCCGGCGAAGAAGACCGGGATCCTCGTCTGCCTTGACGCGCGCCGCAACGGCGAGAGCGATAAGCCGCTTCCGGTCGCGCGGGTCCGGATCCTCTCCGGAGCTCCCGGCGAAGCAGGGGGCACCCGGTCGCTCGGCGAGATGCCTGTCGCCGCCGACGGGTCCTTCCTGGTCGAGGTCCCTGCCGACGTTCCGCTGGGGGTCGAATCCCTCGCCGCCGACGGACGTGTCCTGAAGACTCTTCCTCCCTGGTTCTGGGTCCGGCCCGGCGAGAGCCGCGGGTGCATCGGCTGCCACGAGCCCCACGGGATGGCGCCCCGCAACCAGCGTCCCCTGGCGTCGAAGGCGGCGCCAGTGAAGCTGAAGGCGGGAGGGACGTCGTGAGCCGGCGGGGAGCAGTCCTCGGGCTCGGAGTCGGCCTTCTCGTCGTTGGCGGGGGCGTGGTGGGCGCTCGGGCGCACATGCTGACGATGTCGGGCCGGAGCGACCTCAAGGGCGTCCGGGGCTGCTGGACTTGCCACGGTGTGGAGACGTCGGATCTTCGCTGGGCGAAGGAGCGGCCCCATCACGCGACCGCTTCGGGGCTCGCCGTCTCGCCGGATGGCCGCCTCTTTGCGGCGCTCGATGACCGGGACGAGGTTGTCGAGATCGACACGACGGCAAAGCGCATCCTCCGGCGCGCCCACGTGGACGGCGAGCCGACCGGTCTCGCCCTGGACGGGTCGGCGAAGAGGCTGTTCGTCACTTGCCGGAGCGCTGACCGCGTGGCCGTCCTGGACTTATCGACGTTCTCCGAGAAGGGCTCGACCGGCGTGGGGCTCGGCCCGGTTGGAGTGGCCTTTGTCCCGGGCGACGGAGGCGGACGGCTGGTCGTGGCCAACTCGATCTCCGATGACCTGTCGCTTCTTTCGGTCGAGCCGCTCGCGGAGGTCGGGCGGCTGTCGGCAGGCCGGGAGCCTTACGCCGTGGTGAACGGCGGCGACGGGAAGGCTCTCGTCGTGGCGAGGATGTCGGGGATCGTCCGCGGCGACGAGATCCCGGCGGCCGAAGTGACGGTCGTCGATGTCGGGGCTGGCCGCATCGTCCGGCGGGACCGGCTCGAGTCGGCCCACATGTCGGAGGCGGCCGCACTCGCGGGCGGCGGTCAGAGCGCCCTCGTGCCGATCGTCCGAGTCCGGAACCTGGTCCCGATCACGCAGGTCGCCCAGGGTTGGGTCATGTCGGCCGGCCTGGCGCTCTCGGACCCTTCGACGGGAAATGTCGTCGAGATGCCGCTGGACGATGCCAACCGCTACTACGCCGACCCGTCCGGCATCGCCGTCGACGCAGGCGAACAGCGGGCCTACATCGCCTCCTCCGGCGGCGACGTCGTGACGGTGGTCGACCTCGGACGGCTTCGGGGGTGGCTGAATCGAGCCACCGAGGCTGAGAGGCGCGACGCGATCGACGACCTCCAGCTCGCCGGCGAGTACGTCGTCGCGCGGATCCCAACGGGCAAGAATCCGAAGCAGCTGGCACTCTCGCCGGACGGAAAGACGCTCTACGTGGCCGAGCGGCTCCAGGACTCGATCCTTACCGTCGACACGGGAACCCTGCGGCCGGCCGGGCGGATCGACCTGGCCGGTCCGGGGGCCGGCCCCGGCGACGACCCGGTTCGCCGTGGCGAGGTGGTCTTCGCGCGGGCGACGACGACCTTCCAATCTGGGTTCTCCTGCCGGTCGTGCCACCCCGACGGACACGTGGACGGGCTCACTTACGACTTCGACATCGACGGGATCGGCCGGGACATCCTGGACAACCGGAGCCTGCAGGGCATAGCGGGGACGGCGCCGTTCAAGTGGAACGGCAAGAACCCGTCGCTCCAGGTGCAGTGCGGCCCGCGGTTCGCCAAGGTCCTGACGCGGGCCGCTCCGTTCCCGGACGCCGACCTCGAGGACCTCGACGCCTTCCTCGAA
>Ga0209538_1001913_pt1 | contig 10780 bp, 9 predicted proteins | sample BarGraNGADG00211_2_FD_184492 | JGI IMG/M metagenome (GOLD analysis project Ga0209538, IMG submission 184492) | Arctic peat soil microbial communities from Barrow, Alaska - Barrow Graham LP Ref core NGADG0004-211 (SPAdes) (version 2) | ecosystem: Environmental > Terrestrial > Soil > Wetlands >... | reverse complement strand
TTAATTTCACTCAGAATTCCAGTTTAAAGTCTGAATTTTTGATCGATGAAGTAGGGAAAAATGTGTTTTTGACTTATTCGACTGATCCAAACGGAGCTGATCCTAAAACTCAATTAGTTACAACTGCGCTTCTTGGAAAGGCTAAAATACCCAAAGAAGCCTTTGAAAATCCGGATGGTACTCCGTTGAAGATCGATACCGATTATTTAGGTAAAAAACGCTCGGAATCTAATCCATCGGCTGGTCCTTTTGAAAAACAGGGAAGGGGGTTGGTTAAGCTGAAAGTTTGGTAATTTCCGGATAGAAGGATTCCATCCCTGAAAAAAGGATGGAATCCCTGGTTCAATTCTTAACAAATCTTGAAATCTGAGTTTGTCCCGAATTGGAGGTAAATTTCAGGATATAAATTCCGTTTGAAAGTTTACTCAGGCTGATTCTTGACTGAGCTTCGACCTTCGCTTTTATTTTTAATTCACCGATCATATTATAAACTTCTGCCGTGCCTTGAGTTTCAGAATGAATAGTTATGAAATCATTGGCAGGATTGGGATAAACAGAAAAGCCTGAATTTTTAATGATCGATACTGCCGTTTCTTTCAGGCTTAATCCATAGCCATATTCAAATAAAGGTTGGTAGGATGAATCGCCCCAGTTGACTGGTTCCTGCGAAATTGATACTGGCCAAGTGTGAGATAATTTTCCGGTAAAATCATAATCGCCAAATAAAACATCGGTAATCCCTGCTCCTTCAGTACCTGGCAACCAGCAGGCAACAAAGGCATTGGCATCGATTATCACGTTATTCAGGATAATTGGCCTTCCGCTAATCAATAACACCACATAAGGTATTTTTATTCGTTGAACATTGGTAATCACATTCAAGTCGCCCGTACTTAGCTGTGGGTTCGGATTATCGCCACCGCCTTCGGCATAAGGTGTTTCGCCGACAACAACAACGGCAACATCAGGTTTGACTGTCGGAATGCCGGTTGAAGAATACATTACATTGTTTATTCCTCTGGCTTTTTGAATGGCATCCAAAATAGTGGTTCCTTTTGTAATTGCCCCGGTTCCGCCTTGCCAGGTAATGGTCCAGCCTCCACATTGTGAACCGATATCCACGGCTTTAGATCCTGCAACCAGGATGGTGCCGCTTGTTTTGGACAATGGCAGGATTCCGCCGCTGTTTTTAAGCAGCACCAGCGATTCGCGAACTGCCTGTCGTGCAACCGACCGGTGATAATTGTTTCCTAAACTATCGACCAATGCGGTTGATGCATAAGGATTTTCAAACAAATGCAATCGGAATTTCACAGTAAGGATACGTTTAACCGCATCGTCAATCCGGCTCAGAGGAACCGCTCTGTCAATGACCAATTGTTTTAAATTGGCAATAAAATCAAGTGGTCTGGAAGGTTCCATGTACATGTCGATTCCGGCATTAACTGCTATTTGAATGGCTGTTTTGAAATCACCGGCAAGATACCTCACACCTTCCCAGTCGGAAACCACAAAACCTTTGAAGCCTAGTTCGTTTTTTAAAACATCGGTTATTAAATATTGGTTTCCATGACAATACACGCCGTTCCAGCTGTTAAACGAAATCATGACCGAACCGACACCTGCCTGAATGGCCTTGATGTATCCGGGCAAATGAATGCGGCGTAACTCCGCTTCTGAGATAACCGTATTACCCTGATTAATTCCGTTTTGTGTGCCCCCGTCGCCAACAAAATGTTTGGCGCAGGCAAGAATATGATTAGGCGTCCCCAGTGAATCGCCCTGATAGCCTTTTACCGCTGCGGCCGCCATCATTTTTTGCAATTCAGGCGTTTCTCCAAAACCTTCGTAAGTTCGGCCCCAGCGAATGTCGCGGACAACAGCTATACACGGACTAAAAGTCCAGTTTAAGCCAACAGCCCTGACTTCCATGGCCGTAGCTTCGGCACATTTGAAAACCAGTGATGAGTTGCGGGTACAGCCAAGCCCAATGTTGTGCGGGAAAATTGTCGCTCCATTGACGTTATTATTTCCATGAACCGCATCAATTCCGTAGATAATCGGAATCTTAAGCCGGGTGGCCAGTGCAGCCTTTTGCATGTCGTTGTACATGGAAATCCAACTCTGGGGAGTATTGCCCGGAACACTTCCGCCACCACTTATAATTGAACCTAAATAATACTGGGTAATTGTTGAATTTACATTGCCATAACCTCTTTCAGTTTGAACCATTTGACCAATTTTTTCATCCAGGTTCATTTTGCTGACCAGATCATTGACACGTTCATCAATAGTGGCTTTGGGATCGAGGTAAACCTGCGAAAATGCAGGTTCAGACTGAAGTAACAGGACAATGGCAACAAGGAAAAATAAAATGGATGATATCCGGAGTTTCATTGGATTGTTTTAAAATTGGTATGGTTCAAAAGTACTAAAAGTTACCGGAGGACAGGATCAAAACCCTGTTATACCAGCAGTAATTTGACCCCGGCAATCATTAAAACTGCCGACAGCGCATGGGTTGACCACGATACCGTGAATTTGCGACTTCCGGCATAACCTCCTGCAATGCCACCGGCCATTCCGGCCAATAACCAGAAAATAATTTCCGGAGGTAAAATGATTCCGCTATACCAGGTCCCGATCAAGCCTGAAATTGAATTCAGAAATATAAAGATGGACGAAACCGCGGCTGTCTCTTTAAGGCTGGCCCAGTTAAATAATAAAATAAGCGGACTCAGAATAATACCTCCACCAATTCCGGTCATTCCGGCTAAAAAACCGATTACTGCACCCGCCATTAATGCAATCAGAAATGAGGGTGTTTTTATATCTTTTATTTCAGATGGTTTGTACAACATTCGCGCTGCTGCTACCAATAGAAGTAATCCGAGAACTATTTTGTAGAGGTGTGGATTAACATCGAGTTTGGCGCCCACAAATGCCATTGGTATGGAAGTCAGCGCAAAGGGAAGGAGCAGTTTCCACCTGAAATGACCGGCTTTGTAGTACAAAATAAATGCGATAAGCGATACGAATACGTTGAGAAGTAATGCCGAAGTTTTCATGAACGCCGGAGCAATGCTGAAAAATGCCATGAGCGCCAGGTATCCGCTTGCTCCGCCTTGTCCGGCTGACGCATATAAAAATGCGGTAATAAGAATACAAACGATCAAAGCGATTTCCATGGGACTATTGACTGGGTTGCCGCCAAATGTAGAGATTATTTTGAAGATAAACCTGGGTAAAATGGAGGAGAATCAATTTTCAAACTGATGAAACGACTGGACAGATCCCGCAATTATTCTTCAGCAGCCTTGACTTTTATCGGACCTTAAACAAACTCATATCCTTCAGCTCCTTTATACTTTTTGGCAATTCGGTATCGCAGGCTGGAAGACTGATTTTCGGTTCAGTCAGAATAGCCAGCTGGTCTTCCGGAAAAGCAAGTGAAACTTCCCGATCGGCAGCCCAGGCCTGATTTTCGGAAAAGATAGCTCCTGAATATTTACCGTTTACAAATGAAATGGAATTGCCCGTGAGCAGGAAAATATTCTTTTTGAACCTGAAGCCCGGATAATTACCAGGTTCAAAGCTAACGGCATGACCGTATTTATTCACTACCAGATTGTTTTCGATTTGACAACCGGATATGGATTCGGGCGAGCCTTCTGAAATCCACATCAGAAAACCCGCTTTCCCGTTTTTGCGGCCATCGTTGTAGCTGATGTTGTTCCGGATCAGGTTGTTTTTCCAGAGCGAAGCGCCGTAATACTGGAACAATCCGTAACCTGCACCTTCATTATTCGCCGAAAAGTTGTACTGCATGATTGAGTTGGTCATTCCTCCGTCGAAATCGAAACCGCCGCCATCTTTACCATTTGCCGAGGTTTTGTTGTCGTGCGAATAGCAATATTGAATCGTTATACTATCGCTTTGGTAAGCCCAGATTCCGACCGGACCATTTCCTTCGCGCGGCATGTCCCAGCCATTGTTCATAGCCTCGCAGTATTCAATAGTTCCGTTTGTTACACCACCAATCAGGATGCCGTTTCCGGAGTGGTTTTCTTTTACCTCCGGACAACCGGGATTATTGACAGCAACACAGTTGGCTATGTATAAATTCCTGAACGTTTTTCCTCCTGAACCTTCCAGCCCTCCGGAATCCTGTCCGTCAGATTCGACATTGATACCCGAAAAACCATTGTCGTGTGCATAAACGTTGGTAATTCGGAGATTATTTCCACCCACAGCTTTCACTCCCGATCGTAAAAATCCACCTGCATCAATACTATCAATTCTGCAATTGCTGGTCATCCGTAACTCAATTCCACTACCAGTATTCCGGAGTCGGCTATAACCTGAAACAACAAGGTTTTTAATTTCAAGCCAAGAGCAATTGTCAGCTTGAATTGCATCTTTGTTTTTCCCATTAATATTCGCACGTCCGTTTCCATAAGATCCGATTACTATAGGCTGTTCTTTTTTTCCTGTCAGTCCTTTGAGCCGAAGTGTTCCTGTGAAAGATTGTCCTCCGGCGAAAAACAGTGAATTACCTGCCTGAAGTTGAAGTAAATTGACGCGTTCGATGGATTTGAATGGTTTGTTTAATGTCCCTGGATTGGCATCATCGCCCGATTTCGTATTGACATAGTAACTTGAAATTGGGGCTGAACAGCTGACCATTAGGATGAAACAGAACATCAGCAACAAAAGCTTTTTTTGCTTCATAATCAGAATCTGGTTATTGGATGAATTTTTGTTCTTTCAGAAAACCGGTCATTCGCTGCATCGTGGGCAAAAAGTTGGGATTGCTTACCGGCCAGTCACACGAATGATCGGCATCTTTCACCGGAATCAGTTCACACACATTCCCGGCTTCTTTCATTAACCGGGTAAATTTCTCAGCAAATTCAAAAGGCGTAGTTTTATCTTTGGTGCCGTTCGATAAAATGGTTGGTGGCCATCCTTTTTTGACCTGCAGTAGGGGTGAGAATTCGGGATGAACATCGAAGAACTCTTTTCCGAAACCTTCGCCAAGTACCGGATTGTGCAATACCAATGCATTGGGTTTCGAGCTGATTTTCAAATCTTCACCCGGGGCATCGCCACCATCGATAAAAGTGCAGGCAGCCAGATGCCCGCCGGCAGAACCTCCGGCAGCAATAATCCGGTTGGGATCGATGCCCAGTTCTTTGGCATGTGCCCGAACATACCGAATGGCCGATTTGGCATCCTGAATGCATTCGATCGGAGTAGTTCCATGACGCGATTTGACACGGTAATCGGCTTCAATACCGATAATCCCGTGATCGCGGAACCAGGCAGGATTGGGAATCTGATCTTCAACATTTCCGTTAACCCAGCCACCGCCGGTGAAATAGACAATGGCAGGCAAAGTTCTATCAGCTTTTCCTGACGGTCGCAGCAGGTACAAATACATGTCTTCCTGAGGTGTCTTCTTGTAAAGGATTTTTTCAGCCAAAACGGAAAGGTATTTCCCGGAGAGTTTGTAGCTATCCTTTACTTTTGATAAAGAAGTTGCCGAATCGGGTTTTTCAGCAGAAAAGGGAGTTCGTGCGGAAAGAGTTCCGGAAAATAGTAATAGTAATAGAAATAGGAAGACGATTTGTTTCATATCTTTTTGCTAAAATGAAATCTATTCTATTGCGCCGAAATGCGACTAATTGCTTCGATCAAAAATATCAGTCGGTGCCTACTTATTCCGGATCGATTGACCCCGGTTTAAAAGCCGGGGCTACTAATATGACGTCCCGACGGGACTTTGCTATTTTGGGTGTCGCGATTTTTAATCGCGAATTTTCGGAGATTAAAAATCTCCGCACCCAAAATTTACTGGCACTGCGAATGGAAACTGTGACTTTTCTACCATTTGTCGGTGCGGAAAGGTGCCAGCGGCAAACCTTCCGTGCTAAATACATCGGGCATCGAAGTGTCGTCGAAACAGAAGCGAACGGCAACCGGAGTTTTCACCAGTTTGGAGGAAAGAATTATCGTATTCCCATCCATCTTAGCAATGGCCGGAACAAAATTCTTGTCTTCACCGGCAATCATAAATTTCTCCGGAGTTTTCCCGGTGCATTTGAGTCCGGTTAAAATATTGTCAAAACTCAGGCGAACTTTGCCTTTTTCAACCTGCATCGATTGGTACATTGGCGATTTGTAGGCGCCGATGTTTTGCTTGTAAGTTTCGGCCAGGGCATAATTAGCAAGGCGTTTACCCACATCAAGCTTGTTTTTTGGATGAATATCCTTGATGTTGTCGACTAAATCTGAAATCACAACCATCCCTGTATTCGGAACAGTTTTGGTTATAATTTCTTCCTGTTCACGGATATACTCTGATGTTCCTTTGTCGCCGTAATCATACGGGGCAATTTGTACGAGGTAGAATGGGAAATCTTTTTTAAAGTCAGCGCGCCAGTTTTCGATCAGGGTTTTCATTAATGCTGAATAAATCTGATAGTTTCCACAATTCGATTCGCCCTGGTACCAGATAGCGCCTGCTATTCCGTAAGGAACTACCGGAGCAATCATTGAGTTGTATAAAACGCCAGGAGTGCCGGGCCATCCGTCGAAATGTTCACTGTACTTGTGTCTGTTTAGTACCTGATCATTCTCGATGCGACTTTTTTCGATCCAGACTTCAGCCGGAGTTCCGCCCCAGGCTGAAACTATGATTCCGACAGGAACGTTCAGTTTTTGTTGTAATTGGCGGGCAAAAAAGTAACCGGTTGCGCTTGTCGCACGCATGGTTTCCGGAGTACATAAAGTCCAGGTAGCGTTGCAGGTTTGCTGCGGATAATCGGCGCCAATTTTCTGCACATGGAAAATGCGGATGTTCGGATTGTTGGCTTTGGCTGCTTCCTCTTCGCCATTAATCAGCTTCCAGTTCACGCTCATTTCCATGTTCGATTGGCCGCTGCAAATCCAGACTTCGCCCAGCATCACATTTTTGAGTTCCACTTTGCCATTTCCCAGAATCTTAATGGAGTAGGGGCCACCGGCACCAATGGTCGGGATGGTGGTTTTCCATGCTGAAGTATTATCAGCCTTTACTTTGATGGTGTCTTTGCTGTTCCAGCTAGCCACAATCCTGACTGTTTCGCCAGGATCGGACCAACCCCAGATGGCTACTTTTGAATTTTGCTGAAGTACCATGTTGTCAGAAAATACCGATGGAAGAATAATCTTTCCGAACATATTCATGTTGAAAAGGGAAAGAAGGACCAGTGTCAATAGAATGTGTTTCATTTTAGTTTATAGTTTGAGTTTCATTATTTATGTTTGTTCTATTCCGTCCGAAAAGGATATTACTTTGATCAACATTTTTCCGCGGACGGTGAATCATCCTCAATGCTGTTTTCTATAAATATTTCGCACCTCTGGTGCTTTTTATTTCCTCAGGTCAATGCCGTTCGACCGAGCTCTCGCCGAAGCCCTGTGCTGATATATTTCGCCCTTTCAAGGCTTTTACATTATTCCGGTTTTCCAGTTTTGACCTCCCGGTTCCTGAGCCTGTCGAAGGACCATGCATCTTTCCAGCGAATAACGGGTTTTTCGCCTTCGAATTCAATTGGCAGCCAAATATATCGGCCATCAATATGATTTTCGGGAGTCCAGCGATCGCCAATAAAGATAAAGCAATCTTTTTTACCCTGAACTTTTAATACATAGGTGCTTTGCGAATGGAAAGTGGTTTCCAAATCCTGACCAATAGCGGGATTTCCGAGTTCGGTCCAGTTCCCGAAAATCTGATCGGCAACGGCTGAACGGGCTGCATTGGGAGCCCAGCCGGTGCAGTCGGAAGCGATGATGTAATATTTGCCTTTGCGTTTAAATAGTGCTGCACCTTCCATATATCTTCCTGAAAATACCCTAAAGTACTGACCTGAATAAGAAAGGTAATTGTCGGTGAGTTTTGAAATTTGCAGGGTGCTGTTTTCTTCGGAAGAATAGACATGGTAGGCAGAGCCATCGTCATCCACAAACAGGTTCATGTCGCGGGCCATTTGTCCGCCTTTAAAATCGCGGCCCAACAGATTCACCGAATCGGGTGGTGCAGGAAGACAACCTTTCCCGCCGCAATAACTCGATTTCACCCAGCTTGCCACCGGTTTTTTATGACAAGGCAGAACATTCACAGGCCAGTAACCGGCGTTTGGACGGAAACTTTTCAGGAAGGTAAACGGCCCTGTAGGATTGTTGCTAACGGCAACTCCACTTCGGGCAGCATCATAACCTTTGCCTTTCAGTTCCAAATGAAACCACATCACAAACTTTTTGGTTTTGGCATTGAAAATCACTTTCGGGCGTTCGAGGATGCAGCCTTTGGCAATGTTGCTGGCCGTATCGGTTTCGTTCACTTTCAGCACAATTCCTTCGTCTTTCCAGTTGTATAAGTCTTTTGATGAATAGCAACTAACCCCAACCTGAGCGGTATTCCCGATTTCGCCACCGACTTTAAACTCGCCATACCAGTAGTAAACTCCTTTACGGAAAAGAATTCCACCGCCGTGAGCATTGATGTGTTTACCGTTATTGTCTTTCCAGATTTCGCCGGGGGTAAATTGATTGTTGGGTTGTGCTTTCAGGATAAATACACAGAAAAAGGCAAACAGAAGGACCTGGATTTTACGATGCATGTGATTTGGTTTAGGTTGATCGAAATCGCAGGTAAAGTTAAAAGCTTCAGGTGAAACGGCAAGTTTATCGTTTCAAAAGGTTACTTCTTTTTTGCTTCTTTTGCGATCAACACGTTTAAGTATTCCTCAATTTGCTTGGGATCAAGTCTCTTTCCGATTATTTTCTTGTCCTGATCCAAAATATAAATTACCGGAGTTGTACTGATGTCATAGATCTTTTTGTAAGTATAATCATAAGGATTCCAGACGTTATACCAATCATACATTTCGTGTTCATTCACAAAACTGATCCACTTTTTTTTGCCTTCAACACCTCCCAGCATGTGGACTGCCATCACTGCAACACCTTTGGTCTTCAGCCTTTGAAATACCTCATACAATTCAGGAATAGATTTTTTGCAATGACTGCAATCGCTTTCCCAAAAGGCGAGAATGGTGTATTTGGCATTAATTTGATTCAAATCGATAAAGCTGCCTGAATGTGGGTTGTTTTGTGCCGTAGTATCGGTTTTTGCCTGAATGAAATGTTCTGTCGGAAGCCACAGCATACGAAGATTTGGTGCAGGTTTTCCTATCAGTAACGGCTTTAGTCTAGTTATGTTTTCCCTGGTTTTACGAGTAAAAGCCGTGTCGCTAAAGGTGGTTTTCGGAATGTACCAGTCCTCGGCAAGATGCACATAAACGGCATCGAACCCCATAACCGGGCTGGTTGCATAATAGTTAAACAAAGTGATTAACATGTATCTGAAAATCTCCTTGTTATTTTCTGCAATTTTCAAAAGCTTGTCACATTCGCTGTTTATCGTATCGGGTATCTGCGGGATTACTTTCTCCAGGTATTGTTTGATTTTTTCATCATAAATGGGGGTATACAGAAACCGGGCATCCTTCAGATTCATGTTGTCGAAAAAATGAGTCCGGTAATAGCGATACTGAAACAACGAATCCAGCGCTTTGCCACTAGCATCCCTGACTGGTTCAGGAATATCTATTTCCTGTGTGGCTTTGATGAATTCACCTACAAAATTGGTTTTTTGAGCTGCAATTAGCTTATCAGTTTTTGCCTTAAACGCGGCAGCAATTTCAACGAGACGCGCATCTGTTTTTTTTAAATCGGACGAATCAGTCATGTTTTTCTTTTTCTCCCTCAAATCGGCTGATTCTTTTTGCATAGCCACCATCAAGCGCCGAAATTCCAGTCCGACATTGTTTTCAGGTGAATTTTCGAATTTGAGTTTTTCGAACAGATTGAGGGTGTCTGTCTCTGCCGCAAACCGCTGATTGGCCGTCATGAAAAAATCAATCATGTTGTGTGAAGGCGTCATGAAGAAATACATTCCTTCCGGGAATTTGGTATTCCCTTTAAATATGCCATGTCCCGAGTTGTCAAGTTTTAGCGTATCGTCGGGGTAAAGTTTGTCGGCAAAATGATGCCCCAATATGATTTCTTTATTCGCTAAATTTTTGATCCTGATTTTAAGTTCATAACCTTCGGCCTTTGCTTCCTGAACAAAGAAACGAACAACAATTAAAAGTAAAAACAAATGCCTGATCATAAATTAATCACAATTTTTAAAGTTCAACAAATTCAATGGGTTTGAGCTTTCATCAATTGATTCAGGTTTTCATTAAATTGCACCGTAAAGTTATAAGCTTCGGTGAAAATGACAAATCAAAAGTACCGGAATGGCACAAGATCAGGATTTCAGATACAAAGTAATCCAATACATTTCCAAAAGAAGGATTGCCAATTACTTCTTTTCATGGTTTTTAGAATAATTTAAACTTCCGTTCTTCCTGAGGAACAAAGAATTCAACCTTACTACACTTTGGGCACAGATACAAATCGAATGATTCTTTATTGGTAAAGGCTCCGGTGAGGAATCCTTCATGAAACCTGTAATTTCCGGAATATTTCATGGGAACAGCACACCTTAAACAATCAATTTCACGGCTTCCCGCAATGAACTCTTTTATTTCCACTGTTTGATTTTCAGCGAAACTATAGTTGCAGTTCCAGCATAAATCAAAATTATCTTCCACTTCTGAGGAACAGTTTGGACAGTTTTTCATGATTTTTAATTTTAAAATTCTATCGTTGTAAATTCCAGTTC
>Ga0209538_1001909_pt1 | contig 10794 bp, 10 predicted proteins | sample BarGraNGADG00211_2_FD_184492 | JGI IMG/M metagenome (GOLD analysis project Ga0209538, IMG submission 184492) | Arctic peat soil microbial communities from Barrow, Alaska - Barrow Graham LP Ref core NGADG0004-211 (SPAdes) (version 2) | ecosystem: Environmental > Terrestrial > Soil > Wetlands >... | reverse complement strand
GACGTATTTGCAACGATTTACAACAGAAATGGCAACCACAAAACACACGACACCCAGCCACAGACCTGATCAACCGCAAAAGAGAGCAAAGAACGCAAAATCCGCCCTGTCCTCCTTGACCGAGGCAGGCTGAGCAGGTGCATGGTCCAGCCCCATCCGCGCGGCCCGTCGTCCGTCCACCCTCTCCTCCTCGATCGAGGAGATGGCAGGGTGAGGAGTCGCTTTGATTCCCTCGCCCGTCCGACGGGAGAGGGTGGCCGCCGGCCGGGTGAGGGTTCCTGCCCCGCGCCTACTTCCTGGTTCCGCGCATCGCCCTAAGACCCCGTCAAATCCCAAAAACTTTTTTCTTCCCAACCTCCGGGATTTGTGAGCATTCTCCTCTCGCACTCACAAAAGGAACGAATCAATAGGAACGATTCTATGGCTGCCCCGAATCCGACGCCGCCCTCACCGACGCCTGCGACCTACAAAGGCGTCGAGACCGACCAGAGCGACGAACAATCCAGTGCCCCGGCTCGCGCTGGGCCTGGAACAATTGGTCAAGGACATCGCCGGCCAGCGCTGGGAAGAAGGAAAACACCGGGAGTTGGAGGGAATTTGGTTTGTCGCCGGACAAGGCGTTTATGGCTAACGCATTTAGGAATCTGCGATGGACAATCTCAAATCAAGCAAAGCATGGCACGCCAGCCACATCGAGCGGTATGCTTTGTGCCAGAAATCTGCTGCGCCCCCGTGATTTTGGAGACACGACGGTTTAGTCAACAATTCATCTATTCTTCGATTCAACTGACAATTGGCCTATGAAAACTCTCAACAAACGCATTCTGCAAACACTCGGGCTGGCGGCTTTGACCTGTTTGGTTCCAGCGTTCTGCGCGGCTGGCGATGCTTCCGAAATCCTCGGCCTCGAACCTTGGCTGACGCTTTCCGGCAATTTTGATGCCGGTTATCGCAAGACCCAGTTCTTCGAAAAAGACCACAACACCGCGGTCGGCCAGTGGGATACCCGGTTGGAACTGTGGCTGCCGCCCCAGGAGGCATTCTCCTACGGACCGTACCTGCGGTTCGCCGGCATCGCCAGCAGTCGTGACCCAGCATGGGAGAACGCCCTTCTGGCCGCTCCCGGCGTTGGCTTCCAGGTGTATCCATTCAGCCTGCCCGTCTTTACAAATGCGGACAGCACCATCGGCAAGCTCTTCGGCCCGGTGCGGGTCTTCGGTGAATACAACCGCCTCGACTACTGGGGCGACGAGAACTCCTGGCGGCCCGACCAGCAAATTCGTGCTGGCCTGGAATACTGGCGTGCCCGTCATGTGAACGAGACGTCCGAGCCATTCTGGAACGAATTCTGGACGGGCCTCTTCTGGCAGTCAGCCAACGAGTTTGACAAGCACTACGACACGCTTGTTTTTGCCAATTCCTTGCGCATAGGTGTTCGCAAACCGAAATCGGGATTTCTTTCCACCATTTCACCCTACGCCGTGATTGAAAGCTCTCTGACAGGGAACCAGACCTACTACTGGGAAAACAGGCTGCTGGTGGGAGGTGGGCTGCGGATCGCGCCATCACGGGAAGCCTTGCCGGATGGCATGCGCTGGATGAACCGTTTGGTGTTCTTCGCTGAATATGTTTATGCGGCGGCTTATTACCACACCAAGGCATCGTCCTCAGTGCCTGACTATGATGTCCGCGCTGGGATCAGCATGAGCATCGGACGGTGGTACTACTGAAGTGCTTTACGTTTGAGAAATCCGCTAACTGCGAGGCGCGCGTAGTTACCAACAAGACGATTCATTCATGGCTGGTTCAAGAAACAATGGGTTCTTTAAGTGCCGACGCACTTGCCGCGAGGATCTCGGACGCTTGTTGATGCAACGGGCAGGCGGCATTCCACGAGCCATCATCCTCATTCTGGCATTGGCCTTGGGCACATTGGCTACCCAGTCTCTGGTAGCGCAGGAGACGGCGCAAGAGCTTGTTGCCATCGCGAATAATGCTTCGGACCCACCGCGCCAGACCTGGGCACTGTACGAGTTGAAAGATCGTTTTCCACAGGAACCCGTCGTGGTCGAGCTATTCATAAGGATTGCAGGCGATACCAATGCCAACTTCCTCAACTGCTTGGTGGCCATTCAGGGGCTGAGGCTGAGTGGTAACAAGGAAGCAGCTGCCTTGGCAGCGATGCGGGCCATCATGCAGAGAGCAATTTCTCAAATTGGCGGCGGATCGGACGAACAAGCCCTTGCAAAAGAGGCAATAGAGATGATCGCAGCCATAGGGCCACTTGCGTATCCAGCGTCAGTCACGCTCGTTGCAATAGTGACAAACAAGACGAGTTGGTTGCCCCTGCGCCATGCTGCAACAAGAGCGCTGGCGGCCATCGGGCCAGCGGCTCAGAATACCGCGCCACAATTAGAGCTGATCTTCTTGAATACTCAAGAAGACATGCAGTTACGTGTAGAAGCCACGGAGGCGCTGGCTAGGATAGGTTGCCTTTCGATTCGCGTTTTTGAAATGCTGGGAAATCTCATTCTCTCTCGCCCGCCGCCTCCTCAGAAGGAGTTAGGTGCCTTTGTCAATGCTTATGCAGCAATTGGTTCTGTAGTAGCGACGAATGACATGGGTAGGTTAAGCCGTTGCCGCGTCCGTTTGCTGCACGAGACTTCGACTGAAGTTGCCCGAGTGATTCGTGGCTTTGGAGACGTCCTCCGCCCCACGGATACCAGAAAAGTCGAAGCAACAATCGCCAAACTGGAAGCCGAACGAGCCCGTCGCCCCTGCAACGACATCTGTTTTCTGTTTTATAAGGTGTATCTGGCTAACCCGGTTCTGTGCTGTGTGGCGGCTGTTCTTTTTGCAGCCCTCCTTGGTTTCGCGGTCCTTTCACAGCGCAGGCGGCTAGGGAGATGCTTCAGCCACTTGTGGGGAAAACTTGCGGCAAGGGCCCCGCTACCAGCGCCCCCGCCGGTGCCGGCACGAGCATCTGGGCAGTACGATGTTTTTCTTTCGCACAATAGCAAGGATAAGCCGGCGGTGCGCGAGCTTAAACGACGGCTCGTGGCTCAGGGGCTGTCCGTATGGCACGACGAAGATCAGCTTCGTCCCGGCATACCGTGGCTACAATTGCTTGAGGATGGGATCAAGGCTTCAAAGAGCGTCGCAGTTCTCGTTGACAAGGATGGTTTGGGCCCATGGGAGGACGAGGAGATGCAAACAGCTCTACGATTGGCGGCGAAGGATAAGCGACCCGTGATACCCGTCCTCCTCCCTGGTGTCTCCACTCAACCTGAGTTGCCCGTCTTCCTGGTGAACCGCACCTGGGTTGACCTGCGTTCCGGCTTTTCGGACGAGGGCTTCGAGCGACTGAGATGGGGCATCACGGGCAACAAGTCAGGGGATGCCTTGGGCGGCGAGACTAACCAAATAACTCCAGTGGCGGACAGCGGAAACTTCGGCGGGACTGCAACTACTCCCCCTCCTGAAGGCCAAGAACGTCGTCGTCGGATAGATGCCGCCGCTCCTGCCTACGCCGCGCTTGGTACCACAATCGATCTGCTGGTGCAGGTTCGCATGCCCGATTCGCCAGAATTGGGAAAGAAGGATTTCCCAGTGGCCAAGCCGTATGGGGTCGTGACTGATTCACACGAGACGGCATTGATTTTTCCGGTTGATGCGCAAACGGGCCAGACGCGACCTGCCAAATTGCGTGTTCGGGTCGTCGCACCAGATTTCGTTGTGGAAAGCCTCTCGGAGGTGACACTGAAAGTCCCGCCAGAGGGCAACTCCGATCTGCTCACCTTTTTACTGAAAACGCAGAAGCTGGGGCATTGCCGCGTCAACGTGGAGATCCTTACCGACGGGGGGGAACATGTGGGCACGATCCCGGTATCAACGCTCGTGAACGGCGGTGTGTCACAGCCAGAGTGGAAAGCCATGAGTCTGGTTCTTGTGGTCGTGGTATCTTCTAAGGGCCCTCGTGTTGTGCCGGCAGACCCATCCGCGATCCACAAGGAACCTGAGGGAAAGACGCCATCAACACCCGAAATCGACTATCACGACGCGCACAAGGAAGTTCTAGCAAAGGCTCTTGTCCGACTTGGCTTGCTGGAGCCGAATCAAGAGTTGCCCGATCCGTATCGCACGGCCACCGGCGTGCAGGGCAAGTCGCAGGTTCACTTTCTATTCCTGCCTCGGGGCGGCTCGGGCATCAGTTTGGTGGCCAAGTTCGACGAGCCGGAGCGCTCCGACAAGGAATGGCAGGCCATCGGGCAACTCCGCCATTTGAACACTCCGCCAGAGGCTATGTTGCCGGTGGGGAATAACGACCGGGCAGACGGCGTGATCATCTACCGGGACGCCGCTGGTGCTACGTTGAACGGGAATGTGATTGATCTCAAGGATCTGCTGCTGCGCCAGCTAATGGCCAACCCGCGCAACTGCGTGACGGCGCTGGAGAAAACGTTCGACGGACTCGCGCTCTTTTACCGGAGCGAACCTGGCACCGCTCGCTTGGACCAAGAGGGGCATGTCTTGCGCTGGCGTGAGGTATTTCCCAATATCGCACCGAAACTGGACGACATCGAGAAGACCATCCACGACAAGTGGCGTAAAGTAAATTGGTTCGTTGATCGGTGGATCCTGCCGAGCGCGACCGCCACTTCAGGCAAGTCGCTCCCCAATCCTTTCTATCGCGATCCCGGTAGTCGCGAAACCGTAATCGAGAGATGGTTAGCCCAGTTGACTGGCCCGGTCATGCTTTCGCGCGTTCACGGCGATCTGAATCTGACAAACATCCTAATCAATCTTGACGCGCAGCACCGTCCAAACAGGATCTTCATCATTGACCTCTCGCACTGCGAGGACAATAAGGTCACAGCGGCCGATTTTGCGAGAATGGAAAGCGAATTCTGGCATGAGCCGATCATTGGACTGGTAGATGACGATTCGGAGGATAGAAAAATGGACCGATTGTTCCAGACGTTTGTGGCAGTCCGGGACTGCTTGGACGGGCGTCGCGATCGGTTGTCCGAATCCGCGTCCCCTCTCGAGCGTCACTGCCTGCAGTTTGTCTGTCAGCTTCGACAACGCGCTATTACAACGCTGCGCGGTAACCAAGACAACTACTGTCTTAACGACTACTTCGTGTGCCTATTCTTTCGACACATTGCCGCCTTGACCTTCCCCTCTGTCACCGGAGACAAGCACAAGGTGCTGATGGCCGTGCTTGGGGCTGCCCTGGCTCTGCAAATGCTCGAGGACTTAGAGGCGGGAAGGTACAGCGAGGGAGCGGTTAACCGCCTGCACTCTCCGATCCGCCCGTGCGAGGAGATGTTGCCTCCGGAACTTCCACCCACAACCAGAATGCAGATTAACAAACCGTAGACAAACAGCAGTTAATTAAACAATGCAAAATGATTCTATGAAAACAATCAAAAGCACAATACGTATCATGAAAAACACCTTCGTTCTCAGTTGCACACTCGCGGTTCTGGGTTGCGTCGTTGCCACCGATGTCTGCTCTCAGACGGTGGACTCAAGGATGACAACCGCTGCATGGGACGCTTACAACACGAACAACTTCCCGCTGGCGATTTCAAACGCCACCGCGTGTGTGAGACAATTCCAGGCTGCCGCCCGCTTGCAACAGCAAGAAGTCCAAGCGTCCGCAATAACGCCACCCATTGGCGAACCGAGGGACGACACTGAAAGAAGAACAACTCAGGCGCGTGGACCCTTGAACGCTGTGGCGACGTGTTGGTTTATCAAAGGCGACTCTTATGTGAAGTTGTCTGAAACCAACGATCCGCCTGACCTGGACGCCTTGCAGAAGGCACGGGATGCTTTCAGGGCGACATTAGAGTATAGTCACGGGCGCTGTTGGGATACCAACGGATTCTTTTGGTCACCAGCTCTTGTCGCTCGGAGGGAAAGGCTCCCTGATATTGAGAAGACTCTTTCTTCGAGGGGCAAGCAAAAGTAATAAACTATGAACTGTGCATCCTGGACTCGTTGCTTCGCGGCTCGCCTTTGTTGCGGGCTTTGCCTCCTGGCGCTCGCTTACGTCGATGCAGTTGCCGAGCAGCCTGTCGATTTTACGGAGCGAGTAACGAACCTGCGCTGGGTCGCGTATTCGCCAACGCATTCAGATCCGAACCGAGGCATTGACCCTTTATTAGAAAGCCTGAAGGCAGATTGTTCGGCCTTGCGCAAAGCGCAGTTACCGCATTGGGGTATCTTTTGTGAGGACCGGACGCCCAAGCTGCTTGCCACAAGCCTGATGGGCCAATCGGTTGCGGCCAATAGCGCCAAACCGTCGGAGGCCACTCGCAGCGATCCATCTCTCGAACCTTATACGGTGGGTGCGTTCTATGTCTATTTCGATTCCCGTTCTCCTTCGAATCACTTCGCCGCGAGCGGCTACATGGGGGACTGCGGTGACATTGAATTGCAGGACGACTGCCGGACTGGCATGCACTCCGGAGCGTCGTGCATCAAGATCGTATACCGCACTACGGGCAAGGGGCCTCACACATGCGACTATCCTCCTCCGTGCAAGTGGGCTGGCCTGTATTGGCAAAAGCCGGCGAACAATTGGGGCAATGCCAAGGATTATGAAGGCCAAGGGTATGATCTCTCTGCATACAACCGCATGGTGTTCTGGGCCCGATCCGACACAAAGTGCAAGATCGAATTCAAGGTCGGTGGGATTCGTGGCCCGTATGGGGACAACCTGAAGATAGCCAGGACAAGGATTGTGACGCTCGGTAAGGACTGGAAGGAGATCACAATCGACTTGAAGGGCGCGGACCTCAAGCACGTCATTGGCGGCTTCGGCTGGACAGCGAACTGGGAGGCCAATCCCAAGGGTGCTACGTTCTATTTGGACGATATTCGCTACGAAAAGTAGGGCGGCCTCTTCAATCGCGGGGGCACAACCATGCGCCAGCAAGCGCAATTCAGTGGATAAAGGGTATCCGGTGTTGGGACGGGCACTATTCGGCGGGGGGCAGCCACAAAACACATGAATCCCAACCACAAACCTGATCCGCAGCAAAAAGGATTCCTCATTCTGCATTCATCATTCGACATTTCCGTGGGATTCCCCGCATCGCCCCAGGATGCCGGCAAATCCCGTTAATTATTTTCTTCCCAACCTCTTGGATTTGTGAGATTTTTCTGCATCAGGAACAATTCTATGGTTGACAAGAATGTAACGTCGGCCCCATTGACGCCCGTGCGGCCTGCCAACCATCGACCGCGTCCTTGCCCGCGTGCCGGCCCGACCGCCACTGCCGGGGGATGAAGTTTGAACCTTGCAGTCAGGAAACCCCAGCACCGAAACGGCCATCAAATGATTCAACCACGAAAGAGCGCAAAGAGCACAAAGGCAATGAAGTCCGGCAATCCCGCCGCCCTTTTGCGTTCTATGCGTTCTCTTATGGCCAGCCCAATTCATTATCTGAAATTGCCAATCTGGCATCTGCAATCCAGCGAAGCGTGGCGCCCGCCAACAAGAAGGAAAATGCCGGTATCCGTCGCCAATTCGGCCTGCCTCCGGGCAACGTGTTCTTCGAAGCCGCTGCCAAGGGCAAAGTGCTCTATAAAGCAACTTGAAAAAGCTTGCAGGTTTCTCGCCAAGGCCCCCGAAGACGAGGCCCTGCTGGATTTCACCGTGGCCGAAATAAGGAGGACCAACGGCACCAAAGTCTCATGAAGACCATCCCACCTGGCCTCCTCGAAGAAATGACCCGCCGCCTTGCGGCGGAATTCCAGCCCGAGGCCGTCATCCTCTTCGGCTCTCACGCCTGGGGTCAGCCCAGCACCGACAGCGATGTGGACCTGTTGGTCATTCTGCCTGGCGACACCCCGCCGCAAGTCCAGGACGAAAGCCGCGCCTATCGCTGCCTGCGCGGCGTGCCGGCGTCCAAAGACATCCTAGTCAAGAGCCGGGCGCAGGTCGAACGCTACCGCCGCGTGCCCGCCTCGCTCGAACGCAGAATCATGGAACATGGGAAGGTGCTCTATGGACGAGGCTAAACGCGAACTCGTGGCGGCCTGGCTGACCAAGGCCCAACACGACCTGGCTTCCGCGAGGAAATTGGCCGGGCCGCCGGATCCGCTGCTCGACACCGCCCTTTACCACTGCCAGCAAGCCGCCGAGAAGGCCGTCAAGGGCCTGCTGCTCTTCCATGACCAGGATTTCGAGAAAACCCATGACATCACCGACCTTCTGCGCTTGGCCACACCGTATGCGCCGCAACTGAACGCCTTCCTCGCGCTGGGCGAATTGCTGACGCCTTACGCGGTCAAATTCCGCTACCCCGGGGCTGTTCCAGAACCGCAACGGGCCGAGTATGACCAAGCCCAGGAAGCCGCCGAAAAGCTCCTGTCCGCCGTGCTCGGTTCGCTGCCACTCGCGGTTCACCCCGGTCTTCCGCCGCAACTGGACCCGAAAGCCGAACAACTGACGTGAGTATGAACCTGACCGTTGAAAACGAATCTGCGACGACCGCCGAGGCGGTGGCAGTCCTCATGGAACGGCTGCCCGCCTCCAAAGTGGCCCGTTTGCTCTCTTCCTGGCAAGTGGGCCAGGCGGACTACCTCAAGCTGCGTGAGGAACTGTTCGCGGGTGAAACGGTCGAAAGTCTCTACGACACAGCCCGTCGTTCTGGAGCTGCAAACTGACCAGGCCGGACCTACCTGCAAAACCTCAGGCCGCCCACCGAATGATTCCGCCACGAAAGAGCGCAAAGAGCATAAAGGCAATGGCGTCTGGGAATTTCGCCGTCCTCTTGCTTTCTAGGCATCCTCTTGATGCCAGCCCACATCTGAAATCTTCAATCTGCCAGCGAAGGAAATGAGCCTTGAGAAAACCATCGAAAAACTGCTGCGCGGACAATCGGACGCCAACCTGCGTTTCGAGGAACTCTGCCATCTGCTCCAGGCAAAAGGCTTCCGGATGCGGAGCGAGGGGAGCCACCACATCTTCACCCGGCCCGGCGTCCGCGAGCGACTCAACCTCCAAAGGGATGGCGCCCATGCCAAGCCATATCAGGCTCGACAAGTCCGCAAAATTCTGGCAGCCTACAAATTGTTATGAATGGAAACAGCTACGAGATGATCCTCTGGTGGAGCGACGAGGATGCCGCCTACGTGGCGGAAGTCCCGGAATTGCCGGGCTGCATGGCCCACGGCAAGACCCGGCCCGATGCCATACGCCAGGCTGAGGCCGCCATCCGCCTGTGGGTCAAAACGGCCAAGGCAGACGGCCTTGAAATCCCCCCGACCCGAGGGCGTTTGGTCTATGCGTGACCGAAATTCAACCTCCGCCGCGAATTCGCCGTGCCGGCCGAGGAGTCGTTCCAGGGCATTTGAAATCTGCAATGGACAATCTGAAATCCAGCGCAGCGTGGCGCCGACCAGCGCCGCGAACTCCAATTCGCCGTGGACGCTATCCCGTCCGATATGAACCTTCATCAACCTGAAATCTGCGATCTGCCATCTGCCATCAAGCGAAGCGTGGCGCCCACCCGAAAGCCGGAGAATGTGGCGATCCGGCGGAAATTTGGCCTGCCAGCCGACAAAGCCTTCAAAGACTGAGGCATCGGCAATCTACGATGGACAATCTGAAATCAAGCGCAGCGTGGTGCCGCCATCCGCGTCGAGTTCAAGCTCCCGGCGGACAAGGCGTTCTAGTGGTAAAATATATTTCGTATGATCGCGTCGTCTCCCCGAATAAATACTGATCAGTCATTGACATAGGCTACACTTTTAGCCTGAAAAAAGGACTGGACCAGCTTGCGGTTACCTTTGATTCCGTTGAGATCCTGGTCTATCCGCGACTGCAACGACTCGTTTTTCTTCAGCGGCTTCTTCGAGACGCCGTTGTTCTTCATATAACTCCAGACAAACTCATCGGGATTCAAATCCGGCGCATAGGGCGGCAGAAAGTGAAGTTCCAATCGCCCCTTCAATGATTGGATGTAGCTTTTGACCGCGTTGGCTTTATGGGCCGGATGCCCGTCGACCACCAAAAATATTTTTCCGCTTTGGCTGCTCATGAAATTCTGCAGAAAGACCACGAAGGATTCCGCGTTCAACTTGCCGGTGTAAGTCACGGCCCAGAACTCACCCCGCGCATTGACGGCACTGATGACATTGAGGCTTTGGCGCTGGCCCGAAGTGGTGACCACGGGCGTGTGGCCTTTCAGGCCATAGGTTCGCCCCAGAACCGGATCGGATTGAAAGCCCGCCTCGTCCGAAAAGAATATCTTGGCGCCCAGCCGTTTGGCCCGTTTCTTGAGTTGGGGATAGGTTTCCTTTTCCCAGAGCGCCACCGCCACCGGGTCTCGCTCATAGGCTCGGCGCAAGGGCTTTTGCGGGGTAATGTTCATACTGGCCAATAACTTACCCACCGACGTCAAACAAAACTCTATACCCATCTTCTCCTGGATCAGTTGTTGCACGATCCGCCGACTCCACAGACCAAAGTCAAATCCGTACTGCCGCGGATCCTTCCCTAAGATCCAGCGTTTGACTTGCTGTTTTTGCTTGTCGGTAAGCTTAGGTTCAGGTCCCTGGGCGATTGACTCCGCTAAAGCCTCCCATCCCTTATCCTTGAAATCACGCAGCCAGGGGTAAATCGTAGTCCGGCATAACCCATAGCTTCGCATGACTTCGCTCGGACTCTCGCCATCTTCGATCACCCGTCTAACTGCCTGGATGCGTATATGTTCGAGTGTGTTGTGATCAAGCGTTCGTCCGTCAATGGTTGCCATGAACGAAACTGTAGCA
>Ga0209538_1001908_pt1 | contig 10797 bp, 8 predicted proteins | sample BarGraNGADG00211_2_FD_184492 | JGI IMG/M metagenome (GOLD analysis project Ga0209538, IMG submission 184492) | Arctic peat soil microbial communities from Barrow, Alaska - Barrow Graham LP Ref core NGADG0004-211 (SPAdes) (version 2) | ecosystem: Environmental > Terrestrial > Soil > Wetlands >... | reverse complement strand
CTCATAAGCGTCGCCCACCCCGATTTCCGCGCGGAGCTCAAGGACTACGCCAAGGAAGTCAAGTACTTCATCCTCCCGGAGCACGAGGAGATCTGACGGCTCACAGCCGTGCGGAGAAAGCCCGCCCGCTCCTTTCATGATGATTAATCTCATGAGGGTTCTGGCGCCCCGCGTTGTATATTCATGGCATGAGCAGATATAGATTCATAATAGCCGCGGTGTTCGCCGCACTGCTGGTGGCTGCCTTGTTCATCTACGTCGGTTTCAGGAACGGCAACGCGCCGACGCAGAAGGTCACCGTCGGTGGAACGACCCACCAGGTCACGCCGACCGCGAAGCTGAGCGTGCGCACCGCCGAAGGTCAACCGACCATCAACCTCTCCACTTACCGGCTGAAGGTTACGGGGCTCGTCGATCATCCCCTGTCGCTGTCTTTCGACCAGATAAAGGCGATGCCCGCGGTCGAGCGCTTCGTCAAGCTCCCCTGCGTGGAAGGGTGGACGGACCAGGCCGTCTGGAAAGGGCCCTGGCTCTCGCAGGTCCTGAAGCAGGCGGGCGTCAAAGATAAGGCGGCGACAGTCGTGTTCAAGTCTCCCGGCGGCTACACCACGTCCCTCACGGTGGGGGATGTCCTGGCGACCGACCCGATGCTCGCCTACGGGGTCAACGGCGTCCGGCTCCCCGACGAACAGGGTTACCCGCTCCGGCTCGTGGTGCCGCACCGGCTCGGTTACAAGTGGATCAAGTGGATCGTCGAGATCGACCTGATAAAGGGCAACTACCAGGGTTACTGGGAGAGCCGGGGATACTCCAATGACGCGAACGCGCCCGGGCGGTAGCCGGCCCCTTGTGCCGCGCGGCTCGAAATAATCCGCAGGAGCGGATAGAGTAGGACCGTCGCACATACAAGGAGGTCTCGATGGCAGACGCCCGGTTCGACGAGAAGACCCTCAAGCGCGCCGAGTTCTGTGAGTCGAAGTGCACAGCCTGCAAGAAGTCCCGCGAGAAGGACACCGGCTTCTGGCATACGGTGGTCAAGTTGGAGGAGAAACTGTGCTCGTGGTGCCGGGCCTACACCAAGGTCCACGGCGTGCACGCATACGAGAACCCGCCTTCGTAAGCGCCGGCTGGAAGTCGCAGTCGTCCTGATGATCACCAGCCGACCAGGTGTCTGAGGACAGGCTGTCTATCTAGGACAGGCGCCCCAGCGCGCGCACCGCCCTCGCCATCGTCGGGAACACCAGCACTCCACCGGCGCTGAGCCGCTTGCGCATCCTGCGGATCATCGTCTCGAAACGCATGTCGTCGGGGTCGAACGACCGCGAGTAGAGCACGGCGACGACCGGCTTGCCGCTCACTTTTCGCGCGTCGCAGAGGATCTCCACCGCTCTCTCGATACCGAAGTCGCCCGCGACGTCGTAGCCGAAATTGACCGCGAGGTCGAAGACCAGCACGTCGGTGGTAGGGTTCAGAGCCGCCTCGCGCAGCGCCCCCTCGAGGAACGGCACCGGTATCAGGGGAGCCCCGATGTCGAGCGGGTTGCCCGCCACCGCGCCGGCGCGGTCGAGCACGTCCTGCATCCTGGACAGCGTTGCCGGGTCGAGGTCCGGCACCTCGAGGCCCTCTCTCTCCGCGAGGTCGGCGCCGTACGCGCCCAGGCCCCCGCCTCCGCCCGAGATGAGCAGCCGCCTTGCTTTTCCCCTTCCGATGTACTTGAGCGCCAGCACGATGTCCAGAAGCTCGTCAACGCCCGAAGCCTCGATCGCGCCCGATTGCTTGATGAGCGCGTCCCAGAGAGCGGGGGAGCCCGCGAGGGAGCCGGTATGGGAGATCACGGCGCGGCGTGAGGACTCCTCTTTGCCGACCTTCCAGATGACGACCGGCTTGGCGGACGCCGCAGCTTTAAGCGCCTCGGCGAAACGGGCCCCGTCCCTGGCGCCCTCCACGTAAGCGGTGATGATGGCGGTCTCCGGGTCGTCGGTGAAGTAACGCAGGAAATCCGACTCGTCGAGGTCCGCGGCGTTGCCGTAGCTGATGACCGCACTGAAGTCGATGCCGAGACTCTTTGCCTGCCGCGCCACGTGGGCGCTGTACCCACCGCTCTGCGAGATGAAAGCCACGTCCCCCGTCCGGGTGGAGAAGTCGTGGCCGGGCAGCAGGGTGAGCCCGTTGCGCGGGTTGTAGATCCCGAAGCAGTTCGGCCCGATGATCCTGAAGCCTCCGGCCCGGGAGATCTCCAGGGCTTCTGCCTCCAGCGCTTTGCCCCTCTCACCGATCTCCCTGAATCCGGACGCCGTGATGATGACGGCCTTGACTCCGACCTCCGCGCAGTCCTTCAGGACCTCCATCGAGCGGTGGGCGGGGATAGTGAGGTAGACGAGGTCGGGAGCCTGGGGCAGCGAGCGGATATCGGGGTAAGAGCGCCTGCCCATGATCTCGTCTTCTTTGGGGTTCACAAGGTACAGGGGCCCGTCGAAACCCATGGTGACCTGGGACCGCGTGAACATGTAGCCGAACTTGGTCGGGGAGTTCGAAGCTCCCACGACCGCCAGCGACCTGGCGTTCACTATCCTGTCTATCTCGTCGAAATCGTAACTCAACGCGGCACCCTCTCGAGGCTTCAGACAATGGAAAATGCAGAAGGTGGTCTAACCCCCCTTTGCATCTATGGGACAGGGACTGCCGAATTATAGCATGCGGCGCTTGAAACCGAAGACTATATGGAACGCAGGCGCGAGTTCGTTCTAGAATCTGTAAGTCATGATTTCAATGTAAGGAGAGATCGTATGTCAACACCGCTCTGGTTGGTGAGACTGATCAAAATGGGCTTCCCGTACTCGTCTCTGGGAGCCAGGCTCACGAGGGTGCCGGTGCTGGGACGCGGCATCGAGCGCATGCTCTTCGAGGGTGACGACCTCATGCTGCTGCCGGCGACACGCGTCGTAGCGGTCGGGGAAGGAGTCCCCGAGAGCCCGTCCGAGGTCGTCCCCTGGCAGGTCGTGGAACAGTTCGTCGAGAAGGCGGGCTTCCTCTGGGTCATGAACACGTGCATCTGCAGGGAGTCGATGGGCTGCGAGGACTACCCCATCGACCTGGGGTGCCTCTTCATGGGCGAAGCCGCCAGGGGGATCAACCCGGCGCTCGGGAGGCCGGTAAGTAAGGAAGAGGCGCTCGAGCACCTCCGACAGTGCCGTGAGGCCGGGCTCTTCCACCTGGTAGGACGCAACAAGGTCGATGCCGTCTGGCTCAATATCCGCCCGGCGGACAGGCTGCTCACGGTCTGCAGTTGCTGCACCTGCTGTTGCCTGTGGAGGATACTGCCCGTGGTCTCCGAGAGCGTGTCGTCCCAGATGACCAGGATGCCGGGCCTCGAAGTAAGGGTGACCGACGCATGTGTCGGTTGCGGGACGTGCCTGGCCGCGGAGTGCTTGGCCGGTGCTCTGAGTGTCGGCGAGCGCGCGACCATCAGCGATGAGTGCCGCGGCTGCGGGCGCTGCGTGGGCCTGTGCCCCGAGGGGGCCATCGAGATCCGCTTCGAGGGCGCCGACGATTTCGTGGCGAGCGCCGTCGAGCGGCTCTCCGCGCGCGTGGACGTCACTTGAGACGTTTCGCAGTTGCGAGGAGCCGCCCGCGCGGCTGAGCGCTGAGCCTGCATGCAGCAGCAAATAGTATGATAGGCGCGAGGGCCGCCGGGCCTCTGTCGCATCCCTTGCGGCGCCGCGAGCTGTCCCCGACCGGCCGGGAAAGAACAAAGGAGGTGCCGCTCGATGGAAGCGGAGTTGATGGTGAAGATGGTGGAGGGAGCGTGCCCGTTCGCGAAGCGCAGCCACATGCGCGTGACCAGGGTCGGCGAGGAAGGTTACATCACGATGATACTGGAGGATCACCCGGCCAACCTCAACGCCTTCGGCCTGGTCCACGCCGGGGCGATCTGCGGCCTTGTCGAGACCGCGGGCGGGATGGCGATATTCAACTACCTCGACCCGATGGATTTCGTGGTCTTGAACACGGTGCTGAACATAAGGTTCACTGCAATGCCCAGGGGTGAGCTGCGCTGCACAGCCAGGGTGAGCGGCGACGAGGTGCTGTCGGTGCTGGAGGAGTTCAGGCTGTACGGGAAAGCTGACAAATCCCTGGACCTCAAGGTGCTGGACACCTCCGGCAAGATCGTGGCGCAGGCACAGGCCACTTTCAGACTGATGTCGACGCCGGAGGAGTTCAAGAAGTATTTCGCGCAGATGCAGCCGTAGCGGGCCGCGGCGCTTGATACATCTCATACCAGCAGGATACCCTGATGCGCTTGAATAGTCCCGTGCAGGCATAAATGGTTTATCAGGGGAACAGCGGGAGGTTCCAAGTGGGCAGGCTAGACCGGGCGGGCAGTCAGTTTCTGGGCGAGACTTTCGGCGACAGGGTGACGTTCGATGCCACCGAGCGGATGCTCTACGGGCACGATATCGGGTCTATCCCGGGCCTGATCAAGCCCTTTACCGGGCGCACCACCCCCGATGCGGTGGTCCAGCCCGAGACCGAGGAGGAACTTGCGTCGCTCGCTCGCTGGGCGGTGTCGAGCGGGGTGGCGCTGGTCCCCCGAGGCAAGGCGACCTCCGGGTACGGCGGGGCCGTACCGACCAGGGGCGGCGTGGTGGTCGACTTCTACAGGATGGGCCGCGTCGTGTCGGTGGACAAGGAGAAGGCCGAGGTGAGCGTCCAGCCGGGGATGACCTGGGAGAGCCTCGACAGGGCGCTGGAGGCTGAAGGCCTGACGCTTCGGCTGTACCCCAGCAGTTATCCTTCCTCCACCGTCGGCGGATGGCTCGCGCAGGGCGGAGCCGGGTTCGGCAGCTACCAGTTCGGCTACTTCCGTGACAACGTCGTCTCGGCTCGCGTAGTCCTGCCCGGCGGCGAGGTCCGCGAGGTCGGCGGGGCGGACCTGGACATGGTCTCGGAGGCGGAGGGCATCACCGGCCTGATCTCCGAGGTCACGCTCAAGGTGAAGGCGCTCGAGGCGGTCCGCGTCGCGGCCCTCTCCTGCGCGACGCCCGCGGTCCTTCAGCGCTTCATCGAATCGGTGGCAGCGTCCGAGGCGCCTGTCTGGTCGGTCATGTTCATCAACCCCCGCATGGCCGAGATGAAGAACCGCGCGCCGGCGACCGAGGCCCAAGCGGGCGAGCGTGAAGACAAAGTAGTGCTGCCGGAGTCGTACGTCGTCGTGCTGACGTTCTCCGAGCGGGACGCGCCGGCTGTGCTCGAGAAGTTGGAGGGGCTCGCCTCCGGCGCCGGTGCGGTCGTCCTTTCCGACGAGATCGCCGCCCACGAGTGGGAGAACCGCTTCAAGATAATGCTCGTGAAGAGGCTCGGGCCTTCGCTGGTGCCCGCGGAGGTGATCGTTCCCGTCAGCTGGCTGGGAGACGCCATGAGCGAGATCGAGCGCAAGGTCACCCACCCGGTCCTGAAGGAAGGCATCATCGTGGGCAGAGGGCCGTCTGGCGCGGCGGAGGCCGTGCTGCTCGGGTTCATCCCCGCCGACGAGCGCTCGCTCGCCTACAACCTCATGTTCGGGCTGTCTTTATCGATAATGAAGATCGCGGAGAAACACGGCGGCCGCGCCTACGCCACCGGGCTGTACTTCTCAGGCAAGGCGGATGAGGTGCTGGGCGCCGGGCGTGTGAAGAAGCTTCGAAGTTTCAAAGACAAGGTGGACCCGACGGGGATCATGAACCCGGACAAGGTCGTCGGCATCGGGGTCCTCCCGCTGCTGGTCAAGATGGGAAGCCTGTTCGAGCCGGTCGTGCGAAGGATGGCAAACGCCGTCGCCTCACGGGTCGGCGAGCGCATCGCCGGGCCCGTCCGCGGCATACCGGGCGACGTGGCGTGGTACGCCTACACCTGCTCGCAGTGCGGCTACTGCGTGGACTCCTGCCCCGAGTTCTACGGGCGCGGGTGGGAGAGCAACAGCCCACGGGGTAAGTGGTACTGGCTGCGGCAGCTCATGGAGGGGCGCGCTTCCTGGGACCAGAAGATGGTCGACGATTTTCTTGTCTGCACCACCTGCGAGACCTGCAACCTGCGTTGCTCGGAAGGGCTGCCGATCGAGCCATCATGGATGAAGCTGCGGGGCGAGCTCATCCAGCGCAGGAAGATGATGACGTTCCCGCCGTTCGAGATGATGGGCGCCGCCCTGGCGTCCCAGGGAGACATCTGGGCGGGTTACCGCAAGGACAGGGCGGCCTGGTTCCCCGAGGACCTCCTCGACAGGCACGGCCCGGGGACGAGCGCGCCGAACGTATACTTCGCCGGCTGCACCGCGAGCTACGTCGAGAACGACATCGCCCTCGCGTCGGTGAGGCTGCTGGACGCGGCGGGCGTCGATTTTACCTTCCTCGGGACCAAAGAGAGCTGCTGCGCGACACCGATGCTCGTCGCCGGTAAGTGGGACCTCTTCGAGGAGACGATGAGAAAGAACATCAAGGCGGTGAAGGAGTCCGGCGCGGACACGGTGATATCGTCGTGCCCGGCCTGCGACCTCATGTGGCGGCAGGTGTACCCCGAGTGGGCCGAGAGGCTGGGGATCGACTACGGTATAACCGCGCGGCACTACAGCGAGGTCGTGACCGACAGGATAAAGGACGGAAGCTTCGCCTTTGCCGGCGAGGGCGAGCCCTCGACGGTGACGTTCCACGACTCGTGCCACATCGGCCGCGCTTCAGGCGTGTTCGAGGCTCCCCGCCAACTGATCGAGGCGGTCCCGGGCGCGAAGCTGGTCGAGATGGAGCATTCGCGCGAAGACTCTCTCTGCTGCGGCTCGGTCCTGACGCTCATCAAGGAGCCGCCCATCGCCGCGGACATAGGGCAGGTGCGGCTCGACGAGGCGGTCGCCACCGGCGCCGACAAGGTGGTGGCGCTCTGCCCGTGCTGCGAGTTCCAGCTCAGGGTGACCGCCGAGAAGAAGGGGTCGCAGATAGAGATCCAGGACCTCGCGCGTTTCGCGGCATCTTCACTCGGCTATGACTTCCCCGACCCGGAGCCTGAAGTACAGGCGCAGTGGGCGGTGTTCGAAGCCATGATCGCGCTCATGACCCCGCAGGGCTTCGCCGACCTGATGGGCACCATGTGGCTGGAGCTCATCGACGCCATGCCGTTCAAGATGGGGCCGATGATGCGCCTGATGGGAAAGGTGCCGGGCGCGCTCGATCTTATGAAACCGATGTTCCCGGTCCTCTTCCCGAGGCTGCTTCCGATGATGATGCCGAAGGTGATGCCGGTCATGCTCGAGCGGGTGGGCGAGCTCATCCCGATGCCCGATTACATGCGCGAGCAGATGGGCGAGCTCATGCCCCAGGTGATGGACAACCTGATGCCGCACATGATCTCGGACGTGGTGCCTCTGGTCACAGGGCCGATGGTAGAATACCTGCAGACCGGGCACGCTCCCGGATAGCAGGCGATGCGAGAGGCGGTGGGCAGGCTGGCGGACGCCATCGGGCAGGAGGAAGCGCTCAAGGCGCTCGACGCTCCTGAACTCTACAGAGGGATAATCGAGCAGATAAACGACGGCGTCTACGTCCTCGACCGCTCCAGGCGCATCATCTACTGGAACAGTGCCGCCGAGCGCATCTCCGGCTACCCCGCTGACGAGGTCCTGGGCAAGCACTGCTCCGACAACATCCTGATACACGTCGACGAGGCAGCGAGGCCCCTGTGTTTCGACGGGTGCCCCGCGGTGGAGGCCATGGACAACGACCGCGTGTGCGAGGCGGACTTGTACCTCCACCACCGCGACGGCCACAGGGTGCCCATCCACGTCCAGGTCTCGCCCCTCAGGGACTTGAGCGGCCGGGTGGTCGGGGGAATAGAGGTGTTCAGCGACAACACGACCGAAGCCGAGGCGCGCGAGCAGATAGAGGAGCTCGAGAAACTCTCGCTGCTCGACGAGCTGACAGGCCTGGGCAACAGGCGCCACGGTGAGGTGCACCTTTCCGCGAGGATGGCAGAGTTCGAGCGCTACGGCTGGCCGTTCGGGCTGCTGTACTTCGACATCGACCACTTCAAGGTTGTCAACGACACCTACGGGCACGAGGCGGGCGACAGGGTGCTCAAGATGCTCGCGGCCACGACCCGGAACTCCGTGCGGTCGCTGGACATCGTGAGCCGCTGGGGCGGGGAGGAGTTCACGGCCATAATCGAAAACGTGGACCTGGCCGATCTCGGCCGCATCGCCGACAAGCTGCGGCGCCTTGTGGAGCAGTCCAATGTCACCTACGACCGGCACATCATCGGCGTTACCGTCTCCATCGGAGGCACCATGGTCGCGCCGGGCGATACCACCAGGTCCCTCGTGGAGCGCGCCGACAGGCTGATGTATAAGAGCAAAGAGAACGGCAGGAACACCGTGACGCTCGGCTAGACGGCCGGGGTCTTGGAGCTCGCCGCCGGCACCCTGAACCTGAAGGTGGAGCCCGACCCCACCTTGCTCTCAACGGAGATCGTCCCCCCATGCGCCTCGACTATCGCCTTGGTTATGGACAGCCCGAGCCCGGTGCCCTCACGGGAGGTCTCCGCGCTCTGGGCCTTCACGAACCTCGCGAATATCGCTTCCCGCTGCGAGGAGGGTATGCCCGCGCCGGTGTCCGTCACGGTTATCTCGATCATGCCGTCACCGGGGTCGGAGGCCCGCATGGTGATGCTTCCGGAGTCCGTGTACTTGACCGCGTTGGACACCAGGTTGTAGAGGACCTGCGACAGACGGCTCGGGTCGGCCAGCGCCGGGCGCGTCCCCGCGGGCACCTCGTAGGTCATCTCGAGCCCCTTCTCGCGGACCGCGCTCAGGAACATCGCCTTGGCCTCGGCGAACAGGGTGCCTATCTCCACTTCCTGCATGTGCAGCGTCAACAGGCCGGCGTCTAGGCTCGCCAGGTCGAGCAGGTTCTTGGAGAGCCTGCTCAGGCGCTCGATGGAAAGGGAGAGCACGTCGAGCGAGCGCTGCTGCTCCCCGTTGAGGGCCCCCCTGGTCTCGCGAGCCAGCATCTCGAAGCCGAGCTTGAGCGAGGTCAGGGGCGTGCGCAGCTCGTGGGCCGCTATCCTTATGAAGTCGAGGCGGGCCTGCTCCAACTGCCTCTCCGCGGTTATGTCGTTGATGACGCCGACCAGGTATTCGACCTCGCCTTCCTCGTTCTTGACGGGAGCGCTGACGAGTCGTGCCGTGTGGAGCTTCCCGGCCTGGTCCCTCATGGGCAGGTTGTCCACCACCATCAAGTGCCCGGTCTCGAGGGTCTCGATCTCTTTTGCCTTGAAGAGCGAGGCGGTGTCGCGCCAGTAGAGATCCTCGTCGGCACGCCCGACGATGTCGTCGCGTGCATAGCCGGTCAGCTCGGAGAACGTCTCGTTGATGTAGAGGTAGTTCAGGTCGCGGTCCTTGATCCAGAGGGGCTCCGCGATGTTCTCGAGGACGCTCTCAAGGAACGTCGAGAGGCTGCGCAGCTCTTCGGAGGATTTCTGGAGCACCTCCCGCCTGCCTCGCTCGAGCCGTACCTGCTCGCTCACCAGCTTGACGCGGTGCTCCGCCTCCAGCAGCTTCAGCGCGTCGCGCATGTCCTGGATGACCACGACCGACCCCATCGGCTTGCCGCTCTTCTTGTTTATGCTCCCCGTGGTCCAGCTCACCGGTATCGTCTCGCCCTCACGGCTGAGGACTATCCCCTGGCGAGGAGCTTTCTGCCTGGCCGACTCGGGCCCTGCCCGCATCTCCCCCGGGAATTCGAGCTTCCCGTAGATGACGACGCTGTTGATGTTCCTGCCCAGGAGCTCTTTCTCGGAATAGCCGGTGAGGTCCGACGCGGCGGCGTTCACCGTCTCGATGACGCCGTCCGAGCCCGTGACCAGCACCGCGTCCTGCATGTTCGAGATGATGGTCGACCCCAGCTTGCCGGCAACGGTCGTAAGGAGGCCCTGCCTCGTGACGCCGAACGCGATTATCGCGGCCATGATGGGGCCGGCGGCCTGGGAGCTGAAAGGGGCTGCCTTGCCGAACAGGGGGACGACCACGTCGGTCACCAGGCCCACCGCGAGCGGTATCAGGGCGGCCACGATCACGTAGGTGCTGCGCGCCTTGTCCTCCCGCGACTTCGTCGTCTGGCGGAACCTCAGCAGCACGCCGATGCCAGCGAGGAAGAGCGCGACCACGAAGATCTTGGAGGGCATCCGCAGGAGCCCGCCGACCTCGCGCACGCCATGGAAAGCACCTGTGGCGAAGCCCTTGAAGATGAGCGGGCTGAACCAGGTCACCAGCAGGAGCGCGACCGCCAGGCAGTACAAGGACATGAGCACCGCGATGCCTTTTCGGGTGCGGTTCCAGTGCGTGAGCTCGAGCGCCAGGTGAAGGAAGAGCACACCCACCAGGCACCACCCGACAGCCCCAACCCTCCCGGCGAAAAGGCCGACGGCGACGCTGGTGGTGGAACGCTGTATGTACTCTCCGACCCCCCAGAAGGCGAGCGCTACGCCGATGAAGAAGAACAGGCGGTTGGCGCGCAGGCGCGGGTCGCGGGTGAGGATGAAGACTCCGACGGCAACATCGAAGACCGCCGCTATCAGAGGTATGTACTGGTAGAACTGTTGCAACTGGCGCCCCTCAGTCCGCTGGTGATGACACGGTCACGCCTCTCATCCGACTCGCCGCCGGCACCCTGAACCTGAAGGTGGAGCCCGACCCCACCTTGCTCTCAACGGAGATCGTCCCCCCATGCGCCTCGACTATCGCCTTGGTTATGGACAGCCCGAGCCCGGTGCCCTCACGGG
>Ga0209538_1001903_pt1 | contig 10806 bp, 29 predicted proteins | sample BarGraNGADG00211_2_FD_184492 | JGI IMG/M metagenome (GOLD analysis project Ga0209538, IMG submission 184492) | Arctic peat soil microbial communities from Barrow, Alaska - Barrow Graham LP Ref core NGADG0004-211 (SPAdes) (version 2) | ecosystem: Environmental > Terrestrial > Soil > Wetlands >... | reverse complement strand
TAGTGACACGGCATATTGCTGATGGTATGTCTGGGGATGAAATAACAAACTTTGAAACTGGTCCACAAGACACAAAACTTCTGTATATTATTTACTCAGAGATTGAGAAACAAGTTCCAGAAGATAGTTTCTAGTATTCAAGAAATATGTGTGAGATATTTCTTGATTAGTAGAAATTATTCTACTAATCCGAATTAAAGGAGTAAGAAATGCTTTATGCAGAAATACAAGCTGCCAAAGTAAAAGAATTGTGGTGGCAAAAACAAAATCTGATGTTTACAGCATCAGGGTATGGAAGTAAAATTCCTACACGTTATATGGTTCAGGTAGAAAATATCTGGCGCCGTGTATATTGTTGCTGTTACAGCAATGTAGGAAGTCTGTACATTTTTGTTCGTGGTATAGAATATTCAATCCACGAATATGACCTGTCCGATAAATTGGAGGTTTCCAAATGATTGTGGAACTCACATATGAGATTTATCCAGTAGATTCTGCAGAACTTGATTGGGAGTTTAAAGTATTATTATACGTTCCTGGAAATGGGACATATACTTTCAATTCTCTCAAAGAAATTGCCAATGTAGTTTCACATTTTTCTGCACAAGAAGCAACCTACTATGCAAAAGATTTAATTATGCGTTTGAGAGATGGGCGCGAATCTTTTGCATATTTCTTTCCACGATTCGCTGATTTCTATCAGGGCGTAAAATTGGAGGTGATCTGATGTGGCCATTTAATGTGATACGAGAACTTCGTGAAGAGCGCAGAGTTTTGTGGAATAATTGGAATAGTACATTGGAAACTGCTCAAGAAATTAATGATCAAAATAGTAGATTATTGGAGCAAGTGGATGATAGTATACAAATTATTGGTGAATTACGAGATGATCTTGGAAAGTCTTGTTGGAGAGAAATACACGCACGTGAAGACATCCTAAATTTGTCAAAAGAAAATCAAGAACTGAAACAAATAATTGTTAAAATATCTACAGAATTGGAAGAGATAAAAGATAACTTGAAAGAGATACTTGCAAATATGGATATTGCATGTTCTAACTGTTCATTGAGATAGTTTCTAGCATCAAGAAAATATGTGTCAGGTATTTTCTTGTTAGTGGGAATTATTCCACACTATACGAAAAGGAGTATGGTATGAGTACAGCACGAAGAATCAAACAAGTGAATGAAATTCTCAGTAAAACTCATTGGGAATTTTTAGAAATCACGTCCAGTGGTAAAACACTGGTGAACAAATGGACAAATCGGAAATATAAAATTCCGATAGAGTTCTTAGAGAATGTACTAGAATATTTTGCTGATCCTACAGGTGATGCAAAATCTGACATTCAGTACGTCGCGAAAGCGAATTACATGATGTATGAGATTTACAGTTGGAGTTATATACAATGATTTCCCATGAGCAGATTAATACAATAGTTTTGAGTTGTATGTGGGCAATTGGTATATTTCTGATTATTTCAGACTTATCCGACTATCTTTTTATTGTACTATTTCTGAGTAGTGCAATAATTGCCAGTGTTCTTCATGTGAGGTGTAGATATTGAGAGAAAAATTAGGACTAGAACTAGATCGTTTGCAGAATGATTTAATTCACAAATCTGGGAAAACTCCGCAAGAAATGGCGGATGATCCTACACGAGAAATCGTGGAATTATATATGATTTCATGTATCCTAGATGATATATGTAATTTTGTAGACGTTGAATTTTTGTTCAACGATTAGGAGGAAATATGTCAGAAGTGTATGACGAGAATGGGCGGTTAATTCGCAAAGTTAAAAACCTAGGATGGTTACTGAAACATTGGAAAGATGTAGAATCTTTCACCATAGATTATGCAAAACAATCACAGAGGAATGGAAGTGATTGTATTCTGATTGCATATTTGAAAAATGGTGGATGGTATGAAACTGAATTTTCATGCTATTCTGTATGTATTCAGTTTTTAACCAGACCTGTTTTCTATGGTTTGAAAGTTCAATTAGTATGTTCTTTTGGTTCACAAAGAGTCTTGACAATTAGAAAAGGAGTAGGTACATTATGGGCAAGATAATTCATACACGTAGAGAGAATGGTAGGATTACCTCTTGCGATGAGTTTACAGAACGTGATAAATTTACTAATTTCTGTGAGTTTCGCCTTCTCATGTTGCGAATGATAGAAATATCCGGTGATACAGAGATAGTGTTTATCAGGGAAGACGAGAATAACTGTACAGAAAGTACTTACGAATTTCTGTAAATCCAATTCTGTGGGAAGTAAGAGATTATTTCCCACAGACTTTAGACTGAAAAGAATAAATCTTATGTTCTTTTCATTGTAAGGAGGATAGAAATGAATATCTACCAAAAGGAACTGATAGATGGGAAAGTAACCCATTCTTTTAGTGACTCTGTAGGACATCAGGTACATTCTGACGGAAAATATCTACCAGAATGTATCGAAATGATCAGAGAAGTATGTAATGAGTATGGAATTAACTTTGAATTAATTTCTTTCATGCTTCGTGGAAAACATCAGGAATTAATTTCCATTGATACTGATGGTACAATTATTTCTGTGGATAAAAAAGGTGTAGAGCATACACATTATTTCTCCACAATTCAATCACCCGCTGGAGTTACGGAGGTAGTGAAATGATTAATCTTTGCTATTTGGATGAGACAGAATATTTTCCCAATGAGATTGTAATGAATACTGGAAAAATTCTGGGAGTTTATGTGTATGACACGGATGTGGAAGTACACTGCTGTGAGATTACACCATCTTATGAATTACATTTCGCTGGATATGTAGCAAAAAATTGTTCAGAAGAGATGAGTGAAATTCTTCGTGAGGCATTTGAAGACGGCGTAATGTATCGGCATTGTGCATACACTGATGCACTGTTACACAATGTTTTAATGACTACTGCAGAAGGTATGTTCAAACTTGGTAATTTCACCTATACATTCTCTGAAGAAAAAGTAGAAGAAGATGAGGATGAAGAAGGTGAAACTATTTCAGAAACAGTGGATTATTTACGCTGTAATGGATATGTAGAATAGGAGGAAAATATGTGGGTAGTTAAAACTGATTTCAGTTCTTTTCTAGAAATGGAGAAATGGGAAAAACACTGGAGACATGACCATGGTACAAGAATAGTCAGGGTATTTCTCCCAAATGTTCCATATGCACTAGCATATTATGATAAATCTTTTCTATCTGACCTGTATAATCAGATGATGGAAGAAACTATAGATATGAAAGATATGCAGGAATATGTACGTACACATGATATAGACTTCGATCGTGACGATTAGTTCTAGTATTATGGGAATATAGCAATATGTTCCCATATTAGTAGAAATAATTCTACCGTTTTCAAAATCGAAAAGGAGATTAAAATGCGACCAATCTATGAAGTGGCGTGGGAAATCAAGCAGGAGTGGAAAAACGTCAATTATGCTGCAAAGCCATATCTTGACGCTATGTACAGTTTAGATTCCATTACAGACATGTATGGAATGGATGATGCAAAATCCATAATTATTTATTTCCTCTCTAATGCCTCTACTTGGCGTGGTCCGGTTGCCAAGCAGATAAAGGTGGAACTGAAAAAGATTGCAGGTATCAAATGATGTTTACAAAAGAAGCTATAAATGAGGCACGACAGGCATTAGTAGATACCGGAGGATACATAGAAAGTATTCCTCATGGTGGTATACAGGCATATGCCAAAGATATATGTAGTAATACTACTGCAGAAGATTGTGTAGGAGTTGCATGCTTGAATTGTTTGTTGCGTGGTTTGGATAAATTGGAGGTGGAAAAGCCTAAATTTAATAAGCGAAGTATTGCGAAAACCCGTAGACTTCTTGAGAACGACGTGATGATAATTACGATTTCTAGTGGTAGATTGAAATTGCATCTACAGGATATGTGTTTGGGTCGAAAATCAAAATGGGATGAGTGTATGGAACGTACTTGCTATGCCTGTATTAGTAAAGCGTTAGATGAATTGGAGGAGGCACAGAATGTTAGTATATCAAGCTAATGAGAAAATAACTGGTAGTATGACCAAAAATACTTACGGGAATATGGAAGTATTCTATAGTTATGGAAAACCGATAACTATTATAGGAAATGCTACTGTATGGACCACCACGGAAATTCCCACCAAAACTACTGAGAATCATCGAAATATTTCCCTAAAAGATACGAAATCTAAGACTCGTATTGATGTTACTCCAGGATTTTTGCAGGATAAAATCCAGCAGATTGATTCTGTAGCAGCATTGGAACTCTCTGACGTAATTGGATTTCCTATTAGTTCTAGCTATGCACTGTCGGCGTTAATTTACAGTGCTGTAGGCTGTTCACATGTTTCAATCCGACAGATCAGCATAGATGATCGTGACAAGGAAATTACTGTCCTTGCATATATGGATTACAGTAGTTATGCTAGTGCATTGAGAATTAATAAGAATATTCTCACATACAGGAATAAGAATTACGTACTGGAGGCATAGAATGTCTGGAAACGAAGAAGAGTTCATTGAGGATAATTTGCATGAAATACTTGCAGATTTCGACTGTTCGGTAGAAAATTTTGACAGTTCGTTAGAAGATTGTGAACCCGAAACAGAGGAGAATTATGATGAAGATTAAAATTTGGCAGGACGAAGGTGCAGAAAATCCTAGGGATTGGGATAACCTTGGAACCATGATTTGCTTTCACCGAAACTATACTATCGGTGATGAAAATCCGTGGCGTTATCCAGAAGATTTTGATAATTGGATGGAAGAGAATGATAAAAATCTAATTTATCTTCCAATCTATATGTATGAACATTCTGGAATTACACTACGTACTTCCGACTTCCATGATAGATTTGACTCTGGGCAGCTAGGGTATATCTATGTGGAGAAATCAAAGATATACAAAGAATTTGGTAAGAAGCGGATTTCTGCTAAACTTTATGAGAGAGTATTAGAATTACTTCGCTCAGAAGTAAAAGTAGAATCTATGTGGGCAAACGGTGAATGTTATGGATTTACCATTGAGGACGAAAATGGTGAATGGGTAGATTCTTGTGGAGGATTTCTTGGAAGTAGTCTCAAGAAATCTGGTATGTATGATTATTTCCCAGCGGAATTTAAGGAAGAATTAATTCGACAGATTGAAGATGGGGAGGCTTGGGAATGAATAACGATTTTTGTGCAGGAAATTGTTTTGGTTGTGCCGTATGGGTAACATTAGTTGTAGTAGTAATTGTAGTTTTGTGTGCTTTGCACCCTGCAGGTTAGTTCCTAGCATTATGGAAATATGTGTTAGGTATTTCCATATTAGTAGGAATTATTCTACGAAAGGAGAAGATTATGTCTGAAGAAGAGAAACGAGAGATTTCCCTATTAATTTTTGACATGCTATGTGATGTCGAAAATGCACTGAATACGGTGCTGGACGAACTTCAACTGGAGGATTAATTATGCCTAACTTCACAGAAGTTGAACTTCTACGACAAGCCGTGTTCAACAAAAATTCTCGGATTGCGGAATTGGAGGTGCAACTAGAAATTCTCCAAGAGGATTATGATACTCTTGAAAAGAAACATGATGAGAATGAGACACTGTTGAATGAGTATGACAGTATACAGGAAGACAATGCAGATTTATATTCTCGTGTTGCCGATAGAGAGGACACTATTGAACTTTTACGTGCCGATGTTAAAGAGTATAGAGAACAATTAGAACATCTGCCATCGAAGTCTGAGTTTAAGAAAGTATTCGAGATGCTGAGCCATTTCAAGTACATGTACAATTTACTATTAGATCGTGGAGTTTTACCACGAGTAGGAGGAAAATTATGACCTATCTTGAAGAAGAGAATCTACGATTAGAGGATAAATGTAGAACTACTAGAAGTGCATATAATGATAAATGTGCAGAGTACGAAAGATTAAAGAAAAAATATGATGTACTTGTAGAGGACTACAATGAATTGATGGAATCCTACAATCGTGCATTATCGGTTATGACCAGCACAAATAATATGGAGGTGTTCTAATGATACTTTGTCACGATTACGAGAAGTACAAAAAACACATAAAATTTCCCTGTATTGTGCAGGAAAAATATGATGGTTTACGTGTACGTGTGCATGTATATGACGTACCCAGTAACTATATAAATCAACCTCCAGAGAGATATGCCATGATGTACACCCGTGCGAATAAAGAAATACACGGGTATACAGAAATACGAAATATTCTTGAGACATTTCCAGAAGGTACATACGACGGAGAATTATTATATTCTGGTGATGTCAGACAGACGGGAAATGGAAAAGCTAATCGTAAAGACCGCACTGTAGAGGATGAACAAGGCGCGTATATAGTCCTATGGGACTATATCCCACATGGACTACCCTTGGCCCCCTATATTGAGCGTATTAATTTTCTACGTACTCTGATTCATCGGGCAAGTATAGATTCTAGATATGTACAATTTGCTGAAACAGCATACTGTGATAGTATGGAAACTTTGGATTGTATATACAATGGATTTATAGAGGATGGGTTAGAAGGAATAGTTGTAAAAAATTACAATCTTATGAACCCAGATGGTAGAACAAAAGATTGTTTGAAGCGAAAAAAATTCTATACCTGTGATTTAGTTGTAGTAAATATGCTTCCGGGTGAGGGTAGATTATGTGGAACAATGGGAGCATTACGATGTACTGATTCCACTGGAAAACTACTTGTAAATGTGGGTTCTGGATTTACAGATGATCAAAGATATTACTGGTGGAGTTCACAAGGTGAGGAGGAACATATCATTGAGGTGAAATATAACCAGATTATTTCGGACAAGAGAACTCCGGGACTTTACAGTTTATTTTTACCTGTATTTGTGAAAATACGGGACGACAAAACGGAAGCAGATTCCGTTGAGGAGATGAGGGAAACATGCGTCAAACTAAAGCAGAACTGAGAAAAGAATTTGATCGGGTAGAACATGAGAATTATCTCGTACAGCAAGAGAATGTAGGTATTGCTGATGAACTACAAACGCTAAAGAATACCATTGAAGTACATCGTATTCGTATTGAATATCTGAGGACTAGAGAGGATGACCTGTGTAGAATGATGAATGATCAAAATACCAGTCTAGCAAATATGTATGAAGAAAACGAATCTCTACAGGAAAAAGTAACACGTATGAGTAGAGATGGAAATATTCTCATCTCACTAGTAATTAAATTACAGGGAGAACTCGATGGGACGGCGAAGTAGATTAATTGATGATGCTCCACTGATTGCATACCTGCGAATAAAACGTGGCATCAGACAATCAGAATTTGCTAGAGCGTTAGATATTTCGCAGATGAATGTATCTAGAATGGAATTATGGCAGGCAAAACCCTCAAAATATCAGATTCGTAAATTAGCTAGAATATTACGATGGGAACATGATAGTAAATTTCTATTCATGCCAGCGCAAAAAGCAATAGATATTCTATTTAATCTGTGTGCCGATGATGCTGATATACATTGGATTGAAACTGCCATAATTGAGAATAAGAAAAAACCAGAAGTAGGAGGTAGCAATGAAAGTTGAAACGAAAAATGTGGAATCAGTTCTTGTAATTGATCCCGGTGAAACATGTGGATTGGCACTGTTCCGAAAGGATGGTGCGAAATACAATGTAATGTTTACCACAGATGTACAATGGCTCAATTTAGCTGAACAACTTTGTATATTAGATTTTGACATACTGTTGTATGAAAAAATTATCATACATAGTGGTAGGTTAAATCCTGCAGGGTTATATGCTACAGGTGTGATATTAAATCACTGCGAGGCATTTGATATTCTGTCATATACACAAGTGTCATCTGCTATGCGATATAAGGAAAAAATAATTTTTCCACCTAAATGTTCTGAACACATCAAAGACGCAATAACACATGGTGTTGTATTTCTGGGATTAAATAATATCTCAGAGAAACTTTTGAAGGAGGTACTAGACAGTGGCGGATATTAATATGCTAGAACCTGAGGAATTGATAGGTGTCTGGAAAGACCCTCCATCACCAGAGTTAGAGCCATTAGAGTCATACCATATCATTAATAGGTGTGGTTCAGGTGTACGGTATAGTATTCTATACTCTGCAGATGGTAAAAAATCATGGCAGGTGCGTAGTAGAAACGTAGAACCAGAGCGTGATTACGCAGAGGATATATCTCTTAATAGTGATTATCGCTGTGTATGGGACGAATTACCTGCTACAATTCAGAAAATTATAGCCGATGTTATTGAGAGGTGGGAATAATGTGCATAACCACAAATGATGGAAGAATTGCAAAACCAGAATCTTTGATTGCAGTTTATGATAATCAAGGCTTAACAGAGGATAGATTCTGTGCAGTATACAAATTTGGTACTAGTGTAATAATTGGCATGATATATCTCACATCTACCAGTGTAGGTAGTCATCTAACAACTAATATACTGGACGAGGAGTTTGATGAGTTTAGAACATACAATTCCTGCTATAGGGTACACTGGTATAGTCTACCCACTACTATTCAAAAAATGATTGTAGAAACAATCAAAAAGGAGATTTTCTAATGACTAAAGAAATCAAAGAGCAGTTACAGTATTGGCCTCTGGTAGTTGTAGAAGAGGATAAACTGTGTAGCGTCTGTGGAAAAATAGCTGTGGTACAAACAGTTATGCCACACTGTAAAATCTACACATGTTTTAATTGTGTACCGGAACACGGAGATAAATCTGTCGTTGTGTACCGAGAACATGCAGATCAAGCACTGGTACAAGTAGGAAACATAGTTGTTAAATACCGCAAATATATTGCCGGTTTGCAGGATACTATTACAGATAAGCTGGCGAAGATGGCAGTACATTATCCAGACACATTTGTAGATATTCACGAGTTGATGTTGGAATTAGATACTATGAAGAAGGAGTTAGAATAATGTTTCATGTAACTGAATTGAGCCAGTTCCGTAAATGCCGAACTGCATGGTCCTATAAATATCAGGAACAACTACAGCATAAGACTGCTGTAAATTACAACAGTTTGCTAGGGACGAATGTCCATTACGCCTTGGCTGGCTACTACGCTCGTGATTTTAATCCTATCGTACAGTTTAAGAGGAAGTGCGAGGAATCACCATCTTCTCCAGAAGTTGATGAGATGAATATTCTTGGCACAATAATGCTAGAGGGCTACCTAGAATGTTACAAGGATGAAAAACTAGAAGTAGTTTCTGTGGAAGTTCCATATACCGCTATGATGGGTAATTATGATCTGATAGGTACTTTGGATTTGGTGGTTAAAATTGACGGTCTTATTTACGGAGTAGATCATAAGACATGTAAAACTTTCACTAATCCAGAAGATGTTTCTAATGACGATCAGATGTCAGCGTATATTTATCTGTTGTCAAAATACTTCGGGTATGAGAATGTGGGAGGAATGATTTATAATCAACTCCTAAAGAAGATTCCGGCGTCTCCACAACTATTAAAAAATGGGTCACTATCAAAAGATAAAAGTATTGTAACTACTCGTCAAAAGTATTATGATGCTATTATTGAAAACGGATTGAATCCTGACGACTATGAAGATATTCTATACAAGATAGAATGTACCTATAAATTCTACGATAGGATGGTAACAACTCGAACTGAACATGAATTAAAAACATGGGAACAGAATACTATTGCACAAATGAGTGATATGAGTACTCCACTTGTGTACCCGAATGTATCTAAGGACCACATAGGAGGTTGCGCACGATGTAGTTTCTATACTTTATGCAGAGCAACACGGGTATCTTCGGATTTAGATTATGTGAATGAAATCCGAGATACAGAATTTGAAGTATGTACCGACGAATTTCACGGTACAGATATGGAGGAGATGAGTGAATAAAGAACTGTTCAGTTTATTCTACGGAACAGCGGGTATCGGAAAAACCACATTATGTGGTACAATAGTAGATTGCCCAGAATTAATGCCTTGTCTAATGGTAGACTTTGAAAAAGGTGTTAATGATTCTATTGGTTCAAAATGTAATTTTGTTACAAAATTTGGCAGTGAACCTATAGAAGGAAAGATTGATGTAGTCACTCTCACGGCTTGGAAACAATTTGATGTTATTTATCAAGCATTACGAGATGGTAAAACTCCGTATAAGACTATTATTATTGATAGTCTTTCTGATGCAGGCACATTAAATATGTACGGTCAGAGCGGTGCAGTAGCAGCGTCGGAGAAAAGTTTTACCAGTGTTCGTGGATTCCAAATTCAGGAGTACGGGAAAGTAGGAATTGATCTGGATATTTTAGTACGACAATTACGTGCTATTGAAGGGTTAAATATTATTTGTACTGCTGGAGAAGTTCTCTCGGATAATCCTATAAATGGTGCATCTAAAATTGCACCAGATTTTCCGGGAAAGAAAATAACTGTAAGTTTACCACGACTATTTTCGATGGTCGGGTACTTGAGACTACATGAAGATACGGAAGGAGTAATACGACGAGTCTGCAGCTTCAAAACCGCTGACGCTTATGAAGCAAAAGTCAGGGATGAGTTCGGGCATTTCCCCGAACACATGTTAGAACCCACTATTGGGAAAATCTATACACTATTAAACAAGGGAGAAAATAACTAATGGCTATCACAACTTTCGATTTCAGTGAGATGACCTCATCTGATTATTCAACTATTCCTGCTGGAAAATATCCTGCACGTCTTATCAAGCAGGAA
>Ga0209538_1001902_pt1 | contig 10808 bp, 9 predicted proteins | sample BarGraNGADG00211_2_FD_184492 | JGI IMG/M metagenome (GOLD analysis project Ga0209538, IMG submission 184492) | Arctic peat soil microbial communities from Barrow, Alaska - Barrow Graham LP Ref core NGADG0004-211 (SPAdes) (version 2) | ecosystem: Environmental > Terrestrial > Soil > Wetlands >... | reverse complement strand
CGGGGGTCCGGCAGACGGCGCTGCCGTCAGCCGCTGACGTCGTGCAGATGGTGCGCGACGTCGTGCCGCATTCGGGGCAGGGGCGCTGCAGCACCCAGGTCCAGTCCTTGGTGTCCGGCTCGATCCGGCCCAGCTCCGGTTCGCTCATCCCCCGACCCCAATCAGGAGGCCCGTCAACGCCCGTTCGCGACCACGCGGTCGTCCGGGCGTCGAACGGGTCGCGCGTCGGCGACAATGGTCAGGTGCCCAAGATCATCGGCGCTTCGCTCGTCGAGCATCGCGAAGAGACCCGCAGACGGCTCTTCGCGGCGCTCGCCACGCTGATAGAGGAGCGCGGCTTCGACTCGATCTCGCTGGCGGACGTCGCGCGGGCCGCGGGCATCGGACGAACATCGGTCTACAACCACGTGCGGGACAAGGAGTCGCTGCTCATCGAGTTCGTCACCTACGAGACCGGGCGGTACCTGGCGGGGCTCGAGCAGGCGCTCGACGGCACGACCGACCCGGTGGAGCAGCTACGGATCTACGTCCGCCACAACCTTCGGGTCCGGCCGTCGTTCCACATGCCGCAGGGGCTGCGCGGCGCCGTCTCGCCGGCCACCCAGGTTCAGCTCGGCGAGCACGCCCAACCGGTCGAAGCGGTGCTGCGACGCATCCTGGGCAACGGGATAGCCGCCGGGTCGTTCGCCAACCAGCCGCTGGACGTCACGGTGCCCTTGGTCAGCGCGTGCCTGGCGGCCCGGTCGGGCAGGCCGGCCGTCGAAGGCCGGACGCCAAGTCGGGAGCGGGACACCGCGGCGCTCGCGACCGAGGCCTTTGTGCTGCGGGCCGTCGGCGCGTCGCTCTGACGCTCACCCGAGCAGCGGGACGCGGCGTCCGCCCTCGGGCCCTGGTCGCGGTGGTGGATCGTCGCCCGCCGACCACGACCCGTAGGCCGGTGTGCGATGGGTCGAATCCCTGGCTCGGGCTGCCGAGGTCGTCCTCTGCACGCGAGGTCGTCCTGCGCACAGGACGACCTCGCGTCGGAAGGACGACCTCGCGGGGTTCCCCACTCCGGCGACAGCATCATCTCCGGCCGACCTGGGTGCAGCGATCGCGGTGGCCGCCCGCGGCTGAGCGCGGCAGCGTGACGAACGGGTGGGACTCCCTGGGGCGGCAACCCCGGGAACCTCACTCGTTCGGATGTGCGGGACGCTACGGCGTCGCGGGACTCAGACGACCGGCGGCGGCGTGCGGTCGTCGTAGCGCTCGACCACCTCGCGGTGGCTCGTGTTGGTGCGCTGCTTGTTGTAGTACATCCCGAGCGCCAGGGCGATGACCCCGCCGACGATCATGACGTAGCCGACGATGTTGAGGTTCACGACGTTCCAGGTGTCCGGCTCGATCGCGAACGCGAGGATGGCGCCGACGACGATGAGGAAGATGCCAGTCCCGATACCCATGGTCATGCTCCTTGTCTGCCGGACGACGGGCGCCCGGGCTCAGCACGATCATGACCGAGGTCGGGCAGGTTCGCGCGCCGAGATCGCCGCCGCCACGCGGTCCTCCGCGGCGCCGCTGCGTCACGGTGTCCGACATCCGACCATTGACCCGTCATCGATAGGGCCACTGTCGGGAAGCGGACGTACCGTACCTCGGTGACCGCACCCGAGACCGCCGACGGCGCACCGGTCGCGCCGACCTTCTCCATGACGCACCGCCAGATCCTCACGATCCTCGGCGGGCTGATGATGGGCATGTTCCTGGCCGCCCTTGACCAGACCATCGTCGCCACCGCGATCCGGACCATCGGCGACGACCTGCACGGGCTGTCCCTGCAGGCCTGGGTGACCACCGCTTACCTGATCACGTCGACGATCGCCACGCCGCTGTACGGCAAGCTCTCGGACATCTACGGCCGCAAGCCGCTGTACCTGATCTCGATCACGCTGTTCCTGTTCGGTTCGCTGCTCAGCGGCACCGCGACCTCGATGTACCAGCTCGCCGGCTACCGAGCCGTGCAGGGCCTGGGTGGTGGCGGCTTGATGTCGCTGGCGATCACCATCCTCGGCGACCTGCTCAGCCCCCGGGAGCGGGCCAAGTACCAGGCGTACATCCTTGCCGTGTTCGGCACGTCATCGGTGCTGGGCCCGATCATCGGCGGCTTCTTCGCGGGCGTCCCCTCGGTGCTCGGCATCACCGGCTGGCGGTGGATCTTCCTGGTCAACGTGCCGCTGGGGGTTGCCGGGTTCTTCGTCATCTGGCGGGTGCTGCACCTCCCGTCGCTGCACCGGGTCACCCACCGGATCGACTGGCCCGGGGCGCTCGCCCTGGCCGGTGGGCTGGTGCCGCTGCTGCTGGTCGCCGAGCAGGGCCGCCTCTGGGGGTGGGGCTCCCCGCGCGCGCTCGCCTGCTACGGGGCCGGCGTCGTCGGGCTGGCACTGTTCCTGCTCGCCGAACGGCGGGCGGGCGACGACGCCCTTCTGCCGTTGCGCCTGTTCGGGAACCGGACCTTCTCCAGCAGCGCCCTGATCAACACGATCATCGGGATGGGGATGTTCGGCGGCCTGGCGACCCTGCCGCTGTACCTGCAGATCACCAAGGGGATGGGCCCGACCGCGGCAGGCCTTGCCCTGCTCCCGCTGACGCTGGGGATCACGGTCACCTCGATCGTCTCGGGTCAGACCATCGGCCGGACCGGCCGGTACCGCGTCTTCCCGATCGTCGGCACCGGGCTGCTCGCGCTCGGTGCGCTCGCGCTCTCCCAGCTCACGGCGTCGTCGTCGTTGCTCGATGTGGGATGGCGGTCGGCGATCTTCGGCATGGGCCTCGGCTTCTGCTTCCAGCCGCTCGTGCTCGCCGTACAGAACGCGGTGCCGCCGCGCGACATGGGGGTCGCGACGTCGTCGTCGCTGTTCTTCCGCCAGATGGGCGGGACGCTGGGGACTGCCGTGTTCCTGTCGATCCTGTTCTCCACGGTGGGCGACAAGATCGGCGCCGCGTTCCGCGCGGCCGCGCAGACCCCGGCCTTCCAGGCGGCGCTGGCCGACCCGTCGGTCATCAAGGACCCCGCGAACGCGCCGGTGCTGAACATGCTGAATGGGACCGGGCAGCCGCCGTCGATCGACGACTCGTCCTTCATCTCTCATCTCGACCCGCGCCTGGCGGCACCGTTCCTGGAGGGCTTCGCGCAGAGCATCGGCCTGGTGCTGCTCGTCGCGGCCGTCGTGCTCGCGATCGGGTTCGCCGTCTCGTTCACGCTCCCGGAGCTGGAGCTGCGGCAGGTGTCCGGGATCCAGAGCCGGATGGAAGCCGACGCCGAGACGGCTGCCGCGGCGTCGGCTTCAGCGGCGCCTGTCCTGGCTGCCTCGGAGCAGGGGATCGGGCCGCCGGCCGCGAGTGCTCAGGCGGAGGACGACGCCGTGCCGCAGCAGCGGCACGGGGGCTAGCGGGCGGCTGCGACAACCTGCTGCTGCGACGACGGGCGGCTAGCCCCAGACCAGCCCGTAGGCCGGCTCCTTGAGCACGGCTGCGACGTCGGCCAGCACGCGCGACCCCAGCCCGCCGTCCACCAGCCGGTGGTCGAAGGACAGGGCCAGCTGCGTCACGTAGCGCTTGCGGATCTTGCCCTTGTGCACCCACGGCTGCTGGCGGATCGCGCCGAACGCCAGGATCGCGGACTCGCCCGGGTTGAGGATCGGGGTCCCGGTGTCGATCCCGAACACTCCGACGTTGGTGATCGTGATGGTGCCGTCGGCCGTCTCCGCCGGGGTGGTGGTGCCGGCGCGGGCCCGGGTGGTCAGGTCGGCGAGTGCCAGGGCCAGGTCGTGCAGGCCCAGCCGGTGCGCGTCCTTGATGTTCGGCACGATCAGCCCGCGCGGAGTCTGCGCGGCGATCCCCAGGTTGACGTAGTGCTTGTAGACGATCTCCTGCTCCTCGTCGTGCCAGGAAGCGTTGATCTCGGCGTGCCGGCGAACCGCCAGCACCAGGGCCTTGGCGGCGATCAGCAGCGGGGTGACCCGGACGTCGGCGAACTCGCGGTCCTGACGCAGCCGCTCGACCAGGTGCATGGTCTTGGTGACGTCGACGGTGTGGAACACCGAAACGTGCGGGGCGCTGAACGCGCTGGAGACCATCGCCTCGGCGGTGCGCTTGCGCACCGACCGCACGGGGACGCGGGTGGACCGGCCGTCCTCGGAGACCGTTCCGGACGCCAGCCAGGGCTGGTCGTCCATGGCGTAGGTGGCGAGGGTCCGCGGCTCGTTCCCCTTGGACCGGGCGATGACGTCCTCGCGGGTCACGATGCCGCCGGGGCCGGTGGGGGTCACGGTGTCGAGGTCGACGCCGAGGTCCTTGGCCAGCTTGCGCACCGGGGGCTTGGCGAGCACCGGGTGGACGTCGGGGCGGTCGGCCTGGGCCTTGGCCTGCACCCCGGCCAGCGCGGCGCGCGCCGTCGCGGCAGCAGCCTCGCGGACCGCCGACTGAGCGGGGACCGCGCCCGACGACGCCGCGGCGGGCGGCGCGTTCGCCTCGGCCACCGGAAGGGCCCGGCGGGCCCGGCGGCTCACCCCGGCATCGGCGGTGCCGTACCCGACGAGCACCGCGCCGCTCCCGGCCTCGTCGGCCGCGGCGTCGCCGGCCGCGGCGTCGGGCGGATCCGTCGTCGGCGTCGTCCCGTCCGGGTCGGTGTCGACGGTGATGATCGGCGTGCCGACGTCGACGGTCACGCCCTGCTCGACGAGCAGCTCGGTGACCTCGCCGTCGTACGGGCACGGCAGCTCGACGAGGGACTTCGCGGTCTCGATCTCCACGATCGGCTGGTTCACCTGGACGCGGTCACCGACGACGACCAGCCACTGCACGATGTCGGCCTCGGTGAGGCCCTCACCGGCGTCGGGCAGGCGGAACTGCTGGTACCTGGGCACCCTGGCTCCTCAGAAGGCGATGGCACGGTCGACGGCGTCGAGCAACCGGTCGACGGACGGCAGGTACTCGTGCTCGAGCCGGGCGACCGGGTACGGCGTCTGGAAGCCGCCCACCCGTAGCACCGGGGCCTGCAGGTGGTAGAAGCACGCCTCGGTGATCCGGGCCGCGACCTCCGCACCCGTCCCGTACTGCACCGGCGCCTCGTGCACGACGACGCAACGCCCGGTCCGGCGGACCGACTCCGCCACCGTGTCGGTGTCCAGCGGCGAGAGGGACCGCAGGTCGACGACCTCAAGGCTCCGGCCCTCGCCGGCTGCCGCCTCCGCGGCGCGCAGGGCCGTGGCGACGGTCGGGCCGTAGGCGACGATCGTCAGGTCCCGCCCGGGACGGACCACCCGGGCGCGGTCGAGGCCGCCGCCGGTCGAGGTGCCGTACGCGACGTCCAGGTCGACGTCGCCCTTGTCCCAGTACCGGCCCTTCGGCTCGAAGAACAGCACCGGGTCCGGGGAGGCGATCGCCTCCTGGATCATCGTGAACGCGTCGGCGGGGGTGGCCGGGGAGACCACCCGCAGGCCCGGGGTGTGCGCGAAGAGCACCTCCGGGGACTCGCTGTGGTGCTCGACCGCGCCGATGCCGCCGCCGTAGGGGATCCGGATCACCACGGGCAGGCTGAGCTTGCCGCGCGTCCGGTAGTGCATCTTGGCCAGCTGGGTGGTGATCTGGTCGAAGGCCGGGAAGACGAAGCCGTCGAACTGGATCTCGCACACCGGGCGGTAGCCGCGCAGCGCCAGCCCGATCGCGGTGCCGACGATGCCGGACTCCGCGAGCGGGGTGTCCACCACCCGGTCCGCGCCGAACTCCTTCTGCAGCCCGTCCGTCACGCGGAAGACGCCGCCGAGCGCGCCGATGTCCTCGCCCATCAGCAGCACCGTCGGGTCGGCCTCCAGCGCCGCACCCAGCCCGAGGTTGATCGCCTTGGCCAGGGTGAGCCGCTGCGTGCCGGCTCCCGCGGTGGTCGCGGGCGTCGTCGGCGCGTGTGGACGGGACTGGGTCCTGGTCACGGTCAGCGTGCTCATCGTGTGCTCCCCTCGCTGGATCCCGCGACCGGAGACATCGCGGCCTCGTACTCGGCGAACCAGCGCCGCTCGGCCTCCACCCCGGCGTGCGGGGTCGCGTACACGGCGTCGAACATCGTGGACGGCGACGGCGCGACCATCGCCTTGACGCCCGCCCGCAGCCGGACACCCATCGCGTCGCCGTCCGCGGCGAGCGCGTCGAGGAACTCCTGCGGCAGCTCACCGATCCGCTCCAGGTAGGCGCGCATCCGGTCGATCGGGTCCCGAAGTCGCCAGCTGTCCTCCTCCTGCGAGGTCCGGTAGCGGCTGGGGTCGTCGGACGTGGTGTGCGCGCCCATCCGGTAGGTGAAGGCCTCAACGAGGGTCGGGCCGCCGCCGGACCGCGCCCGTTCGAGCGCCTCGGCGGTCACCGCGTAGCAGGCCAGCACGTCGTTGCCGTCCACCCGGACGCTCGGCACACCGAAGCCCTTGCCGCGGTCGGCCAGCGGGACCCTTGACTGGCGGGTGGTCGGTTCGGAGATGGCCCACTGGTTGTTCTGCAGGAAGAAGACCAGCGGGGCGTCGTTGACGGAGGCGAAGACGAGCGCCTCGTTGGTGTCGCCCTCGGACGTCGCACCGTCGCCGAAGTACGCGATCACTGCGGTGTCCCGGGTGGGGTCCCCGGTTCCGACCAGGCCGTCCCGCTGCACGCCCATCGCGTAGCCGGTGGCGTGCAGCGTGTGCGACCCGATCACCAGTGTGTACAGCTGCACGTTGTGCTCGCGGGGATCCCAGCCGCCGTAGTCGACGGCGCGGAACAGGCTGAGCACGTCGAGCAGGTCGACCCCGCGTACGTGCAGGACGCCGTGCTCGCGGTAGGACGGGAAGACGTAGTCCTGCGGGGCAAGGGCGTGCGCGGAGCCGATCTGGGCGGCCTCCTGGCCGAGCCCCGGCGCAAAGAGCGCGAGCTCGCCCTGGCGCTGCAGGGAGGTGGCCTCGGTGTCGAACCTGCGGGTCAGGACCATGTCGCGGTACATCGCACGGAGGGCGTCGGCATCGAGGTTGGCCACGCGGGGGTCGTAGCGGGGGTCGACAACGCGCTCCCCGGTCGGGGTGAGCAGCTGGACCAGGTCGGGCTCGGTCGACGCGATGTCGGTCAACTGCAGGGTCCTTCCGGGTAGCCGACGGCTAACTTACGTCAGCGTAGGCTACGCATCCGTAGGTTGCCCGTGCACGGCCTCTACAAACGGGACCGGGCGGGATGTGCCGAACCCTCCAACGGCGCCCGGGTCGGCCGCTGCGCGTTGGCGGACCCGGCCGCCGCCGGGCCCGCGGTCAGTCGTGCGAGACCCAGCTCGCCGCCACCTCGAGCACCCGGTCGTTCGCGGCCGGCTCGCCCACCGTGACCCGGATGCCCTCACCGGCGAACGGCCGGACCAGCAGACCGTGCGCGACGGCATCGGCGGCCAGGTCGGACGTCCCCGCCCCGGTCGGCAGCCACACGAAGTTGGCCTGGCTGTCCGGAACCGGCCAACCCTGATCGCGCAGCCCGGCCAGGACGCGCACACGCTCGGCGACGATGGCGTCGACCCGCTCGGCGAGCTCGGCCTCCACCCGCAAGGACGCGAGCGCCGCCACCTGCGCCAGGTGGTTCACCCCGAACGGGGTGGACGCCGTCCGCACGGCACGCGCGACGTCCGGGTGGGCCAGGGCGTACCCGACCCGCAGACCGGCCAGCCCGTAGGCCTTGGAGAACGTCCGGAGCACCACGACGTTCGGGTGCTCGGCCAGCACCGCGACGCCGTCCGGCACGTCCGGGTCCCGGACGAACTCGGTGTACGCCTCGTCCAGGACCACCACGACGTCATCGGGCACGGCCGCAAGGAAGTCGACCAGCTCCGCACGGTGCACCGCAGGCCCGGTCGGGTTGTTCGGCGAGCAGACCAGGACCACCCGGGTCCGCGGTGAGACGGCGGACGCCATCGCGGGCAGGTCGTGCCGGCCCGCGGCGTCCAGCGGAACGGTGACCCCGACGGCGCCCTGCAGGCTGATCGCGATCGGGTACGCCTCGAAGGACCGCCAGGCGTGCACCACCTCGTCGCCCGCGTCGCAGAACGCCTCGAGCAGATGGCCCAGCACCGCAACCGAACCGCAGCCGGCCACCACTGCCGACGGGTGCACGCCGTGCCGGGCCGCGAGCGCCTCGACCAGGTCGACGGCGAACATGTCCGGGTACCTGTTGATCTCCGCTGCCGCGCGGGCCACCGCCTCGCGCACCCCGTCCAGCGGCGGGAACGGGTTCTCGTTGGACGACAGCTTGAACGCGCCGGTGTCCCCCGCCCGTGCGCCCGGGACATAGGCGGGCAGGGACTGCACCGCGCGGCGTGGAGCTGGGCTGGTCACCTGGTCAGCATGCCACCCGCGGAGACTGGCCGACCGGGGTGCTCACCTGGAACGATGCACCCCATGAGCTTCCTGCTTCGCGTGATCATCAACGCGGTCGCGATCTGGTTGGCCACCCTTGTCCTGAGCGGGCTGGAGGTGGTCGGCGGTGGCGACACCACCACGACGGTGATCGTCTTCCTGGTGGTCGCCCTGGTGTTCGGGATCGTCAACGCGGTGGTGAAGCCGATCGTCAAGCTGCTCGCGCTGCCGCTGTACGTGCTGACGCTCGGCCTGTTCACGGTGATCGTGAACGCGGCGATGCTCTGGCTCACCAGCTGGTTGTCCCAGCGGACCGAGTACGGGCTGCGGATCGACAACTTCGGGACCGCGGTGCTCGGCGCCCTGATCATCTCGGTCGTGAGCTTCGTGCTCAGCGTGGCGCTGAAGAACAGGCACCGAGCTTCCTGAGCACGCCCAGCCGGTCACTCCGGCACCCGGACGGCGACGTACCGCTGCTCGGTGACCTCCGCCGTGCCGTCGCCCAGCACCGATGCCACGGCCTCCGCGTAGCTCTGCACCGACCGGTCGCGCAGCACCGCCACCTGCTCGGCCGTGCGGATGTACTCGGGGAGGGCGTGCGACCGCCTGATCGGGTCGACGAGCCGCGCCAGCAGTGACGAAGCCGGTCCACTGCCGTCGGCCGGCGGGCTCGCCGCGAGGTCCCGGATCACGGTGGTGCGGTTCGCCGCGTCGGGGCTCGGCATGCCGTCAAGGGCGGGGACGTAGTCGTGGGTGTGCTCCAGGTGCAGCGCCTGGATGCCATCGGCCAGTGGCATGCCGCCCACCGGGGAGCCCGCTGTGACCACGGCACTGACCGCGAACATGTCCGACGTCCGAGCGGCAACCCGCATCGCCGCCATCCCGCCCTGGCTGTAGCCGGCCAGGAGAACCGGCTCCTCCGCCCCGACGCCGGACTGCAGCATGGCCTGGACAACCGCCTCGCTCATGTCGTCCGACCACCCGTCCATGAGCTCCAGGTTGGTCGCCATGTCGGTCGGGGCCGGTGCGTCCAGCAGGTCGCCGCTCTGCATCCCGGGGATCGTCACCACCCAGCTCCGACTGCCGTCGTCGTGGTCCAGCCGCTGCACGCCGACCACCCCCGGAGCCCCGCTGTCGCCGAGCGCGTCCACCTGGCGCAGCACGTCCGCGACGTCCCGCGGTGGTTCGGGCTCTCGCGACGAACCCCGCGACCGCTCGGCCGCAACCAGCGGCGCCACGACAAGACCCGGCAGGGGCGTCCCGAACAACACCGTCGCAGCAGCAGCCCCGCCCCGCAGCAGTCGGGCAGCCTGGTCCACCGGGTCACGTCCGAGCGGCATCCGACCGGGCAGGAGTCCGATGGTCGTCGCGGCCACGACCGGCAGGACGACCTCGACCACATCCCCAGGCGGCGGGCCCAGCCCCTCTGGCAGCAACCCCGGACCACCGAGCAGCCGACCGAAGTACCCGGCCGGCCCGTCCGACTCACGCATCCGCTCACTGCCCAGCACCCGCAGCAGCAGGCCGATCGGGGCCGGGGTGTACCGCAGTGAGCGGGCAGCCAGCACGGCAGCGCCCGCGGTCACGGCGCCTCGGACGAGCAGGCCTCCGACCACCAGCACGGCGATCGGTCCGGCCTCACCGATCCGGTGGCCCAGCGCGATGAACCCTGCACGCAGCGCCGCCGTGGCGTCGCGGTCGGCCTGGGAGTAGACCTCAGCTGCACCCCGCAGTCCCACGGCCACCACCCGCGCGTCGTCGGCGCGTGCCCCCAGGCCTCCCCAGCCGGAGAGCAGCGGCGCGGCGGCGGAGCGAACGTTGGCCGCCGTGACCGGGGACCACGGCGCGCTCTCCTCGACCAGCGCGACCGCTCGGCGGGCGTGGGCCGCGGCGGCGTCCAGGTGCTCGGCGGCCCTCTCGGCGCGTGCCGCGGCCGCCGTCAGGGTCTCGATCCGCGCCCTGGTGCCGCCGGCCCCGCCGATCACCCGGAGCCCAGGGCCCTCGTCCGGGTCGGTCACGGCGCCCGCACCGCGTCAACGGCAACGATGTGGCGATGCACCGCCGACCGGGCCCCCTCGGCGGCATGGCGCAACCCGGTCATCCTGCCCAGCGTGTCGCGCAGCATGGCCGCATACGCCGCTGCGGCAGGGCCGGTCCAGTCGACCTGCCCCCCGGCCAGCAGCTCCCGGCGGGCATCGGCGATGCGGTCCACCACCGCACCGCTGGACCGCTCGGCACCCGTCAACCCTGCTGCCATCGCCCCACCTCCACCGCCGGAGGCTAGGCGACGCCGCCGTCGTGGTGTGCCCGGGCCGCGTCGGCTGGGGACGACCCCGGTCCGGCCGCGCGGTGTGGACCGCCGCAGGAGTCTGTCCGATCAACGGTGCACGTACTTCCTGGCCTGACCTGCCGAGCGTGGCTCCG
>Ga0209538_1001901_pt1 | contig 10809 bp, 10 predicted proteins | sample BarGraNGADG00211_2_FD_184492 | JGI IMG/M metagenome (GOLD analysis project Ga0209538, IMG submission 184492) | Arctic peat soil microbial communities from Barrow, Alaska - Barrow Graham LP Ref core NGADG0004-211 (SPAdes) (version 2) | ecosystem: Environmental > Terrestrial > Soil > Wetlands >... | reverse complement strand
AGCGGTCCATGAAAGACACGACCGGTCCTTCTCCGAGGCGGCACACCTGCTTGTCTGCTTCCACACCGGCAACATCGGCAGCCGTTGTTGTTTCCACTACAAGCGCCATGTCCGGATTGATGCCAAAAGCTGCCGTCCTTGCTCCGCGAAGTCCAATTTCCTCCTGTACGGTAAATGCAAAATGCATGTCGTAAGCAAGATCGGAATCGATCAGCTCGAGAAGAATAGCACATCCCGCACGGTCATCAATCGCTTTGCTTTTGAGCATCCCGTCTCCGAATGCAAGAAATTCCGAACAGAATACCGCCCTGTCCCCGGGCATGATATGCGTGCGTGCATCTTCTTCCGACAGCGCCCCGATATCAATGTACAGGGAATCTATCTCGGGAACACCACCCCTTTCGGAATCAGACTGAAGATGAATGGGTTTCGTTCCGATAACTCCGGGATATCCTGCTGTTCCTACATTTACAGCGCGTCCAATGATGACTCGTACGTCAATACCGCCGACAGCCGCAAACCGGAGCATGCCGTCTGCTGTCACACCTGTGATTATGAATCCGACTTCGTCCATATGTGCGCAGATCATGATTTTGTGTTTCGGACGTTTTTTACCTTTTTTATAAACCAGAAGATTTCCAAGATTATCGCGGGTTACCAGAGCTTTCCCGCCAATTTGTCTGATGATATATTCTGCAACCAGGTCTTCCTCGCCGGATACACCGGAAATCAGGCAAAGTTCCTTCAGTCGATCAAGCATGATTCATACCCTCCCTGGCGAAGACGCAAAGTAATTTGGCAACTGCCTCGAGGTCCGAAAGGACAAGCGTCTCTATCGGCGTATGCATATAGCGAAGCGGAATCGAGAGGGTCACCGCTCTGACCCCGCCCTTGGTCACCGCAATTACATCCGCATTCGTACCGGTAAGTTCCGGCATAATTTCAATCTGGTACGGAATTTCTTTTTCTTTGGCAAGCGCAATAAGCCGGTCTGACATTGCGCGGTTCAGCGACGGGGAGATACCGATCATCCCGCCTTGACCCATTTTGCCGCATTTGTCTTCCATTGAATCGGATGTAAGGCCGAAACTTACATCAACCGCAACAGCATAATCCGGTGCAATATTGAAGGCGGCAATATGAGCTCCGCGCTCACCGACTTCTTCCTGTGATGAAAAAAGCACGGTCAGGTTAAAGGGCAGTTCGCCTTCCGTCTGCAATAGGTCAAGCGCCATAAGTATGGCCGCAACGCCTGAACGGTCATCAAAAGATTTCCCGCTGACGCGCCCGTTCAGAAGCTCCCGGTTCACTGCATAAAAAGTAATACGGTCTCCAAGCGAAATAAGTCCCTCCAGCTGCTCTTTACTGTAACCGGTATCGATTGCAATATCAGCGACCTCCGGAGCTTTTTTCTTCTCTTCATCCGAAAGCAGATGGGGAGGCTTCGAGCAAATCACACCCGGCACCGGCTGCCTGCCATGAATACAGACCTGCTGAGCAAGAAGAAGCCTGCGATCCAGACCGCCGCAATTTCCAACTTTTACAAAACCCTTTTCATCAATATACGTTACGATCATTCCGATCTCATCAATATGGGCGTCTAAAAGGAGCGTCGGTTTGTCCTTCGAATGTACGCCGATTTTCCCGATTACACTTCCAAAAGAGTCGATATACGCGTCATTGGTATAACTGCGGAGGCGGGCAAGTGCGAACGCACCTGCATTTTCTTCCGCACCCGAGACGCCGTCCGTATCGGTAAGTCCAAATAACAATTCCTTAATATCCATTGTGTCACCTTCAATTTGCCTATTCACCAGGTAGTACTCCTTATGCGGTTTCTCAGTATTTCTTCTTCATTTCCACCCAGTTGCACGACTCAAACGCTTTGTCCTGCGTGGCGAAAGTATCCCGGCTGTCGTTTGTATTGGCAAAAGCCGCCTCATTGACCACAGAATATTCAACCTCTGTTCCGTCCGGGCGAATGTATGTATTAACTCCGCGGGTTCCTTCGCTTACCATGTCGGAGATTCTGTCTTCCGAGGACTGCGCGGCGGCCGATGTACTGCGAAAAGAATTGTGCATGCTGTCAGACCGGGCATGCCATGCCTGGTTGTATGCGTCAAAGCTTGCCTGCTGCTGGCGCATCAAATCCTGATGCGCCTGAAAGTCCCGCTGCTGGCGGTCCGCAAGAAATCCCATGATGCGGTTTCTCTCCTGTGTGATCAGGTCGGCCATTCGCGGGCTCGCCTGCATGGTCGAGCAGAACATTACCAGATTCTCATAATTCTTTTCAAAATCACCGGTACTCGCCTTGAGAGTCAGAACATAGGGAACATCCCAGAACAAAAAATTTGAGGTGCCTCCAAATATCATCATGGGCGCAGAGAAAGAGATCTGCACACCACTGACAAGGGTCGTCACCGCCTGCCGCATCTCTTTACCGTTTTCTTCAAAAGCATATATCCTGCTGATTCCTTCATATATTACCTTGTCAACAGAAGAGCGCATTCCCGGCGGCGTCGAGAAACGTATTTTGTTTATCGTACCCTGATACAGTTCATTTCTTTTTGCCTCGAAATCTTCCGGCGGACGTTTGGCAAAAGGGCGCGTTTCGAGCAGCGTTATCTTCGTCCCATTCGGGACTGAACGGGACATAAACTCGTCTGCATATTGTATATGTGACATAAGTCTGCGCATCGGCATCATATCCGTCTGATCATATCCTCCCTCGACATGGCGCGCGAAGGGACAGGCAACGATCTCTTTGAAGGAAACACCGGAACAATAATCTATTCGCACTGATTGGTCCGGAGACCGGGCACTTATGCGCATCGTAAAGGGCCAGTTTGCACTCTGCATTTCACTTGCCACGGCACCTGTTGCCTTCCAGCCGCGCGCAAGCTTGATATAACACAATTCATTACCGGTGCTGCTGTCAAAAATGACCGTGCGTCCGTCCGGCCGCAGATTGGGATCCGGAGCAAAAAGTGTCACTTTCATCTTGCTGCTGCAGTAAGGGCAGGAATAGAACCCGGTCTCTGTCACACCTTCCAAAGAGCCTCCGCACTGCGGGCATTGGAATACTTCGATTTCCATCTGCATCACCTCATCCGGTTTTTCTTATCCGGTCTACTTCCTGTCCGGATTTATTTCTTTGTATATTGACTGCATTTCCGCATCAATACGGGCAATTGATTCTGCACTCTCCTTCAGCCGCCGGCGCAGCTCTTCGGATATCTTATCCTCCGCCTTATATTTGAGTTCATGTTCAAGGCTGGCCCAGAAATCCATCGCAATGGTTCGAATTTGAATTTCTACGGGCACCTTCTCCGTGGTTTCGGCCAGAAAAACCGGAACCGTTACAACAAGGTGCAAACTGCGGTACCCATTGGCCTTCGGCCGTGCAATATAGTCACTCCTCCGGATCAGCGTAATATCATCCTGCTGTGTCAGCAAATCCGCAATACGGTTAATATCATCAATATAGTTGCAGATAACCCGGACTCCCGCAACATCAGTCAAATTCTGCTTTATAGAGGCCGTGCTTATTTCACAATTTTTCTTCTCCAGTTTTTCGACAATGCTTTTTGGGGACTTCAGTCGATATTCCATGTGATGAATGGGATTGTGATCAAATTTGACCTGGAATTCTTCGTCAAGTATTTCAAGCTTTGTCTTTATTTCTTTCATAGCCGAGTTGTACAGCTGCTGAATCGCAAAAAACTTCCGGATATCTACAAATTCTTCCGAATTTTGAAAACTATTCTCTGCAGTATATGCTGCATTGGCTTGTCTGATTTTATCAAAGTTCATCTGTATTCCCCTCCCGTTTTCTTCAGCTGTGCATGCTCAATGGATAAAGAAATCATCGAATGCTTAAGACCTCATCTATATTCTTAAGCAGCTTTTCATGTGGTGTGTATGCAGGTTTCCCAACAGGAATCACACTTATCAGCTGCCAGTCAGCGGGGACGTCAAGGATATGACAAATATTTTTCTGCGAGACGATGGGGTCATTCATCCAACAGGCTCCCAGGCCTTTTGCATGGATCGTCAGCAGGATATTCTGAATAGCTGCACCAACAGAAAGAATATCCGGCGATCCAAGGGCCGCCATCATCTCCTTGTGTGAGATACCAAGGTCCTGATAATACTTTGCTGCCCGCGGATCATAATAATCCAGACGGGTTAAAAACACGAAAATCACAAGAGGTGCATTTTTGAAAAAGGTTGTTTGTTTGATCCTTGATTCTATAAAGGCCGGTCCGTAATCCGCATTCTTATAAAATTCCTTAATACCGTCTTCCGCTGCGTCAACAATTTCCTGCAGCAGGACCTTATCCTTAACCGCAATAAATTGCCAGCACTGACTATTGCACCCGCTCGGGGCATTCATTCCCGCATCAATAATTTCACGAATCTCTTCGTCAGGAATCGTATCAGCAAAAAATTTCCGGATGCTGCGGCGTGATTTTATTGTGTCGGTAAGTTCAGCCATATTATTACCTCCGTAAAAAGAAGCATGGGTACTCATGTGCCTGCCCCCTTATTATACTAGAGTCAGACTTGCTTTTGCTTGAAAATAAGCAAAAGCAAGTCAGTTGAACCCAACAATCCAGGCATCTTTAATATAATCGTCGATGATTTTCTTCGAAAGGTTAAACCAGCTTGGGCACTGGTCAAGAATGACGGAATCCCCTGTGACAATCCGTTCCATCGTGGTCAGAATAACGTCCGCATTGGGAACAAGCTCGACACGAACCGGAATGTTCCATTTTTCGGCATATTCGAGGATTCTGTTCCTGAGTCTGCCGGAGTTGGAAACAGGCTTGTCCAGATAGAAAACAGCCTCAGGTACCCTGAGTTCCGCAAAACATTGCCCTATGAGTTCCAACGCCGATTCGGTCTCCCCGATCAGTCTGTAGGATCCCCTTACACCTGCAAGATCCCTGTAAACCCCGTCTTTTCCAAGTATGACAAGACTTCCCGAAAGCGCAGTCTCAAGCAGGATGAGCAGGTTGAATCCATCGATGCAAAGGCACCCGTCCTTTGCTGCTTCACAGGGGATCAGACTTGCTTTTCGTTTGTCATATTGGGCAGAAGATGAAGAGGCCCGTTGGAGGGCGGAACGCTGCCTTGACGAAAGCTGGTAATGGCTTCCGATAAAATCGATCACCGGTCCGGATTTGTATCCTCTATCCAGAAGCCACTGCACTTCTTCCTGCGCAGTTCCAAGCAGGGATAAGGCTTCCGCGGAAAACCATCTATGATCATTGGGATCGAAGCCTCTTTTTGTTATCTCAGGCACCAAGAATATCTCTCCCTTCAAGGAAACACGTCGGACTGATTAGTATTTCCTCCCGGTAATTACGTAAGTCTTACAACGATTCTATGCAGGATATCTACAGCATCTTCCTGGTTAGTCGAAGCATCTTTGATATGATGATAGACTTCCCGGTGCTTAGCAACATCAATTGGATCGTTGCTTTTGAACTTGTCGGTCATGCCGTCGCGGTAGAGTTGTTCGATTTCATTATGCGTTTCCCTGATCCTGGCAATCATCATCTCCGCTTTCTGCGGCTCCTTTTCAAGAAGTTCTATGGCCTCTGCAAAAAATTCAGCGCCTTTTTTGAGATTTTCCGCCATACGGGTAATGACATTGTTGGCCGGTACATCATAGGCCTTCATTGACAGCAGTGTCGATTGGGCATATTCGATGACTTTGTCCATACCGACGGAAATCGAATAAATATCACCGCGGTCAAACGGCGTCGAGAAAGCCTGAATCAGGTTCTTCTCGAGATCCATCCGGATCACATCTGCATCTTTGACAGATTGAATCAATCTGTCTTCTTCCGCCGGTGAGACACCCGTCAGCCATTTGTGCAGCGCATCGACCCCGGACAAATTCATCCTGGCCTGATTACTAATCATTATGTAGAAATTATACTTTGCGGGAAACAGACGATCGATAAATTTCTGCTTTGTCATACACTTCTCCTTATGCTATTTTGAAGAACAGATTAAATACTGCATAGACTGCAGCTGCGACAACTGCCGATGCCGGGATTGTAATAAACCAGGCTGTAATAATTTCCCTGACAATCTTCCAGTGAACGATCTTGTATTGATCCGCAGCACCTACGCCCATGACACTGCCTACAACAACATGGGTGGTGGAAACGGGTGCTCCGACAGCCGTCGCAAAAAGAATCGCTCCAAAGGAGGCAAGTTGGGAATTGACGCTGTGAATGGGATGCACCTCATATATGCCCCTGCCGATTGTCTTCATTATGCTCCAGCCGCCAAGCATCGTGCCGGCAAACATGACAAGTCCGCCTGCTATACGGACCCAAAGAGGCGCTGTCTGAAGTGTCGAGTGACCGCCTGCCGCCAGTGCCAGGGCTAAAAGGCCGATGATCTTCTGGGTGTCATTCGCACCGTGACTATAGGAAAGGAGCCCGGCAATCACCCATTGGAACCGGTTCAGCCATTTGTTCAATCCGAATTTTGCATTTCGAAAAAGTATTTTTGACACCTTCCCGAGAATGAATGCCAGAACAAATCCAAGCAGCGGCGAAATAATCAGTGCTGCCGCGACCAGGGTGATGCCTGTGAGCTTGTGACTGCCAAAAAACAATTCATTCCAGCCCCACGACACATGCTTATAGCCGGAAGAAACCACGACGGCACCGATGATTCCACCCGCCAGGGCGTGCGTCGAGCTCGACGGCAGACCAAGCTTCCAGGTCAGCAGATTCCAGAGAACAGCACCGAGAATCGCGGCAAGAAGGATCGGGAGTAGCGTTGTTTCCGGCGGCAGATCGATCAGTCCGGAAATCGTATCCGCGACGGCATTACCGCCAAAGACAGCACCGGCCATCCCGAAAGCAGAAGCCAGAAGAATCGCCTGTCTCGGTGAAGCCGCCCCGCTGCATATAAAAGTAGCGACAACCGAGCTGGCGTCATGAAGGCCATTGGACAGCGCAAACACAAGGCTTATCACGATAACCAATATCAGTAAGACTGCTGTGCTGATGCCCACCATAATACATACCCCTTATTTTTTCCTGGCAATAAAGGTCCCGGATGATTTGGATATATGTATTTTCCCGTCCCTGGCTATTTTTTTATCGACAAAACGTGTAAACGCTTCCCTTTGATCTTCCGGAAGCACTTGTATGCCGGGTACCAGATCATTACAGGAAAGCACATAACTGACCAGATCATTTGCGTCCGTAATTTCAAGAGAATCGGGGTATTCAATCATTTCCACATCATCAAATGCTGTAAGTATCTGAGCCGCTCCGTTTTCCAGCGAGAAACGGTCCGTAATATTTCCCAAGGCTATGGAGTAATTATCGCTGCCGGTAAATTCCTTAACCAGAAGCTTCATCTCCTTCATATTACTAAGGCCGACTGTAGATGCATAGAATTCACCGCCCGGCTCAAGAATATCAAAAATAGTTTGGATCGCTTTTTGACGGTCTTCTATATGATAGAGCATATGATTGGCAATAATATTGGTATACTTTCTGTTTCCGACAGGACACTGCGAAAGATCGACGACCTGATAGCTTATGTTAGCCGTGGAAGGCCCGATATAGTTACTGGCCGAATCAATCATTCCCTGCGAAAAATCCGTAAGCTCTATCTGCCAGTCTTTATTTATCCGGAAAAAATTCACCTTCCACAGAAGGCCGTTGCCGCACCCGAAATCAATAATCCGGGCATGATCACCGAAATGATACAGGCTAAACAGCCAGATGGGCCACGGTGTCTTGTTCGTCCCGTATTTGGCGTGAATGAGAATCCTGGCATTATATTTATCAGCGGTATTATATTGTTTTTCTTTCAGATTGTTATCTTCCATACAATCCTCCTTTTGCCTTGATATTTCAAAAAACCCAAGTATCAAAAGTTGCTTTTCTAATTATATCATTAAACAATTGCCAAAATTTACAGGTACTTGTGCATTACGGTTACTATCGGCAAAATGTATGTGTATCCGGGAAATGTAAACCGGAATTCTACTGGTAGTTTAGTGATATCTACCAGATATAGGTAGCTGTTTTTGTGAATGAATGCTACTTTTAACCTGAAGACAAAGGAGGGCAGGGCAATGAATAACAAGGCTATTGGAGAAATGATATTCAATCTACGAAAAGAAAAAAATATGACGCAGCTTGCTTTAGCGAATCAACTGAACATGACGGATAAGGCTGTCTCAAAATGGGAACGGGGGATTGCCTGCCCCAGTATTGATATAATTCCGAAACTGGCCGAAATATTAGGCGTCAGGACAGAAGAACTGATCAACGGAGCTGCCATCGATGCTGCCGGGAATGATGCACTGATTAATGATTTATCTGTATATGCGCAAGCCGTTTATCTGGTAGAGTTATCCAGAGGCAAAAAAATAAATGCTGCAAAACGGGTACCCGTTAAAGCGTCAGTCAATCCGAAAGACGGAGAAGTCAAATTCTATATTGACCTGAAGGATATCGGGAAACTTCTGTAAATAGAGGGGCCGGGAATATTACACCGTAAAAAAATTCCCTGTGCGGCGTATTTGTGCTGCACAGGGAATTAACAATAGATCATGTCAGAAGAGATCAGCCCGGCAAAAGGGGCGGGGCTGATGCGGGGTTAAGCTACTACGCCGAGGTTTATGTTGTTGTCGTCGTCGTTGCTGCTGTTGTCGTTGCTGCCGCCGTCGTTGCTGCTGCTGTCGTTTCTGCCGCCGCCGTTGCTGCTGCTGTCGTTTCTGCCGCCGCCGTTGCTGCTGTTGTCGCTTCTGTCGCAGGCACTACAGTAGGCGCAGTCTCAACCGGAGGAACTACTACAGCCGGCAGGACTACTGCACCGGTGGCGGGATCCATCGCACAGATTGTGCCGTCCGGAGCGAGTATGCCTACGCTGACGATTGCATTGATTGAATTGTACGTGCTCTTGAAAACCATTTCGCGCTTGACTTCGACACCATCTTTGTAATAGACCTTGTAGCAGTTGGCCGTGATGTAATCATGGGATCCGCGGACCGATGATTTTGAACCGGCTGCCGCTGCCGGGTTTGGAACGAATTGTGTCGGGCCCGGGCCTGATCTTGATGTAACATCGCCCTCGATCTCGATGGTCATCCCATCTGCAACCGGCCGGCCGTAGATCTCCATGGTGACATGAAGATCCTTGTAATATGCATGGATGGCAATCGGATATTCGGAGTTGTTGGTGAACTGGAAATTGGAACCGCCCCATGTTACGGTGGCATCCGTCCCAATATCCACATAGTCACTCGGCCAGGAGTGCGGGTGACGCTCATCAACCTGCAGGTCAGCCATCATAACGCTGTGGAAAAGCGTGCCGGTGGTCTGGCAGATGCCTCCGCCAAGCTCCATGCGTGTAGTGCCGCCGTATATTCCCGGCGCTTCCTTATAACCCTTGGCCGATGTGCGCTTGCCAATATAATCATTAAAATTGAAGCTCTCTCCGGGCTGGAGAACCAGTCCGTCTTCTGTCTTGCAGACAAGATCGATATTAACATTGCGGTTCGGCTTATCAGAGGTCTTGGTGGTGGTGGTGGATACAAGTCCGAGTAATGAAGCAAGTTCTTCCTTGCTGACCTTCGGCTCAATTGCTGTCGTTCCGACAGTAATAACCTTCTTATAATCTTTGGCATCTATTGCGGCCAATACATCTTTGACGGCACCGTCTACATCAATATCAACGCCTGGTTTGGAGTCGTCAATCACAAAGACCAGCTTCTCCGTATCAAAAGATGTCGCGGCAGCATCAACCGGCTGCGTCTCAAGCGGATCCAGAATACTGTGTACTGCATTATTGATCTCGTCTTCAGCCGTCGTATAGGCAGTGTCAAAATTCTTAGGTGTTTTCTGCAGGTCCAGAAAAATCTGATATCTGTCAGCGATCGCTTGCGATTCGTCTGCCGCGGTGCTTGTCCTGTTGTAATTATATGCATCTTCAACAGCGGTTGAAATATCAGTGGACGGTGCAAACAGCGCCGGGTCCAATGCGTATTCCACACCGTCAACATCAAGCGTAATGGCAATTTCCGATGTATCAGAAGATGTGTTCTCTTCAAATAAAAGGGCTGCCTCTGTCTTTGTCTTTCCAGAGACGTCTGTACCGTTAATCGTAATCCCCGGATAGATCGTATCCACATCAAGCTGCTTTTTCATTTCTTCAAGGGTCGGCCCATTCGGCTGCGTAACAGCCTGTACACTTGTCTGCGTACCCGCCTGTACACTCGTCTGCGCAGTAACACTGGCTGCAGGAAGAGGTTTGTCAGCTGTCGTATAGTAATAAGCTGCGGCTCCCATTGCGGCCACAACAACGAGGGCAATGGCTACGATTACGATCGCCTTGCGTGTCTTTGGACTGCTGGATTTCGGGCTGTTTGTATTGGGGCTGCCTGTTCCTGCAGCACTTGTTTCTGCACCGATTGTTTTTGCGTCGTTTGTCTTTTTGTCGCTTGTTTTTCCCATGTAGAAACAACCCTCATAACTTTCATTATATTTTCGAATAGTTAATATTAGCATAGTAATGCGGATTCCGGAAGTATTACATCCATATCATACCCTATAATGTTGTTGTGTAGTCAATAATGTTGCATTTTTCTTAAGCTTTTATCATGATTATTCGAAAAACATCACCACCCGGAATAATCGGGTAGGAGCCCGGTCATTAATTGACCGGGCGACCTCCCACAGCACCGTACGTACCGTTCGGTATACGGCGCCTCCAAAGTTTACACGTTACTTTGCAGAATAACATTCCAGAAAACCGAGA
>Ga0209538_1001897_pt1 | contig 10841 bp, 8 predicted proteins | sample BarGraNGADG00211_2_FD_184492 | JGI IMG/M metagenome (GOLD analysis project Ga0209538, IMG submission 184492) | Arctic peat soil microbial communities from Barrow, Alaska - Barrow Graham LP Ref core NGADG0004-211 (SPAdes) (version 2) | ecosystem: Environmental > Terrestrial > Soil > Wetlands >... | reverse complement strand
CCATCTGCGTCAGGCAAACCTGTTCCTCGAATACGGCGACATGTCGGATGGATCATCACTGCGCAACCTGCTGACGCGCATCTGCCCTGACGAAATCTATAACCTGGCTGCGCAATCGCACGTGCGCATCTCGTTCGATCTCCCGGAATATACCGCGGACGTCACGGATCTAGGGCCCTTGCGTTTGCTGGAGGCCACGCGCGACTTCGTCAAGACCAGCGGTAAAGCGGTGCGCTTCTACCAGGCATCATCCTCGGAGATGTTTGGCTCCGCCCCGCCGCCCCAGAACGAAAACACACCCTTCCGGCCCCGTAGTCCCTACGCGATATCCAAGGTGGCTGCCTACTGGCATACCGTGAACTACCGCGAAGCCTATGGCCTTCACACCTCCAACGGCATCCTGTTCAATCACGAAAGCGAGAGGCGAGGAGAGAACTTTGTAACCCGAAAGATCACGCGAGCGGCGGGTCGTATCAAGGTTGGCCTGCAGCAAAAGCTTTTTTTGGGCAATCTGGAAGCGAAACGCGACTGGGGACACGCCCGCGATTACGTCGAGGTCATGTGGCTTATGTTGCAGCAGCCGGTGCCCGACGACTATGTCATCGCCACCGGAGAAGCCCATAGCGTGCGTGAATTTGCCGAGGCCGTGTTTAGCCTGCTGGATCTCGACTGGACGCAGTACGTCCAAACGGATGCGTACTACAACCGGCCGACCGAGGTTGATTATTTGCTAGGAGATGCCGGCAAGGCGCACGCCAAGCTGGGCTGGAAACCCCGGATTGGTTTCCGTGAATTGGTCAGGCTGATGACAGATTATGATCTCGACCTGGCCGAACGAGAGGCCCACGCGCTCAGTTTCGCCAAACCAAAAGTTATTAAACAGAGTGACAGAAGTCCCGCCGCGTGAGGGCACGCGGCCTACAGGGAACGGCGGGAGTTTCCATTTGCTGTAGGCCCGGTGCCCACACCGGGCGGGTTTTCAAACAGCAGGATGGTAGGGCGGTGTTGCCGCGCCGCCCAAATATCAGGGCTGCGCAGCAGCTCCGCCCTACCGGGTACAGGGGATTGGGACCATGAACCGGAGTGCTTCCGTACCGCCGGTTTTCCAACCGGCCGCGCCGACTGGAAAGTCGGCGTTACATGGGAGTGCCGGTTCATGGAGAGAAACAGCCCCAACAAGAGTCAACTGCATAGGCCAAAATAACTATTTCTGATTTTGAGTTTGTCTGCTTTTGACCTAATTAATTTCTGCTTTCTGCTTTCCAGATTTCTGCTTTGAATTGACCACAATCTACTTCCCCAATGTCATCACTCATAAAACAGATCAGCCATCACGGAGAGATGCTGGCCTTGATTCTTCCACGGGACTTTCTATCACAGGGAATTAGCTTTTTCACTCCGAACGAGTTTTCCCAGCAACTGGCTTACATGCACCACCCGCCGGGCAAAGTCATTCAACCTCACGTCCACAATCCCGTGCCTCGCGAGGTGAGTTACACCTTGGAGGTCCTCTTCATCAAGAAAGGCAAGGTGCGGGCGGATTTCTACAGCAAAGAACGCGAGTACCTGGAAAGCCACATATTGCAGGGTGGCGACGTTATTCTCCTGGCCACCGGGGGGCACGGCTTCGAGGTGCTGGAAGACCTCGAGATGGTCGAAGTAAAACAAGGTCCTTATGCGGGCGATGCGGACAAGACCCGATTCACCGGAGTTCCAGCCGGCCAAATCTTCGTAAAAGGCTGAACCTGAGAAAAGCAGTTTAACCACCAAAGAACGCATAGATCGCAGAGAATCAATGATTTGCATGGTTCAATCTCATCACCCGTCATTGAGATGAAAAGCAGAAAGTTGAAAACAGAAAGTAGAAATGGAGCAATGACCTCGTTGTCCCTTCAGATTTCAGCTTTGGATTTGTCTGCTCTTGATCTGGCTAATTTCTGCTTTCTGCTTTCCCAATTTCTGTTTTTCCGTCACGTGATCTCTGCGGTTCATCAAATGCCTTTTTTAGGCTGAAGCCATGAATCACCCCATCCCTGTCAACACACCGCTGCTCGACGGCAACGAGCGCAAATACCTGCTGGAATGCCTCGACACCGGCTGGATTTCGTCCGAAGGCCCGTTCGTCAAGCGGTTTGAGGATGAGTTCGCCGCCAAGGTCGGCCGGAAATTCGGCGTGGCGGTCAGCAACGGCTCCGTGGCTCTGGACGCCGCTGTTGTCGCGCTCGGCATAGGCCCGGGCGACGAGGTCATTCTGCCCGCGTTTACCATCATTTCCTGTGCCGCCGCCATTGTCCGGGCCGGTGCCGTGCCGGTGGTGGTCGATTCTGATCCGGTCACATGGAACATGGACGTGACCCAGATTGAGGCGAAGATCACCTCCCGGACCAAGGCCATCATGGTAGTACACATCTACGGCCTGCCGGTGGACATGGATCCCTTGCTGGCCATCGCCGAGAAGCATGGCCTGAAGATCATCGAAGACGCCGCTGAGATGCACGGACAGACCTACAAGGGCCGACCCTGCGGGTCTTTTGGCGATTTTTCTACCTTCAGTTTTTACCCGAACAAACATATCACGACCGGGGAGGGAGGCATGATTGTCACGGATGATCCGGCTCTGGCCGAGAAATGCCGATCGTTACGCAACCTCTGCTTCCAAGCCAAAAAACGATTTATTCATGAGGAAATTGGCTGGAACCTCCGATTTACCAACCTGCAGGCCGCCCTGGGATTGGCGCAACTGGAAACCCTGGATGCCCACGTCCTGCGCAAACGCGCCATGGGTGCAAAATACACCGCGTTGCTGAAGGATATCCCCGACCTCCAATTGCCGTTGCCGGCGACTCCTTACGCGGACAACATCTACTGGGTCTTTGGCATCGTTCTCGGCGACTCTTATGCTTTCGATGCCGATGAGGTTGCCCGGCGCCTGGCCGCGCAAAAAATTGGCACCCGGCCCTTCTTCTGGCCGATGCACGAGCAGCCAGTCTTCCGGAAAATGGGCGTATTCAAGAGCGTGCGCTGTCCGGTTGCCGAGCGGATCGCCCGGCGCGGCTTCTATGTTCCGAGCGGCCTGGCGTTGGAAGGACATGAAATGGAAGCGGTTGCAAAAGCCCTCAAAGAGATTCTAAAATGAGCGTCTTTAATCACTACGCCCGCTATTACGACCTGCTTTACCGAGACAAGGACTACGCAGGCGAAGCGCGGTTCGTCCATGAGCAACTCGGCAAGCATGGAGCCGCCGCAGGGCGGCTGCTAGAACTCGGATGTGGCACTGGGCGTCATGCGGTCGAATTCGCCAAGCTCGGCTGGAGCGTGGATGGCGTGGATCTGAGCCAGGCAATGGTTGCGCAGGCCCAGGAGCGTGCCCGCCAGCAGCCGCCGGAGATCATCTCCCGCCTCCAGTTCCAGCAGGGGGATGTGCGTTCCGCGGACACCGGTCAGGTCTATGATGCCGCCATCTCGCTCTTCCACGTCATGAGCTACCAGACGACCAACGCTGACTTGACGGCGGCGTTTGCCACCGCAGCGCGACACTTGCGCCCGGGCGGCTTGTTCCTCTTCGATTTCTGGTACGGGCCGGCTGTACTGACCAACCGGCCGACAGTAAGAATCAAGCGAATAGAGGATGAATATATCACAGTTACGAGGCTGGCTGAGCCGGAGCTTTGTCCGAATAGGAATGAGGTGACCGTTAATTACCAGGTTTTTGTTAGGGACAAGGCAACGGAAGAATACAGCGAAGTCAAAGAATCGCATAAAATTAGATATTTATTTATGCCAGAACTGGAGTTTTTATTGTCGCGCTGTGGCCTAACAGTAGTACGCAGTTCGTCATGGTGCTCCGAGGAGCCGTTAAGCGACGGAACATGGTATGGGTGTTTGGTTTCGCAAAAAATCGCATGACGCCTCCGGCGATCGCATGTTCGGCGTTGAAGGCGAAGGTCAGCACCCTTACGGCGATGGGCGTCATGTTGATGCTGTGAATTCTTGCCATCCAGGCTGAAACGGCGGTATTCTTGGGGGTGGGGAATGAGCGCGATACTCTGTTCGTGGCTTTGTCCATCGCGTGTTTGAACAATCGGGGCAATAAAGATTCGCAGATATAATTAGAAATCGCTGTTATGAGCATAGCAAGATCTTCTATTATAGTTACCGTTTTCACGGTATTCGGGTTGGGGCTTGGTTTTTTAAGCAACATGCTGATCGCCACGAAGTTCGGGACGCAGACGGATATGGATATCTTTCTGGCGGCGACCACGGTACCGCTCTATATAACCAGCATATTATCCGGTGCGTTAAACTTTGCATTCATACCCGTATTTGCCGAATACAGGGCAAGTGGGCCTGTTGAGATATGGAAAGTGGTCAGTAGCTTCATAAATCTCAGTTTCGTCACGACTATTGTATTTTGCATCACGGGCATGGTTATGTCGGAGTATATAGCGAGAATTATGGTGCCAGGCTTTACTAAAGATCAGGTAGCTCACACAGCCAACCTCTTAAGATGGCTATTGCCGCTCATTGTTTTCACGGCCGTGAACGAACTCATGGCCAGCATTTATTACTCGGACAACAGGTTCGTGGTGCCCTCGCTCAATAAAATAATCAGTCCGATTATTACAATGCTGTATGTGTTTTTATTTCATGAATCCTTAAGCACAAAAAGTTTAGCGCTGGCCATGCTCACGGCGGCTTTTCTGCAAGCAGCTATCCTCGCGGCGGGTTTTTTTAAAAGGCGCGACTTCCACTATTCATTTTGTTTCGATCACACCCATCCGGGCGTAAGACAAATTCTGAAGCTTATGATCCCATTGGTATCAGGCATGATCTTTTATAGATCAATACCTGTTTTCGATCGGTATTTCCTTTCGGGGCTCCCCGAGGGCAGCATATCCCAGATAGGCTACGCGATGAAACTGATAAGCATAATACCGGCTGTAATCGGTGGCGGTATATCAGTTGCAATTTTCCCGTTAATGGCCAAATATGCCGCAGAGCATAAGACCAATGAGTTAAAGACTATAATATCCAAAGGGCTCAGAATGTTTTTTTTCATGAGTGTTCCTTTAGCAATATTTCTTGGGGTTCTCGGCAAACCGGTAATAAAGTCTATTTTCGAAAGGGGGGCCTTCACGGCAAGCGACACATCTGCTGTCTATTATGCTTTTTCACTATATATTATGGCGGTTCCCGCTATGGTAATGGGTAGTATTATAGGGCAAGGATATTACGTTCTTAAGGATACTAGAACAGTGGCTTTTATTGGGGTCGCGGAGATGGTGTTTTACATTTTTCTTTGTTATGCTCTTTTGCAGTTCTTAGGGTATCTGGCTATTCCCGCCGCCTACGCAATTCAAATTAATCTTGGTGTTCTTTTATGTGGTTTAATCCTGCGTTTTAAACTTGGGAACAAAGGAGGCATTACCATGCTATCATCCATGGCTAAACATATAACGGCAGCGCTAGCGCCATTGTCGGTTGTCCTGTTGCTTTTCGGGTTCACTGTGACGGATCCCATCATGATCATGGTGCTTATTCCGCTGTGTTTTATCGCTTACTTGCTTATTAGCAGGTTCGCGTTCATCACGGATGAGGCTGTAAGTGTTTGTGAACAAATGATGCATATGCACAAAAGAATAAGGCTTGTTCTGGTTTCGGTATCTGGAATAAAATAGAAAAAGCTCACGAAGGAAATTGAACATGACGATGTGGTTGCTGCTAAAGAAAATAAGACGTAGATTGTATTCAGAAATATGGACAACAATTCGCTACATTATGCCGCTTGCTTATTACATTCATTCTTATTGCAAAGCCTCAAGATTAATGGGTGATCACGAATCTGAACGTGTAAGATTATTTGAAGAGCTCGTTGAAAATAGCGCAAATAAAACATGTTTACAAATCGGAGTAAGGCATAAAAAACATTCCCCCCATTGGATTAGCGTTGATCTCTTTGATATGTCGGAATATATCGATTATCACTATGATATTCATGATTTGAAGTTCTCCAATGATACTTTTGACATAATAGTATGTAATGCGATACTGGAGCATGTTGAAAATCCCGAAGGAGCCGTTCGCGAATTGCACCGGGTGTTGAAAAATGAAGGATCGATTTGGATCGAAATTCCATTTAATCAGCCTTACCATCCTTCACCGAATGACTATTGGCGTGTCTCACCAGTGGGAATAAAAATCTGGATGAGAGAATTTGTTGAAATATCATCCGGTCATTTCGAGATAGACGGATCGAGTATTTATAATGGCGTTTACTATTATGGTAGAAAATCGAAATAGGGACAAAATACTTATAACTTCAAGCACTGAGTATCTGCAAGATGAGTGTTCGAATCGTTTGTTAGGAAGATGTGAATGCGTGTATAGTCGGCAAGTATGCATTTAAAATGTATGCGTGGCTTTTAAATCTTGGCATTCCATCGGATTACCACTTCTGGCGTGTCTGCACCTATGCGTGAGAATGTTTTGAGATGCGTCAGATCACAGTCGAAATAACGTGAACATCCGCCTAATATGCTACGAGAGCACGCAGTCCTGGATTCTTGGCAAATTGACTAACTGCCTAGCTGATGAATTGCGTCGGCAAGGGGAAACCGTTGAAATAGGTCAGATGCCGGATCCTGCGGCTGACATCAACCATCACATTATTTATCTAGGCTACGATGGGAAGCCCAGTTCGCTCGACACGATGATGATCACGCACATCGATACGGCGGACAAGGTTGCCCAGTTGCGGCATCTATTGGCGGTGGCTGGCATGGGCATTTGCCTGTCCGCAGATACGATGCACAAGCTGTCGGCCTTGGGACTGCCGCGCAGAAAGCTAAGTTTCATAAACTTTCCATCCCCACAACAAGGGAATATTCAGGTTCACAAGATCAGCATCGGCATCACCAGCCGCTGCTATCTGCATGGCAGCAAACGAGAATACCTGCTGGGCCAATTGGCCCAGCATCTCCCTCGAAATTCCTTCATCTTTCATATCATGGGTCATGGCTGGGATGCGGTAATTCATGAATTGCGCCGCCACGGTAGCGAAGTGGTTTATCACGGTGACTTTGACCCCAATGTTTACCGCCAACTTTGGCAACTATTGGATTATTACCTATATCTTGGTCAAGACGAGGGATCGACCGGTTTTCTGGACGCCATGGAAGCGGGAGTGCCCGCTATCGCTACCCCACAGGGATTCCATCTTGATCTGCCTATTGGCCTTTCGTATGCTTTTAACGACTTCGAAGATCTAAGGCAAATCTTCAACGAATTGTACGAAGAGCGGAACAGCCGCCGAAACGCTATTGGCGGTCTCACTTGGCCTGGATTTGCACTTAAACACCTGGTGGTCTGGCGTGAAGCAATCAATCGCCGCACTGGTCGGAATCTTTATAACATCACCCCGGAAGAATTGGCATCCGTTGGGATTTGTGCCGACTCCGACGTGACTGGTTGTATGGTGAATCCGTGGCTGGGGCAAATGCCAACTTCACCCGGACCCGGCGGCGCAGTCCACCGTCTGCGGCTACTCTTGGTGGCTGATGAACCGCTGGAGCAATTGGACAGTATATGGCGAACAATTATCAACAGCGCTCCTCAGGAATTGCCAATTATCTTGAATTGCGCTGGTCGCGAGGTTGAACAAAGGAAATATTTAAAAGACCATGGGATGGAGATTAAACTGCTTGATTACCGAAGTTGCAGCAACGAGGAAATCGTCCTGCTGTCATTTGACTTCGATGCTGTTGGCTTCTGGAACATGGCGCCGTTGAATTTGGTGAAGCGACTACAGAAGCGATCAAACAAAAGTTATTCGCTTTGTCATAAACGCTTGTTTGACCTCTGCCAGCGACTGCAAACAACAAGGCTTTCCCTTCGATGGATGCAGACGATATTATTTAGGCTTATTCACAGTCTCAAAACCCGATCGAGTGTGACTACAGTTCTATTCTGGTCCCATCCAGTACGCGTGGGCCAATCTAACAAGATAAATAATCGCGACCTAAGTCAATGTTTATCGATCGTTGATTTGGCCGTGTTTACGGATAATGAGTGGGGAACCCTTTTCAGGACGCCCGCAAACCATGCGCGTTTTGAAAGCATGGACTTAACGACTTTTAGCCGATCCTCATGGCAAAATGTATTTCACCGATTGTTCCAGGCAGTACGAGCGCAACCTGCGAACGTTGAACCCTGTGGTTGGCTTCGAGTGATTAAGAGATTTGTATCATGGGCACGTCAGTTTAAAATGTTGATCACGCTCAAACGCCATTATTAATTCAAATCCTATTCACTGCCATCCAACAGGAAAAAGTACAAAGCTAAATTGAAATATAAATACGGGTGGTCATGCAAAGGTATCTATGAGAATTGCGGCATGCACGTATGTCACGACGCCTGCGATCACCTTTATCCTCCCGAGTATATGGATCCGAGGCTGGATTATTGATGAAAATATTAATGCTTAGTACGTTAGATAGTGTTGGCGGGGCTGGCCGCGCAGCATATCGATTGCACCAAGCCTTAATTAATAACTCCATAGAAAGTCGGATGTGGGTTGGTATTAAAAAAACAGATTTACCAACCATTGATGGTCCGAAAGGCATATTGGGGAAGGCGCTGGCTGCAATTAAGCCCCGACTGGCGGCGCAACTCATGAAGCTACAGCATTCTACTAACCGGAACGGTCATTCACCAGCGTTTATGCCTTCAGGACTTGTAGGAAAGATTTATAAAACGGATGTTGACATAGTTCAACTGAATTACATTTGTGGCGAGTTTCTTTCGATTGAAGACATTGGAAGGATCGCAAAGCCTGTTGTTTGGAGACTCTCAGATATGTGGCCCTTTTGTGGGGCCGAACATTATACAGATGACGGTCCCACTGCGCGATGGCGATTTGGTTATACTAAGAATAATCGTTCATCGGATCACAAACGTTTTGATATTGATCGATGGGTTTGGAATCGGAAAAAGCGTTCATGGAAGAAGGCGATCCATATCGTTGCCCCTAGCAACTGGATGGCCAACTGTGTTAGGGCTAGTGAGTTAATGAGGAATTGGCCAGTGTCTGTAGTTCCCGCCACCGTTAATATGCGCCAATTCAGGCCATGGAATAAACGTTTTTCTAGAGAGGTACTTGGTTTACCGGCAACGTGTAAAATAATTTTATTTGGGGCTTTCAATGGGATTAATAATCAAATTAAAGGTGCGGATTTACTGCAAAAAGCAGTCATAAACGGCGTCTCCCGCGGTTTGTTCGGTCATGTTCAGGGCCTAATATTCGGTCAATCTGCACCTGTTAAACTACCTGATTTTGGAATACCGCTCCATTGGATGGGCCGGGTGTCCGACGATGTCACGCTCTCTCTAATTTATAGCGCTGCAGATTTAACTGTTGTGCCTTCGAGGCAAGATAACCTGCCACAAACGGCAATTGAGGCACAGGCTTGTGGCTGTCCAGTTGTTGGATTCAAAACTAGCGGAATGCCTGACGCTGTCTCAGATAGGGAAACCGGCTACCTTGCCAAGGCGTTCGACACTGATGACTTTGCTTTGGGAATATCTTGGGTGTTGGCCGATGAGGCTCGCCATGCGCGTCTGTCGTATAGCGCACGCGAACGCGCGTTACGGTTGTGGTCGCCTGAGGTAGTGGTGAAGCAGTATTTGGCAGTGTATGAACAGGTGATTGCGAAGTCAGGTGAATGAATGATTCAATAAGTCCATTCATGGGAAAAACAACCAAACGCATCCCATAGCGCCATGGAATCGAGACAAAGATACATATTCCTACAAAAAACGAGGATTAATTAGGAATGGTGCGTTGGGAGTATTTGAGTGGTTTACCTTTTTGGAGCCAGGGTTTTCCTAACAATCCGCGAATCCGGTACACACCACGTCGGTATTTGCTTGTCCCGAAAATCTGGCGCTGCGAACTTCAGTCCGCCCGCTGTCGGACCGGTGCCTGCGCCGCCTGGGGCAGAGGCGCGATCACCCACAGGTTTTGTATCAGGACCGTCCACGTCACGGTCAGTTGGCTGAGCGTATAACCTTTGCTGCGCAACGGTTGGCCTAGACGTTCTTCAAGATGCCCATTCGAACTTTAGTTTGCGCATGGCGATGCTGCCTCTTTTTGAATTTCTAGGAGCGACCCCGCTTCTTGAGTTGCCGGGGCGAGCGCGGACGGACCGCGTTGTCAATCTCATCCTCGGCTGAAATTGTCTGGTTGGTTTGGCTGTCGACCCTCGGTCAGCCGCGACGGCTTTGATTTTTGTCCCACAGGTTTGCTTCATCCGCCATGCGCGCCACACTGCGCGGCAGCAACTGCGAGTCGACTGGTGCGCTCTTCCGGAACTCCTGGCGGCGCAGCTCGGACAAATCCTGGAAAATGCAGTGCTGCGATCCGCCATGGTCGCCTCGCGCCTCCGGGCGGGCGATGGAGTTGTTTGCTTCGGAGACATTTTGGCGGAAAATGCTTGCCGCTTTTGGCTTTGTGAGATAGCTCAGTCCGTGGCGACCGCCTCAGGTGAGGGAATGAGGCGGGTTGGGTTAGCTAAATCGCGATGGATACGAGTCACATAACAATGGCCCAGAAGGGTTCCTGGAACGCTCTGGCGAGCATGCCGGCCGGGAAATCTCGCGTTGATTTCTCGGGCGAACAATTCGTCTGGGTGATTCAACTGTCCATCATCGTTCAATCCCTGGTCTTCGGCGCCATGCGGGAGGCTGCTCTTGCGACAGCGAGCGGCCTGGGGGGAAGTAATACCGAAACGCGATAGTCGCAGTTTACCGGCGATTGCTGGGAAGAGAGCAAGCAGCCGGTGCGC
>Ga0209538_1001895_pt1 | contig 10845 bp, 8 predicted proteins | sample BarGraNGADG00211_2_FD_184492 | JGI IMG/M metagenome (GOLD analysis project Ga0209538, IMG submission 184492) | Arctic peat soil microbial communities from Barrow, Alaska - Barrow Graham LP Ref core NGADG0004-211 (SPAdes) (version 2) | ecosystem: Environmental > Terrestrial > Soil > Wetlands >... | reverse complement strand
AGGCAAAGAAATAAAATTCCAAAACTTTTTAGTTTCATAAAATGATGCAAATTAATGTCGATACAAATATCTGAAATAAAGTGGATAAAAGTTGAGGCGCTCGTACTATGTTAATTTAAACCTAAAAATAGGATCAGCAAAAATAGTGGCATGAAAGTTTTTAACTTTGCATGTATTACTTTATCCTGACAACCGGATGTTTAGATGATTCGTAAACCAATAAACACTCTCAAGTCGGTTTTTAATTTATAAAAACACAACTGTATGCCAAAAATAATCAATGCGCCAACCCTGATAAAAGCTGCAGGGAACAAGGTAAAACTGATCAATGAGTTTTTTGGAAGGGTGAACAGCAGCACCGATGAGGTGAGTATTGCACACATGACCAGTCCTGAAGGGTGGGAAGAACCGGGACAATGTCCTGAATTCAACGAATATACAGTTGTGTTGAGTGGAACATTGCATGTGAGAACCAAAGAAAAAGAATATGATATCACTGAAGGCCAAGGCATCCTGGTCGAAAAGGGTGAATGGGTTCAATACAGTTCTCCCTATGAAAACGGTGCGATCTATTTGGCTGTTTGCCTTCCCGCCTTCTCTCCCGATACGGTCAACCGGGATGAATAAATCAATTTAAAAACAAATCTGCATTTACACCCCTCTAAATAATTTCATCAATGTTAAAGCCAAAAAACAAATTCAGGCTGATACTAACATGTATCTGTTTGCTGATCTTGCCAGAACTCATGGGGTTTTCACAAACTGTAAAGCCCTCAGCAGGTGGTAATGTTACCCTGACTGATGACGGTCCAACTATCACCATGAAGAATGGGCTCGTAGAAATAACCATCACTAAATTTAATGGGGAGATCAGGAAGTTTCTCTACAATGGGATAAATATCCTCGAGGGTGGATATTCAGGTGGAAAGTTTTACTGGAGCTGGAACATGCCAAACTACCAGAACCCTGCCAACTGCAAATACACCCTGACAGTGGATCCTTCAAAGAACAACAATACCTATGCTGAGGTAAAACTGCACATGGATTGGAGCAAAAAGACAACAGAGGCTGCTATGGATGTCGATGTTTATTATTCGTTAACCAAAGATGCTTCGGGGGTTTATGCTGCTGCGAAACTCACACACCCTGCTTCCTATCCATACTATCCAAGTGGTGAATGGAGAATGTCATCTTATCCGGGAGCAACTTTTGACTGGATGAGTATTGATAGTGCCCGCAACCGGATCATGCCCTCTTTGGAAGACAATAAAGCTATTGCCTTAGTACCGGGCGCTCCGAAAGAGGTGATGAGAATGACAACCGGGGTTTATGCCAACCACTATGAATGTAAGTATGATTTTACTGCTGATTTTGGGGACCTTGATACCTGGGGCTGGAGCAGTACCACCAAGAATATAGGGTTATGGATGACCATGCCAAGTAAAGAATATTATCCGGGTGGACCAATGAAGCGTGAACTTCTGTGTCATGTATCTCCTGTCCTGCTGAACATGCTGGGAGGAACCCATTATGCCCAGGGGGGTGATGGGGCAGTAGCCCAGGGTGAGGAATGGAGCAAAGTCTATGGTCCTTTTCTGATTTACTGCAACAAGGTACCTAAAGGAACGAAGAATCCGCAAATTGCTTTATGGAAAGATGCTATTAAGAAATCAAAATCCGAACAGGCAAAATGGCCTTATAATTGGTTCACAGAACCTGAGTATGTTAAAGCTGACGGTAGGGGAAAAGTAACGGGAAAACTGAGGATCAATGATCCCCAACCCTATTCAAAACCTTACAACATGTGGGTTGGTATTGCTATTCCACCTAAATCTGTAAGGGGAACTACAAATTTTGAACAATGGTCTAAAAACTATCAGTTCTGGGTAAAGACCGATTCGAAAGGCATTTTTACGATTCCTAATGTCATGCCGGGAGTTTATAACATGTATGCCTTTGGATCAGGAGTTGCCGGACAAATGACTAAACAGGGTTTTGTAACTGTAACTGCAGGGAAAACCACTTCGTTGGGAGATGTAGTCTGGACACCCGAACGCATAGCCCCAACAGTATGGGAAATCGGTATCCCTGATAGAACTGCCAAAGAATTCAAGCATGGTGACGACTGGTGGGTTGGTGGAGTATATCCTGATCTGCACTGGGCTAAATTTATGGATTATCCTCAGGAATTCCCAAATGGAGTAAATTATATTGTTGGAAAGAGCGATTGGAGGAAAGACTGGAATTTTGTTCAACCTTATAATGTTGTTGGAACAGAACAAAAGGTTGCTCCCGAGTGGGAGATTTTGTTTGATCTGGCAAATGCACCTACTAGCGGGTCAAATTCCTCCCTTTATATAGCCGTGGCCTCCTCATTCAGAGTTTCGCTGGTTGTGAAAGTCAATGGTATTAATATCCTGCCCAGGTCGGACACAACCAAAATCAGTTTTCCATATCAATCAAATGCTACTATCAGGAAAGGGATACATGGTCTTTTTGGAGATTTAAGATTAACCTTCCCATCGGCTTTATTGCACTCAGGACACAATCAGGTTTCATTGATTCTGACAAGATCGGGCGGAGATATACAGTATGATTATTTGCGGTTGGAGTCGCCGGGGACATCGATTGTAAGGCCTAAGTAAATCCCGGAGATTATCTTCAGGGTTTATTGAATAAGTAGGGACAGGTCGCGATCTGTCCCCACTTAGTTATATCTAATACAATAAGTTATTGTAGGGATATCTGATGATGTGGAGGCGTTTTACCTCTTCATAAATCAGGTCGCGGAACTCCTGGATATTGATCTTCTTGGTTGCCGATATGAACATGCATGGTGCATTTGCTTTAGCCATCCATGTTCTTTCCAAATCTTCAAGACTACGGTTTTCTTTCATCAAAGGGGTCAGATCATATTCATCCTTTTGAACATATGAATAGGCATCGACTTTATTGAATATCATAAAAATGGGTTTATCAGATGTCCCAATTTCCTGAAGAGTTTCACGGACAACATTGATCTGTTCTTCAAAAGTAGGATGTGAAATATCGACAACATGAATCAACAGGTCACTTTCACGTACTTCATCGAGGGTGCTCTTGAATGATTCGACCAATCCGTGTGGCAGCTTGCGGATAAACCCAACTGTATCTGTCAGAAGGAAAGGCAGATTGCCAATGACTACTTTGCGGACAGTGGTATCCAGTGTTGCAAAAAGTTTGTTTTCAGCAAAGACCTCACTCTTGGCAAGCATATTCATGATGGTGGATTTACCAACATTGGTATAACCGACAAGGGATACACGCACCATGCTTTCACGGTTCTTTCGCTGGGTGACTTTCTGCTTATCAATCTCCTTGAGCTTTTCTTTCAACAAAGAAATTTTTGTCCGGATAACACGACGGTCTGTCTCTATTTCCGTTTCACCGGGACCACGCATTCCGATACCTCCACGTTGCTTGCTCAAGTGAGTCCACATACCGGTCAACCGTGGCAATAGATATTGAAGTTGTGCCAGTTCAACCTGCGTGCGGGCATGCGCTGTATGTGCCCGACGTGCAAAGATGTCAAGAATCAGATTGGTCCGGTCGAGTACTTTGCATTCGAGCACCTTTTCGAGATTACGAATCTGTGCAGCAGACAACTCATCATCAAAGACAGCCATTTCGATTCCATCGGCTTTGATATAGGCCGTGATCTCTTCTAACTTACCGGAGCCCACAAATGTACGTGGATCGGGAAAATCAAGCCGTTGAACAAACCGTTTAACAGGAACGCCTCCGGCAGTATCGATCAGAAATTCAAGTTCGTCGAGATATTCGGCCGATTTATATTCATCCTGTGCTGATGTTATCAATCCAATAAGGACAGCCCTCTCCTCTTTAATTGTAGTTTCGTACATGCAATAATTTAAAATAGCGTGCAAAGTTACACATTCTGACAATGACCGCTTCACATTAAGTAATTGTTAAATAATTATGACTTAATTTCGTCATTATCACAATGTCATGAGTATTTATTAACTTTGTGGCATCTATACCATTGAAAATATGCAAAATGAAGAAATTCGCATCCTGCTTGTTGATGATGAAGACGACGTTCTTGAATTTCTGAGTTACAATATCAGGAAAGAAGGTTATCAGGTTTACACAGCCAGTAATGGCATCAAAGGACTGCAAAAGGCAATAGAGATCATTCCACATTTGATTATTCTCGATGTAATGATGCCGGAAATGGATGGTATTGAGACATGCAGAGAAATCAAACAAATACCTCAACTCGAAAATGCAATTATAGTATTTCTGACTGCCAGGGGAGAAGATTATTCCCAGATAGCAGGATTTGATGCTGGTGCCGATGATTATGTCACAAAGCCTGTCAAGCCTAGATTATTGGTGAGCCGGGTTAAGGCTTTACTAAGGCGACACCGCTCTGAACATGAACAGCAAGATAGCCAGGTTGACCTTGGAGGAATGGTGATTGATCGTGAAAGATATGTTGTTTTGCTTGACGGCAAGGAAATCAGTTTGCCCAAAAAAGAGTTTGAACTTTTACAATTACTTGCTTCAAAGCCTAATAAGGTTTTTTCACGCGATGAAATATTTGCAAAGGTTTGGGGAGATAATGTGATTGTGGGTGACAGAACGATTGATGTCCATATTCGTAAAATCAGGGAGAAACTTGGCGTCAATAATATCAAGACCATTAAAGGTGTTGGCTATAAATTTGAACCATGAGATTTAAAGTTACCGATCCTAAACACTTTGCATTGACAAGTGCGATTCTGATTAGTCTGATTGCAGTTGTTGTTTCATTTCTATTGTTGACTTTTCTGAATAAAAATACTTTGCTGCTGGTTTTATTGGTAGGTATTGTTGTTTTCCTGTTTACTTATTTTTTCCTGAAAAAGGTCATAGAATCATTTATCTATGACAAGATTAAAATTATCTATAAGACTATTCATAGTCTTAAAAGATCGAAGGATGAGGATAAAAGCAGACTGAACATTACAGGAGACACTTTGGAAATGGTAAACCAGCAGGTGCTGGAATGGGGTGAATCAAAAACCAGAGAAATTGAAGAATTGCAAAACAGTGCTAAGTATCGACGCGACTTTATAGGCAATGTTTCACATGAACTGAAGACACCGATCTTTAATATCCAGGGGTATGTGCTTACACTACTGGATGGGGGACTGGAAGATCCTTCGATAAATAAAGAATATTTGTTGCGGGCCGAGAAAAGCATCAACAGAATGATTGCCATCGTGGAGGACCTGGAAGCTATTTCGCACCTGGAATCAGGGGAATTGAAATTAAGCATAACCCGTTTTGATATCATTGGATTGACACGCGAGGTCATAGAATTCCTGGAAATAAAATCACAAAATAAAAATGCCCAGGTTGCCCTGGCTGAGAATTACGAAAAGCCTCTGTTTGTCAAAGCAGATAAGGAACGGATCAGACAGGTGTTGATTAACCTTGTCGAAAATGCTATCAAATACAATTTCAGGCAATCGGAAGCCCATACTACAATAAGCTTCTTCGATATGGATGAAAATATTCTGGTCGAGGTGACTGACAATGGAGTTGGGATTGCTCAGCAGGATCTGGGCAGGATCTTTGAACGGTTCTACAGGATAGATAAAGGACGAAGCCGTGAACAAGGTGGGACAGGTCTTGGTTTAGCTATTGTGAAACACGTCATCGAAGCACATCAGCAGACCATCAGCGTGAGAAGCTGGCCAGGTGTTGGGACCACATTTGGCTTTACATTAAAGAAGGCATAAACAGTTTGTCGGGTTAAAAAAACAGAATAAATGAAATTAATTTCTATTCCAACAGGGAATTTCAAGCTAGACGGTGGGGCAACATTTGGTGTTGTGCCTAAGTCTATCTGGAAAAAAATGTATGATGCCGACGAGAACAACCTGATCAATCTTGCGATGAGGTGTCTATTGATTGATATTGGTGATCACAAGGTTCTGATAGATACCGGTTGTGGAAACAAACAATCTGAGAAATTCTTCGGTCATTATTACCTGAATGGAAATGATTCTTTGGCTGGGTCGCTGGCCAATGCAGAATATACTTTTGATGATATCACCGATGTGATTCACACACATCTCCATTTCGATCATTGTGGAGGTAGTGTTGTCAGGAACACTTCAGGTGAACTGGTTCCGGCATTTAAAAATGCTACTTACTGGGTAAGTGAACATCAATGGGAATGGGCAATGAACCCCAACCGGAAAGAATCTGCTTCTTATCTGCCTGAAAACATTTTACCCCTTCAGGAAAGTGGACAGCTTAAACTGATAAAAGAAGAAGGCATGATGTTTCCGGGAATCAGTGTCAGGTTCTTCAATGGTCACACCGATGGTCAGGTTATTGTGTATATCAATTATTATGGCAACACACTTATTTTTGGAGGAGACCTGATACCTTTAACAGGTCTGGTTCATCTGCCGTATGTGATGAGTTATGATACCAGACCACTCATAACATTAGAAGAGAAAGAATCTTTTCTTAACGAGGTTATTGATCAGCAACAGACCATCTTCCTGGAACACGAAGTTGCAACAGAATGTATTACAATAAAAAGAGGTACGCGTGGTTTTGAAGTAGATAGACAATTGTCTCTGGAAGATTTTATGAATTTTATCCCCACCGGAGAATAAATAAGGATCAGGAATACTGCAATATTTCTGCCTCTCCTTTTAATACCCTTACGGCGTTTTCGGCTAATGCATCGATTTCATCTTCGTTGGGATAGACTGAAACCGGAGCAAATCGTTCTATTTTGTTAAACATATAGTTGCCAAAACGTCGACTATGGAAGATATCACCCGAAAGAAGAATTGCATCGGGTTGTTCTTCAAATACACTTACCATTGCTCCGACTTCTTTTGCGACCTGATAAGCCATTCCCAAAAGGATTAACTCTGCATATTTGTCGCCTTCATCGATCTTTCGCTCTACCTCTTCGAAACTGGTTGTGCCCAAATAACCCATCATACCCCCACGGGAAGTTATCATCTGGGTGATTTCTGTTTGTGTGTAGTTGCCGGAAAAGCATAACCTTACAACATCTCCGATAGGTAAACTACCTGTACGCTCAAGAGAGAAAGGACCGTCACCGTCATAGCATTGATTGACATCTACCACCTGCCCGTTGCGATGGGCCCCCACAGAAATACCCCCACCCCCAACATGTACTACGATGAGATTCAGATCTTCGTATTTCTTATTCAGCGTCTTTGCATATTTGCGTGCTACAGTCTTCTGATTTAATGCGTGAAAGATAGATTTCCTTTGGAAAAGGGGATGTCCGGATAACCGGGCTACTTCGTCGAGTTCATCCATCACACCGGGATCGGCAGTGATGGCACGTGCGCCTGTCGAAGTAAGTGCAGCAATTTCTGATGCCAGTAAACCGCCCAGATTTGTTGCATGCTGTCCCATAACACCAATCCGTAGATCTCTCTGCATCGCATCATTGATAGCATAAATCCCTGATGTAACAGGCTTGGTAAGCCCTCCGCGTGCGATAACTATTTCAAAGTTATTTATATTGAAATCATTGTCCTTTAACAATTTGAGTATAGCCTCTTTGCGATATGTCAGTTGATCGGGTATCGTTGCGAATTCTGCCAGGTCGTGCATATTGTGTCTGATCGTAGTCAGAAAAGACATTTTGGAATTCTCAAATACAGCAATCTTGGTTGATGTGCTTTTGGGATCAATTACCAGAATATTTCCAAGTACCATAGAATATATGTTTTTTTGTGTTAAACATCAATACTACAAATATAACTACAATGTTTGTCGGTAGACAAGTTTTTATTAATCAACTTTGTATTACTTTTATTCGCTTAATAGATAAACAATAACGTAATATTATGAATCAACTCAAACAAGTATGAAAAAACTACACTTTTTTACAACTATTCTACTGATTTGCATATCCTTAATCGGATTTGCCCAACAGGCTCAACAGCTACCTGTAGATGTCAAAACAAGAATTGGAAAACTTGATAATGGATTAACGTATTACATACGTAAAAATGATCTGCCCAAAAACCGTGGTGAATTTTATATCGCCCAAAAAGTAGGTTCTATTCTGGAAGATGAAAATCAACGTGGTCTGGCTCACTTTCTGGAACACATGTGTTTTAACGGAACAAAACATTTTCCCGATAATAACCTGATCAAATATCTGGAATCGATAGGGGTTAAATTTGGAGAGAACGTGAATGCAGGCACTGGATTGGATGAAACAATTTATAATATGTCCAATGTGCCTTTGACCCGCGAAGGGATTCTGGATTCTGCCCTGCTCATATTACACGACTGGTCGGGTTTTGTTTCGCTTGAAAACAAGGACATTGATGATGAACGTGGCGTTATACGTGAAGAATGGCGAACCCGTAACACCGGCAGCTACCGTGTGATGGATGCAATGATCAAGGAGGTATTTGCAAATTCGCAGTATACCAATAGGCTGCCGATCGGGAGTATTGATATCATCAATAATTTCCCATACCAGCAAATCAAGGATTATTATAAGAAATGGTATCGCCCCGATCTGCAGGGAATTATTGTTGTGGGCGATGTGGATGTAGATAAGGTTGAAGCTAAAATAAAAGCGTTGTTTGCTGATATTCCAAAACCTGTTAATCCTGCTCCCCGCATCCGTTTCCAGGTCCCAAACAATATTGCTCCAATCGTTTCTGTTGAGACCGATCCTGAGGTGCAACAGACTCAGCTCGCAGTGTATTACAAACACGATGCCATCCCTACAGAGATGAAATCAACGATGAATTATTACTTCATGCAAGTAATCAATAATCTGGTTTCAACCATGTTTAATGCAAGACTGTTTGAACTTTCTAAAAAGCCAACTCCCCCATTTGCAGGAGCCAGAGGCGGTTATGGTGGATTCATTATTACGCCAACAAAAGATGCATGGTCTGTAAGTGTAGCTCCACGCAATAATAATGAAGCTGAAACAGCTTTACGTGCCGTTATTCGTGAAAACGAAAGAATGCGTCGTTTTGGCTTCACTGCTTCAGAGTTTAGCAGAGCCAAGACTGAATTGTTGCGCGGTTATGAGACTGCTTTCAACGAAAGGGACAAGCAAAAAAACGGATCATACGTGAATGAATGTGTACAGCTCTTCTTAAACAATGAGCCTATGCCGGGAATCGAGTATGAATTTGATCTGATCAACAAGGTAATTCCCAATATACCTATAACTGCTATAAATCAACTCGTTAAAAGTTATGTGAGTGATACTAATGTTGTGTTTACCGTTTCAGGCCCTAAAAAGGAGGGTGTCATCATACCTACAAAAGATCAGGTTCTTGCAATCTGGAATGAAGTCAGAAATGAAAAGATTGAAGCTTATGTGGATGTGGTTTCAGACAAGCCTTTGCTGGAAAAGAAGCCTGTTTCAGGAAAAATAGTTAAAACAGAACAAAAACCTTTTGGCTATACACAGTGGACCTTGTCGAACGGAGTAAAAGTATTACTGAAGAAAACTGATTATAAAAAGGATCAGGTCATCATGAGTTCATACAGCCCCGGTGGAAGTTCACTCGTGAAGGATGCTGATTTGCCCTCTATATTAGCGCTTAATGAAGTTGTCAAATTGGGCGGGGTTGGCCAGTTTAATTCTGTTGAACTCGATAAAATGCTTACCGGTAAAATCGTTTCAGTGGGTCCTTCTGTTAGTAGTCTAAGTGAAGGTATTGGTGGTTCGGTTTCTCCAAAAGACTTTAAAACCTTAATGGAACTGACCTACCTCTATTTTACACAACCGAGAAAAGATCAGGATGCTTTCAATTCATGGGTGGTTCGTAAGAAGAATCAACTTGAAAATGCCAAGCAGAATCCAATGGATAGCTTCATTGATACGCTGACAACGATCATTACAAACCGGAGTCCCCGAGGAAAACGGATGGATCTTAATATGCTTACGAAGGTCGATTATAATAAGGTGTTTGATATCTACAAGGATCGTTTTGCCGATGCAAGTGACTTCACATTCTTCTTCACCGGAAACATTGATCCCGATAGTGTAAAGAGTTATGTCGAAACTTATCTGGGTGGATTACCATCAACCAACCGTAAAGAGAATTTCAAGGATTTAGGCGTATATCCTCCAAAGGGAGTAGTGAAGAATAACTTCAACAAGAAACTTCAGGTGCCAAAATCAACAATATTGGTTGTCTATACAGGCGAAATTCCTTACACCCTTGAGAATATTGTCTTAATGGATTATGTTGAAAGCATTCTTAACATTATCTATACAGAAAGCATTCGTGAAAAAGAGGGTGGTTCTTATGGCGTCAGTGTAAATGGTGACGCGAGTAAATTACCAAAACAAAGATTCACTTTCCAGATTTACTTTGATACAGATCCCGCAAAGAGAGACAGACTCACTGCCATTGTTTATGATGAAATCAAAAAGTTGATTTCTGATGGCCCTGCCGAAGGCAATGTCAATAAGGCAAAGGAATTCATGTTGAAAAAACATCAGGAAGACCTTACTGAAAATGGTTACTGGTCAGGTATAATCTATAACCAGACTGTACTGGGAATTGACGATCATACCACGATTGAGAAAGTAACTTCTTCTGTGACTCCTGTAATGATTAAGGAATTTGCAAAGAAGATCTTTTCACAAGGAAACATTGTTGAGGTTTCGATGAGTCCCGAGAAATAATTACATTAACCATATCTTAAAAAAGGCGGTCTGAAAGTTTTTTCAGGCCGCCTTTTTTTAATTGGTAAATTGGTCTGTTTAAGTTTTCTTAAAACGATTTGTGTTAATTTTCTTTT
>Ga0209538_1001893_pt1 | contig 10858 bp, 9 predicted proteins | sample BarGraNGADG00211_2_FD_184492 | JGI IMG/M metagenome (GOLD analysis project Ga0209538, IMG submission 184492) | Arctic peat soil microbial communities from Barrow, Alaska - Barrow Graham LP Ref core NGADG0004-211 (SPAdes) (version 2) | ecosystem: Environmental > Terrestrial > Soil > Wetlands >... | reverse complement strand
CTCATATTGGGCTATTCACTTGACGCTTGTTGGCGAGCCTCCAGTTTTTCAGAAACCCGCAACCGTTTGGTGGTAGGGCGGTGTTGCCGCACCGCCCAAATATCAGGGCTGAGCGGCAGCTCAGCCTTACCGGTCCGTGGCGAGAAACGGCTTGAACAAGAGTCAAGTGCATAGTCCGATTCTCATAACATCGATGGGTGGGTGGCGGGGAGCGTGATCGGGGAAGTTACTTAAGGCTGGGATAATCGATTACGCGGGACGTCAGACGTTCCACTTCGATCACGGGGATGAGGCCGCCCTGGACTTTGCTCCAGGCGAGCGAACGCAACGATCGCCAGCCGTGTTTTTGCGCGGTTTCGCGGAGCCGGCTGGTTTTGACGCCCGGTTCCAGCAGGTCGCAGATTTCGTCGTTGAGCAGGAAGAACTCGTAGAGGGCAATGCGGCCGCGGTAGCCGTTTTGACTGCATTCGACGCAGCCTTTGCCGATCCAGGCGCGGACGTCGCCGGCCGGCAGGCGGAGAGTTTGCGCCATTTCCTGCCGGATTTCCGGAGCAATTGTGGGAGCGGGTTGGCGGCAGTGGCGGCAGATGCGCCGGGAAAGACGTTGGGCGATGCTGCAGACCAGCGAACCACCCACGAGGAAGGGTTCGATCCCCATTTCCAGCAGACGGGTGATGGCGCTGACGCTGTCGTTGGTGTGCAGGGTGGAAAAAACCAGGTGGCCGGTTTGCGCGGCGCGAATGGCGATCTCGGCGGTTTCGGAATCGCGAATCTCCCCGATCAAAACCACATCCGGGTCATGGCGCAGGACGGAGCGCAGGCCGTGGGAAAAGGTCAGCCCGATCTCGTCGTGGGTTTGGATCTGGGTGATGCCCTCGAGTTGGTACTCGACGGGGTTTTCAATGGTGATGATCTTGCGGCCCTTGTCGTTGGCATGGGCCAGGGTCGCGTAGAGGGTGGTGGTTTTGCCGCTGCCGGTGGGGCCGGTAATCAGGATCAAGCCCTGCGGCAGTTGAGTCAGCTTTTCCACGATGTCCTGCTGCTCGGGTTCCATGCCGATTTGGGCCAGGTCCAGAAACAAGTTTTGACGGCCCAAGATGCGCAAGCAGATGGACTCGCCGTATTTGGTTGGGATCACGGACACGCGCAGGGCGTATTCCTCGTGGCCGGTCTTCATGGCAATGCGGCCGTCGTGGGGCATGCGCCGTTCGGCGATATCCAACCCGGCCATCACCTTGAGGCGGGAAACGATCGAGTCAAACACCTGCCGCAGTTCCGCCGGCACCGGGATGTCCTGCAACAGCCCGTCGATGCGATACCGGAGGCGAATCGAGTTGGGATAGGGTTCGAAATGGACGTCGGTGGCGTCCAACCGCAGGGCTTCGAGGAGGATTTGATCGACAAAATTAGTGACCGAACCATCCCCGGTGGAATTGGCGTCTTTGGATTTGAGATCGAAAACGATTTCATGGGCGGCGTCGGCCGTGCCGCGATCGTCGCGGAGTTGTTGGATGGTATCGGCGCCCAGGCCGTAATGTTTTTTGATGACCGCGTGGATGCTACTGGGGGAGGCGATGATCTGTTTGAGGCGTTTGCCAAGGAGCAGTCGCAGGTTGCCCTGGTCGCCGAGCGACAACAGTTCGCTGCCGGCGAGCAGCAACTGGCCGTTTTCCTGGCCGATGGGAACCAGTCGGTAGTGCAGCACCAGCTTGACGGGGACGAGCTGCAGGATGGCCTTGTTCAAATCCAGAGTGGTCGGATCGACAAACTCCAGGTTGTTCAATTCGGCCAGCGCCCGGTAGGTTTCCTCCTCGGAGGCGTAATTGAGGTCAACGATGGACTGGTGCTGGGGAATTTGCAGCCGCGCCTGGCGGCGCCGGACCAGTTCGAGGTGTTTTTCGGTAAGGACGCCCTTTTCCAGCAGGAGATCGCCAACGTCTTTTTTCTTGGTTTCCGGGGTCATGCGGCTAGAGCGGGATTTCCAGCGTTTGGGACGCGTTGAAGGGCAAGGGCGTGGGTTTACCCGCGCCATCCGTCAGGGTCAGCGTTCCCAGGTCGATCAGATTGATCGTCAGGTCGGCCGCGATTTTCGTGCCCACGGGACCGACAATCAGTTGGTCCCCAACCTTGACGAAGGCCTGTTTTTCCCCGTGAGTGGTGGTGAAGTAGCCTTGATAAACCACGGTTATTTTGCGGGTCGTGGGCGGGGGCGGGGGGCTTTGAAACGGGCCGGAAAAAAACGGATTGTTAAGATTGGTCGCGACTTTGCGTTGCGCCAGGAAGGAAAGGGAAAAAAGATCGTCAATCTGGCGGGTGCGCTGGGTCTTGGACGCCGGTGATGACTTGGCGGGCAGAACCGGCGGGGCGGGCACCTGCCCGCCGAATTCCTGCAAGACCAGGAAGACCACCAGGCAGAGCCAGGCCACGCAGCCAGCGGCGAGCAAGAGATGTTTTTCCAGGGCGTTAATCATGGCGACGGCAGATCTTCCTGGTTGAGAAAGCCGCTGATCACGACTTCGAGCGACAAATCGTTCGGCTGGTTGGTGGCGCTTTTCAGGATGAGGCGGTCAATAAACAGGGCTGGCTTGGGCGATGCGGATCCGACGCCATTGGTGGCGTCGCCGATTTTACCGGACAGACTGGATAAAAACGCCAAGATCGATTCCGTCGGGCCCGTCAACTGCACGCGGGCGGGAAATTCCTCGAACAGGATTTGATTGTTGTCCCCCACGGCGTGCATTTTGGGTGGCAGCAAACTAATGGACTGAATGGCCCCGGCGCCGCTGGCAAGGGCGTTGGTAAGGATGCGGTGGACCAGGGCCAGTTGCAGGTACAGGAGCGCGGGGTTGTCCTTGGCTTGGGTGTATTCCGGGAAACCGCCGGTAACGGCCGGTTCCAGCCTGGCCTTTTTAGCGGCCGCCAGGCTGCGCAGTTGGTCGATGCGCAGCAGCCGCTCCTGTTCGTAGTCCAGCAACTGGAAGGTCTGTCGGAGTTTGTCGCGGACCTCGGGGCTAAATTGGATTCGTTCCCGCACCTGCTGGCTGGATTTTTGCGCGGCGTTGACGCCTTTTTCGGCGAGCTTGAAGTTGTCGCTGACGGTGTTCGTGTCCATGCCAAGCTGGGCATGGTTTTTCAAGTTCAGATCCAGCAGCCGGGTCCAGGTGCTTTGCAGCGTGCCGTCCAGTTTATTGGCGCGATCCGACCAAGGACGATAGAGCGCAAAATAAAGCGCGGTGACCCCCAAGGTGGCCAGGGCGAGCACATACTGAAACCGGAATAGCAGCGTTTGGCGGTACATAATCCGAGATCGGTTTAGGGCGGCAACGCGGCGGCAGCCGGGGGGGAGGGCGCGCCCTTTTTGACCGGGGTGACGGAGCGGCGAAAACCGGTTTCCGCCAGCTCGATGGCAAGGCAGAAATAGCGGTCGGGGAGCACCGCCTTGGGATCCACCAGATTCGTTCGCTGATTCGGCGGCAGCGTGTCCACGCGGCGAAAGAGCGGCTGTTTTTTTAAGTCCGCCACCAGATCGTTGAGCGGTTTGAGCTTTTCCCCGCCCTTGTCGGGAATGCACAACTCGACAATAAAACCATGAGCGGGCGCGGCGGGCGGGCCGTTGGTGGCGGACGATTTATCGACGGCGTTGGTTTTGGGTGTTTCCATCCCCGGCGGGGTGGTGGTGCCGGCGAAATAACTGGTCTGATCGGCGAGCAACACGAACCAGAGATCTTTTGGCTCGCGAATCGTCTGCAGGATTTGGAGCGTCCGCAACACCTGGACTGTGTTCTGCTGACGTTCCAGCACGGGCAAAATGTGGGCGAATTCCTGGTCGCGCTGCTGGTTGAAGACGTCAATCGCCTGGGCCTTTTTCAACGCCAATTCGGCTTCCGCAACCAGGGTTTCCTTGCGGAGGATCAGCCACAATTTGTGGGAAATCCCCCCTACCAGCAGCAGCGATAAAAGCGCCAGCAATCCCAATGACACCAGGCTCAGACGCACCAGGAATTGCTGGCGGCGGCGGATGGTGCGCAGGTTCTGGGGCAATACCGAGGCCGAGCGGATCGCTGGATTAAAAGTCTTCAGTACGGCGCCGTAGGCAACCGCGAACCGACTCATGGGCAGGTTGTCGGGCTCGGCGATGCCCCGGGGCCAAGGTTGGATCGTGTAAACCGACTTTTGCGCCAAATAGCGGATCAAACCCGGCTGCGCGGCCCCGCCACCGGTCAGAATGGCCGGCAGGGACGACGCGGTGGCGTTGCGGTCCACATGGTCCTCGTGCCATTCATGGATGGCTTTCTCCAGACTCTTCAGCCAGATGTCCACCACCTCGGAGAATTCCGGCAGTTCGGAGTCTTCCCCCAAAAGGTCCTGGGTCCGTTTGAAAAGCTCGGCCTCCTCGAAGGAGCATTTGCGGAGGCTGGCAACGGCTTCGGTGAAGGACTCGCCGCCGATCGGAAAGCTGGTGGCAAAAACGCACTGGCCCTGATCCAGAATCGCCACGGTGGTGCTGGTGGCGCCCAAGTCGGCCAGCACCATTCGGCCGGTGGCCGGCTGATGGGCCAGATAACTCATGATGAGCGCGTTGGCGGTGGTGGTGATTTCGCAAATCTCCACGTCGGTGCCGGCGAAGCGGTTGATTTGTTCGTGGACGGCCCGTTCGCGCGCAATGGTCACCCAGATGGGATTGCGGTACTTTCCGTACGGCTGGAGCCGGTAGTAATCGTAAATGATGGAACTATCGCTCAGGCCCGTCAAACTGAGGGTTTCCTGCGCGATCAACGCCTGCACATCCTTTTCCTCGACCGTCGGCAGATCGATGATTTGGGAGATGGCGGCGTGTTGCGGAATGACCAGCGCAACGGGATAATTGCCCAACCGGGCCATCACTTCCTGCAGATGCTGGTTGATCTCCCCGGCGGAGAGCAGCCCCTCCCCGGGCAGGTCGATGATCTCCTGGTGAACGATCTGGGTTCGGCCCAGCATCCGCTCGGCCATGATGACCTTGACATGATGACTTCCCAAATCGATGGCAATGCAACGCTGAGCGACCCAGGGGCGCGCGCGATTGAATAGGTTGGCGATGGCGGGGAGCACCGGATTATTCGGAGTCGGGGCTGACAATGAATTCGCCGGACTCCGAGAGAAGGGTGGCGGTTACGAACACCAGCAAATAGCGGGGCTGGTCGATTTCCGTGCGGCGGCGGAAGGCCGCGCCGATCAGCGGGATGCTGCTCAGGACCGGGACGGACTCGACGAAGGTCCGCTGCTCCCGTTCGAGCACGCCGCCCATGACCACGGTTTGCCCGGATTTCACGACCACGCGGGTGGCCAGGGTTTGGGTGCGCATCTCCGGCAGTTTGATGTCGAAGGAACTGACGAGCTGCCCCTGTTCGTTGCGGTCATTCATGGTGGCGAAATTGACCATCTGGACATCCTGAACGACTTCGGGTTTGAGGGCGAGCAGGATGCTGTTGCCATCGCCGCCGATGCTGGCCAGCACATCCAGCGAGACGCCGGAATTGAGCTTGGTGGGCTTGCCCAGCGGCGAAACGCGCGAGGTGGAGGCGTATTGCAAGATCTGCTGGGTCACCGTGTACTCCTCGTAGTAATACTGCACCTTGCCATCGCTGATGGTCGAGGGCAGATTGTTCACCACCGTAATACGCGGCGCACTGAGGGTTTCGCTCTCGCCGCTCTGCTCGATGGCGGTCAGGGTGGCGGTGAGATTCGGTTGATTCAGGATGCCCTTCCACGTGACATCCAGCCCCGGGCTGACGATCGGATTCTGGGCGGCGTCGGGCCGGACGGCCAGTCCCGTGAAATCGACCGCCTGACGCTGCGCGCTCGGACCGCCCTGATTATCCCAGGCCATCCCAAGCTGCAGAAAAGCCGGCTCGGTTACGGTGATGAACCGGGCCTCGATAAAGACCTGTTGTATCGGGCGGTCAAATTCCTCGATCAGCTTCTCCATCAACCGCAACTGCTCGTGCGTGCCCCGCGCGACAATAAGATTGCGCTCGTAGTCGATGTAATACTTGGAGTCGGCGCAGAACTGCTTGAGCGCCGCTTCGATGGAGGGGGTTTTCGGCGCGCCGTCGCGCACGAAATTCTCGTACTTTTGCGTCTCGGAAACCGTGGTGGTCTTATCGGCGGCCGTGACGGTGGTTTTAACCGCGTCACTGATGCCGAACTGGGCCGGAATGATAAAGCCGCGTTTCAAGCGGTAATAACGGGTTTCTTCGAAGAGTTTCTTGGGATCCTTGCCGTCGATGATCCAGATCAAATCCTCGCCAATCTGGAACTGCACGTCGAGGTTGCGCGACACAAAGCGCAGAAACTCAGCGAGTTTGACGTTCTTAAAGTTGAGGCTGAGCTTTTGCTGGAACGCCGCCAGCGACTTGTCGGCCACGAAATTGATGCCTTCGGCCTGACCGATGTTGAAAATGATGGCCTCCAGCGTCACGTTGTCGAGCTTCACCGAGATCTCCTTTTCCAGGATGGCGTCCATGCGGCTGGGGTGGGAATCCAGGTCGTTTAGAGTGCCTTTGGACTCGATGGTTTTGCCGAAACTCTCCGGAATATAGGGCGAAGACTTGATCTGTTCAATCGCCTCGCGCAGATCGCTGCGCGGAGGCAGTCCCTTGCTCTTTTTATCGGTCAGCAGGCTTTTGATCGTGGGATTAAAACGCGATTCCTTGGAGGTGATATCGCGAATTTCATCCTCGGTCCTCTTTTCCTGGCGCTTCGGTCCCTCGGTTTTGACCCAGTTATAGACGCGCTGCACCGCCAGGTTCTTCGGATCCAAGGCGTAAAGCGTTGAAGCTTCGGTTTCGGCCTCGGTCCATTTGTTCTGTTTAGCCAAGGCGAGGATTTCGTTGATTTTGGCGTTGTGGTTGGCGGGGGGAGGAGCCTTGGAGCGCGCGGAAGCGGCGGCGGCGGCCTTCGCAGTGAGGGTGACGCGCGGCGCCGGTTTGCCGGTTTTGGCAGACTTCTCCACGGAGTGCTGGCAGGCTGGCAGCGCCAGCAGCAGCACAGCCAGGGCTGTGGTTCGCACTAGAATGACCAGCGGTTTCATGGCTTCTTTGACGAATCGTATGCGCAATTGTTCAGGAAGGAAATTAATTTTCCAGGAATTTTGCCGCCGAACACGCCTGGACAGACGGCCAGGGGATGGCTGGGGCGACACTCGGCAAGCGTAGTCCGGCGAAACCCGCGGCCCCAGACCAACTTCTAACGGCTAACTTCCAGATTCACAATTCCCAACTTCTTCAACCGCGCTTTAACGTGCCGGAAGTGGAATTTCAGATTGCATAGGCGGTCCAACTCGGCCCGCGAAAGGTATTGGGCCACCTCGGGATCGCCCAGTAACTGGGTCTTAAAATCCGCCCCAGTCTGGCCGGCGTGTTTGGCCTGCCAGGTTTTCATGGCGCTGCGCTGGACCAGGTCATAGGCCGCCTCGCGAGTTAATCCCTTCTTGATCAGCGCCAGCAGCACGGTCTGGGAATTCCACATGCCCAAGGACAGCTCCAGATTGCGCGCCATGTTTTCCGGATACACGATCAAGCCTTCGGTCAGTTTGGCGAGCGTGACCAGCATGTAATCGAGCAGCAGGCAGGAATCGGGGAAAATCACCCGTTCCACCGAGCTGTGGCTGATGTCGCGCTCGTGCCAAAGGGCGACATTTTCCAGGGCGGCGACGGCATTGCCGCGGATCACGCGGGCCAGGCCGGTGAGCCGCTCGCCGGTGATGGGATTGCGTTTGTGCGGCATGGCGCTGGAGCCCTTCTGGCCTTGGGCGAAAAACTCCTCGGCCTCGAGCACTTCGGTGCGCTGGAGATGGCGGAATTCGGTGGCCCATCGCTCGATGCTGGCCGCCACCAAGGCCAGCGTGACGATGAACTCGGCGTGGATGTCCCGCTGCACCACCTGGGTGGCGATGGGCGCCGGCCGCAGGCCCAGACGCCGGCAAACGTATGACTCTATTGGGGGCGAGAGATGGGCGCTGGTGCCCACGGCGCCCGAGAGTTTGCCCACCGAGACCGTCTCCCGGGCCTGTTCCAACCGGCGCAGAGCGCGGCCAAACTCGTCGTACATCAAGGCCATTTTCATGCCGAACGTCGTCGGCTCGGCATGAATGCCATGGCTGCGGCCGATCATGGGCGTGAAGGCGTGTTTCCGCGCCTTGGCGGCCACGACCTCGCGCAGCGCTTTCACGTCGGCAAGCAGAATATCGGCCGATTGGACCATTTGCACGGCGAAGGCGGTGTCCAGGACGTCGCTGCTGGTGAGTCCGAAGTGAAGCCACCGACTAGCCGGGGCGCCGATGTTTTCGGCCACGTTGGTGGTGAAGGCGATGACGTCGTGCTTCAGCGTGCGCTCGAGATCCTTGCAGCGTTCGAGGCTGAAGGCGGCCTTGGCCTTCATTTGGGCCAGATCTTTTTTGGGCACCAGACCTTCGGCGCTGAGGGCTTCGGCAGCGATCAGTTCGATTTGGAGCCAGATCTCCAGTTTGCGCTGCTCGCTCCAGATCGCGCGCATTTCCGGACGGGAATAACGTTGAATCATGACCCCGATATTCTAAGCGACGAATCGAAAATGAAAAGCAGTTTTCCAAGTCACGAACCTGGCAGCCAGAGCCCCTTCATGAACCCATAGCAGGGGTCAAGCCCGGAAAAAGGAAAGCAGGTTGACAATCGGCCCAATTGGAGAAGCGGCAAAGGGGTCGGCTATGGTAGAACATGACTGCCTTTTCAAACAATTCGCCGTGAATTGGCTTTAGCCGCGCGACAATATAAAGTACGGCCGTACTTTATATTGTCGCATCGGGGCGGCTGGCCGAAGTTTCGGATGGATGGCGATCATGTCGTAAAGCACATTTATCTTGCCAATTCGCCTCTGGTGCAGGAGGTTAGCTACACGAAAACATCGAACCCAAGCCGGTTTTTGATGTTGCGGCGAAATAGCTACGATGCGCTGAATCGCTTGTCGGCAACGTATAGCCAGGCCGGCGGAATTCAACGGCAATGGAATTATTCGTACGATAGAACTAATAGAACTAAGTGCCAGGTCATCAGAAAGAAATGCCGCCGGGAGGTAATCCTTTCCGGGGCGCGGCTGACCGGCACGAGCCTTCGCAGTTCCACCGACACCCTGCTGAATTATCATGGATACGGCTACAACCTGGCGGCCCAGCGGACTAACCAGGCGCGCACCGATGCCAGCACGGTGGCCTACACGCGAGGCAACGATCTGTCCGGATCGCTGGAAGGAGCGGGCGGGATTGGGGGCTTATTGGCCCGGTCGCACGGTTACAGCAGCGGCAACTGGAACACGAACAACTTTTATCATGCCGATGGCAACGGGAACGTGACCTTCATGCTCAGCAGCGCCCAAGCCATGGTGGCTCAATACCGGTATGACGCGTATGGGAACCTCTTGTCCAGCGCCGGCAGCCTGGCTTCGGCCAACGTTTACCGGTTCTCGAGCAAGGAATTCCACAGCCCGTCCGGATTGTACTATTACGGCTTCCGGTTTTATGATCCGGCTAATCAGCGGTGGCTAAATCGAGATCCGTTGGGAGAAGAGGGCTTTCGAGCTTTGCATGTCAGCGACCTTGCAATAATACCCGAAGCGCTATTGATCGGTGATCGTTTCAATCTATACCGCTATTGTGTCAATAATCCGGTAAACAATATCGATCCCGACGGAAGAGGAGTAATTAGGTTGATCTGTAATCTTCCGAACTTAAGGGTTACTAGAGCCTGTTTGATAGAACAAAAGACATGGCGTCAGAAGGGCAGGGAGTTGAATGAGAGGTACGGAGAGGGCAACTGGCCAGAGAATGTTGAGAAAATGATGGAGCGGTGGCGACAGGATTTGCTACGGCAGATTCCAGATTGCATCGGGCCCATCATCAAGTCAACTCCCGGCACAACTGCACATCCCAGGTAATGGTCCAGCATTGCAGCCAATTCAGCACTCGAAAATGCCAAACCAGGAAGAATGAATATTTTATGAAAAAAAGGTCCTTTAGATGGCGTTGGATTCCCATTGTGCTTCTGTTGCTTACAATGGCTGCCAGTGTTGGGGATGTTATTTATACCGCACAAAAGAAGCAGGTGGTTGCTGGACTTGTGAGTATTACGACAGAACCTAAAGATGCGGCCAAGCTTGAGGAGTTAAACGCGAAAATCAAAGAATACAATATAGATATGATTGATGGCGCTATTGAGTTTATGACGCTTGGTATAGTGGCGGGATTTTATGTTGTTTTACTACGGGATTTCAATCAGATGCGTCGTATGCTCGATGATTATCGCCAAAAACCACCAGATGAAGTGACGGTGGCTAAAGAGAGCCTGTCCCAAAAAGGCGGTATTTTACGATAGAATCATAGACCATTATGATATAGATAAGATAGTCTTGTTAAGACGGATGTCTTGTCACACGCGGTTTGGTTTTCCAGTAAGGGGGAGGCAATGGGGTCGCCCATTAAAGATAGGGGGTCAATAAATAAAACAACCCCAAACCAAAAAAACATCAACAGTCTTTCGGCCCCGCATAGTCCCGACGCTACCACGAATCGTCCGTCCGCACCGGCGTCTTCATTCTTGGTGTGGAAGGCATTGGGGTCGAGTCTGGACATGAGACATTCAGCTATTGACCTGAATTCCACTCAGATTTTACGAGAAAGGCAATGGGGGCTCGATATTCGACAAAGGAGAATGTGCTTTCCACAGCGGATTCGAACCGTTAGATTACTAAGGGGTCAGTCCCGAATGGCGCTTAGATAAGACCTAATACTTTCTTAGACAGTGACTTGCGGCGATGCGTATCGGGCAGTGTTCCAAAGAGGATCTGG
>Ga0209538_1001892_pt1 | contig 10860 bp, 13 predicted proteins | sample BarGraNGADG00211_2_FD_184492 | JGI IMG/M metagenome (GOLD analysis project Ga0209538, IMG submission 184492) | Arctic peat soil microbial communities from Barrow, Alaska - Barrow Graham LP Ref core NGADG0004-211 (SPAdes) (version 2) | ecosystem: Environmental > Terrestrial > Soil > Wetlands >... | reverse complement strand
GATCGTTTAGGCTGCCCCACATGTCCGGCCTCCGTCGCGCCTCAGGTGTCGTGGCAGCCCTGCTCCTGCTGTGGGTGCTCGCCGCCCCCCGCGCGTTGGCCGACACCGTGGGGTTCACCTGGTCGGACAGCCGCATCACGTCACCCGTAGGGCTCGCGACGGACTCCGATCACTCCCTGTACTGGACGGCCAACTCGACCGCGGACAAGAACAAGACCACCGTGTACGCGGTGAGCGGCGACGGCCGCGTCGGCGCCACGCTGACCTACCCCCAGTCGACGACGGGAGTCATGGCGGTCGCCTACAGCTCGAGCAAGGTGTTGGTGCTCGACAAGTCGTCGAAGGCGAACACGCTGCGCGTCGCGTACATGACTCTCTCGGGCCTCGTGGTGAGCGGCTCACTGCCGTTCCATTACTGGGACTTCACGGTGCCCGAGACGGGACAGACGGTCGTGGCGCTGATCGTGGCGCCGAACAGCCAGTTCTACCTGGTGGCTCAGTCCGGCCACGTCTACAAGGCATCGGCGACGCCGTCGCTCTCGGGCTCCAACAAGCTCACGAAGATCTCGGACGGCATCGCTGGCGTGACGGGCGGCTACTACGACGCCACCCAGCAGAAGGTCGTGCTCCGGACGGCGACTCAGATCATCCTGGTGGACCCGTCCAGCTTCGCGACAACGCGGACGATCGACGCCCCCGCCCAGACCGGTGGCCGCGGCATCGCCGCCTCACTCGATGGGGGGTCGTACCTGCTGACGGGGCAAGGATCTGGGAACGGCGTGCTCGCGGTGGCGCAGTCGTCGAGCACGCCGTCTGCCAGTCCCTCCGACACGAGCACCCCGACCGTGTCCCCGAGCCCGACGGAGGCTGCCGGGAGCACTCCCGCCGCGACCGTGTCCTTCAGCCGGTCCCAGCTGCTCGGACCTGCCACCCGCCTGGCCCTCGGCGGGGCCTTGCTCCTGGCGCTCATCGCCGGCGGGGTGGCGTTCGGTCGGCGCTAGTCCGGCTCGTCGATGGCGATGATCACCGAGAGCAGCCGGACGGCGAGATCGGTCAGCGCCTCGCGTGAAGTGTCCCGGAGTTCCACGTGGGGGAGGGGAACAGCGGCGGCCAGCGCCGCGGTACGACGACAGCGTGGGTCCGCCAGTACCGCCTTCAGCGCGGCTGGGTTCCCCGCGGCGACGAGACCATCCAGCCGGCTGGTCACCGGCTCGATGATGTCGGCGACATCGCCGGCGGCCTTCTCGTACGCCGCCTTGGCCTGGTTCTCACGCCGTCGTGCGTACCGCTGTTGCGACCAGCCGCCGGCGGCCGTCCGCGACTGGACGTAGTGTCCCCGGCGCTTGGATTCCGTGACGGCCGTACCGTCCCACAGGCCGACCGCGTGACCGTCCGCACGTACGGCGAGGAGCCCGAGCCGCCGAGGTGACTGTGCGGCCGCGACGAGGCCCGCCAGCGGGTCGTCACCGAGCTCCACGCCGGGCCAGAGCAGTCGCAGTCGAGCCGTGGCACCGTCCGTACCCGCGACGGCGACGCCGTCATCCGAGGCTGTCACTGGACCCTGGCCGTGCCGGACCCAGAACGTGTCGAGCCACCGTTCGATACGGCCCGCAGGGACGGACACGATGCGGCTCATGGGATTACCCTGGCCCCTCGCGGGGTTCAGGACAACTGGACCGCTGTCGGGCGCACCGCGCCTTCGCCCGTTAGGCTTCCCGCAGGAGGCAACCGAGATGAGCCAGCTGATCGACACGACGGAGATGTATCTCCGCACGATCTACGAGCTGCTCGAGGAGGGCATCGCCCCTCGTCGAGCCCGGATCGTCGAGCGGCTGCACCAGACCGGTCCCACCGTGTCGCAGACGGTCGCACGGATGGAGCGGGACGGCCTCCTCTCGATCGATGACGAGCGGCTCATCCGGCTCAGCCCCGAGGGCCACGCGCAGGCCGTCGAGGTGATGCGCAAGCATCGTCTCGTGGAGCGGCTGCTCCTAGACGTCATCGGCCTCGACATCGCGCTCGTCCACGACGAAGCATGCCGCTGGGAGCACGTCGTGTCGCCCGCTGTCGAGGAACGGCTCGTGACCCTGTTGAACGACCCGCGGACCTCCCCGTACGGCAACCCGATCCCCGAGGCGACGGACAGAGGGGCGGCGGCGCTGCTGGCGTTCCGCGACGGGAACCGCCCGTTGACGGAGATGGTCACCGCGGAGCCAACCACCGTGACGATCCGGCGGATCGGCGAGCACCTGCAGCAGGAGCCGGAGCTCGGAGCGGTCCTGGCGCTGGGGGTCACGCCGGGCGCGGAGGTGACAGTCTCGGCCACCCCGCGCGGCGTGGAGATCTCCACCGGCTCAGGCCAGGCGGTGCTGCCCGACAACGTCGCTGAGCATCTCTTCGTCAGCGTGTGACGTGAGCTCGTCGCTCCGTTCGCTGCTGCGCGCTGGCACAGATCTTCGTTGAGATCGACGCGGCGGCCCCACTGGGGCGAGGATGATCACGTGGCGCGGCGATTCGGGGTCGACTGGGACTCGTACCTGCATGGGTTCCACACGGAACGTCCCGGCAGCACCGAGCAGGTGCTGAGCCGGGCGATGAACGGCCACCACACCCCCTACCGTTGGCTGGCCCGCGCAGTGTCAGCGAGGGCCACGGCGGTCCTCGACCTCGCGTGCGGAGCGGGCGCCATGACGCGGGAGCTGGAGCGTCCGGGCCGGCTCGTCATCGGGATCGACATCTCGGCCGCCGAGCTGGAGCTGGCCCAGCGACGCAGCGAGGGCCCCTGGGTGCGCGGTGACGCCCTGCGGCTGCCGTTCGCGGACGACAGCCTCGACGCGGTCGTCTCGAGCATGGGCATGGTGGTGATCCATCCCACGTCACGACTGCTGGCTGAGGTGGCGCGTGTGCTGCGTCCGGGCGGGATGCTGGCGTTCATCGCGCCCACCGTGAGACCGGTGTCACCCGGTGACGTCCGACTGGGCGCCAACCTCGCGTCACGGCTCCGGACGCTGCCGAGGTTCCCGGGCCCCCTCGAGTTCACCGACTTCGCGGCGACGCTACGGAACCATGGGATGCGCAAGTACGAGGACGGGCGCGAGCGCTATCGGGTGACAATCCACTCGAGGGCGGACGCCGAGACGATGATCTCCGCTCTGTACCTGCCGGCCACGAGGCAAGCACGGCTGGACGCGGCGATCGCGTACCTCGAGCGGGAGGTACGCGATCACGGAAAGGTCGAGCTGGCGGTCCCGATGCGGCGGATCGTCGCGCTCAAGTGATGGGGGACGCACGCTGGACGGATCCGGCGTAGAAGGCGGCCGGATGTCAGACCGACTGCGACCCGGCCGCGGCCTCAGCCTTGAGCTTCTCGATGTCGACTTTCTCGACCTCGGCGATGAGCCCCTCGAGCTGGGGAGCATTGAGTGCGCCGGCCTCGCGGTAGACGAGCATCCCGCCCTTGACGACCATGAGCGTCGGGATGCCCGTGATCTCGAGTGCAGCAGCGATGTCCTGGTTGTTCTCGGTGTCGAGCTTGGCGAACGTCAGGTCCGGGTACTTCTCGCTGGCCGCGTCGAAGATCGGCGCGAAGCGACGACACGGACCGCACCACTCCGCCCAGAAATCGATGAGGATGACGTCGGACTTCTCGATGGTCTCGGAGAAGTTCGCGCTAGTGAGTTCAACAGTTGCCATGTGTTTTCAGCACCTCCGCATCCCCCAACCACGTGGCAGAGGCGTTCATTCCGGCCGGGTCGGCGACTCTGGAGCGCGGCCCTGGGAGGATTCGAACCTCCGACACATGGTTTAGGAAACCACTGCTCTATCCCCTGAGCTACAGGGCCCTGACGGCTCGGCCATTCTGACAGGTCCACAGCGGGTGCGTCGACGCGACCCGGTGCAGTGCCGGAGGACGCGCCCGCACTGGCTGGGGAACCTCCGGCCATGCGGGGCGGAAGCATACCAGCGACGTCTCACAGAGTCGCTTTTTCGTCGCCATCATGTGAGTCTTCTCACTCGGCCTTGTGGCCGGGACCTCTCTGACCTAGAGTGTTGCAACGAGAGCGGCGCCGAGGATGATGTCTCCTGGGGGTGGGTAGACGGCTTTCAGCCCTTCCATTGGCGCCGCTCTCATCTTCGTTCGATAAGGCCTGATCCTTCTGGATCGGGCCTTTCGCGCGTCTGGGGCTCACGCCGGCCCGTCTACGATGCCTGCATGAGACTCAGCGGGTGGGCGACCGAACTGGCGTCCTGCCTCGTGGGCGAATCCGTCGAGCTCCCGGACACGGCGCCCTCCGCGCAGGCTGTCCTCGACGCCCTTGAGCGCGCGGGCTGGCCAGCGCCACGGATCGAGGCGATCGCCCAAGCGCGGTTCGAGGCCGAGCAGGCATGGCCATTCCCGGTCAGCCGGGAAGTCGTGGCGGCTGGCCCTGCGCAGTGGTACGCGCTCGTGGGGGAGGCTCGGACGCTTCTCGGTCTCGACGGCGATGTCCAGCCGCCCCCCACCCGTACCGCCCTCAACGCCGACGAGCGACGACTGCTCACCGACGTGCCGCCGCACTGGTGACGCACCGGTGAAGCACCGCGGCCCCCCGACATGAGTCGGAGGGCCGTGGTAGGTAGAGGCTGCTGACGCCTCGACCGAAAGGTCAGATGAGCGTCACTTCTTGGCGAGCAGGTCGCGGATCTCGATGAGCAGGTCCTCGGTGGTCGGCACGACGGGTGCGTCGGCGGTCGGCTTCTTGAGGCGAGCGCTGACGGCCTCGTACGGCTTGACCAGCGCGAAGTAGACGACAGCGGCCAGGATCACGAACGACACCAGAGCGGTGAGGAACGGGCCCACCGTGGTGAAGCCACCCGGCGCCCAGCTGTCGAACGACACGTTGCCGATCGTCTTGGTGAGGATCTCGATGATGATCTTGGTAGAGCCCTGGACGACGGTCGCGAAGGCACCGCCGATGATGAAGGCGACAGCCAACTCGATGAGGTTGCCGCGGAAGAGAAAGTCCTTGAATCCTTGCATGGGAGTCCCCCTTTCGGAGGCGGGTCGCAGAGCCCCCAAGGCCCCACGGTTGGGAAGGGGAAACGTATCACTGACCAGACGACCAACGAGGCCTCGCCCGTTGTGGCGTGCCCGACGCCCGGCGTGATCCGGATACCCCTCATCCGATCGCCAGGGTCAACGTGGACGACGCCATCGCCATGGTGATCGCACCCGCTTCGTCTGCCGTGACCCGTACGAGCAGCACCTTCGTGCTGGTGCCGCTGAGCACGTTGCCGCTGTCGGCCGTAGGCACGGCAACGACGAGCACGTGCGATGCGACCGGCTGGGCAGACGTCGTCGCGTACAGGGTGACGCGCGTGCCCGGCGGCGCCAGTGAGGCCAACTCCGGGTTGTCGAGCCTGACGCTCAACACGACGGTGCCGTCGGTCGCCGTGCCACCCACGAGCGTGAGGTCGGTGAGGATCTGGCCGGCCCGGATTCCGGTCCCCGCCACCTTGCCGACCGCATCCTGGGGCTGGGTGATGACGCCGTCCGGCACGGCCTGAGGTGGCATCCTCTCCAGTTTCACGTCGCTGTCGGTGACCGTGGAGCCCGCGGCGACGAGCCGGCTGGCCACGACAACCGTGACGAGGTCGGACGAGTCCTTGCCGGTCACCGCCGACAGCGCGGCGAAGACGACGACGCCGGCGAGCACGGCAGCCACTCCGCGCCGGTGCCAGCGGATGAGGTTGATGATCTTTTCTGAGGTCCACACCCCAGACAATGGGCGCCCACTTGCAGATCCGTCAGTTATCCCCAGATCTCGTGGCGAAAGATCGCCCTGTGGAAAAGCTCAGGCGGCGGATGTCGTCGACGAGCTCGTGCTCTTCGTCGACGAGGAACCTGAGTCCGAGGCTGTCGTGGTCTTCTCCGTGCCAGACGACTTCTCGGAACTTGTCGTGGCTGTCGCCGCGGCGGTCTTGCCCGTGGTGCGGTTGTCGGTGGCGTAGAAGCCCGACCCCTTGAACACGACGCCGACGGCCGAGTAGACCTTGCGCAGCGTTCCGTCGCACTCGGGGCATTCGGTCAACGAGGGGTCGGAGAACTTCTGCACGGTCTCCAGCTCGCTGCCGCAGTCGACACAGCGGTACTGGTAGGTGGGCATCGGCGAATCCTCCACATCGGGCGTAGGGGCCGTCGACGAGCAAACATCGCGGACGACGAAAAGAAATGGTACAGCCTGCTCAACGCCCCGCCGGGGGGTTCGATTCCTGGTGGACCCGCTGTGGTCGACAACGCACCACACGCGTCGGGGTGACGATCGCCGACACGGGCAGGTCCCACGGATCGAGCGGCAACGACTCGTACACCTCGTCATCATTGAGCAGCAGCCAGCGCTCAGACGTCGTGCCGGCCAGCGCCCTGTCGTACCACCCGCCCCCCGTTCCGAGCCTGTCGCCTGCGAGCGTGCCTGCGATTCCGGGCACGATCACGAGCTCCGCCTGCTCGATCGCGGCGCCGCCGAGCGGCTCGGACGTCGGTTCCGGGATGCCCCACAGGCCGCTGCGCAGTCCCGCGCGCCCTTCGTGCACAGCCCAGTCCGGCGTCCGCCGCAGTCCCTCGACTGTCGGCGAGAGCATCGGCAACAGCACCGTCGTCCCCCGCGCGGCGAGCGCCTCGAGCAGCTCGCCTGTGGCCGGCTCGGCCGCAGCGCTCGCGTACGCAGCCACCACCGTCGGGCCCCAGTCGTCGAGGGCCGCGAGCAGCAATTCCGTACGCGCGCGGTCATCCGCGAGCCGCTCGTCGGGCGTCCGCGCGGCCCGCGAGGCACGGATCGCGGCGCGGATCGCCTCCTTGGTCGGCTGGCTGATTTGCGGTACCGCCCGCTCGGCGCCCGCTGTGGATGAGGCCATTGACCTATCGTAAGGAGCATGCCGTTGTTCCGACGAAGGACAGATGGGCCTGCGCCAGTACGGGAGACGGTGTGGCCGCCTCTGCCGACGCCCGCGCCCGATCTCGGCCCGTCGCGCAGCATGGCCGCGCATCGCGAGTTCGTTCTCAGCCTCGTCGCCCCCTTGATGCCGTTCGGTATGGCGCTGGTCGACGCCGTCGGACTCCAGGTCAGCGAGAACATTCATGCCGAGTCGCCCGTACCGGGCTTCGACGCGGCCGCGGTCGATGGGTACGCGGTGCGGGCCGCCGATGTCCGTGGCGCGACCCCACGCACCCCGGTTCGGCTCCCCGTTGACGGTCAGGTCTGGGTCGGCGACGATCCGCTGCCGCCGATGACGGCGAGGAGGATCCGCGTCGGGCAAGAGCTTCCCGTCGGAGCCGACACGGTCGTGGCCACGGCGATCACCGACGGCGGTACGGAGAGCGTCACCATCCAGGCCACCGCGCTCCGGGGCCAGAACGTGTGCGACGAGGGCTCGGACATCGCCGAGGGCGTCCTTCTCGTGGAGAAGGGCACGGTGCTGGACTCGTCCATGGTGGCTGTCCTCGCCGCGAGCGGGATCGACAAGGTGCTGATACGCCCTCGCCCGCGCGTCGTCGTCGTCTCCGTCGGCAGCGAGCTCGTTGCCCCGGGCCGCAGGCTGGGTCAGGGCGAGAAGTACGACGTCGACTCGTACCTCTTGGCGGCGGGGGCCAAGGCCATCGGTGCCGAGGTGTGGCATGTGGGCGTCATCCGCGACAACGCCGACGAAGTGCGGCAGGTGCTCGCAGACCAGCAGATCCGTGCCGACCTCATCGTCGTGAGCGGCGGTCTGACGGACGGCCCGGACAGCGTCGTCGCCACGGCCGTCCACGAACTCGGTCCGTTCGACATCGCCGAGGTCGCGGTCGATCCCGGCGGCTGGCAGGGTTTCGGCATCCTCGGCGACGACGAGGTGCCGGTCATCATGGTGCCGGGTGAGCCGGTGAGCGCGTTCGTCGCGTTCGAGGCGTTCGTGAAGCCGGCGATCCTGCAGCTCATGGGCGCCGAGCCGGTGCTGCCGGAGACGTACGTGGCGCAGGCCGCCATGGGCATGACCTCGACCGCGGGTGTGCTTGAGCTGCGCCGTGGACTCGCGACGGAGAACGCGGCAGGCCTCATCGTGTCGCTCATCGGCGCCCACGCGCCGCTCCTCGTCAGCGAGCTCACACAGTCGAACGCACTGGTGCTGCTCGGGCCGGACACCGACTTCGTCGCCGCCGGCGACGAGGTCGACATCTGGCTGCTGGAAGGCTGAGCCTGGCCATGACGGGGCCCATCTACCCCGCGGATCACCGCTGGCCCGCCACGATCTCGTACGGCGGCGTGACGCTCGCTCCGTTCCGTCGGCGCGATGTACGAGCCTGGGACGCCATGAGGCGTCGGAACTCGGCGTGGCTGCGGACCTGGGATGCCACCACTCCGCCGGGCGGTCAGCGGCCCGGGGCACGGTCGATGATGGGCCAGCTCACGTACGAGGCACGTCGTGGCGAGATGCTGCCGTGGCTGGTGTGGTTCGACCCGACGGGTGAGGGCAAGGGCGAACTCGCGGGGCAGCTCACGGTGTCGGCGATCCGGTACGGGGCGGCGAGGTGGGCGAGCATCGGCTACTGGATCGACCAGCGCTGGGCCGGCCGCGGCATCATGCCGGCGGGGGTCGCCCTGGCGACCGACTACTGCTTCCACACGATGAAACTCCACCGCGTCGAGATCGACATCCGGCCCGAGAACGCCGCGTCGCTTCGGGTGGTGGAGAAGCTCGGCTTCCGGTACGAGGGCAGGCGGCCGCGCTTCCTGCACATCGACGGCGACTGGCGCGACCACGAGTGCTTCGCGCTGAATGCGGAAGAGGTACCCGAGGGCATGTGGGTACGGCTGGGGCCGGGAGTGCCGAGGCTCGACTGAGCTGGGTGGCGTGTGACGCGTGTGGCCTGAGTGATTCGACCTCTTCGGCGTGGCACCCGTCGAGACCTGCCCGCCCTTGCCGTACATTCGTCGGCATGGGCACTACTGGGCTGATCTTCGGCGGCCTCGTCGCCGCGTGGTTGGCCTACCTCGTGCCCTGGTACCTGAGTCACCGTGACCAGACGCCGATCGACGTCGAGCACACGCTGAACTTCACCGAGGACGCGAAGCTGATCCATCTCGGCGACGACGCGGAGGCGCTTGACCCGGCTGATGTGTCGACCCCTCTGTTGCGCGCGGCGCTGAAGAGAGAGCTGCACGTACGGTCGTTGAAGGCGGCTCGTCGCCGTCGTCGTGTTCTCGTTTTGTTGTTCCTCTCGGTGGCGATGCTGGGCACGACGACGGCCTTCGGGCTGACCCGCTGGTGGACCGTGGCGGTCGCCGGTGGCGCCCTGGTGACGTGGCTGTTCGCGTCGCGGTGGAGCATGGCACTTGTCTACCGACGCCTCGATTCGAAGCTCGCCGACATCGAGCTGTGCGACGACGAGGAGACGGTCGCGATCGCGCTCAACGACGGCCTGCTCTCCGGCGATGACCTCCTCGCCGAGCACGAGCACTCGATCGAGATCTCCGGACCCGTACCGACGATGAGCCTGTGGGACCCGATCCCCGTCACACCGATCACGTACGTGTCCCGGCCACTCACCCCGCGCACCGTCCGCACCATCGACCTCTCGGCCCCGCACGCACCCGGTCCGGTGGTCCCCGTGACCGCCGACGAGGGCCTCGAGGCCGACGTCCGCGAGCACCGGCGGGCCTCGGGGGAGTAGCGCGCGGGGCGCCCCGAGAGGTTCCCGTCCGATGGGGGCGCTGTGCTAATCTTGGCAGCCGCAAGGGGCTATAGCGCAGTTGGTAGCGCGTCTCGTTCGCAATGAGAAGGTCAGGGGTTCGAATCCCCTTAGCTCCACCATTTGAGGGCTGTTAGAACCGAGGGCACACGCCCTGCCCGGACCGAAGCCGTCGAGCAGCATGAAGGAAAGGCCGCCTCCCGAGCTTGTCGGCGCAAGGCAGGTACGGCCAGATAATCCCCGCCGCGACAGGTACGAGCAGAGGGACGTATTGGGCGACTGCGACGATCAGGTCATCGCCGCGGTGTCTCTCGGCGGGTCGTGCCGACTCGCCTGTCGATTTCCGGCCGACGAGATCGGGCCTGGACGCGTACCGGGTGCGGTTGCCCCGGGCGGCCGACGGGATCCGCCAGGTAGGCGAGTTCAGCGAACCGAAGCAGTGGCAACTCGGTTGGGTGCACACCGACGCCCGAGACCACTGGCTGGACCAGATGCCCACCTTCGGCGCTCTAGCCCGTCTCCCGGCAGACGAACTGGCACAGGTTCTCGAAGGTGTCGGGACCGCCATCGACGCGATCGTAGCCAGTGCACTGACGCGCACGAGGTTCCCCGAGGGCTACGACGTGGACCAGGTGGATGACCTGCTCAACCAGGTTATCGCGAACCTCCGGGCCTGACCGGTAGGCGTGCTTGTCGTGCGGACCTCACTGCCCGCGTGGTCGTCACCAGGTCGAGTCGCCCCGGATCACGACGTCGCTCCCCCCGTCGATGAAGATCACCTGACCACACAGGTGGGTGTTCTCTTCGCTCACGAGCCAGGAAAGCAGGTGTCAACGCCGGCCGAAAACTGACCCCCCTTTGCCGATCGAAAGTTGACCCCCCTCGAGCGGTTTGTTGGTGCTAGGTGGTCTTGGTTCGTGCGGCCGGGGGTGGCCCGGTTCGGTGGCCGCGGGTGCGGTAGGACTCGCCGTCCAGGGCAATGACGTGGGCGTGGTGGACGAGGCGGTCGATGGTGGCGGCGGCGACTACGTCGTCGCCGAGGGTTTCGCCCCAGCGGGAGAACGCGAGGTTCGAGGTGACCACGACCGAGCCGGTCTCGTAGCGGCTGGCGATGAGCTGGAAGAACAGCGATGCGGCCGCGGCGTCGAAGGGCA
>Ga0209538_1001891_pt1 | contig 10862 bp, 11 predicted proteins | sample BarGraNGADG00211_2_FD_184492 | JGI IMG/M metagenome (GOLD analysis project Ga0209538, IMG submission 184492) | Arctic peat soil microbial communities from Barrow, Alaska - Barrow Graham LP Ref core NGADG0004-211 (SPAdes) (version 2) | ecosystem: Environmental > Terrestrial > Soil > Wetlands >... | reverse complement strand
TGAATTCGGATTGTTTTTAATAGCGGAGAGTAAAAGATCGGTAGCAGCCTGATTTTTGCCCTCTGTCCGATACAAACTGGCCAGATTCAGATAAGCCTGAATGAAGCCAGGGTTTTGCTGGGTTATCTCCAAATAAAGCTTTTCAGCACCGGACAGATCCTTTTTCTGAACTAAAATGTTTGCCATAAGTAACTTGGTGTCATTACTTTTTTCCAGACCGTAAATCTTCTCCAAAGCCTTATAAGCCTCGTCGAAATTACCCACTGAATTCATGGTCTTGGCATAAATATTCAAGTCTGTCGCATTGCTTGGCATGTTTCCCGGCTTGATAAGTTTTGCAAGTTCTGGCAAATTGCCACTCTGAAACAGACTCTCTGCTCTACGCCATTTCGTTCTTTGGATATAAAAATAGCCGAAAATGATGGCACCTGCAAGAATCACTATCCCAGCAATCATTAAATATTTTTTGTTTCTCATGCATATATTATAACTCTTACAATATACTTATACAACACTCATTTTTAATCTCATTTTTGTAGTATAATGCAGAAGGAAATAGTTAAATGGGGATAAAATGAATATTGGGATTTTTACAGACTGCTACAGACCGTCTTTCAACGGCGTCACCACATCGATTGACACTTTCAAGAAAGAGTTGGAGAAAAGAGGCCACAAGGTCTATATTTTCTGCCCTTTCGTCGAAGGATGTGTCCCAGAACCAAATATTTTCCGATTGCCAGCTTTCGATGAGATCACGCCAGAAAATTACCCTCCTGTGGGAGTGCCAATCATCCCGATGATCAATCGGACGATTAAGCCACTGAAACTTGATGTGATCCACAGCCACACTCCTTTTCTAGTCGCTAATCTCGGCCATCGCGCCTCTGTTAAATTAAATTTGCCTGAAGTTCATACCTATCATACTCATTTGACTGAATACTCTCATTATGTACCAACGAAATTTATCCAGCCAATGGTGAAAAAGGGCTTAAAATATCTGGCTAAAACCATCTGCAATCGGTCAGATATCGTCATCGCTCCATCAACGGCGATGAAGAATTTGTTGCTCTCGTACAGTATAAAAACGCCTATCGTCGTCAACCCGACCGGTATAGATTCCGATGAGTTCAAAAATATTAATGTTCGAGAAAAAAAAGAATTATTGAAAAGATATCAAATCCCGGCCGATAGGAAAATTATTCTTTTCGCTGGAAGGCTAGCAAAAGAGAAAAATTTAGATTTTCTACTTCAATGTTTTGTCAAAGTCAAAAAGGAAATAAAGCATTCGTTTTTAATCTTCGCTGGTGGCGGACCGTCAGAAGATGAACTTAATGGGATAATTAAAAAATTGAATTTAACTGCGGATGCCCGAATCACCGGTTTTCTCGAAAAAGGCACCATGATTGATTATTATAACCTCGCCGATGTTTTCGCCTTCCCCTCCGTCACCGAGACACAGGGCATCGTCCTGCTTGAAGCGATGACGGCAGGAGTTCCAGTTGTCGCCATTGATAAACTTGGACCGAAAGATATTGTCTCAGACGGCCAAGACGGCTATTTGTCCGAACTTTCAATAGAGGACTTTTCTCAAAATATTGTTAAAATCCTAAATAATGGTGATTTGAGAGAGAAGATGTCTAACCATGCTAGAGAAAAAGCAACCAAATTTTCAGTTGAAGTTACCACCGACAGATTGCTAGAGATATACAATATGGCCATCGAGGCTCGCAAAGTTAAACCGAAAAAAGGCCTTCGCAACAGAATTTTCAAATTGATCAACGCCATCAGTCCATTCTAGGATTGATTTTGAAGGCAAACAATGTTATTATTCGGATAGTAATTTGCGGGGTTCCACCAAAGGCGGATAAACTCCGCTCAGTTGGTTAGAACGAGCCGAAGTGCATCGGCTAGGTCGCAAATACAATTCAATATGCGGGGTCGTAGTTCAGTTGGTTAGAACGCCACACTGTCACTGTGGAGGTCGCCGGTTCGAGCCCGGTCGATCCCGCCAATGAAAAAGTAGCTTTTCATAAGCTATTTTTTTGTTGTACGGCAGAGCGGAGTCAGAAATTTTTCTATTGTGTGTTAGCCTCCGAGTTAGAATTTACCGCAAATTTACCGCAAACTATTGACACACATTGTTAATATGGTATATTTAGATAGTTTCGCTATACCATATTAACAAAAAGGAACAAAAGATGACATTTCTAAACCCGATAATGCAAAAAAGGATTGAGCAAAAGCTTAAAACATTAAACTCATTTCGGCCATTGCCCACTTCGCTAGTGGTCAAGCTTCAAGAACAATTTCAGATCGAAATGACCTACAATTCCAATGGTATTGAAGGAAACTCTTTGACTCTTAAAGAGACTTTTTTAGTGATCAATGAAGGAATTACCATCAAAGGGAAACCATTAAAAGATCATCTTGAAGCAAAAGACCACTTTGAGGCATTAAATTATTTGAGCGATTTAGTGGAACATGATAAAAGACATACATTTTCAGAAGTCTTGATCAGGCAGCTTCATGAACTCATCATGCAGGAAACAGATCGGGATTGGGCTGGAAAATATCGCAATGCCAATGTAATCATTAGTGGTGCTGACCATACGCCACCAGAAGCGATCGAGGTTCCAAGGAAAATGAATGATTTTGTTGGCTGGATTAAAAACAATAAAAAACAGCTGAACCCAATAGAATTGGCCGCAATAGCACAACATAAACTGGTTTACATTCATCCTTTTTTTGATGGAAATGGCAGAGTGTCAAGACTAGTTATGAATCTTTTTTTGATGCAAAAAGGATACCCACTAGCTACTGTATTGAAAAATGACAGAAAGAAATATTATTCTGTTCTAGACAAAGCCGACAAAGGAGACTACACGCCGCTTGTCAGATTTGTCGCTCAAAATGTCGAGCGATCATTAAATATGTATTTGAATATTATAACTCCGAAATCTAAACGAAAAGAAAATTTTTTACCTCTTTCTGAAATTGCCGGCAATACTCCATTTTCTGCAAAATATCTTAATCTTTTGGCAAGACAAGGAAAGCTCGAAGCTTACAAAAAAGGTCGCAATTGGTTATCGAGCAAAGAATCAATTGAAAATTATTTGGCAAACCGCGAACGTAAAAGAAATAACGAGAAATAAGTTTATCTTCTAATCAGCCTCGAAGATCTTTTAGTGTACGGATTCAACGATGTAAAAAGTTCTAACGTCCTCCGCTATGATCCGCCAAGCTAAGTTTGGCTTTTGAGACGCTCAACGTCCAGCCATAAGAAGTAGCCTAATGAGCTGTTTTTTATGTCAATATTTATCAACAATTATCGGGGGGTTGTATTAAATAAATATAGTTTGATATAATTAATGTATGAAGAAAATTTATATTATTATTGGTATAGTTTTAGTTGTTCTATTGGTTTTTGGGGCAGGTTACTTGTTTTGCCGCAATACCACTTCGTGGAAAGATTACTCGTTTGATTTGAATGGCAAACATGTTGCGACGGTTTATTATCCGGACAAATACAAAGATGTGTCCGACAACGCTAATCTCCCTGATCAAAAAATCGGACTTTTCAGCATCCCCAACGTAATAAATTTTCAATTGTCGAATGAAGCAAAAGATAAAGATATAAATTCCTTGGTTGAAGAGATAAAGAAAAATAATCCTCCAGTTACCAATGAATTGGGTGAAGAAACAGAAACCTTTGATACGAATTACAAAACACTTAAATACGGATTGAATACGGTTTATTTCATCAATGCCCTAAATGCTCCTGATTACGTCGTCGGAGAGATGTTTGACGGATCCGGCCACCACCTGAGTTTCACTTATCGCACTAAAGATGTCAAAACAAAAGAGATCGAATCACTCATCTCAAAGATTAAATTCTAACCCACGCGTTACTTATAAGTTTGGGGGGATAACTTATTTCGTTTAAAAGGTAGGTAGCGGCATCTAGTAAGCAAAAAGTTCAAGCTTTCTCAGACCCGAGTCAAAGGAGCCAAGGGCTATGCCCCGCCTCCACCAGCCGGCGAAGAAAAAAATAGCTCTAGGAGCTATTTTTTATATATACAGCAGAGCGGACATAGAACTTTTTCAATACTTTTTATCAAAAATGCTATAGGATTGATATTCAACAATAGCAGGGTTCTTGACAAGTGCAACTTAGTTGCATTAAGCTGAATTTAATGGCCACAAGAAAACAAATACTACAAGAATTGCAAAGCAATGGTTGTCGCATGACTCCTCTACGGTCGTCAATTATTGAAGCCCTCTCGTCGACACACAGACCTTGGTCAGTTCAAGGAATTAGGCAATATCTCGCTGATTCCATGTTAACTCCGGATAAAACAACTGTTTACCGACAGCTGGAATTTTTAGAAAAACAAAACATTGTCAGAGAAATTGATTTCGGAGAAGGAATGAAACGCTACGAATTAGTCCAAGGAGATCATCACCATCACTTGCTTTGTACGGAATGCAACAAAATCAAATGTATTGAGGTTGAAGAGAATTTTCGTTCACAGGAAGAAGCGATTCTAAAAACCACTGATTTCAAGGTAACTAGGCATATGCTTGAATTCTTTGGAATATGCAAAAAATGTCAAAGTAAAAAATAATGGAGTAAAACATGCTCAATGTAATTCAAGACGCCTTATATGATAGTCTGAATATGATTCCTCTTCTTCTGATCGTCTATATCGGAATTGAGATGATTGAATACAAATGGGGAAATAAAATTAGAAAGGGTGTCCAGAAAGCGGGTCCAGCCGGCCCCGCGATAGGAGCAGTCAGCGGAAGTTTGCCGCAGTGCGGGTTTTCAGTAGTTGGCGCCACACTTTACACCCAAAAATTAGTTACTGTTGGAACACTTCTGGCAATATACCTTTCCACCTCCGACGAAGCTCTGCCAGTCGTTCTTTCCCAACCTGGCAAGGCAGCTATCATTGTTCCCCTTATCTTAACCAAAATCTTTATTGCCGTGGTCGCTGGATATTCTATCGATTTCTTCTTTCGGAAGAAAAATAAACAAACATTAGCTCATATTGAGGCCTATGAAAAAGACAAGGATGATAAAAATCATCATCATGAAGAAGTGCTGGAAGAAACTACTGCGTGTTGTGGCCATAACCCTGGCCCCACACAAAAAAAATTTGACGTTAAAGATATATTCTTACACCCGATAATTCATACCGCAAAGGTTTTTGCTTTCATCTTAAGCGTCTCGCTTTTGATTAATTTAGCGGTTTTCGAAATGGGAGAGAAAGCCTTTGCTAACTTATTTTCCGGACATGTGATTCTTCAACCGTTCATAGCAGCACTGGTAGGACTAATTCCTAACTGCGCATCCTCTGTTGCAATCACAGAGCTTTATCTCAAAGGTGCCATTACTTATGGTGCAGTAATTGCCGGTCTCTGCGCCAGTGGAGGTCTTGGTCTCCTAGTGTTATTTAAAGAGGACAAAGATAAAAAAGATGTCTTTCGCATTCTTGCCCTACTATTCGGCATCAGTGTATTTGTTGGTTTAGTAATGCAATTTTTCAGTATATCACCAAAGATCTAGACAAAATACAGCAGAGAGTTGCTCAAGCAATTTACCAGAATTTAATCTCGTAAATTGCTTTTGAGTCAGGATAGATTATTCCGATTAGTCCAGTTACAATCAATGCGATGCCATACCACTGCCCTATATTGAGACCGATTAGGATATGGGGATAATTTCGCCAATGATTTAAAATAAGGCGGACGAGACCGTAATAAATTACAACCAAAAAAAAATTTACCATCAGAAAACATTTTTTTGTTGTACGGCAGAACAGAATTATTACTTAATATTAATTGCTCAGGCATGCATGAGGACAAATGAAATGAATTTATTAATGATTTTCTAATCGAAATATAGTATAATAGTCATACAAGATAAAGACAAAATAATTATAAGGACATTATGAATAAGGTTAATACGTCAAATGATGATAAATTCGATGATGAGGATAACTGGCTCGATGAACACGGTCAGCCAAGTTTCGAATATCTTCAATCGCTTGAGAAAGACGGTAGTTTAGATGCAGTAGAGAAATTGAAATCTATTGCTTCTGATTTGGATGTGGAGTACAGCCCTGACATTCCGACCGAAGATTTAATCGAGAAAATACGCTCCGCCATACAAGACGATCCAAATGCTACTACGTAATCGCACTAAATATTCTATCCAAGAAATATCTATATATTAAGTATTTAGAGTAAGTGAAAACTTGCCCCGTAGTTTCACGTGTAACTACGTTACGACGAAAGGGAAAGATAAGAAGTTTTAACTTCCTCCGTTGTGCTCCGCCAAGCTAAGTTTGGCTTTTGAGACGCTCAACGTCCAGCCATAAGGAAAATGAAATGATTTGTTTTCCAAATCCGCCAGCTTGAAAATTATAATCGATAAGTGGTAAATTTGAATTGTCATAAAATAATTTCAAGGAGATAAATGCATAATGAGATTAAGTCCACTTCTGGTGGATCAAAAATTGCAAACATAATTGCTAGAGAAATTTTAGACTCTCGCGGAAATCCAACTGTCGAAGTCGATTTGACTCTGGAAGACGGTTCGTTTGGTCGGGCTTCTGTCCCGTCAGGTGCCTCGACGGGTAGTTATGAAGCGATTGAATTAAGAGACGGCGGAGACAGATATTTTGGTCTAGGTGTCGAAAAAGCCGTAGCGAATGTTAATACTGCTATAAGCCAAGCGCTGATTGGTCAAGAATATGATCAAAAATCAATTGACGAAGCCATGATCACACTTGATGGCAGCGATGATAAGGGCATTTTGGGCGCAAATGCTATCTTGGGTGTTTCCTTGGCTTTTGCTCACGCACAAGCCGAAAGTCAACAAATGCCACTTTATCAATATTTCGAAAGTATTGCCGAGACTGGCAGAAAAGTTCAATTACCCGTTCCGATGATGAATATTTTAAACGGTGGTAAACATGCCGAGAACTCCACCGATTTGCAGGAATTTATGATTGTGCCAGCTGGCGCTCCATCTTTCAAAGAGGCATTGAGATATGGCGTCGAGGTGTTCCAGAGTTTAAAAACTATTTTGACAGCAAAAAATTTAAGCACTTTGGTTGGTGATGAGGGTGGTTTTGCTCCATCTCTGACATCAAATGAGGCTGCTCTCGAACTAATTATGGAGGCAATCGAGAAAGCTGGGTATAAGCCCGGCAAAGATATATTTATTGCTATCGATAGTGCAGCTACTGAGCTTTTTAACCCATCAAACGGTGGAGGAAAATACAATTTAGCATCAGAGGGTAAAAATCTGACCAGCGAGGAAATGATTAATTTGTACGAATCTTGGCTGGAAAAGTATCCTGTTATCTCTATCGAGGATGGTTTAGCTGAGGATGATTGGGCCGGGTATGAAATTTTCACACAGAGATTAGGTCATAAAGTTCAGATAGTCGGCGATGATCTTTTCGTGACCAATGTCAAACGACTAGAAGAAGGTATCAAGCGAAAAATAACTAATGCTATTTTGATAAAATTGAATCAAATTGGCACAGTTTCAGAAACAATTGCCACTATTAAATTGGCCGATGAAGCTGGGATGGCCTCAATCGTTTCTCACCGTTCCGGAGAGACAGAGGACACGACGATTGCTGATTTGGCGGTTGGGCTTGGTGTCGGACAAATCAAAACTGGTTCGCTTTGTCGAAGTGAGAGAGTCTGTAAATACAATCAACTTCTGAGAATTGAGGAAGAACTAGGGGAAAAAGCAACTTTCCCCGGACTAAAAATATTCAAGCATTTAAGTTAATTCAATATAAAGAATAACACCTTGGGTTATCAAAGTGTTATTCTTTTGTATCCAGTCTTAACGAATTTCTTGATCCTGTCTGGATGGCTCGAGATTAGCATCTTTTTGCCAGCTCCAAACACCTACTAGCGCGGCTACTATAGCGATAATCGCCAGTATGAAAATCAATAATTTTTTATATTTCATAAAATTTTAAGATGAGACTTTTCGCCTTAATTCCATCCATCCAGTCAGTAAATTTCTGGTCAATTTTACCAGTTCGAGAAATTACTTTGATGATATGCCAGCCAAATTCGGTCCTAACTGGTTCGGATATTTCTCCTACTTTTGTGTTAAATGCTGCATTAGAGAATTCATCTACCATATCGCCCTTGGAAAAAGGCTCGAGCTGACCACCCTGTTCAGCACTACCAGTATCCTCGGAGTACTTTTTGGCTGCCTCAGCAAAATCGAGACCGCCTTTGATCTCAGCTAGGATACCGTCAATTTTAACTTTGGCAGCGTCCACCTTATCCTGAGTCGCCTCTTTATCTACTTGGATTAGGATATGGCTAGCCGTAATTTTGGTAATGGAAGTCTCATTCAATTTATCGCGTAAAAGTTGAATTCTGACCAGTTTTGTAAAATCCTTCAGACTAAGACCATATAATTCCTGTAAAACTTTTTGAACCTTTTCCTCGCCTCCATTTTGCTCTACGATGGCACTGATCGCAGCATCTATATCTTTCTTTTCGACTTTAACCCCATCTCTCATGGCTCGGAACTTGATAATTTTATTTTCGACAAGTTGATCAATAATTTGACTGTCAATTTGCTTAAAATCAACTTCCTCTTGCTTGGTCGCGTCATAGAAATGATGAATATAATTTCTTTCTTTCAGATAATCGTTGTAAGTGATGAAATCATAGTTTACGACAGCGATAGGAAAAGGAACAATTTTGGCCGCCGTTTGGGTGAATTTATTATCGAGCCTAAAGCCATAAATCATAATGGCGAAAGTCATCTCGGCGATAGCTACGAGGAAAAAAACAATGACTATCGGCAAAACAAGTTTGGGCCAATTTATCTTACTAAGTATGAACTTTGTCCCTGATACGCACGATTTATAACATTTGCCGATACCAGCCATCACAGCTTTCACAAATGATCCCAAAACCTTGGCACTAAAGTTAAATTTCAAATTAATTTTTTTCATATATTTCTCCAATCTTTATGTCATTATATAAGAGAGAATACGATTAAACAAGGCCACCCCAAGTCGAAGTCATAAAAACCAACAATATTGTCAGCGTTGTGATAATAACATAAGTCAGGAAGTTGTTATCCTCATGTTTTGCCAATACAGTATAGCAGTATCCCACAAATAAATAGCAAATAGATGCTATCACTAAACTTTGATTGATGGGACTGATGGCAAAATAGCTCAGTGCTAGAAAAGCCTCCAATATTAATAGACTGAATAAGACTAAATAGATTAGTCTTTTGTTACCCAGAATACCAATCTTTTGCTCAGTATAAGTAAAAAGATAACCAAAAATGATGATGACTCCAATCATAATCAACCAGAGGGGAATATTTATTTGATACATGAAGACGCTGAAGGCATATGTCGAGGTAAAAGACAGCAGAATCAATGTAAAAATAGCCGATTTTTCCGTCCAAATAAAGATAAGACCAAAAATAGAAATAAAAATGATTAGAACAACCAATAAGAGACTATCTGTATTTGTAAAATAGAAAGATAACGAGCTCCACGCAAGAATTATAGTTAATAATATTTTTCTAGCTATATGATTGTGTAAAAACGCCATTATAGATTACTGCTTGATTTCTTATAATCATCCCCAATCAAAATCGAAAAATCGATATTTGACCCAGGATTTGTCTTCGTGACGACAGAAGCTTTGTATTTAGCTGTGAGTTCGGCCAACGAATTCTTATTTTTGCCACCGGAATAATCGTAGATGATGGTTTTGGCTGATTTTTCCGTAGAAGTTTTGATGCTGATAATCTGATAGCCATCGAGCTTTTCAATCTCCTTGGCCATGATCGAGCCCAGTCCTGATGTTGTGGTACCGTTTAATATCTCGACTCGGGGATTTTCTGGTGTCTGAGCAGGGTCGAAAATATTGGCCACAAATTTCTGAATTTCTTTGAAATTTCCCGTCTTTGGCTTCAAATAATATGTACCATTATTATAATCAACCAGTAGGCCATTAGGTCCATTTGAGAGAACATCTGTGACCGCGCCGTTCATCGAAACTCCACTTAGAAGCTCTGTGAATGATTTCATCTCGCTCAGTGTGAAACTGGTTCGTATACTATTGCCCAAAGTAGATACCACATCGGCAATTTTTTTCGGGTTGGCCAGAAAACCAGCCGTCGTCGCCTTATCTTTGAGAGCTGAGATTATTTTCTGTTGTCTGGACGCTCGGTCGAAATCAGAGGTTGTCTCTCTAGATCGAGCATATTTCAAAGCTGTCTTACCATCAAGATGCTGTTGTCCAGCTTTAATTTTGAACCGGGAATAATGAACCATATCATCCGCCGGAAAGGCTGGATCATCGATGGCTTTATCGACGAAGACATCGATGCCACCTAATTGATCGATAATTTTTTCAAACCCTTTGAAATCGGCCGTAATATAGTAATGGATAGGAATGGCTAAGGTAGAAGCAACAGTATCAGCTGACTGCTTGGCACCCGCACTCATAGCTAGCTCCCCACAGGAAGTGGCATTTTTCTTGTTACATTGTTTGGAATAATAATCATTATAGCCGGCAGAAAAAGCTGAGTTTATCTTGGCGTCCCCAATCCCCGCAACTTTGACCTGTAGGTCGCGCGGGATTGATAAAATGGCGATTTTCTTGTCGCTTGGCCTAATACTGATGACCATCATACTGTCGGTCAGAAGACCGCCAGGATGATTTGCACCCCCCATACCCATGACCAGAATATTGATACGGTTTTGCTCCTCGCCTTTTAATTTTTCACCACCGTAGAGAGTTTTGATCAATGATTGTCCACTCAACCCTTGTTCGAATACTTT
>Ga0209538_1001890_pt1 | contig 10866 bp, 9 predicted proteins | sample BarGraNGADG00211_2_FD_184492 | JGI IMG/M metagenome (GOLD analysis project Ga0209538, IMG submission 184492) | Arctic peat soil microbial communities from Barrow, Alaska - Barrow Graham LP Ref core NGADG0004-211 (SPAdes) (version 2) | ecosystem: Environmental > Terrestrial > Soil > Wetlands >... | reverse complement strand
TGGCGCCACTGCCGCCCAGGAAATCGCTTTCACCCTGGCGGACGGTATCGCCTATGTTGACGCTGCCATTAAGGCTGGCTTAGATGTAGATGCTTTTGGGCCTCGCCTGTCGTTCTTCTTTAACGCTCACCTGAACTTCCTTGAGGAAGTCGCCAAGTTCAGGGCAGCACGCCGCGTTTGGGCAAAAATTATGAAAGAACGTTTCGGAGCCAAGAGTCCGAGATCCTGGACACTTCGTTTCCACACCCAAACTGCTGGTGTCAGCCTGACTGCTCAGCAGCCAATGGTAAACATTATGAGGACTGCTTTTGAGGCCCTCTCTGCTGTGCTTGGCGGCACCCAGTCCCTGCACACTAACTCCTATGACGAAGCTCTGGCTCTGCCCTGCGATGCGTCAGTGATGATTGCCCTGCGCACACAGCATGTTATCGGATATGAAATTGGTGTCTGTGACCTGGTTGACCCGCTGGGTGGTTCTTACTACATTGAGAGCCTGACCAACTCCTTAGAGGAAAAAGCCATGGACTATATTGCCAAGATCGATGCCCTTGGCGGCGCGGTTAAAGCAATTGAATACATGCAGAAAGAAATCCACAACTCTGCATATCAGTACCAGCTGGCTATTGACAATAAGAAGAAAACAGTTATTGGTGTAAACAGGTTCCAGATGGAAGAACCGCCTCTTACGGGACTGCTGAAAGTCGACATTTCAGTTGGAAATATCCAGGTTGCGAAGCTTACAAAGATGAAAGCTGGCAGAGACAAAGCCAAGGTTGAAGCTTTACTTAAAGCAATTCGTGAAGCAGCTATGAGCGAAGCCAACTTGATGCCTGTATTTATCGATGCTGTAAAAGAATATGTAACCCTCGGTGAGATCTGCGGTGTTCTGAGAGAAGTATTCGGTGAGTACAAGCAGCAAATCGTATTCTAGGAGAAGGAGGAAAGCAGATGAGTGAGAAACACATTCGTGTCCTGGTTGCCAAGCCAGGCCTTGATGGTCACGATCGTGGCGCCAAAGTTATAGCCCAGGCCCTTCGTGATGGAGGCATGGAAGTAGTTTATACAGGCTTAAGACAGACCCCTGAACAGATTGTATCAGCGGCGCTGCAGGAAGACGTAGATGTTGTTGGCATGAGCATCCTATCCGGAGCCCATGCAACCCTGTTCCCAGAAGTAGTAAACCTTCTGAGGGCAAAGGGCGCAGGTGATGTTCTGGTGGTAGGCGGCGGGATTATCCCCGAAGAAGACATCCCGGCTTTAAAAGCAGCGGGTGTGGCCGAAATATTCGGACCTGGCACTCCACTGGCAAACGTTGTTAATTACATCAAGGATAAGATTAAATAGTAATAAATTAATCTGAATTTATGATTGCGCGGGGCAGTCCGGGTTTGCCGGGTTAACTGCCCTGCGCCAGCCCTGTTTTGATAGTGAGTAAAGTTATAAGGTTTAAGAATCCAATAAGCAAGGAGGGATTCGGATGCTTAAGAAAGTTGACCATATTGGAATTGCGGTCAAGGATCTTGCTGAAGCCATGAAATTTTATGAGTCACTGGGCTTGAAATCTTCGGGGACAGAGGTTGTGGAAGAGCAGAAGGTAAAAGTGGCATTTTTCCCCGTAGGAGACAGCGAGGTAGAACTGCTGGAATCAACATCACCGGACGGCCCTATAGCTAAGTATATAGAGAAAAACGGTGCTGGAATCCAACATCTCGCTTTCAAGGTTGACAACATTGAAAAAGCACTGGCGGAACTTAAAGAAAAGGGTGTACGTTTGATTGACGAGAAACCCAGGTATGGTGCTGGTGGAGCAAAAATAGCATTTTTGCACCCGAAATCCAGCTTTGGTGTTCTGATCGAACTGAGTGAGCACGACTAGAATGGAGGTAATCGCATGGGTATGCAGGAAAAACTGGATATTCTAACTAAGCTGCAGTCTGCTGTTGAAGCCGGCGGCGGCCCGAAGAGGATTGACAAACAGCATGAAGGTGGTAAGTATACCGCCCGCGAAAGAATTGCAATGTTGTTTGACGCCGATTCCTTCAAAGAAGTAGATGTTTTTGCAAACACAGAGATAGACTACAGGGTAGTAAAGAATCCGAACGAAGGTGTTATAGGCGGTTACGGCACTATCGGCGGACGTAAGGTATATCTTTTTGCCCAGGATTTCACAGTAGTTGGCGGTTCATTGGGAAGAGTTCACGCCGCTAAGATCTGTAAAGTTCTAGATATGGCTCTGAAGGTTGGAGCGCCTGTTATCGGTATCTGTGACTCTGGCGGAGCCCGTATTCAGGAAGGCGTGGACGCCCTCGACGGATACGGCCAAATTTTCTATCGCAACACCATCTCCTCCGGTGTGATTCCGCAGATTTCCGTGATTATGGGACCCTGTGCCGGCGGTGCGGTTTATTCACCGGCTCTTACAGACTTCATCATGATGGTACAAAACACCAGCCAGATGTTCATTACCGGCCCGCTGGTAATCAAGGCCACCACCGGTGAAGATGTCAGCCAGGAAGCTTTGGGCGGCGCGGCTACCCATAACCAGGTCAGCGGTGTGGCGCACTTTATGGCTGCTAATGAGGATGATTGTATGGCCCAGCTCAAAGCGCTGGTCAGCTACCTGCCTTTGAACAACCTGGAAGACCCGCCGACCTACCCGGCAGTGGATCCCGAGTTCGACAAAGAAACCCTTCTTACCGTCATTCCTGAAGACGCGAACAAGGGCTATGATGTTCGGAATCTTATTAAAGGCATAGTAGATGCGGGTTCATTATTAGAAGTGCAGCAGTACTACGCTACAAACGGTGTTGTAGGCTTTGCCCGTGTCGCAGGCCAGGTGGTGGGAATTATCGCCAACCAGCCCAGGGTACTGGCCGGTTGTCTCGACATCAATGTGTCCGACAAAATTGCCAAGCAAATCCGTTTTTGTGACTGCTTCAATATTCCCATTATCACATTTATGGATGTTCCAGGATTCCTTCCCGGAGTCCAGCAGGAATACGGCGGGATTATCAGGCACGGCGCCAAGATGCTCTACGCATATTCTGAAGCAACTGTGCCCAAAATTACGATTATCACCCGCAAGGCTTACGGTGGCGCTTACCTAGCCATGTGCGCAGCCTCACTGAGAGCTGACACCACATTTGCCTGGCCCACTGCTGAGATTGCTGTTATGGGCCCGGAAGGCGCTGTTAATGTTATTAACCGCAAGGAAATCGCCGAGGCCGAAAATCCAATTGAAAAGCGCAAGCAACTGGTGCAGGATTACCGCGATAAATTTTCCAATCCTTATATCGCTGGCGCCAGGGGCTTAATTGAGGATGTTATTAACCCGAGTGAGACAAGGGCCAGGATTATTAATTCTCTGTGGAACCTGTCCACCAAACGCGAAGTCAGACCCAAGAGAAAACACGGAAACATCCCCATGTAGTGATGATTACCGGCATGGAGGAGGAAAATATAAATGGTTAAACAAAAAGCAAAAGCCGGTATCAACCCTGAGGTGCTCGCCGCTATCACAGCGGCTGTGGCTCTTTGTGGTTACACGGCTGAAGCAGGCTACCAGGTTAGCAGTGTGACCAAAGCCGGCAACCCATGGAAAAGAGCAGGTCTTGCCGAGCTAATGATGTCAGTTAAGGATTTCATGTAAGACAATTGGGCAACGAGAAAGACCTACCATTAGGAGGGAAAGTTTGCATGAAAAAATTCAAAATTAAAGTTAATGAAGAAATCTTTGAAGTAGAAGTTGAAGAGATTGGCGGAAGCCCGGCAGCTGCGGCACCAGCCGCTCCCCCGGCGGCTCCCGCCGCAGCACCCCCGCCGGCACCGGCACCTAAAGCATCAGCAGCTCCGGCAGCTGCTCCCAAACCCGCTGCTGGCGGTGGTGGTGGTGGTGGCGCACTGAAAGCCCCGATGCCCGGCACAGTCCTTGATGTCCTGGTAAAAGTTGGCGACGCTGTTAAAATGGGCGACGTACTTCTGATCCTGGAAGCCATGAAGATGGAAAACGAGCTTCAGGCTGACAAAGCAGGCACAATTAAGGAAGTTAAGGTAGCGAAGGGTCAGGCTGTAAATGGCGGAGATACCCTTATCGTTATCGGCTAATACTGGAAATACAAATAAGAACTACAGATTTTGTTCGTAAAATACAGGAGGTTATACCATGAAGAGGAACAAGATCACAGTTGTGGGGGCAGGTAACGTTGGCGCTACAGCTGCCCACTGGTGTGTTGCCAAGGAACTGGGAGATGTAGTACTGATTGATATCGTTGAGGGGATACCTCAGGGTAAAGCCTTAGACCTGATGCAGTCTAATCCTCTCGATGGAACAGACAGCTGGGTAAAAGGCACAAACAATTATGAAGATACTGCCGATTCAGATATTTGTATTATAACAGCCGGTATAGCGCGTAAGCCTGGCATGAGCCGTGACGACCTTCTGAACACCAACTACAAGATCGTCAGCGCCTGTGCTGAAAACTTTGCCCGCTACTCACCGAATGCAGTCATCATTGTTGTTTCCAACCCTCTTGACGTTATGACCTATGCAGCCTGGAAGGCCAGTGGCTTCCCATCCAACCGTGTTTTCGGCCAGGCTGGCGTGCTTGATGCCGCCCGTTTCCGCACCTTTGTGGCCTTGGAACTGGGATGTTCGTTTGAGGATGTTAATGCTTTGGTGCTTGGCGGCCACGGTGATACAATGGTTTCGGTGCTCAGTCACGCTAATGTCGGCTGTATCCCGATAACCAAGTTAATCTCCCCCGAGCGCCTGGCTGAGATCGTTAAAAGAACCGCACACGGCGGCGCCGAGATCGTAGACTTCCTGAAGACTGGAAGCGCTTACTACGCCCCGTCAGCAGCCTGCGTTCAGATGGCTGAAGCGGTACTGAAAGACAAGAAGCGGATCCTGCCTACGGCAGCCTACCTGAACGGCGAATACGGGGCTAAGGACCTTTACACCGGCGTACCGGCCATTATCGGCGGCAATGGTATAGAAAAGGTTCTTGAAATTGATCTCACACCGGAAGAAAAAGCAGGCATGGATTATTCCATCCAGTCAGTTCGCGACCTGATGAAGGTAGTCGGCCTGGGATAATAGAAAGTCCGGCTAGCGATAAAAGGGGAGGATAAATAAGATGGCAAAAGGACCAAAAGCTGTATTAATTACAGATACTACTTTCCGGGATGCCCACCAGTCCTTGTTAGCAACCCGGATGAAGACCGAGCATATGATCCCGATAGCAGAAAAGCATGACGATATTGGATTCTTTTCAATGGAGTGCTGGGGCGGGGCAACATTTGACACCTGCATGCGTTTTTGCGGGGATGACCCGTGGGAGCGTCTCAGAGTAATCAGGCGCCACCTGAAAAAAACCAAAACCCAGATGCTTTTAAGGGGTCAAAACGTAGTTGGATACAGGAACTACGCTGATGATGTCCTGATTGAGTTTATCAAAAAAGCGGTCTTTAACGGCATGGATATTTTCCGTTGCTTCGACGCTTTAAACGATTACCGCAACCTGGAAGTAGCGATTAAAACCGTCATAGAAGAAGGCGGCCACGCACAGGGCACACTTTGTTACGCCATCAGCCCGGTCCACACGATCAAGCACTATGTGGGTCTGGCCAAGGAACTTGAAGGAATGGGAGTCCATTCACTCTGCATTAAGGACATGGCCGGCATCATCGCACCATACGTAGTTGGCGACATTGTCAGAGGGATCAGGGCTGCCAAGATTACCCTGCCCATCCAGCTTCACTGCCACTATACCAGCGGTATGGGTTCCATGGCTTACATGAAGGGTATTGAAGCAGGCGCGAACATTATTGACTGCGCTATTTCGCCAATGTCAGTGCAGACCTCGCAGCCGTCAATCGAAGTTATGACTTCAGCATTTGCAGGAACTGAATATGATACTGGTTTAAGCCTTGAGCCCATGATTGAACTGGCTGACTACTGGAAAGAGATTCGTCCGCTGTACGCCGCGTTCGACCTGGCTCAAAAGTATCCTGACGCAGGTATCCTGGTATCGCAGGTGCCGGGCGGCATGATGTCCAACTTCCTTTCCCAGCTGCAGCAGGCTAACGCTCTGCACCGCCTGCCTGAAGTGCTGGCAGAAATGCCGCGGGTTCAGGAAGACTTTGGCTGGCCGCCGCTGGTTACCCCATCTAGCCAGATCGTTGGTTCGCAGGCTGTTTTAAACGTCCTGATGGGCCGTTATAAAATGAACACCAATGAAGTAAAACAGTACATGCGCGGTTACTATGGCCGGCCACCGGCCCCGATTAACGAAGAGGCACGCAAGCTGATCATTGGTAATGAAAAGCCGATCACCTGTCGTCCTGCAGACATGCTTGAGCCGGAACTACCCAAGGCTAAGGCAACTATTGCGTACGTAATGGAGAAGGAAGAAGACATCATTTCCAACGCCCTTTACCCGCAGGTAGCGCCTAAGTTCCTTGAGGAGAGAATGGCCAAGAAGCTCTTGGTGGACGTTGATCTGGCGAAGGCAAGCTCACAGTACTATCCTGTTTAGCCACAGAGGTAATTAAAAATGTCATTATCGGGCCGGCGGTATTTTCCGCCCGGCCCGTTATGACGAAATAAAAGGGATACAATCTAAAAGGAGGTTAGTCAATTAATGGCCAAAAAGATGAAGACGATGGACGGAACCAAGGCAGCGGCATGGGTGTCATACGCTTTTACCGAATGTGCCTGCATTTTCCCGATCACTCCATCCTCACCCATGGCGGAATACGTGGATGAGTGGAGCGCCCAGGGAATGAAGAATGTTTTTGGACAAACTGTTAACGTTACTGAAATGCAGTCCGAAGCCGGCGCTGCCGGAGCTCTGCACGGTGCGCTGACATCTGGTGCCCTGTCAACCAGTTACACTGCATCACAGGGTCTGCTTCTGATGATCCCTAACATGTACAAAATAGCCGGTGAACTTCTGCCTGGTGTTTTGCACGTAACCGCCCGCAGCCTGGCGACCCACGCTCTGAACATTTTCGGAGACCACTCTGACGTTATGGCCACAGTACAGGCCGGTTGGGCAATGCTCTGTTCCAACAGTGTTCAGGAAGTTATGGACCTCGGTGGTATCGCTCACCTGGCCGCCATCAAGTCCAGGGTGCCTTTCCTGCACTTCTATGATGGTTTCAGGACCTCACACGAACAGCAGAAAATTGAACAGATCGAATTTGACGACCTTAAGAGCCTGGTTGACATGGATGACGTCAAGGCATTCCGTGATCGGAGCTTGAATCCAGATCGCCCTGTTACCAGAGGCACAAACCAGAACCCGGACATTTTCTTCCAGGCCAGAGAAGCCTGCAGCCCGTTCTTTGAGCCAATTCCAGACATAGTGGCAAACTATATGAAAGAAATCGGCAAGATAACTGGCCGGCAGTACAAGCCGTTTGATTATTACGGTGCACCTGATGCTGAAAATATCATCGTGGCTATGGGCTCGATATGTGATACCGCTGAAGAAACAATCAATTACCTGATGGCCAAGGGAGAAAAGGTCGGGATCATCAAGGTCCACCTTTACAGGCCTTTCTCATCTAAATATTTCTTTGATGTTCTGCCCAAGACAGTGAAGAAGATTGCTGTACTTGACAGGATTAAGACTCCCGGATGTCCCGGAGAGCCCCTTTACATGGATATCAAGACCATATTCTATGATGCCGCTACCAAGCCACTTATTATCGGCGGCCGTTACGGCCTGGGTTCCAAAGACACCCTGCCGTGTGATGTCGTAGCAGTATATGACAACCTGAAGGCCAAGCAGCCGAAGAACAGCTTCACCATCAGCATTGTTGACGACGTATCCAACTCCTCTTTGCCGAGGAAAGAAGATATCGATGTTACCCCGGAAGGGACCATCCAGTGCAAATTCTTCGGCCTCGGGTCCGACGGCACAGTCGGCGCCAATAAGCAGGCTGTTGATATTATCGGCAGCAACACGGATATGTACGCGCAGGCTTACTTTGCCTACGACTCCAAGAAATCAGGCGGTATCACCATCTCCCACCTGCGTTTTGGCAAGAAGCCGATCAAGGCACCGTATTTGATTGCGGCAGCTGATTTTATCTCCTGCAGCAACCAGGCATATGTCAATATGTATGATTTAACCGCAGGCCTGAAGCCCGGCGGCACCTTCCTCCTTAACTGTGTCTGGACACCTGAGGAGTTAGAGGATAAACTACCGGCAGCCATGAGAAGATACATCGCGAAAAACAAGATCAATTTCTACACCATCAATGCTGTTGAGCTGGCAAGAGGACTTGGCCTAGGCAACCGCACCAATATGATCATGCAGTCCGCTTTCTTTAACCTGTCTAAAGTGATTCCCAGCGAAAAAGCTGTTGGTTACATGAAAGACTCGATCAAGAAAGCCTATGGCAAAAAAGGCGACAAGATCGTCAACATGAACAACGCATCTGTTGACGCTGGTATCCACAATGCGGTTAAAGTTGATGTACCCGCCGCATGGGCTAAGCTTGCTGATGACAAGGTTATTGACAAGAAAGATCCTGAATTCATTAAAAACATGCTGCGGCCGATTGCCAGGCAAGAGGGAGATAAGCTGCCGGTCAGCGCCTTCAAGGACTCTGTAGACGGCACCTTCCCGTCTGGAACATCCAAATTCGAGAAGCGCGGTGTAGCAGCGTTCGTGCCCAAATGGATTAAGGAAAACTGTATCCAGTGCAACCAATGCTCGCTGGTCTGCCCGCACGCAGCCATCAGGCCGTTCCTGTTAAATGAAGCGGAAGCCAAGAAAGCTCCGAAAGAGTTTGTAACCAGGCCCGCTACAGGCAAACAGCTGGCAGGACTGACTTTCCGCCTGCAGGTTTCACCACTTGACTGCATGGGCTGCGAAGTCTGCGTTAACTGCTGCCCGTCCAAGGAAAAAGCACTCGTCATGGAAAGCATTGAAAGTCAAGTTGATGTTGAAGCTGCAAACTGGGAATTTGCCACCACTGTTACTGTGAAGGACAACCTCTGGAACAAGTACAGCGTCAAAGGCAGCCAGTTCTGCCAACCGTTATTTGAATTCAACGGCGCCTGCGGCGGCTGCGGTGAGACACCGTACATCAAACTCCTGACCCAGCTTTACGGCGACAGGATGCTGATTGCCAACGCCACGGGCTGCTCCTCCATTTATCCCGCGGCAGCACCGTCCCTGGCTTACTGCAAAAACGCGGAAGGCAAAGGACCCGCCTGGTCCAACTCCCTGTTTGAGGACAGCGCGGAATTTGGCTTAGGCTTATACCTGGGCGTCAAGCAAATCAGAAAAGGCATTGCAGAAAAAGCACAAGAAGCCATGACCCAGGATATACCGGCTGAAATCAAAGCTGCTCTGCAGGAATGGCTCGACAATATGGCTAAAGGTGACGAGTCCAAGGCCGCCACAGCCAAACTTGTGCCGCTGCTGAAAGGGCAGAAGAACCCCTTGCTGAAAGATATTCTTGATAAGAAAGACTTCCTCGTTAAGAAGTCCAACTGGTCCTTCGGCGGAGACGGCTGGGGCTATGACATCGGCTACGGCGGTTTAGATCATGTGCTTGCATCCGGAGAAGACATCAACATAATGGTTGTTGACACCGAAGTTTATTCCAATACCGGCGGTCAGTCATCCAAGTCCACACCGACCGCGGCCATAGCGAAATTTGCCGCTTCCGGTAAGAAGACGAAGAAGAAAGACCTCGGCGCTATGCTAATGACTTACGGTTATGTCTATGTGGCACAGGTTGCCATGGGCGCAGACCAGGCCCAGTGCGTTAAAGCGATGAAAGAAGCTGAAGCGTATCCCGGTCCGTCCCTGATCATCGCTTATTCCTCCTGCATCAACCATGGTATAAACATGACCAAGAGCCAGCAGGAAATGGATAAAGCGGTTAAGTCCGGATACTGGCACCTGTACAGGTTCAACCCGGAGCTCAAGAAAGAAGGGAAAAACCCGTTCACCCTGGACTCCAAAGAACCAGACCTCAATCTGTTCAGAGGCTTTATAACGAGCGAAGTTCGTTATAATTCTCTGGCAAAACTATTCCCCGCAACTGCGGAAGGACTCTTCCAGAAGACTCAGGAAGATGCCAAGACAAGGTACGAAACTTACAAGAAAATGGCGGAATAGTACTGGTAAAACAAAAAAAAGCAGGGGCTTTTGAGCCCCTGCTTTTTTTTGTTTTCAATTAGCCGGTGCGTCATATTCACCGGAGTTTTATCAATTTATAAAAGCCAAAGGGCTGGACAAGTACTATGCGCCAGCCTATGTCCGGCCGGAGCAATTGTTGTAGCAGGAGGGGGATTAGAATGAGAGATCCATTGAACCTGGTTATTGCTGGTGTAGGCGGACAGGGCAATATTCTTGTTTCGGAGATTCTGGCAAAAGCAGCAGCGGCCGTTGGATATAAAGTTACAGTTGGCGAATCGTACGATATGTCCCAACGCGGCGGCTCAGTGACTTCGCATGTCAGGCTGTCCCGTAAATCGCTTTATGGCCCGATAATCCCCCTCGGCTGCGCGGATATTGCGGACTATCAGCCAGGTAGTTCCCGAAAAGATCCTCGAGTTAAATAAAAAAGCATTTCAAATGGGGTATAATACTGCACAGGAATTGCTTGCAATCTCATAACAGAATAATTATTTTTAAAATTATATTTTTGAAGATAATAAATTAAAATTATAATTTACTGATTCCTTTAAATATGTTAAATATGATCGATAGCTTTAATTCATAAAGAGGGAGGGGGTTACGAATTTGAAGTTGTTTTACGCCGCCGTGAATAATGGTAATTAGTGCCATGTATTATTTGCCATTTATTTAATTCACCCATAAATAAATATTTATAAAT
>Ga0209538_1001888_pt1 | contig 10873 bp, 11 predicted proteins | sample BarGraNGADG00211_2_FD_184492 | JGI IMG/M metagenome (GOLD analysis project Ga0209538, IMG submission 184492) | Arctic peat soil microbial communities from Barrow, Alaska - Barrow Graham LP Ref core NGADG0004-211 (SPAdes) (version 2) | ecosystem: Environmental > Terrestrial > Soil > Wetlands >... | reverse complement strand
GCGGGGATGCTCATGGTAAACAGCACGAGGATAGGTGCGAGGCAGTTGGGGATGATGTGACGAAACATGATGCGAATATCGCTGGCGCCCACCGCCCGCGCGGCCGCCACAAAATCCCGCTCGCGCAGCGAAAGCGCCTGCGCACGCACCACGCGTGACGCGCTGGCCCAGCTTACCACGCTCAGGGCGATGAACAGTGTGAACAGGCTTGCGCCCAGGATGTAAGTCACCACCATCGCCAGGATGATCGACGGGAAAGCCAGCACCATATCGGCCAGACGCATCACCAGCGTGTCCGTCCAGCGCCGGTAGAAACCCGCGATCACGCCCAGCGCCGAGCCGATCAGCATCGAGATCGCCGAAGGAATGAAGCCGATCAGCAACGAAATGCGCGCGCCGAAGATCACCCGACTCAGCAAGTCGCGCCCGTACACGTCGGCCCCGAACAGATGCTGTGCAGATGGCGGGGCGAACTGCTCGTTCAGCGAAACGTGCAGCGGATCATAGGGCGCGACCAGTGGCGCCAGGACGGCCAACCCGATGAGCCCGACCACGATTGCCAGACCCACCAGGGCCAGCCGGTTCCGCCTGAACCTGCGCCAGACGTCGGCGCCGAACGTCGTGGGGCGCGCAACCAGGCCGGCACTCGCAGCCTCGCCGGTGTTAGCGGTAGTCGATCCGCCGATCTCAAGAACAGTTGGTTTACTCACTCGGCAGCGTCCCTGTGAGATTCTCCCATGTGCAGCCGCGCGCAGGCACGCTCAGCCGCGCTCTCAGCCGCTCATTCATAGCGGATGCGCGGGTCGAGGAAGGCGTAGCTGACGTCCGCGAGCAGGTTGCCGAGCACCACCAGCACGACTGTCAGCATCACCGACCCTTGCAGCAGTGGCACATCACGGTTCATGATCGCGCTCACCGACACCCGGCCGATCCCTGGGATGCCAAAAACGCTCTCCACGATCACCGCGCCTGTCAAAAGGTCGGCCACCTGAATCGCCATGATCGTTACCACGGGCAGCAGCGAATTCTTCAGCGCGTGGCGGAAGACGACCGCCCACTCCGTGAGCCCCTTGGCGCGCGCCGTGCGCACAAAATCCGAGCCCAGCACTTCCAGCAGGCTCGAGCGCATCAGCCGCGAGATCACTGCCGCCGAGGACCAACCCAGCACGATCCCCGGCATGATCAGGAATACGATGCCACCATAACCTGAAATCGGCAGCAGGCCCAACTTCCAACCAAAGATCAACTGGAAGATCAGGCCCGACCAGAAGACGGGCACCGATACGCCGATCAGCGAGAACAGCGTGACGAGGTAGTCCGGCGCCGAGTAGTGTTTTAACGCACCGACAATCCCCGCCGGAATACCTATCCCCCAGGCGAAGATCAGCGCGGCCAGCGTCAAGGCCAGGGTCTTAGGAAAGGCGTCGACCAGCAGATCGCTGACGCTGCGGTGAATCTTGTAGGACGTGCCGAAATCGCCGTGCAGGGCGTCCCACATGTAACGCACGTAGCGCACGGCCCAGGGATCGTCGAGCCGCATCTCTTTGCGCACGCGCGCCACCACGTCCGCATCGATGTGCTCGCGCATCATCAGCGCGATCGGGTCGCCGGGCACCACCTCCAGCAACATGAACGTCAGCAGAGTGGTGGCGACGATCACCGGTATCGCCTGGGCCAGGCGCGCCATGACGTATCTGAGCATAACGTCTCCATCCCGCTCGCCGCGGGGACGCCAGCCGCAGACAACGGCTGCCCGGCCTCTGCCTGCTGTGCGTCCCCGCGGGGTCTGATCCTTTAGTTGGTCAGTTCGAGGCCGTAGTACGGCATGTTGCTCCACCCGTTCCACGAAACCTTGAAGCCCTTGACGCGCGGTTGCACCACGAACAGATGCTCGAGGTGGTAGAGCGGGATGAAGGCGAAGTCCGTGTAGACGATGGTTTTCTCCAGGTCCTGATACAGCTTGTAGCGCGCCGGCATGTCGGTCATGGTGCGCGCCTGCTGCAGCTGATCCTGTACGGCCTTATTCGCGTAGTTCCACGAGCGTGCGACGGAGTTAGGCGAGCCGAAGAAGGTGTAGATGAAGTTGTCGGGGTCATTATAGTCCGCCGACCAATCGCTGACGTAGTTGCCCAGCTTGCCATCCGCGCGGGTGCCCATGAAAGCCGCATCGTCCAACTGCTTGATCTCAGCCTTAATGCCCACCTCGGACAGCATGGCCTGGATGGCCTCGTTGACCTTCAACGTGCTTGGCGAGTTGGCGGTCTGGTAAAGAGTCATCGAGAAACCGTTAGCGAAGCCGGCATCCTTCAGCAGTGACTTGGTCTTGGCCGGATCGTACGCAAAGCCGGGCAAATCGGGGTTGTAGCCTGCCAGCCCTGGGGCGAGGATCCCCTTGGCCGGAATACCCGTCCCGTAATACAGCTTGTCCAGCAGGGTCTGCCGGTCGATCGCATACATGATCGCCTCGCGCACTTTCGGGTTGTCGAAGGGCGCCATCTGCTCGTTGATGCTCATGTAGTAGGTACCCACGCGCGGCCCGCGCACGATCTGGTCCTTCCACTGTGGGTCTTTCTGGAATTCAGGGATCTGGCTCAGCGCGAGGTCCATATCCAGCACATCCAACTGGCCCTTCTTGAACATCAGCGCCTGCGTTTGCGGCTCCGGCACGACCTTCATCACCAGCTTGTCGAATTTGGCCGGTCCGCGGAAGTAACCCTGGTAAGCCGACAGGTCGATCTCGCTGTTATAAGTCCAGTTATCGACCTTGAACGGGCCCGTACCGACCGGCTTGATGCCGAAATCCTTGCCCGCCTTGAGGGTGTAGTCCTTGGGGAAAATGGAGCCCGCCGGCGTGGCCAGGTTAGCCAGGAAAGGCGCGAAGGGCGCGGCCAGCGTCACCTCCAACGTATTGTCGTCGATCTTCTTCAGCCCGCTGACCGACGTCGCCTTTGCGTCCATGCGCTCCTTGGCCCCGCCGATCATGTCGACGAAATCAGTGTTCAGGGCCTTGGTTGCCGGGTCAAGCATGCGATCGATGGTGAAGATCACGTCATCGGCGGTGAACGGATCGCCGTTCTGGAATTTGACGCCCTTGCGCAGGTGGAAGGTGTACTTGAGACCGTCCGTGGAGACGTCCCAGCTTTCGGCCAGACCGGGTACCAGCTCCGATTTGCCGGGAGCGGTGGTCACTGCCTCGACCAGGCGGTCGAAGACGTTGAGCGGCAGAAAATACTCCTCGGTCGTCAACTGCGGGTCGGCAGTGCCGGGGTCGGTGGTCTGCGCGATGGTCAATGTTTTACTGCCGCTGCTGTTAGGGGCAGTCGCGGCGGTCGCGGCGGGGGCAGCAGGGGCCGCGGGAGCAGCCGGGGCAGCCGTAGCCGCGCTTGGAGCGCTCGGCGCGGCCGGAGCGGCAGTACAGCCGCTCAATGCCAGCATGGTGGCAACGGCCAGGATGGCCATTGCCCGGAGCACAAAGCTACGCGTGATCATGGTTCCTTCTCCTTGGACCGGTTAGGGCAGTTAGTCGGTTGTCCGCTGGCAATGCTGCGTCGTTGCAGAGGGGGGCCCCGGGTTGACCATGCCCGGGAGAGGTCAGGCGATCGCCGAGGGGAGGTCCGCGGCGCTCGCGGTCCTGCGCTTCACCGGGCAGAGGATTGGCCGGCGGCGCGCGGGCGTGGCATGAGCGAGCATTATACTATGGTTGTACGGAGTGTCAATCTCACAAAACAGGCAAGGGCCGCTCCTCCGTCAGCGGCTATTGACGCACCGCTTGCACCTCGCCTTGACTATCCCAGAAACGCCGCGCCTGCCGATGCCACCGTGATCAACACCACTGCCACCAGCGCGTGCACCTGGCTCGCTTCCCCCAACACTACCCAACCAATCAGCGCCGCCATCGCCGGCTCCCCGCTCAACAACACCCCAAACACTCGCGCCGGCAGCCGTCTGAGAGCCTCCAGCTCGAGAGAAAACGGGATACCAGCACGGCCCAGGCGACATCTCGCCCATTGCGTGATTGCAGCAACGCCACTGCCAGCGGCCCGACAAATTCGGCCGTCACCGCGATGCCCAACGGCACGCGCGCGATCGCCGCGTAGAACAGGGAATTCATCGCCGCAATCGTCAGCCCGAAAAGCAGCACCGTCCACCCATCGCGCCGCGAAGGCCAACGCCCTCGCACCGGCCGCAACACAGCCGGCGCCGTCACCGCCGGCTGCAGCCGCTCCGCCGGTGACGGCGTCAATGGCGACAATTGCGACAGCCGGGGCCGCCACAACGCCAGCATGACCAGCGCCGCAAAGCCCACGCGTAGGAACACCGTCCCCAGCGGTCCCAACGCCCCGAACAGCCCCTTCGCCAACGCCGCCCCTAGTTGCACCGACACGATCGACAGCAGCACAAGCGCCACCGGCGGCGTCGCACGGGCTCCCCGCCGGGCCGCGGCGATGGCTGAGTTTCCAGGCCGGCGAGAAGTGCTCGACTCGGGTAGTTGGCTCATGTCCCTCGTTATATCACAGCTCAAAGCCGAGCGCGCTATCCGTGAAAACGAACAGCGATGGTCACCATCCCCTCGTCGATGCCGGCGTCGACCCCGCGGCCCTCGCCGCCTGGCAGGTCGGGCATTGCTCATCAGAAAGATCGTGAGAACACCTAGAGATCGTGCCACAATCACTCGGTTCGCCAACATAAGACGGAACCGAGTGAGTGTGAGCGTAACAGATTGGGGAAAGGCAAGATTTAAGCCAACCCGCCAGATAGGGTACAAATGTACCTTGCGAAAACAATCAACCGAGCGAGGTTGGCTGAGATGCAAGGTACCACAAGGCTGAGGAAAGCTCAACTTCTGACGGGAGTACGGGAGTATTCTGGCACGGGATGGTCATCGTCAGCATCATCGCCTTGGCGTTCATGGGGCAGGTTGTTCCCGAACAGGCGGGTTGGGTGCTTGGCGGTCCAGGCACGGAGGTTGTGCCGCGTCGCCTGAGGTGTGCCAGGGGTGAGCGAGTGCGAGCGAGCAGCGGGCAAGCGGCGCTATGGCTCCAGTTGGTGCAGACCGGGCAGATTGCGCTGCTGCGCAGCCTGTTGTTGTGGGGCTTATGGAGCTGGAGCGGGCAGGTGGGGCCGGCCTGGCTGCGGCTGTGGCCGTGGGCATTATGGTTGTGGCAGGGTCTGGGCCTGGGATGGCCGGAGCTGGGCAGGCGCCAAAGCTGGTACCACGTGGAGCGATGGTTGGCGCAGGGGCAGCAATGGCTGACTTTGGGTTACGTCGGGCTGGCCCTAGCAGCCTGGTTACAGCAGTGCTGGGGCAGATGGCTGGTCGCTAGCAAGCCAGTCAGTGGGCATGACGGATGTATCCCCATGCTGCTCGGGGGAGGCTGCTTGGTCTGCGGCAGCGAAGAACCGAGGGTCACGGTTGAGCGACAAGCGGATGGCAGCTATCAGGCGACATTGTGCGGGCACTTCACGCTGCAAGTGGCTGGGGACAGCGTGTTTCGCATGCGGCTGCTGTTGCTGTTTCTGAGTCTGCTGGTGCGGCCCGGACCGCAACGCAAAGGGCGGCGGACACGGGACGGGCGGACGCCGTTTGTGAGCCAGATGCAGTTGGGCAAGTGGTTTGGTATGCCGCATCCGCATGTGAGCCGCCTGTACAAGTATTGGCTGAGCGCAGACTGGGCTAACTTACTGAGCCTGCATACTGCCGAGGTGTTGACCGTCGAGTTGCTGAGCCGCATCGTGGAGGTATGCGCCAGCTTTCCCTGGTGGGGGCCGGCCGAGGTGCGCCAACACTTGCAGGCCGAGGGCGTGGCTGTCAGTCTGGCGCAAGTGGAACAGACGGTGGTACAGAGTGGCTGGGCCAAGTTGCGTGAGACGTTGTTCGCACGCTATGATCTGACAGGCACGGCCCTGCAACTGCGGGACGGTTGGCTGGTAGGGCAGTTACTGGCCCAAAACCAGAGCCTGCTGGAACGCTTGGAGTGTGGGCAGAGTGCGACGCCCGAACAGCGCATCGCCGTCACCGACTTGCAGCGGGTTGCCGCCGCAGCGCAGGTGGTGGTCGAGCCACCCTTGAAAGCCGAGCCGTGGCTGTTGCGAGTGGCACAAGTGTTGTTTAGGCCGTGGCAAGCGGTAGACGACCCACAAGGGGCCGCCGGCGCCGGCCAAGTGCATTGCCCGGTCTGCCACTCGACCGACGTGAAACGCAAAGGGCACAAGCCACGCCTGAAGAAGTACTACGATGAAGACCACCAGATCCAGCAAGTGCCGGTGTATCACTACTTCTGCTGCAACCCGCAGTGCCAGACCCGGACCTTCACCGACATGCCCGCCGGGCTGCTGCCCTATTCGCCCTACCGCACGGAAACGCATCTGCTGGCCTTGCAGATGTACGCCTGAGGCTATAGCACCTATCGGCGCACGGGCACGGCCTTGGGCGTGGCCAACCTGACCGCCTGGCGTTGGGTCAGTGCCTGGGGCTACGGCCTGTTGCCGGTTGCCGCCCTGTTTGGCGTGCTGAAGTCCAGTGGCGTGGTCAGCGTGGACGAAAAGTGCGTGCTGGTGCCCAAGAATGACAAGCCGGAAGGCGACATGCGCCGCTGGATGTATGTTTACCTGGCGGTGGACGCCTGGACCTACGACCTGTTGCATATCGCCCTGTACCCGGACAACGACGATGCCAGCGCCCAAGCCTTTCTCCTGGCCTTGCGCGCCAAGGGCTACCACCCCCAGGTGATTGTGACCGACCTGCGCCAGGATTATGGCCCCGTGATCGACCAGGTCTTTCCGCAAGCCGTCCATCACGAGTGCGTCTTCCATGCCTTACAAAATGCGCAGAAGCATATTAAGCACGCCTATGGCAAGGACTACCAGACGACCCATCCCGAAGCCGAACGCCTCAAGCACCTGATCTACACCATCTTCGAGGCCCAGACGCCGGCCCAGGCCCAGGAACGCTACGCCGAAGTGCTGGCCCTCCAACGCGCCTACGTCCAGGCCCAGCCGCAAGCCCAGGCCATCTTTGACTTCCTGGACCGCCACTGGCCTAAGCTGATCAACGCCATCGGCAGCGATCTCATCCCGACCACCAATAACACCGTCGAACGCGTCATCGCTCGTTTTGATCAGCACTACCAGAACTTCTGCGGCTTCGAATCCCGTCAGGACGCCGAGCGTTACCTGGCCGCCTTCGAGAAGATCTACCGCTTCACGCCCTTCTCGCAAGATGCCCAACCCAGAATCCGTGGCAAGTCACCGCTGCAACTGGCCGGCTATGACGTCGCCGGTCTGCCCATGACCACCCTGCGGCTGGCCTGAGCATTATGGGCCCATGCAAACCGGCGAGGCACAGCATGTCCCAAACCCGTCACGCTAACCAACAAGCCACTGGAGAAACGCCAGCCCTCGCGCTATAATGTTCATGGGCCCTGTGACCTCTTCTGCTTGTTTCATAGCTACAGAATGGTCGCTCGGCCCACGCTTGTCAGTACGCCCTGTCGCTACACTTCACCAACACAGAATGGAACCGCGTGGTCTCGCGCAAGGGAATGCCAGCAGCTTCAAGCGCGTGGTTGAGCCCGATCTCCTCGCTGGCCATGCTCTTGGCCTTGACCACCCGCTGGGCCTTGTGCTGCCGCGCTAGCTCCAGCACAATCTGGCGGGCCTCCACGGCAGCGGCCGCCCAATGGACGCGGCCGCTGGCCGCGGTCACCTTCTGCTCCAGCAGCTCCAGGTAGTAGTCCAGGCTCTTCAGGCCCCGCAGCCGGCCGTCGTGCCCGGCCTGGCGCAGCGCCTGCCAGCCCTCGTCGCCGATCTGGTCGACCAGGGCCTGGCAGTTGCCCAGGAACTTGGCGGTGGCCTTCTGCACGGCCAGCGGCATGGTGGGCGCACCGCCTGCACATTGCCCCGGAAGTCGATGTGCTCGGGGATCTCGCTTATTCCACACCCCCCGGGCCCGCCAGGACCTGCGCCAGGTGCAGCGCACGCACGGAGGAGCCCAGCCGCTGCAGGCCGCCGGCGACGTTCATCAGGCAGCCCGGCTCGCCCACCACCACCGCATCGGCGCCGCTGGCGACGATGGCCCGCACCTTGTCGGCCATCATACTCCGCGACACTTCGGGATACACCACGCTGAAGACGCCGCCAAAGCCGCAGCAGGTGGTCTCGTCGGCCAGGGGCACCAGCTCCAGGCCCTTCACCGCCCGCAGCAGCTGCTTGGGCTCCTCACGCAGGCCCAGGCCGCGAAGGATGTGGCAGGAGGCGTGGTAGGTGACCCGGCCCTGGTAGGATGCGCCCACATCGGTGACCTTGAGGACCCGAACCAGGAACTCGCTGAACTCAAAGGTGCGCGCTGCGGCCGCCACGGCCAGGGCGTGCTCGGCCGTGCCCGCCGGAAACAGCTCGGGGTAGCGGTGGCGCACGAACTCGGCGCACGAGCCGGAGGGGGCCACGATGTAGCCCTCGGTGCGGCCAAAGACCTTCAGCCACTGGCGGGCGGGGCCGACGGCCTGCCTCTGAAAGCCACTGTTGTAGAAGGGCTGGCCGCAGCAGGTCTGCCCCTCAGGCATCTCACATTGGGCGCCCAGGCGCTCCAACACGGCCACCATGTCGCGCAGCACGGGTGGAAAGAAGTTCTCGCCCAGGCAGGTGAGGAAAAGTTGAACTTTCATGAGCACGGCCCCTGAGACCTGGCCGGCAGCCCGGAGCCGCCGCCAGCGAAGAGGAATCCACGCAGGTGGTCTTGCGACAGATCCAGAGCATAGCACCAAAGCGGCCGGCGCGCAATGTCAATCGAGTAGGGGGCTGTGATGAACCGCCCCCTCTCACACCACCGGACATGCGGGTCCGCATCCGGCGGTTCGTCAAGCACTACGCAGTTGAATATAGCGTTCGGTGATGCTGCGTAGTCCTTGCTTCTGCCAGAAGGCATTGTTCAGGCCCCAGCAAACGATAGCCGATTGAGCCATGCGCCAGGGACCGTCTTGCACGGCTCCCAGCCCAGCCACTTTTGCCGGGATACCCAGCTTGACCAGTTCTCGCCAACGGGTCTTGCCGCGCTTCCAGCGCTTCCAAACCAGTTGCCGCATCCGCCGCCTCAGCCACTCGTCCAACGCCTCGAACAGGCTTCTGGCATCTGACAGCCGGAAGTAGCCGATCCAGCCCATCGTATATTGATTAACTTCCTGGATCACCTGCGCCAGCTTGCCCTGCCGGGTGCGCTTCGTCAGTCGTCGGACTTTGTCTCGAAAGCGGTCGAGCGCCTTGGGAGCCACGCGCACGCGAATGCCCTTCCGCTTGTAGAAGCTGAAGCCCAAGAACTTCAGCTTCCACGGCCGGTCTATGGCACTCTTGCGCTCGTTCACCTTCAGGCTCAGCTTCTCGGCCAAAAATCGCTTGACGCTCGTCATCACCCGCTCGGCGGCTCGTTCGCTTGCCACGTAGATGTTACAGTCGTCGGCATAGCGCACGAACCGCAGCCCCCGCTGTTCCAACTCCTTATCCAGATCGTCCAGCATGATGTATAATTAACCCCGAAAACTGGACCACGTACTAAGGTGAGAGGTCAAGTATACTCACACAGAACGTGGAGGTTTAGACAATGGCAGAGAAACGGAAGCGTTACGGAGCGGACTTCAAGTTCCGAGTGGCCCTGGAAGCCGCCAAAGGACAGAAAACGCTCAATGAATTGGCGAGCGAGCACGGCGTGCACCCCAACCAGATTAGTACCTGGAAACGTCAACTCCTGGGCGACGGTCCCGGCATCTTTAGCCAGAACGGTGGGCGCAAGCAACGCGACCAGGAAGCCGTGCAGGTGGAGTTGTTTGAGCAGATTGGCCGCCTCAAAATGGAACTGGAGTGGGTCAAAAAAAAAGCTGATCGTCTCAACTGAAGCGAAACGGGCGCTGGTGGAGCCAGATAACCGGCAGCTCAGTCTACGTCGGCAGTGTGAGGTGTTGGGGCTCAACCGCTCGACGCTGTACTATGCGCCGGTGGGCGAGTCCGAGTTCAATCTAGGCCTGATGCGTCTGATTGATGAGCAGTACACGCGGACGCCGTTCTACGGTTGGCTGCGCATGACAGCCTATCTGTGCCGCCAGGGACTCCAGGTAAACCACAAACGCGTCCAACGGCTGATGCGGCTGATGGGTTTGGCGGCCATTTATCCCAACCCAAAGACAACGCAAGTTGAGGGAGGAGCCAAAATCTATCCGTATCTCTTGCGTGGTTTGGCGATTACACACCCGAATCAGGTCTGGAGCACGGATATCACGTACATTCGCATGGCACACGGCTTCATGTATCTGGTAGCGATCATCGATTGGTTCAGTCGCTACGTGCTGACCTGGCAGCTTTCGAACACGCTGGATGGACGGTTCTGTCTGGACGCCTTGCAGCACGCTTTGCGGCAGGGCCAGCCAGCTATCTTTAACACCGATCAGGGTGTGCAATTCACGGCTCACGAGTTTACCAACACGCTCGAAGCGACGGGCGTTCGTGTCAGTATGGATGGTCGTGGTCGCGCCTTGGACAACATTTTTGTCGAACGACTCTGGCGGTCAGTCAAGTATGAGGATGTCTATTTGAGGGATTACCAGACTGTGCCAGAGCTGGACGCCGGCCTTGGCAGTTACTTTCGGTTCTACAACCAGGAGCGTCCACATCAGAGCCTGGACTATCGCACACCTGCCGAGGTCCATTTCGCATGATAGCGGGTGTGTCTTCCACCTGTCTACCAAAGACACGCCGTAGCGGGGCTCTGCGGGGGCTGGCCGCCCCCGCACCCCTGCCGGAACCTGAGGCCGCGACTTAACAAGCGGGTGTTGTCTTCCACCTTATTCTTGCTCATCCGTGGTCTTGACAACGGGGTTAACCATACATG
>Ga0209538_1001887_pt1 | contig 10880 bp, 7 predicted proteins | sample BarGraNGADG00211_2_FD_184492 | JGI IMG/M metagenome (GOLD analysis project Ga0209538, IMG submission 184492) | Arctic peat soil microbial communities from Barrow, Alaska - Barrow Graham LP Ref core NGADG0004-211 (SPAdes) (version 2) | ecosystem: Environmental > Terrestrial > Soil > Wetlands >... | reverse complement strand
TTTTTAAAAAAACGGCTTCAGTTTTTACGATTCACAATCTTAAATACCAACCTTGGACAGAAATGTCTAAAACTATAAATATCTTGGGGTTGAAAAGAGGCGAATTTGCTAAAAATCGGAAATTTTTGAAAAAGAATGTGGCTAATGTGATGGCTGAGGCTATTTCTTCTTCGGATGCGGTGAATACAGTCAGTCCAACCTATGCCAAGGAAATTTTAACCAAAAAATACGGTGAAGGGTTGAACCGTTTGCTTAAAGCTAATAAACATAAGTTTACCGGAATTTTAAATGGTATTGATTATCAAGAATTTGATCCGCGGATGAACGAAGACACACCGGTCAAATATTGGATTGATTCTTTAGATAAGAAAGTGGAGAATAAGTTATTTTTACAAAAAAAGTTTGGTTTAACTCAAACGCCGGATTTACCTTTAATTTGCGTCATCAGCCGCTTAACCGAACAAAAAGGTTTAGATTTGGTGGAAGATGTTATGAAGGATTTGGTCGATATGGGTGCCCAATTTGTTATTTTGGGTTCTGGGGGGAAAAAAATTGAAAAAATTTTTATTAAAGCCGAAAAACAATATCCTAAATCCATTGAAGCAGAAATGGTTTTTGACGCCAATTTAGCCCAAACCATTTACGCCGGCGCCGATATGCTTTTAATGCCATCGCGTTTTGAACCTTGTGGTCTAAGCCAAATTATTGCGATGCGTTTCGGAACAATTCCGATTGTAAGAAGTACAGGTGGTTTAGCCGATACTGTTAAGGATGGTCATACTGGTTTCGTTTTTCACCATTATGACAAAAACGCTTTTCTTTGGTCCATTCGCCGCGCCGTTGATATTTACTACAATCAAAAAGATTATTGGCGCAAAATGCAAATTAACGCCATGAAAAAAGATTTTTCGTGGAAATCATCGGCCAAAAAATACATTTGGCTTTATAAAAAAGCGAATTCCAATCATAAACTGTGGTTAAAAGAACAAACAGAACAAAATAAGAAAGAGGAAAATGAAAAATCTCGAAAACTTATTGGATAAAAATATCGTTAAAGATATTTTATTACCATATCGAAAAGAGCTTCAACTTTCGGAAAATTTTGAAGTCAGAGAAATTAAAAGATTCATGGTTTTAGCGGCAGAAACCTATGTTTTATCCATTGAGGTTAACGATGGGGGGCAAACATATATTTTTCGGGGAAATGCTTCGGAGAAAGATTCTCGTAGTCGGTCAAGTCTCATTATTAATGCTCTAAATGATATTAATTTTGTGGACAATCATTTTTTCATTCCTCAAAATGTTGTTTATATTGAGGATTATAATTTGATCATTTATAAACAAATTGAAGGTGAAATATTTTATAAAAATTTAAACATTGAACCAAATCTACTGGAAGAAAAAGTTAAATTGTGTGCCCAATGGTTGTCAAAATTGCACTCATCAAAAATAAGTTTAAATCTGCCGCCTTATAATTTTACTTTCGAAAGAAACCATCTTTTACAAGATTTTCCAGAAATTGCTCAAAAACTTGATCAAACAGTTAATGAAGCTAAGGAAAATTTAAAAAGTGATCAAAAAGTTATCATCCATGGCGATTTCCAGCCTAATAACATCATATTTGAAGGTCAAAGAATTGCCGTGATCGATTTTAATGATGCGGCGTACGATAGTCCGATGATTGATGTGGCCGGTTTTCTTTGTCAACTCCATACGATGTTACTCCGAAAGGCCGATGAAGGTATTTTCGCTAAACTTTCGAAGATATTTTTGTCAGAATATCAAAAAGAAATTTTAATTGGCGAATCTATGTTAAATGATTTAAAAATTTATCAAAGTTTGTATTATTTAAAAATCTTTTCATCATTGAACGCATCAAATAAAAGCGGAGTGGATACAGTAAGTGCGACCGATTTGGAAAACATTTATCAGTTTTCGCAAGGGGATGAAATTTTCTAAAACAAGATTATTTTAGGAGCAATAATGGGACCAGAATTTGAACAAGAAATTGAAGAAGAAATTGAAGAAGAGCACAGACCAAGATTAAAAGAACTACTCGATCGTTATATGGCCGGAGATAGTCATGAACATACAGTTTTTTCTAATCCCGAATCTCGTCATGAGGCAGATTATACTTTTGAACAAGTTTTTAATTATGTAAAAAAGGAAATGAATGAAGGTGAAAATCATATGGAATTTGTGGTTTTTGCAGAACATCCATCAGACGCTGGTAATCCTGAATTGGTTGATGGTCTGGCGCTCTTGGAACATCAAAAACAAATACACGAATTTAGTACTCAACAGGAATTGGGACCAAAGCTTATTAGTGGTGTTGAGACAAGCATTATTTCAGCCGATGGTCAAGTTGATGTTCCTGGCGAAGTTTTGTCCCAAATGGATTTTGTTATAGCTTCAAAACATGATTTAAGAAAAGTTTTTCCGGAAAGCGGTGGTAATCCGAGTGCCGAACAATTAACAGCTATGTATTTAGGGTTAATGGATAATCTAAATATTGATGTTATTGGCCATCCAAATCGTTATGTTGCCGAAGATGTTTTAAAATCGATGGATTGGGATGGTTTAATTGCTCAAGCAAAAGAAAGTCACACAGCGTTAGAAATTAATGTGAATGCACCGATGCCAGATTGGTTAATTCAAAAAGTTGTTGAAGGTGGAGCTCCAATCTTTATTGGTACAGATGCGCATACGTTGCAAGAATATCAAAGATTACCGAATGAAGCCCAAATTGAAACAGTTGATAATAGGTTAGATCATCCTCTGGGTTTAAAAATAAGTTTTTGGAAGAAAATGTCCAAAATTTTACGGTCGCTGGAATCCGCTGGTGCGAATCCAGAACAAGTTGTTACCTCATCATATGCAAGATTGAATAATTGGCTTATACAAGAAAAAGATCAAAGATTGAATGTGTGGGAAAATGAATCTTAATTTATCGATTTCTAATTTAATTGGTGTTGGACCGAAGATGGCAGAAAAAATGGAAAGGTTGGGGATAGAAAATATCCGCGACCTCCTTTTTTATTATCCCCGGCGTTATGACGATTTTACCCAACCACAAACAATTAAAGGTTTAAGAATTAATGACGAGACGATTATTAAAGCGACAATATCCGACATAAAAGAAATTCGGACAAAACGTCGCTGGATGTCGCTAATCAATGCGACTTTAACTGACGAAAGCGGTGAAATTACGGCGGTTTGGTTCAATCAATCTTATTTAATCAAAATTTTCAAACCGGGCGACGAGTTTCTCTTTCAAGGTAAAGTTAATTGGGATTTTAAAAATAAGAAAAAAAATCTGACGGTGACGCAGTTCGTCAAAAACCCAGAAATTCTACCGGTTTATGGTGAGACCGAAGGATTAACGAGTAAATTTTTACGGAAACTTATCGCCCCAATATTAACCACACCAACATCGGAAGTTGGTGTGCGGTTGGTTCGGGAATATTTACCAGATGAGATATTAAAATCAGAAAATCTAATTGATTTAGATGAAGCGATTAAAAATATCCATTTTCCTAAAAACAATAAAATACTTTTGAAAGCTAAAAGGAGATTGGCTTTCGATGAGTTGTTTTTAATTGCCATTAAAATGCTTCAATCGAAAAAAGAAATTGGTGCGGTCCCGGGCATAAAAATAGATTTTGAAGAAAAAAATTTAAAAGAATTTTCTAAAAGTTTGCCCTATAAATTAACTAATGCGCAAAGAAAAACCGCTTGGCAGATAATTCAGGATTTAGGTCGCAGTACACCCATGAACCGCTTATTGGAAGGTGATGTTGGTTCGGGTAAAACCGTGGTGGCGGCTATGGCAGTGTTGGTTACAGCCAAAGCGGGTTATCAGACAGTTTGGTTGGCGCCGACAGAAATTTTAGCTAATCAACATTTTCAGAATGTGACCAAAATTTTAGAAAAATTTAAAGTTAAAGTTGGGCTTTGGACGGCGGCTAATAAAAAGGCTGATTTGGACAAAGATGATTTAATTATTGGTACTCATGCGCTCTTACAAAAAAACATTCAGATTCAGAATTTAGCTTTAATTATCGTGGACGAACAACACCGTTTCGGTGTTAAACAGAGAGCTCTCCTTAAAAAGGGAACAAAAGTACCCCATTTTCTTTCCATGACGGCCACGCCAATTCCCCGCACTTTAGCTTTGGCTTTTTACGGTGATTTGGATTTATCGATTATTGATGAAATGCCTTTGAATCGTCAAAAAATCATTACTAAAGTTATTTCGCCGGAGAAGAGAAATGAGGCCTATAAATTTATCGAAAGCCAAGTAATGTCCGGTCGTCAGGCTTTTGTCATTTGTCCGCTGATCGAAGAAGGAGTAGTAGCTGACAGGTTATTCGACATTGATCGTAAATCAGTCATAAAAGAACACGAGAAGTTATCCAAAACCATTTTTCCTAAATTTAAAGTGGGACTTCTTCACGGTAAAATGAAATCTAAAGATAAAGCAGAGACCATGACTAAATTTCAAAATGGAAAAATTGATATATTGGTGGCAACAGCGGTGGTAGAAGTCGGTATTGATATTGTCAATGCTACAGTCATGATGATTGAAAGCGCCGAGCGTTTTGGATTAGCACAACTACATCAATTTCGTGGTCGGGTTGGTCGCGGGGAGCACCAATCATATTGTTTTTTGTTTTCAGAAGCGTGGTCGGAAAGCACTAAAAAAAGACTAAACGCAATGACAACTTGTAGTAGTGGTTTTGAATTAGCCCAAATTGATCTTGATTTGCGCGGCCCCGGTGAATTCATGGGAATTAGACAATCGGGTCTGCCTGACTTGAAAATGGCCTCACTTTCAGATAGAATAATGATAGAAGAGGCAAGACGGGCGGCTGAAAAAGTGGTCAACGGTGGGTTGGAAAAATATCCTTCACTACAAGAGAAATATTTGGAATTTTCTATCACTAAACATTTGGAATGAGAAATTTCGATAAAATTATTTACCAGTGGCGTTTTTTAATCGGTGGTGTTTTAGTTGTCATAATTTTAATGGGTTCCGGGTTTCTTATTTGGCAAAAAGTTAATCAAAATCGTCAAAATGAAAGCAGTCAAATTGAGTCATTAAAACAACAAAATGATTTATTACGCCAAGAATTGAGTGGTCAAAATAAGCAAGTAGCTGGCGCGTCCGATCAACCAGAATCTACGGGTGATAAAATTAATCTTAATATGGCGACAGTGGAGCAGTTAGACACTTTACCAGGGATTGGTCCGGCTTACGCGACAGCGATTATTACTTATCGTGAGCAACACGCATTTAAGACGATTGAAGAAATAAAGGATATTAAAGGGATCGGGGATAAGACATTTGAAAAGTTGGTGAATTTAATTACAGTGGGAGAATAATTTGCCTGGGTGGTGGAATGGTATATTTGCCCCGTATTTGTGGCGGGCGAGTGGTGGAATGGTATACACGCTAGTTTTAGGAACTAGTGTCCGTAAGGACGTGGAGGTTCGACTCCTCTCTCGCCCACCACACAATGCGGGGCACTTTTTGACACCAGTTAGAGGTTTCCGCCAAAGGCGGATCCTCCAAATTGCCACACTGTAAGTAGAGGATGTAATCCCTTTTACAGTAAGGCAATTGGATGGACGAATCCTCTCCCAGGCACCAAAAATTAAGGAAAAATATGATAACCTACGATGATTTTTCTAAAATTGAGATTAAAATTGGCAAAGTAATAAATGCCGAAAAAGTGCCAGAAACGGATAAACTTTTGAAATTAGAAGTTGATTTTAGCGAAGAAAAAACTCGAACGATTGTTTCCGGCATCGCTCATGCTATTTTGCCAGAAGATATCATTGGTAAAGAAGTACCGTTTGTGACAAATTTGGAACCACGCACCATTCGCGGGATTGAAAGTAATGGTATGATTATGGTGGCGATTGATGAAAATGAAAATCCCGTCTTATTAAATCCGACCAAAGAAATAAAACCTGGTTTGATTGTGAGGTAAAGTAGCCAAGCATAGCTTGTCGCGGAATTTTTCAAGGAGAAAAATATAGACAAGTTTACTTGCCGCGGAAATTTCTTAGAAAGAAATTATGAATAATAATTACGATAAAATCGAAGAAGAAATAAAAGAAAAAGATATTAAAGAAAAAAAGGTTAAGCATAAAGTTTCTGGTAAATCAGTTTTTAAATTGCAGGAAATAATCCGAGAAAAAAGCAAAGTTCCTCTAAAGGAGGGGAATGCAGATTCCAAAGAACCAATGGTCAGGGACGGTTGATAATCTACTTAAAAATTTAGAAACTTCCAAGGAAGGTCTTTCAGAAATTGAGGCGCAAAAACGTCTTTTTAAGTTTGGTCCAAACACGATTACTGGTAAAACACCAATCCCCTATTTACAAATATTTTTTGATCAGTTTATAGATATTTTGGTTTTAATGTTAATATTTGCAGCTTTATTGTCATTTATTTTGGGCGATATGCGTAATGGAACTATTATTACAATTATAGTTTTTATCAATAGTATTATTGGTTTTAGTCAAGGATACAAAGCCCAACGCATTTTAAAGGCTTTAAATAAATTATTACCAGATATGGTCAAAGTTAAGCGTGCTGGTAAAGAAAAACAAATTCCGGCCAATTATCTTGTTTTGGGTGACATTGTTCTTTTGGGGCCAGGTAATAAAATTCCGGCTGATATTCGATTAATTGAAAGTTATGATCTAAAAGTAGATGAGAAAACACTGACGGGTGAGACTCATCTACAAACTAAAAAAATAGATCAAGAAAAAGAAAATGAAATTTTAACCGAAGTTAAAAATACAGTTTTCATGGGAACAGTGGTTTCTGATGGCGAAGCTTGGGGTGTGGTTGTGGCTACTGGGCTTTCATCAGAATTTGGCAAAATTGCCCAAAAGACCATTGGAATCGAGAAGACGCTCTCACCGTTGCAAGAAAAAACCAAAAAAATGTCCAAAAGAGTAGCCGTCTTAGCTTCTTTTATCGTCATTGGATTGGTTATATATAAGTATTTTGTGGGACACAATATTTTAGACGCTTTAATCTTTTCTGTGGCCGTTGCGGCAGCACTCGTGCCCGAAGGATTGCCAGCTACAATTTCAGTGGCATTGTCTTTGGGTGCCAGTAAATTAGCTAAACATCATGCTTTGGTAAAAAATTTAGTTTCAGTTGAAACCTTGGGATCAGTGACGGTTATTTGTACCGATAAAACCGGTACTTTGACTACTGGACAGATGAAAGTTGAACAAGTTTGGGATGATCTAAATTCAAAAATTAAACCAGATGAAAAAGAAAGATTAATTTTAGAAAATTTTATTTTATGTAATGACGCGCAAATTGGTAAAGAAATTTTTGGTGATCCTTTGGAAATTGCCCTTTTAGATTGGGCTCAAAAAAAAGGATCAACAATTGATGAAATTAGAAAAAAATATCGTAAAGTGACCGAAACTGCATTTAATGCATCGATTAAATATATGAGTGTAACATTCAATGATAATGGTCATGATTTTAGTTATCTCAAAGGGGCGCCGGAAGTCTTAATTGAAAAATGCCATTTGGATAAAAATGAAAAAGAAAAAATATTAAAGAAGGTTGACGAATTTGCCTCGCAAGGATTTAGAGTTCTAGCCTTAGCTTATAATCAAATATTTTTAGGTCTTGTATCTGTATATGATCCACCTCGAAAAGAAGTCAAAAATGCTATAAATGAATGTCGTAAAGGTCATATTCGTATTTTAATGGTAACGGGTGATAACCCGTTGACAGCTAAAACGATTGCTCAAATGACAGAGGTAACATTAGAAAGTGAACCGCAAATTGTGCTAGGTTCCGATGTCGATCGAATGTCTGATACCAAATTAAAAAATATTTTACTAGGTGAACCAATTTTTGCTCGAGTCATGCCGAATCATAAATTTCGCATTGTCGATAATTTAATGAAAATGGGAGAAATTGTAGCCGTTACTGGCGATGGAGTCAATGATGCCCCGGCTCTTAAGCGGGCTGATATTGGTATCGCTATGGGCAAGGTGGGAACCGATGTTTCCAGAGAATCAGCGGATATGATTTTGCTAGACGATAATTTTGCAACTATTGTAGCCGCTATCAAAGAAGGTCGCGCTATTTTTGACAATATTAAAAAATTTTTATTTTATATTTTTTCTTCGAATTTTGGTGAACTTTTGACAGTAATTTGTGGGGTGGCTATTGGCTTACCTTTGCCAATTACTGCTGTGCAAATTTTATCTGTGGACTTAGGTACAGATGTTTTTCCATCAATGGCTTTGATTTTTGAACCACCTGAACATCAAATCATGCACACTAAACCACGGTCGAAAGAAGTCCAGTTATTAGACGGTGAATCATTTGTGCATTTGACTTTAATTGGTTTAATTATGGGTATTGGCGCAGTTTGGAATTTTTTATTAGTTCAAAATATAACAGGTAATTACACGGCGGCGACCACCGCTTCATTAGCTACTTTAGTAGTAGCCCAGTCTTTCAACGCCTTTCTGTCTCGTTGTCCATCAATTTCTATTTTTAAGTACCCGTTTTGGCGTAATCGATATTTGTTGTTAGCTGAAGTTTTTTCATCCGGTTTAATTTTGGCAATTGTTTATTTAGCACCTTTTAATCATTTTATTTTATCTTTTAAATTTCCTCCGTCAATTTGGTTTAGAGTTTTTCTAATTGGTGCGATTTTATTAATTTTTGAAGAAATTTACAAGCTTATGAAAAAACGCTACACTACGGATTGATGGTTAAATAGAAGCTTGCTGTGGAAATTTTATAGAGAAAATATGAATAGTGATTATAATAAAATTAAAGAAAAAGAGGTATAAAATTGGTAAAAAATTGGCACGCTCTATCAATTAAGGAAAATTATCAAATTCTTAAAACTTCTGAAGAAGGATTGACTGATTCTGAAGCCAAATTAAGGTTGAAAAAATACGGTTTGAACAATTTTTCTAATGAACATCGTAGAAATTTATTTATATTATTTTTAAATCAATTTAAAAGTCCTTTAATCTATATTCTTCTTATTACCGCTATTATAACTTTTTATCTTAACCACGCTTTAGATAGTTGGATAATATTAGGCATAGTTATTTTTAACGCTGTTTTTGGTTTTTCTCATGAAATAAAAGCCGAGAAAGCGATGGAATCTTTAAAAAAATTAATGGCTTTAAAGGCAAGGGTAAAAAGAGATGGGGATTTATTGGAAATATCATCTTTGGAGTTGGTTCCTGGAGATATTGTTGAAGTTTCTTCTGGCACAAAAATACCAGCCGATTTGAGAATAATTAATCAATTTAATTTAACAGTTGATGAATCAATACTAACCGGCGAGTCAATGTCTCGAGAAAAAAATGAAGCAGTGCTAGCGGAGAATGTTTCCTTAGGTGACAGAAATAATATGCTATTTGGCGGTACAATAATAATTTCTGGAAAAGCTTTAGGGATTGTGGTTAAAACCGGTATAGAGACAGAATTTGGCAAAATTACACAAGAAATTAATGAAACAGAAAAAATCAAAACTCCCTTACAAATTAAATTTGAAAAATTTTCCAAGAAATTGATTCTAATTATACTTATATTTGTAGGAATAATATTTCTTACAGGTATTATTAAAGGACTAGAACCGATAGAAATTTTTCTAACAGCTTTAAGTGCGGCAATATCGGCTATTCCCGAAGGGTTACCAGCTATTATTACAGTTGCTTTAGCTACAGGTGCTTTCCAAATGGCTAAGCGGAAAGCTATTGTTAGAAAATTAATTGCCGTTGAAACTTTGGGTTCGGTAGATGTGATTGCTTCGGATAAAACCGGTACTTTAACTACCAATCAAATGACTGTTGAGAGAATTTATACTTATATAGACAAACAAATTTATAAAATTAACGGTTCTGGCTATGAACCAAAAGGTGAAATTAACCCTTTACCTAACGATAATTTAGTTCAATTTCTCAATTACGGAGTACTTTGCAATGACTCGGAAATTATTGAAGAAAATGAAGAATGGATTGTTTCTGGCGATCCAACAGAGGGAGCGTTAATTACTGTTGCTCGCAAAACGAAAATTTTTAAGGAAAAAATAGATGAAGATTTTCCCCGTTTAGATGAAATTCCTTTTGATACGAAACATGGTTTTATGGCAACTTTACATCAAGAAAAAAATAAAAGCCTATTGATTGTGAAAGGGAAAGTCGAAAAGATTCTTGAAATGACCAATCTTAATAGTTTGGAAAAAGAAGAGATTAACAAAAAAATGAATCAATTTGCAGATTCAGCTTTGAGAATAATTGCTCTTGCTGTTAAAAAAACAGATGGAAATTTTAAAGAAATAACTCAAGATCATTTAAAAAATTTAGAATTTTTAGGGTTTTTCGGAATGATTGATCCGCCAAGACACAATGTGGTAGAGGCCATAAAAGCATGCAAAGAAAGTGGTATAAAGCCGATAGTAATTACTGGAGATTACAGTAAAACAGCTCAAGCAATAGCTCTTGATCTAGGAATTATTAATAAATCAGAAAAGGAGAAAGTTATTTCTGGTGAGGAACTAGAAAAAATGGACAAAAATCAGTTTGAATTGGCGGTCCAAAATCATGCTGTATTTGCGCGTATTTCGCCGGAAATGAAATTAAAAATAGTTGAAAGTTTACAAAGTCAAAATAAAATAGTCGCTGTGACTGGAGACGGCGTTAATGACGCCCCGGCATTAAAAAAATCAGATGTTGGTATTGCTATGGGAGTCGGAGGGACCGATGTTTCCCGGGAAGTTGCGGATTTGGTGCTTTCTGATAATAATTTTACAACCATTGTGGCAGCGATAGAAGAGGGTAGGACTGTTTATCAAAATATTCGGCG
>Ga0209538_1001886_pt1 | contig 10881 bp, 10 predicted proteins | sample BarGraNGADG00211_2_FD_184492 | JGI IMG/M metagenome (GOLD analysis project Ga0209538, IMG submission 184492) | Arctic peat soil microbial communities from Barrow, Alaska - Barrow Graham LP Ref core NGADG0004-211 (SPAdes) (version 2) | ecosystem: Environmental > Terrestrial > Soil > Wetlands >... | reverse complement strand
CGCATCTCGCAGTGCTGCGGTCCGGCAACACTTCAACTACCGGGCCGCAGCACCCATCCGTTGGTCGGCGTCGGTCAGCGCCGGCCGGCACCCGTCCCGTCGCGGTGCGGGGCACCGCTCGCGAGCATCAGGGTCTGCTGCAACGCGAAGTACGACGCCTTCGGCTGCAGGTTCTCGTCGTAGATGTCCGCCGCTCCTTCACCGGCGAAGACGCTGGGTATCCACGAGTACGCGTCGCCGAAGCCCCAGACGGTGTAAGAGATGCACTGTCGAACCAGCAAGCACGCCTCTAGCATCTGGCTGTAGTCGGCATTCTGGGCGAGCTGTTCGGGGGTGGTGACCGGCAGTGTCGTTCGGACATCCACCTCGGTCAGCGCGACCTTGAGTCCGAGGTCGGCGAACCGCTGCAGGTTCTGCCGCATCTGGTTGGGGAAGCCGTACTTGGTGTCGAGGTGCCCCTGCGCCCCGATACCGTCGATCGGGACACCCTCGGCGCGCAACTGCTTCACCAACGCGTAGACGGCGTCGCTCTTCGCTCCCAGACCTTCGATGTTGTAATCGTTGTAGAAGAGCAGGGCGTGCGGGTCGGCCTGGTGCGCCCAGCGGAACGCGTCGGCGATGTAGCCGGGACCCATGGCGCGCAGCCAGATCGTGTCCCGCATCGTGCCGTCGTCGTTGAATGCCTCATTGACGACGTCCCACTGCCAGATGTTGCCCTTGAAATGGGTGACTTCGTCGGTGATGTGCTTACGCAGCAGGTCGCGCAGCTGCGCTGACGTGTAGGTGCCGGCGGTCAGCCAGGTGGGCAGCTGGTTGTGCCACACGAGTGTGTGACCGTGCACGAGCTGCCCGTGGGCCTCGGCAAACTTGACGAGCTGGTCGGCCGCCGACCAGTCGTAGGTGCCCTTCGTCGGTTCGACGACCTGCCACTTCATGACATTCTCAGGGGTAACTGTCGAGAACTGGTCGGCGGTGATCTGCCGGTATGTCGCATTGGTGGCAAGAGCGTCTGTGTTGACGGCCGTGCCGATGCGTAAGCCGACCCGCGACGCCAGAGCACGCAGCGAATCGTCAGGTACGGCCACGGCGCCAGAGGATTGGCCTGAATCGTGAGTCGGGGAAGCGGTCGCCGCTGGGGTCGCGGTAAGGGCGGCGAGGATGGCCGTCATACTGAGGGCAGAGATGAGGGTAGAACGGCGGAGTGCCACAGTTTTCTCCTTGTCCGGAGGGTTATCGGGGGAAACGCTCAGAGGCGCGCCTCATAGGCGGCGTCCCATCTGGAGACTCTCGGGGGGGCCGAGGTAACTCGACTCGACGCCGCCCAGGTCGACCGTGAGCTTTTGCACGACGACAGTCGGGTCGACCATCCAGAACTTCACGGTATGCACTCCGGGTTTGGCTATGACATGCGTGGTCACCGTGAGGTTCACGTTGTCGGAGGTGTTCCTCTCCCACTGTCGGTTCATGGTGGCGTCGCTGGCCCCGGTTGCTGTATTGATGTTGACGAGCTGGGGCGCCTCCTCGTCGATCGAGACTGCGTACTGCAGTCCGCCGTGAGCGAGTACGTCGTTGCGCGGTGACAGATACGCCCAGACCTTCACCGGTCCGCTGCTGAACGTTGTCATCGTGTACTCCAGCCGCGGGCTGTTGCCGCCCGGTGTCTGGCTTTGCGCGGCGACCGGGAATGGCTCCACCCCGGAGTCGGTCCGGCCGATGTCAGGGATACTGGTCCAGGTCACCCCGTTGCTGTTGACCGCACGGGTGTAGTCCGTGGCGTTCATCGAGACGTAGCCGTTCGCCTCGATGAATCCCTTCAGGTCGCCGCGTGACACGTCCGGGTTCTCGACGACCGCCTGGATGACGACGCTGCTGCCTCCTGGGCCCGTAACCGTGATCGGCACACGAGTGCTCCCCTTGGGCGCATGACGCCAGTCGACCTGCAGGGTGGCGCGCACCTGCTGCTCGACCGTGCCTCGGGTCGGCGTGATGATCAACCATGGCGCGCCCGGTGTGATGGTGTAGTTGAACGCTGCCGAGCCGCGGTTGAACACGTCAATGTACTGAGCCGGCTGCGTCTGGTACGGACTGAAGGTAGGCAAGACCGGTGGTGCCTGTGCCTGTGGCCACCACTGGTCCGAGCCGTCGATCGACACGCCCATATCCGCACTGCTCGCTAGCTGGATTCGCTGGACCGCAGGGAAGATCACGTCCGACAGTGCGACGTTGTTCATCTCGGGCTGCTGCCAGGGTGCGTTGGGGCCGTAGCGGGCCACATCGCCATAGTCGATGTGGGGCTGGGTCTGGAATCCTTGCCACTTCCCGCTGGCGAGGGTGTTGTTGTAGTACGCCGACATCGCCTGGTCGTCGGCGAATCGCGCCTCGGCCGTGTCGGCGAGCTGGTTGGTCAGCGCACGGCCCTGCTTGGCATACATGATGTTGGTGAACTCTGCGTCGCGCAGCGCGTAGAGGTTCGCAGTCGCCTTCACCTGGTAGAGCACGAGTTCGTAGTAGCCGTCCTGTTTGTTCGCGGGAAGCTGGCGACCGATGGCCTCCGCTCTTGCGGCCAATTGCTGCCAGTCAGCAGTGGCGCGGTCGAGCTCCTGGTAGTCGACGAGGCTGAACGGACTGGCCTGGTCGTTGTACACCACCGCTGAGGGGTCGGTAGCAAGGTTCTTCGTAGGGTCGACGGTGATCTCGCGGTTAAGCAACTCTGGCTTGCGGCGCGACTGGAGCTGACTGTACGTATTGAGTACGTCTGCGATCGGAGCGGCTTGGCTCGAACCGAAGTTCTCGGCAGCGTACTGTCGTTCCCAATCTACAATTTTGTCGAGGGGTAGGGCGTTGGGGTTCCAGGCGTAGTCGAGGAAGAACTGCAGGGGCTCCTCATTGTTCTTTACGTCGCCGACATTAGCCATCCAAAGCCGGGAATCGCCGTAGCTGTAGGCCTGGTGCAACTGATCCCAGGTGTTTTGCATCGAGGCGGTGTCGACCCACTTGTAGTCGCGGCCCCCGCCCACGTAGTCGAAGTGGTAGTAGAGGCCGTAGCCTCCGCTGCGCGGCGGCAGTTTCTGGTCGGGGAGCTGACGAATGTTGCCCCAGTTGTCGTCGGTAAAAACCACCGTCACGTCGGCCGGCGGACGGAGGCCCTTGTCCCAGTACCGCAGGACCTCCTTGTAGAGCGTCCACACCTGGGGGATGGTCATGACGTCCTTGCCCGTCACGTCGGCCACGATCTGGCGCTGGGTGCTGATGATGTTCTTCATGAGGTCGATGCCGGTACCGTCGGGCAGCGCCGTGTCGCCGTTGCCACGCATGCCGAGCGTCACGACGCCCTCGGCATTCTCTTGCACCATGCGCTTGATGCCGTCGGCCCAGTAGGCCTTCAGGGCTTCGGCGTTGCGAACGAAGCTCCATTCACCGGTGCCGCCATACGGGTCATGTCCCGGCGTCGTGATGTTTCCACTGCTGTCCCGCACCGCAGGCACAGCGTGGCGGTTCCACTCCTCGATGCCGCGCATCATGGGCGCCTCGTGCGAGGTGCCCATGATGATGCCGTATGCCGTCGCGGTGGCCTGGTTCTGCGGGTCGTCCTCTTCAAATGCCTTGCCCCAGACGGCAGGCCAGACATAGTTGGCCTTGAGCCGAAGGGCGAGCTCGAAGGTTTTTGCGTAGAAGTCGTGGTTTAAACCACCGGGGTAGTTCGGGTCCTTGCCCGGGCTGAACATGCCGGGCGCCCATTCGCCGAGCGCAGGGTTCTCATCGTTGATGAAGTACCCGCGGTACTTTACGACGGGTGTTCCCTGGGTGTGCTGCCCTGGCAGCACGTAGAGAGCGTCTTGGTGGGTTGGCGCCACGTCGTCCCACCAATACCACGGCGACACACCAATCTCCTTGGACACGTCGTAGGTGCCGTATATGGTGCCGCGCTCATCGCTGCCGGCAATGACGAATGCGCGGCGCACGCCGGGTAGCGGGTTCTGCACCACCTGCTCGAGCGAGGTCTCCCATTTGCCCGCGATGCCTGACACGTCGAGTTTCTTCGCGGCGACGAGACTGTCAATGAGCGGGCTGTGTCCGATCGTTCCGATGAGCACCACGTCACGACCGGGCGGGACCTGGTCGTCGGAGGCCAACGGCTGGACGCCCGTGACCCGTTGGATGTCGGCTCGGAGGTCACCCACCGCCCGCACAACTCCCGGATAGTCGCCGGCGCTCACGGCGATCGGCGCGGCCGATCCGCTCGCCACGAGGGAAAAGTCGGCACGCCGAGGGTTGGTGGAGATGTAGCTACCGGGACCGCTCACGCTGCCGTCTCCGGCAGCTGGGTGTGACGGAGCAGCTGCGGAATCCGGAGTCGCCGGAGTCGCCGAAGCGGCGGTGCCCACGCCGGTGACCGCGACCATCGAGACCATCGAGACCACGACCACCCAGACGAACCACTGCATGGCTCGATTGGTGAGCGAGCGAGCTGACGAGCCGGTGGTCGCAGTGAATCGAGTTTTCACGGCTGCATCCCTCTCGAGGAACCACGTGACGACGTTGTCTTGTTGGCGTGCGCCAAACCCCGCTAGGTGCGAACGGTCTTGGACGCAGGTACTCGGCTGGGTTCGCCGACGCAGAAGAGCCCTTGGCTCGTTGCCCGCGGTGAGCCATCTTTGGGCTCCGAAAGTTTCGGCACCATTACCGACGCTTCCGCTGTCAGGTTAGGCGCAGTCCGTGCCGCGGTCAACCGGCCGCGTTGACTCATCAGAGATGGGCGGGTTCCAGTGCTCGTCGCAACACTCGTGGTGGCTGTGGGGTGTGGATGAGATGGGCCGTCGAGGTCGCAAGCAGGCGTTGGACATGGATTCGCGGCCCTGGAAGCTGTTGGTGTCCGTGGTGGGCACGGTTGAGGCGTGCCCACGGGTGGGCATCACGGCAAGACGGGGTACCGGTGGCGGGCCGAACGTGGCGGGGTGCCGCCGGTGCACCTGGGCGAGGACGCGTGTTCGCACCGGTACCTGTCGCTGCTCAAGCATCAACGCACCGCGGCCCTGCGCGCGCAGGGCCGCGGGTTCCGGGAGATCGCTTGCCGCCTGGACCCCGCTCCCTCAACGGTCAGCCGCGAGGTCGTGCGCAACGTGCGCCCGCACGATGGCGACCGTTACGATCGCAGACGCCGGCACGCCTCCATCGGCCAGGTCACACCCGTGGACTTCGAACAGCGATGCTGTCAACGCCGAGCGAACCTTGACCCCTTATTGCCGATTGAACCTTGACCCCCCTTGGTGTGTTTTCGATGGTTACTTGGTGGTCTTGGGGGCCGCGGGTGGCGGTGGGGTGCGGTGTGCTCGGGTTCGGTAGGAGTCGCCGTCCAGGGGGATGACGTGGGCGTGGTGGACGAGGCGGTCGATGGTCGCGGCGGCCACGACGTCGTCGCCGAGAGTCTCCCCTCAGCGGGAGAACGCGAGTGGCGCTCCCGCAAGCAAGTCGCCAGGTGGGGGACTTCCGGCGTGAGCCAAGAGACCGCGATGGTGGCCGAGGCACGGCGGCTCCGCTCCCCGGCGCAGGGCCGGGGAGCAGAGGTCCTATCGCTCGTCGAGCGGGGGTTGTACCAGGGCTTTCGCCCAGGCGAGCCGGGCCTCGAGGACCTTCCACTCCAGCACCGCTCCGTTCGCGGAGACCCGCACGAAACAGTCCGTCGCGTTCACCCTCAGGAGCTCCTTGGAGGTGGGTTTGCGGAGTGAGCCCATGTCGATGTCACTGACGAAGATCGTGATCGGTTCTAGCCACCGGCCTCGCAGGTGACCTTTCGCCGCCGTGTAGGTGATCGAGCCGCGGCTCAGGTCGGCTTCGCCGAAGCTCCATTTCGTCGAAAGGCCGGGGTATTCGCCGGCCAGGACCCGAAAGTCGCACTGGATCCGGTTCTCTGCGGCGAGCCTCTCGCCCCGTCGCGCCAAGATACCCTCGCCGATCTTCCGACCGACCTGTGCTCCGAAGCCCCCGCCGATTCCACCGATACTCATGGTGTTGGACTGTACCGTTGGGTGAGTCTGCCGCGTGGGCTGGAAATGCGGATGAGCGGGTGAACTATCCCCGAGGCGAAGGCCGGCGCAGAGGCGACCCGCCTGCTCGACTTCCTTGCCTCCCAGGCGCCGCGGCGGCGCCGTCCTGGCCGCCGTCCCGGTCTGGCTGCGGGTGGTAGCCCTCTCTCGCGCGTGGCGTGGCTGGTGTCTCAGCAGCGACTGGTGATGACGTATCGCTCGTCCGTGATGGGTGCACCCCACAGCGCGGCGTCGTCCAGGAGCGTGACCTCGGCTTCGCGCCGGTGCCGGAGAACGAGCTCGGCGACGTCGGCGGAGGTCAGGCCGACGCATGTCGACCACCGGCCCTCGATCAGGATCAGTCGCCCGCCCGGTGCCAGCAGGTCGATCCACATCGTCAGCGCCGCCTCCGGGTCTGGCATCGCCCACAGCACATGCCTGGTCAACACAGCGTCAAAGGTCCCGGGTTGCCACGGCGGGGACGACGCATCACCGGCCACGACGTCGGCTGCGGCGTCGGCTGCGGCGATCTTGTCCCGAGCCAGGGCCACCATGCGCGGTGCGAAGTCCAGACCCGACACCAGGTGACCTGCCTGCGCCATCAGCACCGTCAACGTCCCGGTGCCACAACCCAGATCAGCGACACGGGCCGGAGTTGGTGGCAGCAAGGGCAGAAGCAGCGCGGCCCACGCGTCGCGAACGGCCGGGTCTTGCAGCCCGTGGTCCGGCTGGTCGTCGAACTCCGCCGCCTGGTCGTCCCAGAACTCCGGTGCGTCCATGGAGTCCATCGTGCCCGACGTCGGCCGACGCGATCACGCGACCACGGCACAGTCCACAGTGGTTCGAGGATCATCCATGTTCGTCCAGGGCGTACCTGGGCTCCCCAGTTGGCTCCCCAGCGAGGTGGAGGGCCGCTCCGCCGAAGCGGAACGGCCCTCTGACCTGCTCTTTCACTGTCGGGATGACAGGATTTGAACCTGCGACCCCTTGACCCCCAGTCAAGTGCGCTACCAAGCTGCGCCACATCCCGTTGCCCACCATCGGGCGTCCAAATGCTACCTCACGAGCACTCGCGTGCCTCACCCGAGGTGGTCAGCGCTTGCGCTTCTCGCGGACCCGGACCGAGATCGAGATCGGTGAGCCCTCGAAACCGAAGGTCTCGCGCAGCCGGCGTTCGATGTACCGGCGGTACCCCGCTTCGAGGAACCCGGACGCGAAGATCACGAACCTCGGCGGCCTGGTGTCGGCCTGGGTCGCGAACAGGATCCGTGGCTGCTTCCCACCACGCAACGGGTGCGGGTGCGCCGCGACCAGCTCGCCCAGGAACGCATTGAGCCGTCCGGTCGAGATCCGCATGTCCCAGGACGCGAGCGACGTCTCGATCGCCGGAACGAGCCGGTCCATGTGCCGCCCCGACGTCGCGGAGATGTTCACCCGCGGAGCCCACTGCACCTGCACCAGGTCCTGCTCGATCTCGCGCTCGAGGTACGGGCGCCGGTCGTCGTCCATCAGGTCCCACTTGTTGTACGCGATCACCAGCGCGCGCCCGGCATCGATCACCTGCGAGATCACCCGGGTGTCCTGCTCGGTGAGCGGTTCGCTCGCATCCACCAGCACGACCGCGACCTCGGCCTTCTCGATCGCCGCCTGGGTCCGCAGCGACGCGTAGAAGTCAGCGCCGGAGGTCTGGTGCACCCGACGCCGGATCCCAGCGGTGTCCACGAAGACCCAGGTCTTCCCGGCCAGCTCGACGAACTCGTCCACCGGGTCACGCGTCGTCCCGGCGACGGAGTCGACCACGACCCGCTCGGAACCGACCACCTTGTTCAGGAGCGAGGACTTCCCCACATTCGGCCGCCCGACGAGCGCGACCCGCCGCGGTCCACCCTCCGGCACGACGCCGCCACCCGCCGAGATCTCCGGCAGCACCGCCATCGCGGCGTCGAGCAGGTCACCTGTTCCGCGGCCGTGCAGAGCCGAGATCGCATGCGGCTCCCCCAGTCCCAGGCTCCACAGCCCGGCCGCGTCCGACTCGCCGCTCGGACCGTCCACCTTGTTCGCCGCGAGCACGATCGGCTTGCCGGATTTGCGCAGCAGCGGGACCACCAGCTCATCGGTGCCGGTCGCGCCAACGGTGGCGTCGAGCACGAACAGGATCGCGTCCGCCATCTGGATCGCCAGCTCGGCCTGCTCGGCGACCCGCGCGTGGATCCCGAAGACGTTGTGCTCCCAACCGCCGGTGTCCATCAGCATGAACCGGCGGCCGGCCCACTCGGCCGGGTAGCTGACCCGGTCCCGGGTCACCCCGGGCACGTCCTCCACGACTGCCTCGCGACGACCGATGATGCGGTTGACCAGGGTGGACTTGCCCACGTTCGGGCGGCCGATGACGGCCAGGATCGGCAGGGGTCCGGTCGGGCCCTCGTCAGTGCCCGGGACGTAGCCGGAGTCCAGGATCGCGAGGTCCTCATCGGCCAGCTCGTACTCGGCCAGCCCGACGCGCAGCGCCCGCTCACGGTTCTCGTCGTCGGCGGGAGCCACCGATTCCGCGTCGGCAGGGGCGTTCTGGTCCTCGATCATGGGCCCATCCTCCCCTGCGCGGGGTCCGGTGACCTAACCGGTGAGCCGGTGCGACCTACTCCGCGTCCGGCCGCAGCGGTGCGTCGGTGGGGAGCTCGATGCCGGTCCGCGCCGCAGCGCCGGCCACCAGGCTCGCGAGGGCGTCCCGCAGCACCTCGTTCGCCTCCTCCAGCGCGACCTTGCTCCGCACGCCCTCGCCGCGGGTCACCGTGATCGGCGCACCGAACTCCACCACCAGCCGACGACGCAGCCGCGGCAGGTGCCCGACCGACTCCCCCGTCCGTCGGGTGCCGAGCACAGCCACCGGGACCACCGGCGCGCCCGTCGCCAGGGCGAGCCAGGCGACGCCGGCCCGGGCCGCGGCCGCATCGCCGCGCCCACGGTTGCCTTCCGGGAACACTCCGACGCAGCCGCCACCGAGCAGCACCTTCCGAGCGATCGCCAGGGCCTGCCGGCCGCCATCGCGGTCCACCGAGATCTGGTTCGACCGGCGCAAGAAGGTGCCGAGCGGCCCCTTGTACATCTCCTCCTTGATGAGGAACTGCACGCCGCGAGGAGCCACCCCCACCAGGACCGGTCCGTCGAGCACGCTCGAGTGGTTCGCCGCGAGGAGCACCCCCCCGGCAGCCGGAACGTTCTCCCGACCGACCACCTCGGTTCGCCACGCCACGTCCGAGAAGAGCCGACCGGCGAACCGCGCGAACCACGGCAACCCGATCCGGACCTTCAGCTCGTCCTTCCCTGCCACGTCTTCACCACCTTGAGGACAGCGAGCACCGTCTGCTCGAGGTCGAGCGCGGAGGAGTCCACCGTCACCACGCCAGCGGCCGCCGTCCGGAACTCCACCACCGTCGAATCCTGCGCGTCGCGCCCGAGGACCTGATCCCGGGTCGCCTCGACGGATGCCTGGTCCGCGCTGCCGTGCACGTCCAGCGCGCGGCGCGCCAACCGGGCCTCCTCGCTCGCAGTCAACAGGATCCGCACGTCGGCGTCCGGCGCGATCACCGTCGTGATGTCCCGCCCCTCCGCAACGACGCCGCGGCCGCCGCTCAGGCCGCCCGGTTCGCACTCGGCCTCGATGAGCTCCCGCTGGCGCCGACCCAGCTCGGCGCGCACCTCGAGGTTCGTCGCGACGGCACTGACGACGCTCGAGATCTCGGTCGAGCGGATCTCCTCGGCCACCGGGTGCCCGCCCACCTCGATCGTCGGCGCCGCGGGGTCGAGCACCATCCTCAGCGGCATCGTCCGGACGGCTTCGGCGACCGCGGACCGGTCGGCCAGCTCAAGACCCTGGTGCAAGCACCACCAGGCCGTGGCCCGGTACATCGCTCCCGTGTCCAGGTATGCCAGGCGGAGCCGGCGCGCCACCTCCCGGGACACGCTCGACTTGCCCGAGCCAGACGGCCCATCGATCGCGACGACGAGCGCGCCGCTCGGGTGCACGCTCAACCCGCGACCTTCCAGCCGGCAGCGTCGAGCGCCGATTCGAGCTGCTCGCGCGCCTTCGGCAGCACCGAGAGCTCGGCAAGACCGACCGGGTGCTCGGCCACATGCTCCATCCGGAGGTCCTCCAGGTTGACGCCGGCCCGGCCGACGTCGGCCAGCAACCTGGCCAGCTCGCCCGGAGCGTCCGGGACCAGCACGGCGACCACCGCGTACTCGCGGTGCGCGCCACCGTGCTTCCCGGGGATCCGGGCAACGCCGGCATTCCCCGCCTCGATCGCTTGCGCGACCTTAGCCAGCCCACCGTGGTCCCCGCCGTCCACCACGCGATCGAAGCCCGCAAGTACGACATCGAGGTCGCCGCGCACCGCAGCGAGAACGGCCCGCACGTGCGTCGCGTTGGCACCGAGGATCACGGCCCACAGCTGCGGGTCACTTGCGGCGATGCGCGTGACGTCCCGCAGACCCTGACCGGAGAGAGCGAGCGCCGCCTCCGGTGCGTCCCGCAGGCGCGCGGCGACCAGACTCGCCACGATCTGGGGCATGTGCGAGACAAGGGCGACGGCGTCGTCGTGCCCGGTCGCGTCCATCTCGACCGGGGTCGCGCCGAGGTCCACCGCGAGGTAGCGGACCGCGCGCACCGCGGCCGGCGCACTCCGCTCGGTTGCAGCTATCACCCACGGACGGCCGGCGAACAGGTCGGCCCGCGCGGCGGTCGGCCCGGAACGCTCGCTCCCGGCCATCGGGTGCGAGCCGACGTACCGGGTCGCGTCCTCGACCGCGCCCAGCACCGAGCGCGCGATGCTCGCCTTGACGCTCGCGACGTCGGTCACGA
>Ga0209538_1001885_pt1 | contig 10882 bp, 6 predicted proteins | sample BarGraNGADG00211_2_FD_184492 | JGI IMG/M metagenome (GOLD analysis project Ga0209538, IMG submission 184492) | Arctic peat soil microbial communities from Barrow, Alaska - Barrow Graham LP Ref core NGADG0004-211 (SPAdes) (version 2) | ecosystem: Environmental > Terrestrial > Soil > Wetlands >... | reverse complement strand
AACGCGGCGAATCGCGAGGTTGGCCGCGTTTCCGAGCACGCCACAGCTCCGGATGATCGGCCCAGCCGATAACCGGGACCCTGCCGGCCCTCGCGCCGGGCGCGAGGCGGGCGGGCCGCCACAGACGCTGGGGTGTTTGCACATGCCCCCACTCGCTTTGACACTCCACCGGGGCCGGGCTATCATCCGCAACCGACCGGACTTCGGGCGCGCCCACCAAGCGAGGCAGCCGCCCGGGGTTCTTCGCTATGCGTCACATCACACGCCGGGCGGGGCGGAACCGCCCGGTCGCCAGAGGTTCGAACCCTCCGTGAATACGAAGCCAACCTATCTCTCGCGCGAGGGCGAGACCGGCCTCCGCCAGGAGCTTGACACCCTCGTGAACGTGCGCCGTGCGGAGGTTGCCGCCCGCATCCACGAGGCGAAGCAGCACGGCGACCTCTCCGAGAACGCGGAGTATGAAGAGGCCAAGAACGAGCAGGCCTTCGTCGAGGGCCGGATCCAGACTCTCGAGGGCATGCTCAAGACCGCGGTGATCATCGAGAACCCGCGCTCGGACCATGCGGCGCTCGGCTCCACGGTGGTCGTCGAGAGCCTTGACGGCCTGGAGACGTTCTCGATCGTCGGCTCCGCCGAGGCGCGTCCCGCCGACGGAAAGATCTCCAACGAATCGCCCGTCGGGCGCGCGCTCCTCGGCCGCAAGGCCGGCGAGAAGATCACGGTCCGGCTGCCGAACGGGAGCGATTTCACGTACGCGATCAAGAAGATCAGCTGAGCGCCCGCCCCGCGACGCCGGGACGCGCGGCCGGTGCGGCCCCCGCCCCGGCGATCGAAAGGCCAGGGACGCACGCGATGTACTGGGCCGACGAGCTGGCCTCCGCCGTTGACGGGCCGCAGTTCGTCAACGACTCGAAGACTCCCTCCGGGACGGTTCACGTCGGGAGTCTCCGTGGCCCGGTCGTCCTCGACGTCATCACCAGGGCACTGCGCGACCGCGGCGTGCCGACGACGCTCCTCTACGGCGTCGACGACATGGACCCGATGGATGCCCAGGCGCTCCTGACCCCGGACGCCGTCGAGCGAGAGATGGGCCGCCCGCTCTCGCAGGTCCCCGACCAGGTCGGCGACTGCCACGCGTCATATGCCCGCCACCATGCGCAGACATTCATCGACATCTTCGATGGCCTCGGCATCCGTCCGGACCGCTACTACTGGATGAGCGACATCTACCCGACGGGCCAGATGGACCCGTTCATCCGGACGGCCCTGGACCGCGCAGAAGTCGTCCGCGACCTGTATCGCCGGGTCTCGAAGGTGGAGCGGCCGGCCGGCTGGCTCCCGATCAGCGCCGTCTGCCCCACCTGCGGCAAGGTGGGCACGACGCTCGCCCGCGACTGGGACGGCGCGACCGTCGCCTTCGAGTGCCTGCCCGAGTACGTGACCTGGGCCAGCGGGTGCGGAACGACCGGGCGAATCGCCCCGTTCGGCGGTGCCGCCAAGTTGCCGTGGAACCTGGAGTGGGCGGCCCAGTGGTCGCTCTTCGGCGTGACGATCGAGCCGTGCGGCAAGGACCTCGCCACCGCCGGCGGCTCGCGTGACCGCTCCGACGCCATCGCCCGCGAGGTCTTCGACCGCGAGCCGCCGCGCAACCTGGCGTACGAGTTCCTGAACATCGGCGGGCGCAAGATGTCCACCAGCAAGGGGCGCGGCGCCGCCGCCCACGAGATCGTCGAGGTCGTCCCGCCGGAGCAGCTCCGGCTCCTCTTCCTCCGGCCGCGCCCGAACCAGGCGATCGAGTTCGATCCCGATGGCACGGACGCGATCCCGCGTGTCTTCGACGAGTTCGACCGGCTGGCCGCGGCCGCCGCCGGCCAGGAGGTCAAGGGCGAGCTTCCGGCCGATGCCGACCGGATCTTCCGCTACGCGCTCCTGGACCCGGCCGCGGACCCCGCCGCGGAGGCCGCGCGCTACCGGCCCGCGTTCGCGCACCTCGCCCTGCTGGCGCAGATCCCCGGCGTCGACGTGGCCGCTCAGGTGGCCGCGGAGAAGGGGAGTGCCCTGTCGGTCGAAGAGCGTCGGATCCTCGTGGAGCGGCTTGCGGTTGTCGGCGGCTGGCTGGACTCCTACGCCCCGGAGCGGGCCCGGATCGAGATCCGCCGAGACGCGCTCCCGCCCGAGGCGGCGGCGCTTGGCGAGGACCAGCGGGTCTGGCTCGGCGCGTTCGCCCGCGCCGCCGAGACCGCGCCGCCGCCGTCCGGTGATGCGTGGCAGGCGCTGATCTTCGAGGTTGCGACTGCAGCCGCGCTCCCGGCCGGCCGCGCGTTCGGTGCCCTCTACATGGCGTTCCTGGGTCGGACGAACGGGCCGCGGGCGGGCTGGCTCCTCGCCAGCCTTGAGCCCGGCTTCGTCGTGGAGCGCCTGCGCGCCGCGGCCGGCTGGCGCGATCATGCCGACGGCGCATCCGGCGGGACCGGGGCGCACGACACGGCGGAGGCGGCGGGATGAGCGTCGGGGTGCAGCGTCTCCGGGCCGAGCCGGAGGTCATCCGGAAGGGGGCCCTCGACAAGGGCGAGGACGCCGCGCTCGTGGACGTCGCGCTCGCGCTCGATACGCGCCGCCGGGCGCTGCTCGGCGAGGCCGATGCCCGCAAGGCCGAGCGCAACGCGGCCTCGAAGCAGATCGGCGAGGCGATCAAGGGCGGCGCTGCGCCGGGCGGCCCCGAGGTCGCGGCCCTGCGCGCCGCTTCGGTCGCGGCGGGGGAACGGATCGCCGCGCTGGACACCGAGATCGGCCGCATCGAGGCCGAGCTTGAGGATGCGCTCCTGCGGATCCCGAACCCGGCCGACCCGGATGTGCCGGTCGGCGACGCTGACGCCAACCTGACGGTCCGCACCTGGGGCGAGCTCCTGTCGCGGGCCGTCCCGGCCGTTGCAGCTGCCGACGCGGCTGACGAGGCGGGTACGACCGGCGCGGTAGACCAGGCTGGTACGGCGGCCTGGGAGCGCCGACCCCACTGGGAGGTCGCGGAGCGACTCCGCATCTTCGAGCTGGAGCGCGGCGCGAAGATCGCTGGCTCCGGGTTCCCGGTCTACCGCGGCGCGGGAGCCGGGCTACAGCGCGCCCTCATCGACTTCTTCCTGACCGTCCACACGCGTGAGAACGGCTTCACGGAGATCTGGCCTCCGGCCGTTGTCAACGCCGCGTCTGCCCGGGGCACCGGCCAGATCCCGGACAAGGAAGACCAGATGTACGTCGTGACGCGCGACGAGCTCTACCTGGTCCCCACGGCCGAGGTGCCGGTCACGAACCTCCACCGCGACGAGATCTTCGAATTGGGCGAGCTGCCCGTCCGCTATGCCGCCTACTCGCCCTGCTTCCGGAGGGAGGCCGGCGCGGCCGGCAAGGACACCCGAGGGATCCTGCGCGTCCACCAGTTCGACAAGGTGGAGATGGTGCTCTTCGAGACGCCAGAGGCCTCCGCCGCTGCGCTGGAGTGGATGGTCGGCCGGGCGGAGGATCTCCTGCGCCGGCTCGGCCTCGCGTATCGCGTGCTCCTCATGGCGACCCGCGACATGGGTTTCGTGCAGGCGAAGAAGTACGACCTGGAGGTCTGGGCGCCCGGGGTGGAGCGCTGGCTGGAGGTCTCGTCCTGCTCGAACTTCCGCGACTACCAGGCTCGCCGGATGGCGATCCGCCACCGACCGGCGCCGGGCGCCAGGCCCGAGCTGGTCCACACGTTGAACGGGTCGGGCCTCGCGCTTCCCCGCGTCGTCGCCGCGATCCTGGAGACATACCAGGGGCCGGACGGCAGCGTCCGCGTGCCCGGGCCGCTGCAGGCGTCGCTCGGGACGGACGTCCTGCGCCCACCAGCCTGACGGCCCTGTCCGGGCGGAGCCCCGGAACAAATGATCACGAGGTCCGCGTCCCGCGCTGTCCGCACCAGGAGACTCCGCACGTGGCCGTTCCCACCGGCCGGCAACAGCCCTTCGAGCCCGCCGGGCCCGCCCCCGGCGTTGCGTTGGCCGGTCATGGCGCCCGACTCGGCGCCTACATCCTCGACGCGATCATCCTGGGCGTCGTGGTCAGCGCGATCCTGGTGCTCTCCGCGCTCCCGGTCATTGGCACGATCCTCGGCCGGGTTGGCGGCCAACCCGACTACTGTTCGGACTCGACCACCTGGTCGCAGCTCGGCGGCGGGATCGGGCTCGTCATCCTCGGCGGCATCGTGGCGTCCCTCGTCGGCCTCGTCTACTTCCCCTGGTTCTGGGCGCGAGGTGGCCAGACGCCCGGAATGCGGGCCACGGGGATCCGCGTCGTGCGCGACCGCGATGGCGGCCAGGTGGATGGCGGGGCCGCGATCCTGCGCCTGATTGGCTTCTGGATCTCCGGCTCGGTGTTCTACCTCGGGTACATCTGGGTCCTCATCGACGTACGCCGCCGCGGTTGGCATGACCTGCTCGCCGGGACCTGCGTGATCAGCAGCCGCTGAGGCGCGGACGCAGCCGCGACGGCACGGGCCGGCGGCGCGACGCAGGGCGGCCCGCCGGCGGCGAGCCGGACGCAGAGCCGGCGGAACAGGGATCCGCGGCCGATCCGTCGGGCATCCGTGCTTGCCCGATCGGGCACCCATGGCTCGAATGCCGTCATCCACCGGGACCATCGTGCCGGGGCGCCCCGGACCTGCGGGGCGTGGAGCGCGAGCAGGGTGCGTCGCATCCTTGGTTCATCACCGTCCGCCGTCCCCCCAGGGCCGGCACGTCCTCTCGTCCCTCCACGTACCCCGGTACCCATGCACGATCGACCCCGCCGCCTTGTCGCGGCCAGCCTTACCGGCCTGCTCCTCGCCGCTGCCCTCGCCGTCCCCGCCGCCGCGGCCTCCCCGAACCCGGCGCCCGTCAAGGCGGAGCCGCGCCGCGTCGTGGAATACCGCCCGAACGGGCCATTCACCCACGACACAGACCTGCTCTCGCAGTCCGGCTATGCCGCGTGGATGATCGATGAGCTCCTGCTGTCGACGACGCCACTGCCCCGCCTCGGCGCCGCGTTCATGCAGGCCGAGCGCGACACGGGGATCAACGCCCGCTACCTCGTGGCACACGCGCTCCTCGAGTCGGGGTGGGGCACCTCCTCGATCGCCCAGGCGAAGCACAACCTGTTTGGGTATGGCGCCTATGACCGGGACCCGTTCCGGTATGCCACGCGCTTTCCAACGTTCGAGGCCGGCATCGCGGCCGTGGCGAACCAGATCCGCGCGAAGTACCTGTCGCCGGATGGGCGCTGGTGGCGGGGCTTCCCGACGCTCCGCGGCGTGAACCGCTTCTATGCTTCGGACCCGCTCTGGGCCGACAAAGTCGCCGTCATCGCCAACACGATCAACGGCATGGTCGTCACGTTGCGCGAACGGGACCTCCGTTTCGGCAGTCCGCGGGTCGCACCGCCGGCCGCCGGCACGGTCGTCGCGGCTGGATCGTCCATCGTCGTCGAGGTCCCGTGGACCAGCCGGACGCTGGGCCTGCCGACGGGGATCCAGTTCGCTGTCCGGTGGACGCCCCTCGCCCTTGCCGAGGGTGGTCCCACAGTCCCGGCCGGCCCGACCGCGCCGACCTGGTCGCCCGTCGGCCGGACCACGCGCGCCGGACACACCGTCAACCTGTCGGTGGCGACGCCGACCCTGCCCGGCTCCTGGCGGCTCGAGATCCAGGCGCGCGACTCCGACGGGCTGCCGTTGCCGGCCACGGACACTCCACCGATCCCGGCGATGGCGCTGCGCGTCGCGGCCCAGACCGAGGCAGCGATCTCCGTCAACCTCGAAGCGACGCCCAAGGTGGCGGAGGCCGTCGGAGCGCCAACGGCAGGGCTCGCGGCAACCCCGGTCGCCCAGTCGCCTTCGGGCGGGCTCGTGGCGACCATCGGCAACGTCGGACGAACCACGATTCCCGCAACGTCGCAGGACGGCACGCCGACGCTCGTCGAGGCTTGGAGCCTTCCGCTCGCGGCCGACGGCGCAGCGGTGAAATTACTGGGAACCCCGTTGACGGCGGACCTCCTGCCGGGCGCGCAGGTCACGCTCCAACTCTCCCGTCCGAACGGGGCCGCCGTGATCGTCGTGCGCCTCTCCGGCGACCCGGCCGCGATCGGACGGAGCGTGCCGGCGACCGTCCTGTTCACGGCTTCAATGGATGGTGGCGCGACGCTCACCCAGCTCCAGGTCCCCGATCTGCGCGACGGTGGGCTCGCCTCGCCCGCGTCCCCCACGGTGTCGACGCCGGTCGCGGGACAGCCCGTCTCGTCTTCGCCGGTTGCCGCGGGCGTGTCGGTCATGCAGACGGACACCGTCGGAGAAGTGGCGATCGGCCTCGTACGGACGCCGGCGTCGAGCGCGCCCGACCGGCCCGACGAGCGAGACGCGCCTCCGGGAATCCTCGTGCGGACGCTTGCCACCTTCGCGGCGAACGCCGTGGAACCGACGGCCGCCTTCCTGCCCTGGCCAAGCATTCGGGCGGGGGATGCCCACGGAACGGTACGCGTCGCCGGCGTGCCGACCGGGATCCGCCTGGTGGTCGTCGCGCTGGTCCCGGACGGCGGCTCGCTCGCCGATCCTGCGACGCTTCGGCTCGCCTGGGCACCCGTCACGTACCCGGGAACGGACCCGACGGCGCACTGATCCGACCCGGCGGGCGACGAACAGGTCAAGGGATCCCGCGGCGCCCGGCTCCCGTCACCCGGCTCCCGTCACCCGGCGGTAGGATGGCGTCCGCCACGGCCGCGGAGAGGTGCCGGAGCGGTCTATCGGAGCGGTCTTGAAAACCGCAGGGCCTCGCGGCCCCGTGGGTTCGAATCCCACCCTCTCCGCCAGATCCTGAGAACGACTTCGGGTCAAGGCGTCATCCAGGGCTTGCTCGCGCGACCCAGCGTGACTTCCCGCGAGACCCGGCGTGACACCCTCGCGGCGCTCCGCCACCACGCCGAGCGTCCTCCATTTCCCCGACAATCACCCTGCCCATGGTCCGCCTGCCCGCCTTTGACATCTACGTGGAGCTCGGTCTCGACTCGTCGGCCGATCGAGCGCAGATCCGGGCCGCCTACCGGAAGGCAGCAAAGGCGGCGCATCCGGACGTCTCCGACGTGACCGGCTCGACGGCGCGCATGGCCCGCATCAATGCCGCCCGCGACGTGCTCCTGGATTTGGACCGTCGGGCCGAGTACGACCGCCAGCACGGCCTCCTCTCGCGCTCGCCCGTCGGCGGCGCCCCGAGGACGGCTCGCACACGGACGGGCGCACGACGTCCGGCCCCGCCGGCCGCGCGTGGCGGCGACACTACGTACCGCCCTGCGGCCACGCGTGCCCGGCGCGGCTCGCCGACCGCCGAATGCCCGGTCTGCCCCTGGCCTGACCCGGCTTCCTTCGGGCACTGCGCGCTGGGCCACGAGGGCATGGCACCTCGGTTCGGTGGTCCTCGACGGTTCCGCCTCGACCCGGCCGAACATGGGGCCGGTGTGCCCTTTCGATCGGCCCGGGCCGCCCGCGACCATGCGCGCACCTGCTCGTGGTTCGCCGGCACGCTCGCCGGCGGGCTGCGACCGATTGCGCTCACAGGGTGGGGCGAGCGCGCCGAGTTCCCCGCGGTCGGGCGCATCCGCCAGCGCGACGGCGTCGCCCTGGACCCGGAGATCGTGGCCATGCTGGCGGCCTACGCGGACGAGGCCGCTGTGCGCGACGCGCTTGCCTACGCGGTCGCGGGTCGCGTGGTCCTCCTGGCGCAGTACGGCGACCGGGTGCGGTCCGTCGTGTGCGGCCGGCACGCCTATGCCGTCGAGGTGACCGTCAGCGCCTCCGGCGAGCGGACCCCGGCGCGGGCGTCCTGCTCCTGCCCGAGCTGGCGTCCCTACTGCAAGCACATCCTGTCCACGTGGCTGGTGTGGCACTACACGCGACGGCGCTGAATTCAGGCTCGGCCTGCCCATCGCGCATACTCCGCGGCATGCGCTTCCACACCACGATCGAGCTCAACGGCAAGACCGCGACGGGCTCTCGGGTCCCGGCGGCCGTGATTGCGGGCCTGGGGAAGGGCAAGCGGCCACCGGTCCGCGTCACGATCAACGGGCAGACGTACCGCAGCACCGTGGCGGTCTACGGCGAGGAGTTCCTGATCGGGGTGAGTGCGGAGAACCGCGCGCTGGTCGGCGTCGCCGCCGGCGACCAGGTGGAGGTCGACCTCGAGCTCGACACCGAGCCTCGCGAGCTGACGGTGCCACCCGACTTCACGGAGGCGCTCGACCGCGACGTCGAAGCCAGGCGGTTCTTCGACGGGCTCTCGTACAGCAACCGGCAGCGGTTCGTGCTGGGGATCCAGGACGCAAAGACGCCCGAAACCCGGCGGCGGCGCATCATCGCGGCGGTCGACCGGCTGCGCGAGGGCCGAACCTAGCGCGAGGCACCGCCCCCGCTGTCGCCCCGGCCCGTCCCGACCGGCGGGCCGGCCTGCCCCGACCGACGGCCGCGTCGCTGGCTCGCGGGTCGCCGTTGCCATGTCGGGCTGTCATCTGCATCGCACGCTCACCCATGAAGCGGCCCTCGAAATGCTCGCTCTGTTCGGGTGTCCGACTGGAGGCATTCGAGCTCGCGGATTCTCCGATCTACGCGCACGGTTCGTGCTACGTGACGAATCGGGTCGGTATCGGCGCGCGCGGGCTCCTCACGGGTCCGGACGCGGCGTTGCTGAGCGTGACCGGGCGCAGTCCAGTCCCGCGTGTCCGCCCAACACCTCCGGCGATCTTCCGTAACACGAACCACGCGCGTATCCCGGAAGAACCAGGACCGACGCCGCCGACGGCGACTGGGGTGACAACGTCGGTGGGCGGTTCACCGGTCGAATTCGCCGGCCGTCGGTATCGTGGCCAGGTCGCGCTTGACCGTTTCGGCAGAGGCCCCGTAGACTCCCGGTAACTGAAGACGTGGGCTGTGAACGGGACGAGTACCCGTCGTGCGCCGGCAGAGAGACCCGGCGGCCGGTGGAAGACCGGGGTGGCGGCGACGGCAAATGGACCCGGGAGCCTCCGGACCGAACGCGCGGGCAAGGCCGGCGCCAGTAGGCTCCGGCGCAGGGCGCCAGCGATAGCAGGCAGCGCCGATCGGACGGACCCGCCGTCTCGTCGGTCACGTGAGAGCGGCAGTGCCGAAGTCGGGTGGCACCGCGGATGGTCAAACCGGCCGTTCGTCCCGAGTGGACGAAGGTCGGTTTTCGTTGTCTCTGGAGGTCCTCGGGACGATGTCCACCCAGCACCCGCTCAGCCTCGGCGAGGTCAAGCGCCTCGCGGGCAGCGCGGACACGATCCGTCTCCGGGCAAGCCGCGACGCCGATCTCGAGACCCCGATCGGCGCGTTTCTCCGCCTCGATGACGGAACGACGCCTGCCTACCTCCTGGAGTCCGTCGAGGGCGGCGAACGGCTAGGCCGCTACAGCTTCCTCGGCGTCGGGCCGCGCCGGCTGCTCGAGGTGCGCGACGGCGTGGCCCGCATCCAGGACCGGCCCGTGGGCGTGACCGCCTACGCGCCCGACCTTCCCGTCACGGCGTTCCCCAGACCGGACCCGCTGGACGCCCTGCGTGCGTTCGTCCCACGGCGAGCCGTCGAGCCGGGGGACGGGATGCCGCGGTTCACGGGCGGCGCGGTGGGCGCCCTCGCCTACGACGCGGTCTCCGTCTTCGAGCCGACGGTCCCGCTGCCGTCGGCCGACCCGGTCGGGGTCCCGCTTGCCAGCTTCATCGAGACGGATCTCGTCCTCGTCTTCGACCACCTGACCCACGAGCTGAGCGCGATCGCCTCGCTCCACACCGACGCGCCGCGCCTCGAGGAGCGCTACCGTATCGCCGAACGGGCCATCTTCGAGGCGCTCGAGCAGACGGCCCGGCCTTCCGCGGCGGAGATCGCGGGTGCCACCGCGTCGGGTGCCACCGCGTCGGGCGGCCACGCCGGGTCGATCGTCCGGGTCTCGTCGCCGGCCACACCGGACGTGTCCCTGACGAGCCTGGGCCGGGACGCATTCCAGGCCGCGGTCCGCGCCGCCAAGGACGCGATCGCGTCGGGCGAGGCAATCCAGGTGGTGCTCGCCCGGCGAGAGACGAGGGCACTGCCGGCCGGTCCGGACGGGCGTCCCATTGACGGGATCGGCCTCTACCGCGCGCTGCGACGTGTCAACCCCAGCCCGTACCTGTTCTTCGTCCGGACGCCCTCGTTCGAGGTGGTGGGTGCCAGCCCTGAGCTGCTCCTCCAGGTGGAGGGCGACCGGATGACCACCCACCCGATCGCCGGCACGCGGCCCCGCGGCGCCACCCCGGCCGACGACGTGCGCCTCGCGGAGGAGCTGGCGGCGGACCCGAAGGAGCGTGCCGAGCACGTGATGCTCGTGGACCTTGGCCGCAATGACCTGGGCCGGGTTGCGCGACCCGGCACCGTCCGCGTCTCGAAGTACATGGAGGTGGAGCGCTACAGCCACGTGCTGCACCTCGTCAGCCACGTCGAGGGCCGGCTGACCCCGGGACTCGACGCGCTCGACGCGCTGCGCAGCGTCTTCCCAGCGGGAACCCTGTCCGGCGCCCCGAAGGTCCGCGCGATGCAGCTCATCGCCGCCGCCGAGCGGGAGCGGCGGGGCCTCTACGGCGGGGCGATCGGCTACCTGGGCTACGACGGCAACCTGGACACCGCGATCGCCATCCGGAGCGCCGTGCTCAAGGACGGGGTGGCGCACCTCCACGCCGGTGCCGGGATCGTGGCCGGGAGCGTGCCGGAGCGCGAGTTCGAGGAGACCGAGCACAAGGCGGCTGCGCTCCGCCGCGCGCTCGAGCTCGTGGCCGGCGGGGGACGGGGAACGGCCGCGCCCGG
>Ga0209538_1001884_pt1 | contig 10882 bp, 10 predicted proteins | sample BarGraNGADG00211_2_FD_184492 | JGI IMG/M metagenome (GOLD analysis project Ga0209538, IMG submission 184492) | Arctic peat soil microbial communities from Barrow, Alaska - Barrow Graham LP Ref core NGADG0004-211 (SPAdes) (version 2) | ecosystem: Environmental > Terrestrial > Soil > Wetlands >... | reverse complement strand
AAAGGAACGACCGTTACTGAGTTCTCGTTCTAAGTGAAGGCGATCTTCTTTGGTAAATTGAGCCATATAAATATCCTCCTGAAGGCTTAGCCTCCGCCCAAGGAGTTTTCATTGTCTCATTTGAAAGCCTAAATGCAACCTGTTCTTTTGCAAACTTGATCGCAATGGTACTCTATCTTACTCATTGCGTTTACTTTTTCAATTAAGCGAAGAGTATAAGATCCGGATATATTGAAAATCGAAGTTAAAAAATGTTGACATTTCACAGTGGATGAAAGAAAATATATATTCAATTGATATCATATATAAGAAGTTGTAGGTTGTATCATACAGGAGGAAATAATGAAGACAAAACGAATAATGAGCTTAGCGGCCGCGGCCGCTGTCCTGCTGATATGTGCAACATCCTGCAGTAATTCCGAATCCATAAATAATTTGCTGAGCAGGATTTCAGGCACGACCACCGTCCCTGTTGGAAAAGACTATATAGCATACCCCAACAGTAAGCGATCCGATGTACTCGGGGCATATATCGGAGATAAGCTTAAAAGCACAGAAACGACAGTCCATCTGGATAACATTGAACTTACATATTATAAGGCTGATGGAGAGCCGAATACCTACACGGTCTATATTGATAATCACGATCCAGATTATTTCTTTGATGGAATCGTCAGATTGGTGAGTGATACTAAAGAATATGATATTAATGTTAACATGATTGCGCCCGGCACAAACGTCTTTTTTGATCTTGAGATAGAAGGTGTCCCGGACGATTATCAGTATTATGTGGAGGGCGAGATTTACTCCTGGAACGAAGACCTTTCCATTGACTATTCGTTTGAGGAAGGAGCCCTCGAAAATGATACGGAAGAAATAGTTATAATTGATGAACCCCTAATCGATGAAGCGATGCTTAAAGTCTTTGCCGATTACTTTTACAAGAGAGATACTATCTATAATAACGTTCAGTCCGTCACTTACTATCTGGTTACCTCCGATGATTATGCCGCTGATGGTCAGAATGGATATGAAGCTTCTATGTATGTTGATACGCAGAACCAAAAAGTCGAAGTAACCGATTCAACCGGAGCACTTGTGCTTAGCATGAGTTTCTGACTTGCCCTTCTGCGGGCTGCCTGAATTCCCTTATGAGTAATTGATTAAAAATGGCTGGCACAGAATTTTTTCGATTCTGCACCAGCCATTTTGTTCAATCTTTATACAGCACCTAGATGTACCAAAGCTTTAAATACGAGTTCACAATGGCCTTCATTCGCGCATGTACTATATCCTGTCTGTAAACGGTGGTGAAACAGTCAATGGATGCTTTATCATCTGCCGGGCACTTTTCACCGAGCAGACCCTTGTTCTTCAGTTCATCAACCGCTGCGCCTCCTGCCACTTTGGATGCGTTCTCTACCATCGAAGTAAAAAGGGCGGGGGAAGAGTCTCGTTCGAGTGTTGTCCAGAGGTTGACCTTACATATACCATCCCCGAACAGGTCGGCAATCTGGTCGCCGGGGACCGAAGATGCTCCGTGAAGTACGATCCGGGTGCCGACACGTTCTTTAATAAGACGCGCCTGTCCGCCGAGGTATCGGAGGTCCTTTGCACTTGCACGATGTTCCGTGCCTAAATTGCCGACAATAAGATCAACGCCTGTCTCGCGAAAAAACCGCTCTGTATTATCCGGAGTAGTCGGTTCGCTTCTTTGGGTGCCTGTTGCGTCAACGATTTCATCACATGCACCTTCAACCAGAATTTCTTTGCCTCTTTCCTGGACGAACTGTTTTGTGAGGGCGATGTTCTCATCGAAAGGCAGCTTCGAGGCGTCAAACATAATGGATGAGAATTTGCTTAAGTCCCAGGTAAAAAGCTCATGGTCGTCATCAAACTGGATATGATCCAGATGAATCATTATTCTGAGCTTTTCATAGGGTGAATGCTTTCCGGCGAGGACATGAAGATCTGCCAGAAAAAGGCGCAGACCCAAGTCCCAGCGACGGGTGTGGGTATAGTATGCAGACTGCGTACGATGGTAATACCGGCAAGTTATTGCGACGATAATGGGCAGGTTTTCAATGCCCTTCTCGTCGCCAAAGTCCTTGGCTGCAGCAAGGATAGATTCTGTTGTAGTCAGGTTTTCACTGCAGAAACAGGGAAGAACCCATTGGTTTTTAGCAGCTTCTTCATATAAAGCAAGTACATTTTCTCTTCCGGTGATAATCGGCATAATAATTCCTTTCAAATCCGGCTGTGTCAATAGACGGCCGAAGAACAGTAGTTCTCATGCAGGCAGGACGAATATTCTTATTTGCAGGCGATGTCAAATGCTTCGCGGCTGTCGACAAAGGTAAAATCGACTGAGTAGGTGATAGCCTCATCCGGGTTGATGAACTTCAGCTTGCCTTGTTTTCGTACGGCATCCCTTCCGTCGGCAAAACAGTTCCCCGGTTCAAGACCCAGAACATAATCCCGCTCGCCCATCATTTTCCACTCGAGAAGGCAGTCAAGGGAGCTTGGGTCGAAGTGCATGGATAAGCCTCTGTCAATTGCAGGGTTATAGATGCCCGCACTGGCATCATTCCTGTCAACGAAACTGTGATAGTAGCACTGTTCGACAAAGTTCCTCTGTGGAGTCAGAATTTTGTTCCATGTATCGAGATCTTCCGCTGCACGTGCGTTCCTGGGCACAACCTGCGTTGATGAGACATGCAGAATACTGTTTTCATTAAGGAGCGGGTAACCAAAATTGATGTGATACAGGTACATAAGCGGGGATATGGTATCTCCGTTATTTTGAATGGTATCTGTCAGTTTAATCTTGTTTTCGAAAATAGAGACACGGATCTCCCTCTGCAGTACAAGCTTCTCCTTGAAGATGCCCGATGCGTTGATTGTTGCGTGAATATGTATATATTCTTTGTCGATTGTGTAGTAGATGTTTTCAGCCGGAGTGTTTCCAATGTCTCCATGGAGACCAAATGACTGGCCCTCATCAACGGACGGAGAACCAACGGCAGTAAGGCCGCAGGTCGTAAGAAACCCTGCTGTAAAGCTTTTGAGAAAACCTAATTCCTGATCATCATAATAGGTGGGGGCAACATAACCGCAGGGAGAAAAATACCCGAGATTGTCGCCTTTGAGTGATATGCGGTAAATGTCTGCGCACCGGTCCGCGCAGACTGTCAGTACAAGACCTGCCGCGTTCTTTACTTCAAAGAGACGTAATCCGTCTCCTTTTCCGCCGACAAGACGATGTTCCTCAACGCCATAGAGCTGGGATGGATGACCTACATACTTTTGAATACTCATTTTATGCCTCCATATTTTATAATTATTTTGTTTACTATGATATCAACGGGCGTACTGCCCGATAGACCTTTTTGTACTTTCCGAAAAGAACCAGATAGGCGGCATGCTTTTTCATGTCGGGATAATAAGTTCCTTCTTCATGAATCAATCTGTCCGCCGCTTCTTCCAGACTTGAAAATACACCGGAAGCCACTCCTGTCAGCATAATGCTTCCGATTGTTCCGGCTTCGTTTGATCCAAGGGAGACAATCGGCAGACCGAAGATGTCCGCTTTGAGCTGAAGCCAGACGCTGCTTTTAGCGCCGCCGCCGGTTGCACGGAGCCTTTTGATCTTTACACCTGCTTTATGCAGCACCTCAATGTTAAGAAGCATTTCATAGCTTACGCCTTCCATGAGTGCTTTGTAAATATCTGCCGATGTATGCTCAATCGTAAGACCGATGATCGCCCCTTTAGAACCGCTGTCCATATAGGGAGTAGCACTTCCGGCAAAATGGGGAAGCACCAGAATACCTGTCGGATTCTCGGGAATACTTTGATCCAGCATCTCGTAGACATTCTGTCCGGTCTGTTTCGCAAGACTGCTCTCATATCTGGCAAACTGGTTCCTGTACCATTGCAGAAGTGCCCCCCCTGTGAAACAAAAAGCATAGGAAACATATTTGTCTTTTACGGCATGCGGAACGACGGCAAAATAACCTTCCTGTAGAATGTCCATATCCGGGATCGAATTAAAAACAGGAGTGATGCATTCGACAGTGCCTGTTCCGTCTATCGCGTCCCCTTCCTCAAAAACACCCGCGCCTATCGCTGCGGATACCTGGTCGTGACAGCAGGAGGCAATGAGGACTTCTGGAGATAATCCCAACCCGGAAGCAAGCCCGGGACGGATTTTTCCGGCCAGTGTACCTGATGCGACCGGCGTTGAGAAAAGATTCCTGTCGATTCCGGCTGCCTCAAACACAGTATTGCTCCAAGTACGTTCTCTTATATCAAATGCCATAGTACGTGACGCGAGAGAGTAGTCAATCTGTGCTACACCGGTCAGGCGATACACTGTGAAGTCCTGAAAAAGCAAGATCCGCTTTGCCTTATTGTACAAATCAATGCGATTGTCCCGGATCCACATCAGTTTGGGCAGGCTGAACATCTGATGGGGGGAGAGGCCAACGATGCCGCCGAGTTCCTTTTTACCGACGCGGTCAACGAGTTCTGCACACTGTATGTCTCCCCGCGGATCGGTATAAAGCATGGAAGGTGCCAGAACCTCATCATTTTTATCAAGCATGACAAAACTCTCGCCAAACGATGTCACACCAATACTGTCAAGGTCCGGCACTTTTGAAGACACCTCGCGGATAACAGCACAAACGCTGGCCCACACGCTGTCCGCGGAGAGTTCGTGTTCACCCGCCACACGGGACGCGGAGTATTCACTGTAAACCTGTGTGATGAAGCGTCCGTCCGAATCATAAACAGACAGTTTGCAGCCGGTTGTCCCGATATCAAGTCCTCCAATTGACATTTTACGTACTCCTTACTGAATCTGATTCAACTGTTTGTCTCACAAACTGACTCAACACCAGGTCGTTCCGATATTAATCAATTTCGATCAGATCATATTTCAGATAATAAGTGAAAGCTTCCTTAAGAATACTCTTCATGCTTCCGACACCGATCGCTGTATGATGACGGAAACCACTATGACCCAGACGGATCAGCTTGACCTGCAGGGAAGGAATATGACAGACCCCGCCGCATCCGAAAAATTCCGGCTCGATAGGATCTTCCGTAAATTCTCCTTCAGTAAGGTAGAATGACAGCTTGCCGTTCTCGGTTTTGCAGTTGGAAAGGGTGATATTGTTTGCAGCGATACGGCCTTCATTGCTGCCCCAACCGCAGCCGGGATTGGCTTTGGCGAACATCTTGTGATCAGTAACCAGTCCTTTTTGCGTCATCAGACTTTGTGCGACAGGTCCGCAATGGAAAAGGATGACTTTATCTGGATCCGTGCCGTAGTTATTATTCCAGTCAAGACATGCGGTTGCCTGCTGGCTTGCAAGCTGCATGGAGTACATATTGATCGCACTGCACAGGTCGATCTCACAGCTTGCAACGATGCCGCGGTCATTGAGCTCGCTTAAAAGGACACAGGGCGCAACTCCCAGGACCGCCTGAAGTTCTTCCCAGCAGCGAAGTGTTATGCAGTTGAGGTGGTACTGCTCGATATAATTGTCGATTACCACACTGATTTTGGACAAAGTCAGAAGCTTATTCTCCGGCACATTGCAGAAATTCGTGTATCCAATCAGACGTTCCCTTTTGACAAGGACTTTTGTGTCAGTGTCAGCCATTTTCTGTACCATGAAAATCAGTTCCGATAAATCAAAGCTTTCGACGGAAATCCCGTATTTCTGAAGAGCTATTTCATCAAAGCGAACTGTCTTGAATTTTGTAGTTCTGGCACCGATGCAGCCGATTGAAAAACGGCGCATTCCATTTACTACACGGCAGATCGCGGCGAAATCAGAGAGGTTTTTTGTAAATGCATCGCTCAGGGGATGTACGACATGTGGCTCAAGCATGGTAAAGGGAAGCCCATACTGGTGAAAAACATCGGCGATGCTGAATTTACCGCAATAGGAATCACGTCTGTGTTCAAAATCCATTTTGCCGATTTCATCCGGATAAGCCTGCAGAAGAATTGGTACGCCACAATCTTCCAGAGCTGCGATCGCTCCGTTTTCATCGCTGAAATTCGGCATGCACAGAATAACGCCATCATATTCACCCGCATGGGATTTGAGCCAGGAAGCGTATAACCAGCCATCCTGACGTGTTTCGACAGCACCGAAATGTGTCATATCAATATCGGGAATCAAAAAGTTATGTCCTGCGCGGGATACTGCTTCCGCCAATTCCTTGCGGGCGCCGACGATAAGGCTTTCAGGAAAAAAGCCTCTATTTCCAAAATACAAAGCAAAAGTCATGGTTTTCATAAGAACACTCCTTGTAATTATTGTGTGCAAAGAGCACATGCAATAAAGTTCTTTTATCTATTATCCCGTTGAAGTTCCACAAAAAATAGCGTATTCTGTACATAAAACTGTAATTTTGTCCGGAAATACGGAATAATATACACTCAAATGTGAAAAGCTACAAATAAGAAGGAAAATAGCAGATGCAATTGGAATTTGATGTCGAAAAACTTCAGGAACTTATGCGTGACTTTTATATTCTTACGCAAATTAAAATTGTTGTTTTTGATGCACAATACAATGAATTGATTGCCTATCCAACCGAACACTGTGCATTCTGCAAACTTATGCAAAACCTGCCCGAAACCAGGAATAAGTGCAGGGAGAGTAATGTACAGGCATTTGAAGAGTGCCGTAAAAACCAGAGACTTATTGTGTATCACTGCCATGCCGGACTTGTAGAAGCAACAGCTCCGCTTAAGGACAACACAGTGACCATCGGATATATTATGTTCGGCCAGATAACGGACATCGGGGACCGTGAAGCTTTTACGGCACGCATAACAGATATGTGCCGTGATTATGGGCTCACGGGTGAAATTGGCATCAGGACTGTCGAGAAATCATGGGAAGTAGGATATCACAGCATTGAACAAATTCAGGCAACGGCCAAGATTCTGGAAGCCTGTACGTATTATGTACTTCTTAACCAATTGATTTCTAAGCAGAAAGAAAGATTTGTATATCTTCTTAGTCAATATATAGACACACACTTGAACGAAGTCATTTCTACTGCATCGATTTGTGCGGAATTCGGGGTTAACCGGACACGTCTCTATTCACTTTGCGGGCAGCATCTCGGCGAGGGGCTCGCTGAATATGTGAAAACGAGACGTCTCATGGCTGCGCGGAATCTTCTTATCGGAACCGGTCTTCCCATTGCAGAAATATCGGAAAAGATAGGGTTTTCGGATTATAATTATTTCTGCAGGGTTTTCAAAAAAAAAACCGGGCTACCCGCGAGAAAGTACCGTGTGCTGCACAAGGAGGATAAATCCTTATGAAAGTCATTCAAAGTGATACTCTTTAATCACTATCTGATTGTCGGTGACGCCATGCAGACTGCCGGCGGAGTAGCTGTCGCGGGGAAAATACAACTGCTTTTCCCCTTTCCCGGCCTGACGACGCAAAACAAAAGGGAAGCGGTTAAGAGTGCGGAAAAACTGCTGGAACGATCTCCGGCACTTCTTGCCCCAGGCCACGGCGCGATGCTTGCCAACCCGCAGAATGCTATAAAATGCGCAATTATTGAAGCACAAAGGGCACTGAAATAAAGGAGGGTATCATGAATAAGTTACTTGTCGTCGTCGACTATCAGAATGATTTTGTTGATGGAAGCCTTGGGTTTCCAAAGGCAGTAGAACTTCATGAAAAGATCTGTGAAAAAATTCTGTTTTACCGGGCGCAAGGACAGCCGATTGTATTTACACTTGATACACATGAGCCTGATTACAAAAAAACACAGGAAGGAAGAAACCTCCCGGTTCCCCACTGCATTCGCGGCACCGGAGGACATGAACTTTTCGGACGTGTTCAAAACCTTTCACAGGGCTGTGAAAAATTCGAAAAAGGTACCTTCGGGTCCGATCTTCTTTTCGCTTACCTTCAAAAAAACACATTTGAAAGTATCGAGCTTGTCGGACTTGTAAGTAATATATGCGTCATTTCTAATGCTGTTCTTGCAAAGACCGCATTGCCGGAAGCGCAGATCCTTGTCGACGCAGCCTGTACATCCTGCTTTGACCCTCTTCTGAACGAAAAAACACTGGATATATTGGAAGGGCTGCAGATTAAAGTCACGAACAGAAGACTTATTTTCTCGCTCCACTGTCGGGGAACTAATGGTATCTTTCCTTCGCTCCCCCTGTCCTCGGCTCCCCCTGTCCTCGGCTCCGCCTGCGTAAGGTCGCTCAGAAAAGATACCATTAGTTCCGGTAAGGCGCTGTGCGCCAAGGTAATGTCCTCGGTGTCGCTGCGAAAAAACGTCATCTGTTCCGCAAAGACGCTTCGCGTCAAGGAACTAACTTTTCTCGCTCCACGTCCTCGAATCGCTTTGCAGAGTTAGGAGAGACTACACAAAATGTTTGATACTACTAATCTGGTTGATAATAAAGAATTGGCTGCACAGATGGAAATTCTGAAAAGCCGCAATTCAATAGTCAACAGCAATGCGTTTATCAACGGGCTGTTAAAGGCTCATTTTTTGCTTCCGGCACAGATTTCTTGTCCGTTGGCACAGGTCTCCCGGACGCCGGAAGTGCACGAATCGGAAAATATTCGGATTATTGTAAAAAAGAAAGATACCGTGATGGCCTTTCCTTTTTATTCGGACAACTCGAATAACCATTATATGATGGTTTTTACGGACTGGGATGAGCTTCGCCAATGGTCGGCATTCCAACCGGACCAGAAGACGGCAGTGCATACGTATTCGGATATCTGTAAAATGTTTGAGGAGCAGCCGGACATATACTCCGGGTTTGCCATAAACCCATTCGGCCGGAATCTTGTGATTACAAGGAAAACAATTTCCAGAATTACAGGCAGACTGCAGGAAGCCGCAGGCGTTTCGGCCCGCCCTCCAAAACGTGATGACAGGATTTTTCTTGCCGAACCAAAAATTTTCCCGCTTGATCTGGCTGTCTCACTGATAAAGGGTATGCGAAACAGATCCGATGTCATGACGGCGTACCTGTTGCTTATGATAAGGGACGGGAAGCAGAGTTACCTTGTTGTTATTAACTGCTCCGGCGATTTTACCGAATTGTTCGACATACTGCGCGACCTGAGCATGCCGTATTTGAAGACCGGTCAGTCAATCAGTTTTGAACCTGCGAACAGTATTATTGGGCAGCAAGCGATACACGGCAGGATTCCTTTTTTTGCAAAATGGAAGAAATAACTTTTTCATAACGGTAGAAAAAACGCCCGCTGTCCGGTTGGGGCGCTTCGCACAGCGAGTACGGGGAGACAGAGTAAAAAAGCACTCTCCGGGGACTTCCGGGGACTTGCGGCGAGGTAAATAGGGTTGCGACTTGCTGCGCTGTATGTTACAATCACTATTCGGTAAATTTAATGCGAAGTGCAATTTGGAGGAATAATTATGGCTTCTTTGATGGAGAAAAAAGAGAATAATGTGGTTGTTTTGACCATTGATGTAACGAAAGAGGATTTTGCTGCAGCAATTCAGCAATCTTTTCAGAAAAACAAAAATCGTTTTCAGATTCCCGGCTTCCGTAAAGGCAAGGCTCCTTACCACATGGTTAAGCAGTATTACGGCGAGGGTGTTTTGTATGACGACGCCATTGATTTTGCTGTAAGTCCTGCATATGCTGCGGCTGTTAAAGAGCACGGTCTTAAGATTGTTTCCAAGCCTGAACTTGATATTCTTGAAGTCGGCGCAGAAAAGGGTTTGAAGTTTACTATTACTGTTACTGAAAAGCCTGAAGTTACTTTGGGTGCTTATATGGGTGTTGAAGCTCCTTACCATTTCCACGACGCTTCACAGGAAGATGTCCAAAAGGAGCTCGACCGTGTTCTTGAGCGTAATTCCAGACTGGTCCCCATCGAGGATCGTCCGGTTGCTGTTGACGACACAGTTACTATTGATTATGAAGGATTCCATGATGGTGTTGCCTTTGAAGGCGGTAAAGCAGAGGGTTATGAATTAAAGATCGGTTCCAACAGTTTTATTCCCGGCTTTGAAGAGCAACTGGTCGGTCACTCAATCAACGAAGAGTTTCCAATTTCAGTAACTTTCCCGGAAGAATACCACAGTGAGGAACTCAAGGGTAAGGAAGTCACTTTCCAGATCAAGCTTCTCGCAATAAAGTCCCGTGAACTTCCGGTTCTTGATGATGAGTTTGCAAAGGACGTTAGTGAGTTTGATACACTCGAAGAATACAAGGCAGACATTCTTGCCAAGAAGCAGGAACAGGCAAAGGTTCATGCTGTTGCTGATTTCCAGAACGCTGTAGTCAAGGTAGCCTGTGACAACGCTGTCGTTGAAATTCCTGACTGCATGGTTGATACCGAAGTGGATCAGCTCGCCGATGAGCAGGCAAATCGTATGAAGTATCAGGGAATAGAACTTGAACAGTACTTGCAGTATGTCGGCCAGACAATGGAAGATTTCCGTGCCGGACTTATACCGGTTGCAAAGGTTCGCGTTAAGAGCAATCTTGTTATCGAAGCGATTGCCAAGGCTGAGAATATCGTTGCAACAGACGAAGACGTAGATGCAGAAGCTGAAAAGATGGCTGCACAGTATAATATGAAAAAGGAAGAGCTTCTTTCCAGACTTGGCGGAAATGACGGATTTATCCGTGAAAGCATCATTGCACAGAAGGCTGTTGACATGATTACCGAAGCCGCCGTCAAGGTTGACTTCCACGATCACGAGCATGAAGGTCACGACGATGACGATACAGATGAAACCAACTCTTAATATATTGTTAGTATTACATGATTGAACCCGACCGCTACATCGGTTAACATGTTAGTAGCAGACAAACTGCGAGGCTTCA
>Ga0209538_1001883_pt1 | contig 10883 bp, 9 predicted proteins | sample BarGraNGADG00211_2_FD_184492 | JGI IMG/M metagenome (GOLD analysis project Ga0209538, IMG submission 184492) | Arctic peat soil microbial communities from Barrow, Alaska - Barrow Graham LP Ref core NGADG0004-211 (SPAdes) (version 2) | ecosystem: Environmental > Terrestrial > Soil > Wetlands >... | reverse complement strand
ATAACACCCGGAAACGAAAAGGAAGATATTACATTTAATACAATTTTTTATGGAAGGGGGAAAGGTATCCATAGCACCTCTCCATTTACAGGTTTGCTGCTTAAAGATGTAATCGATCAATATTATCCTGTCAATCAACTAATTCTGAAGACTGGTATACTCTGTCTGGCTGGCAGGGATGGATACAGGTGTGCTGTGTCATATTCCGAATTGTTCAACCGGAACGACCAGCAGGAGTTTCTCCTTATCAAAACAAATCCTGATCAAGATGGTGGTTTATACAGAATATTTGCTGCTTCCGACTTCTTCTCTGACAGGGCAATAAAGTCGCTTTCAGAAATTCATTTAAACCAGTAGTGTAACGCCATGGCAAGCAAAGTTATACAAATGTTAAGTCCCGAGAATTATATACGTAAAAAGGTGCGCATGTTGTCCATTTATGAGTGTTTGGTAAATAGTAACTGGGAAAAGTCGAAGATGGCTCATGTGGTTGTTGCAAGGAGGCACACTAACGGTAATATTACAGCTTGTTTTTATCTGGTCGACCTTATGTTGTTGGGGGTAAAAGAAACATTCTACATGTTTAATGTACCTTTATTTGAATACAAGGGAAAAATTGATATGATCAGTGACGGAATGGACATGGAACCAATCAGTTATATACTGGTTCACAACATCGTATATGCAGGTCTTGAGTTTGCAGAAGAATACGGTTTTTCTCCGTATAAAGATTTCACTTCGATTACCAGTTTTATGCTTGAAGAAGATAACGACGATATTGAACTTATAGATGTCGAATGCGGATTTGACGGGAAACCGGCATATATGCGCAACCCCTTTGATAATAATACCAGGGTAAACAGTATTATTACCCGGCTTGAGAAGACTGCCGGCCCGGGAAATTTCATAATATTCGATGACGTGGATGAGGAAGATGAGGATATAGAAGATGATGATGAGTATGATGAATTTTCCGGAAAAACTTTTGAAGAAAAGCATGAGGTTTTTCTGCAATTATTCGACAAATTTGATTCGCTCACCCCTGATGAGATCAAACGCTTTTCGATGGTTACCAATTCAGTTTTTTACGATCTCTGCGATCCTGAAAAGATAGATGATTATTACAACGAAATTTCCGGTGAACTGGATATTGACATCCTGCCCGATGATGAAATACCCGATGAATTATTAGGTATCCTACCTGGAACCATCGACAATCCTTTGAAGATTAAAGAACTATTCCTTGACGTTTATGATTCGTTGGGAGAAAACCCTGAAAATTCGCGAAAAAAATTGAAGACTTTCCGGGCACTGGCTAAAGATATCCCGGCTGTTGCTTTTCTCGAACTAAATATTCTCCGGTTTGAAGAATCAGTTGAATATATGGGAAAACTCAAAAAATATTTTTCCAGGTATAAGGATTACCCGATTATCAGGTTATTATGGCTCACTGAACTGATTACTTCAGAAAACTTTACTGATGAGAGTTTATTACAGGAAAACAGCATAGAGGCTTTTTTCCCAGGAAGGCAATCCCTTCACAGTATTGAATTGTTTCATTATCTTATGTATTTGCTTTCTGCAATAGACATGAAGGATGATCCGTCCAAAATAGAAGCATTTTTCCGGGTATTGGACGATTTCGATGAGCTTTCAGAAAGCGATATGGTGATATTAATCCATATCATATCCTTTGTGAAAGTTAAAATTGTTATAGATCATTTGAAACGTACATAGGGACACGCCATGGCATGGCCTTACCTGGTCATGAAACAAAACGTTATATACGTTCTGATAATCATAAAAAATCTACATAATTCAAAGTGCAGCCATGGAGCGGGCTGCACTTTGTTTATATGTGACGGGCAATATATTATAATATTTGAGTATCGGTTATTAATAATAATCTCAAAACAATTGAGTATGAGATTCCTCGCTAACGCTCGGAATGACAGGGTTTTATGTGGCATAAGGTAAGCAGTGGCGATTCGCTCAGCGAATCGCCACTGCTTACCCATCACACTACACCAATTGATGTTGTCATTCCGAACGAATCCGCCATCAGGCGGAGAAGTGAGGAATCTCCAATTAAGAGAAACTGTATCCAATATATCAAAGATACAAACTGAAAGCAATTCACAACGGTAAATGACCGGTTGTCTCAATTACCGATGTTGTGCTCAATAAATCAAAAATACAAGCTGAAAGTATTTAAGAACTTTCCTGATCAAGGGTGCACTTTGGCATTTGTGTCATCAGCATCATCCTTATTCGATACATAACCCTCCGGTGCCACACAGGCCTGGAAGGGTTTAGTCAGATTGCCGAAACCATCGCCATCTTCATCCCTGTAGAAAGTCTTTACTACGCCATCTCCTGCCTTAAGGGTCTGATCCAGAGCCCCGAGCAGCGACAGATCACCCTTTGTATCACTGGCAAGCTCCCATATCATTATACCTCCCAGGGTTTTCTTTGCCAGTTCTGTCTTTTGAACGATCATTGGTATCCCGTTATAATATCTCATACCTGTTGAATCCCTGTAGGCATTGGTCGGATCATCCTTAATGATCTCAGAAAAATCGATATACCTGGCAGGAGGAGTGAAATCGAATCCGTAAAAAGGAACACCAAGAGTTAAACGGGCAGGCGGGATCTTTCTGTCTACAGTATAGTATTGTATTGCTTCTTCAGCATAGGAGAAAGGAGAATGAGGTCCTATATCATTTGGTCTCCATATGCCGGTTTTATCATATACCATTATATTTATAAAGTCATAAGCCTCCAGGGCTTCCTGAGTAACAACCTCATTCAGGTCCATTGCACCAAGTGCGCATGAAATCCCTTTTCCTTTTGAATGAAGGGCTTTTCTTAACTCAACTACAAACGGCCCATATGTTTTACCAATGTATGGGAAAAGGTTACCTTCAATATCGACATCCACACCATCGAGGTTATTCTCTTCCACATATCTCACTATGTTTCTGATGAATGACGATCTGTTTTTACGCCGTAATACAGATTTCCAGATTACTGTGTCCGGTCTTCCTCCGCCACCAAGAGAGATGAATACTTTAAGGTTTGCTTCATGTCCTTTTTTTGTTCCAATTGTGACATCAGCGCCGTCATCCATAACAAGTTTGCCATTCTTGTCAGGATTGGCGAAGGCAAGGTTCAGATATGTCAGCTTTTTCAGCTCAATGGAATCTAATTTGTCAAAATTTCCGCCACCAAGGTATCCGACCACCTTAAAACTGGTATCGGGCTTGTAGATATCCGGGCCATAATTCGTTTTACATGAAATAATAAGCATAAACAGGGAAAAAAAGGAAAGGAACTGAAAGGTAATTCTTGGTTTCATTTTACTGGTCATTAAAGGTTAGAAGAAGTTATAATTCGTACGCAATATATTAAATATACTAACTGAAAACAATTCACAACATTGATTCGGCATCTGAAAATTACTGTTTGGCTGTGCTAAATATATCAAATATATAAACTTAAAGCGTTTCATTTGCATTCGAGAGTTGTGATTCAGAAAGCTCATTTCCAGTTATTCAATAAAATAATTTCACAGATAAAATCTTTCATTATACTTGGAGAATAATCAAATTCACTGAACTTTTTTGGTTTGCCTTCTGCTTGTGCTTAAATTTACTGAGTTTATTAAAATAGTAAAATCAGGAACTGTAAATAAATACTAAAATACGATTATGCTGATTAAGGGGAATATAGCATTAAGCGAAAACGGGTTTGTTTTTAATCCTTCCACAGGCGACTCTTTCACACTAAATATTACTGGTAAGGAAGTTTTAATGCTAATTAAGGATGGAAAGAGTATCAGTCAGATAACAGAATTGATGTGTGAAAAGTATGATATTGACAGAATTTCTCTTGAGAGATATCTTACCGATTTTATGAATGACCTTATCGTAAATAACCTCACAGAGGAATAGTTATGAAACGGCAGAAAGTAACAGTTGCAGTGACCGGACTTAACAATATAGATAGCCCGGGTCCGGGAATTCCCGTAATCCGTGGTATAAAAGAATCAAAGGATTTGAATGTCAGAATAATCGGACTGGCATACGAGCATCTTGAGCCAGGGATCTATATGAGAGATCTGGTTGATAAGACCTATATGATCCCTTACCCCACGGAAGGTAAGGACGCATTATTCAGCAGATTATTGGAAATACATAATAAGGAAAAGTTAGATGTAATTATCCCGAATTTCGATGCAGAGCTCTTTTCATTTATCAAACTTGAAAAAAAATTAAAGGAGGTTGGAATTAGTACATATCTGCCTACGCTTAAACAGTTTGACGAAAGAAATAAGTCAAATCTTTCCGCATATGGTAATAAATATGGAGTTAATGTTCCCAGAGGCACTGAGGTTTTTAGTATTGCAGATTTGGATAATACGCTTAAATCAATGAATTATCCTGTAATGATTAAGGGGAAATACTACGACGCTTACCCGGCCTACTCTTTGGAGCAGGCAGTAAACTATTTCACAAAGACATCTGCAAAATGGGGATTTCCTGTAATTGTTCAGGAATTCATAAAGGGGACCGAGGTGAATGTTATTGCCCTTGGCGATGGTAAAGGAAATCTGATAGCTGCTGTTCCAATGCGTAAGCAATATATTACAGATAAAGGAAAGGCATGGGGAGGTATTACCATAGATGATAAAACGATGCTTGACCTGGCAAAAAAGATCATCTCACAAACAAAGTGGAAAGGGGGAATGGAATTGGAGCTGATAAGAACCGCAGATAATAAGCTTTATCTTCTTGAGATTAATCCAAGAATTCCTGCATGGGTCTATTTAGCAGTGGGTGCTGGTCAGAATATTCCGGAAGCACTTCTGAAACTGACATTGGGCATGGAAGTTAAACCATTTAAAAGCTACGATGTTGGTAAAATGTTTGTGAGGTATTCCTACGATATGATAGTTGATCTGGAACTTTTCTCCCGATTGACAACTTCAGGTGAATTATAGTAAATTGTTTAAAAGAATTATTAAAATAAATATTCCTATTTATGTCAAAGCAAATATTTGAAAGACCAACATTAACCCGTTTAACTCCCGGTGTTCCCTCAAAGCATGGAGTTGGGTCAGTAGTTGCTTCAATGCCAATGATCGACGGAGTTAAGGTAGATGATCTCATAGATAAATATGGATCACCAGTTTATGTTTTCTCGGAACGGACTATCCGAAAAGAGATGGAGGATATTAAAAGAGCCTTTAGTTTGCGTTATCCTAAAGTTCAGATGGCCTGGAGTTACAAAACCAACTATCTGGATTCTATCTGCCGGATTTTCCATCAGGAGGGATCATGGGCAGAGGTAGTATCTGGTTTTGAATATGATAAGGCCATCAGGAATGGAGTTAAGGGAGAAAACATAATATTCAATGGACCCGCAAAAAACAATGAGGATCTGGAAAAAGCTGTCAGGAATGGATCATTTATTCACATTGATCATGTTGATGAGCTGTTCATGCTATCGGATGTATGTCAGAGAAAAAATTTAGAAGCAAGGGTAGCAATCAGAGTAAATATGGATATCGGGATTTATCCCAAATGGGACAGGTTCGGATTGAACTATGAGAACGGTGAAGCATGGGACGCAATAAACCGCATAATGCTTAATCCAAAATTAAAATTAATGGGTTTACACACACATATCGGAACTTATATGATGAGTTTTGATTCTTACCGGATTGCAGCTACAAAGCTTACTGACCTGGCATCTAATATAGCCCAGAAGTTCAATCATCATATTTCGTACATCGATATGGGCGGAGGATTTGCCTCAAAGAATACTCTCCGTGGAGCATATCTTTCGGGCGAGGATACAACTCCTTCTTTCGATGAATATGCTGAGGCGATTACTTCAGCAATTATTAATTCTCAGATCAAACCTGATAAACTGCCAACCTTAATACTTGAAACCGGACGTGCGTTGATCGATAACGCTGGTTCCATTGCCGGTTCTGTACTTGCAATTAAACGCCTTTCCGATAGCCGGCGGGCAACTATTGTGGATGTTGGTGTAAATATGCTTTTCACATCATTCTGGTACGATCATAAAATTCACCCGGTACATAATCATTCCGGTCCTGTAGAGGAAACGACAATCTATGGTCCGTTGTGCATGAATATTGATGTTATCAGACCATCTTTAATGTTTCCGGCAATGAAACGTGGCGACAGGTTCGTAATAACCCGGACAGGTGCTTACAATAACACACAGTGGATGCAATTTATAACTACTCGGCCAAATGTTGTCTTAATAGACCAGAACGGGGAAGTACATGTGATCAGGCATGCTGAAACTCTGGAAAATGTAACAGAAAATGAGGTAATCCCGGAGTATTTGGTTTGAAGATGGATGCGAGGGGGTGAGTTCGTGAAGTTGAAAGACCGAAAACGGAATAAGAAATAGGAATCGATGTTTAAAAACGGCATAATATCAACTTTTCTTCAGGGAGTACTTCGAAGCTACTCCCAGATATTCTTCTCTGAGAGCTATTGGTTCGCAATTCCTCTGGTTTTTGTGTCGTTCTTTGATATTTCTGCCGGCTTAAGTGGTTTACTTTCTGTGGTTACCGCGAATCTTGCTGCTTCATTATTGAAATTTGATAAATTAGCCACAGTAAAAGGGTTCTACGGTTTTAACAGTCTTTTGGCAGGCCTGGGTTTAGGTTACTACTATGAGTTAACCCTTATAATAGTCGTAATAGCAATCATTGCAGGTTTCCTGACTTTGATTATTACCATCACTTTACAGGGTATACTGGGTAAGTATTACCTGCCATACCTGTCTATTCCATTTGTACTTAGTATCTGGATTGTTTTTAGTGCCGGGGGTATGTTAAGTGGAACCATAGACAATCAGAGCAGTGTCTATATTCTTAATAAACTTTTTATAATAGGTGGCCATCCTCTTGTCAATCTTCATCATTGGTGGGTTGAAAATATTACATCTGATTTTTTTAACAGTTACTTTCTATCATTAGGAGCAATATTTTTTCAGTTTAATGTTTTTGCCGGAATTGTGATTTCAATTGCATTGATTTTCTATTCCAGGATTGCATTTCTGCTTTCACTTCTCGGTTATGGCGTTGCCTATCTGGCATATTCCTTTTTTGGAATGGACATGAACCAGCTGGGTTATAGTTATATAGGATTTAATTTTATCCTGGGAGCAATTGCTGTTGGAGGATATTTCTATATTCCGTCAAGACAATCGTTCTTCTGGGCATTTGCCATAACACCAATTATTGCCCTCGTTGCAGCAGGTTTGTTTGTAATTCTTAAGCCTTTTAATCTGACACTACTATCCCTTCCTTTTAACTTAATATTACTGACTTTTATGTATTCCTTAAGGTTTAGGACAGGACATAGTAAGTTTAAAGAGGTGCAAATCCAGGAAGGAACACCTGAGAGTAATCTATACTCCTATCAGAGTTTTAGTAAACGATTTCCAAACTTTGGCTGGCTGCAGATTAAGTTGCCATTCCTTGGAGAATGGTATGTCAGCCAGGGACAGGACGGAGAGATTACCCATAAAGGTGAATGGTCTGATGCCTGGGATTTTGTCATAATCGATAGTGAATTTTCCCAATATAAAGACAAGGGAACCAATCCCCTGGACTACTATTGTTTTGATCAGAATATTATTGCCCCGGCAGAAGGATCGGTGGTTGTTGCAGAGGATGGGATTGAAGACAATAACATTGGTGAAATAAATATTTTTAAAAACTGGGGGAACACAGTGATAATCAAACATGCTGAAGGATTGTACTCAAAACTTTGTCATCTTCAGAAGGGATCAATTTCAGTAAAGGCAGGCGATAATGTTCATTATGGCCAGGTTATAGGAAAAGTTGGGAATTCCGGACGTTCCCCATATCCGCATCTTCATTTTCAACTTCAGCCGACACCCTACATTGGTTCAAAAACCATAAAATACCCGCTTTTTGTTTACCTCGAAGAAGAGACGGAACTCAGAACTTTCAGCTATCCTTCCGAAGGGCTGATAATAAGACCTGTTGAAGAGAACTCTCTCCTGAAAAGGGCTTTCAATTTAATGCCGGGAACAAAAATGAACTGGAAAATCAAGACGTCTGACGGTAATTATGAAGTTGTCTGGGAAGTATTCACCAACCCCTATAATAAGTCCTATCTTTATTGTCATTCCACAAAATCAATAGCCTATTTTCAGTCCGAAGGTGTTCATTTCTGCTTTACTCATTTTGACGGAAACCGTAAGTCATTACTTTACTCTTTCTATATTGCAGCTTTCAGAGTACCTCTGGTTTACATTAATGGATATATCTTAACAGATTCTTTACCTGTAAATCGGACATTTAAAGGATGGAGACTTTTTTTACACGATTTTACCGCACCCTTTTTTATGTACCTTAAAACAAGTTTTGAGGTAGAAATGAGAATGATTGGCTCAGGACTTGATCCGGATAGCATTGAGTACAATTCAAAAATATCAGGTTACTCATTAAACAAAATGATTTGGACTGAACGCTTCAAACTTGTTGTGAATAGCGATAATAGTCTGAAATTTAAAAATGGAGTTTTAGAAATAGAGGCTATATGCGAATCATATTGAAAATAGCTATCATAATACTGGCTTTTTCAGCTAATTTGTCTGCTCAGAACGATTTTATGGCACTCGATAAACGCACATACGATTATTATCTAAAGGGTGATTATAAGAATTTGAAAATTATTTCAGACACTATGCTGTCACAGGGGATTGATTACTATTACCTGCGAATGCGGTTGGGAGTTCTTTCCTTTAATAAACAACTTTATTCCAGTGCTTCTGACAATTTTACCAGGGCAATTGAGTTTAATTTGCTAGATACAGTATCAATGGAATATATTTACAATAGCTACCTTTTTTCCGGAAGAAGTATTGATGCTGTTCTTTACCTTGAATCGATACCTCAGGAAAAGCGAACTAACATGTTAAAATCGATCAGGAAACCGGTTTTTTCTGATTTCTTTATAGGTTCCTACATTTCTGGTTCAGGTGGAGCTATTTATAATCCTAATAATCTATACACAGAAATTGCCAATAATAACTTGAGTTTCAATGCTGGCTTTGAAAGCAATTTCACAAGCAGCTTTAAGGGAACTTTTGCTTTCACAAATTTTCGAAAAACAGGGACGATCTATTATGATAATAATCTATCGACCAATGATCTCAATGTCATTCAAAATCAAGTGTATGCTAAACTGACTGGTTATGTTTTCCCTGGTTGGGAGTTTTCAGGATTTGGTCATATTGCATTTTTTTCGGATGTTATTCACCAAAAATCATCAGTTATCGGAAGTCCTATGAATCAAAAAAACACCGAATATCTCGGTGGTGTGGGAATTTCAAAAAACGGATGGAAAATACGGTCAGGAGTAAACATATCACTCAGCAATTTCATTAATTCAAATCAACTCAGGGGAGAGGGATATTTAACCTGGCTGCCTGCCGGAAACCTCAATCTATATTTAACATCCGGAGGAATGTACCAAACCGATTATAACTGGGGCAAAACATATCAGATTAATCAGGAGATAGGATTTAGAATAATTAAGTCTCTTTGGATGGAATCCGGGATAATTAAGGGTAACTCATTTCTATATGCAAGAAATCAGGGATATTTAATGAATAACTCATTCCTCATTCCAACAACAACAATTTATAGCAGCATCATCATTTTACCAGGGAAGCAACTTAGCATTACCATAACACCTTTTTTAAGTGAAAATAATATTTACTCATGGGATTTAAAAGCTTACAAGAGGATCGATAAGCTGACTCTTCAATCATTTGGAGGTTCAATAAAATTAACTTATAAAAACAGATAATCATGAAAAGATTACCATTAATAATAATTCTTATTTTTTCATTTTTTATATTAAAAGCGCAGGATTATACAAAGTTAGGTGCTGCATTCAGTGAAAGCTATACAAAGGAAAAATCGGGAAAGTACGTCGATGCTGCGATGACATTGAAGTCGTGCTATGATGCTAATTCCTATGAGATTAATCTTAGACTCGGATGGTTAACTTACTTGCAGGGGCAGTTTACCGAATCAATGGGTTACTATAATAAGGCTATCGAATTGATGCCTTATGCAATTGAACCCCGTTTTGGTGTAGTTTTACCGGCATCGTCTCTTGGTAACTGGGATATGGTAATAGCACAATATAACAAGATACTCACCATTGACCCAAACAATACAGTCACCCTCTATCGTTTAGGACTTATTTCATACGATAAAAAGGATTACACACAAGCTTATAAGTATTTTGAGAAGGTCGTGAACCTGTACCCCTTCGATTACCAGAGTGTGGTTATGCTTGCATGGACAAACTATAAGCTTGGAAAAACCCACGATGCAAAAATTCTTTTCAACAAGGCTTTGCTATATTACCCGGAGGATCCCAGTGCTAAAGAAGGACTTGGTATGATAAAGTAATGAATTGTTAGATCACATTCTGAATGAGATATCAACCACTTAATAAATTTGGGATTAATTTTAAGTGAAAAGATTAAAAATGCACAATAAAAAAATAAGATATTCTGAGGTACTTCTTATCATCTTCGTCTGGCTGGTAATTTTGTTCACTCCTATACTTTTCAGAGAAGACATTTACAGCCCTGTGCGAAGAAGCGTAGTGATTCAACTTCAGATTCTTATACCATTATTAATTTTGTTTCTTATAAACCGTTTCATTCTTGTTCCCAGGTTCCTTTTTAGAAGCAAACAAGTAATTTATATGATCACAGTATTGGGATTTATTATCCTGTTTACTGCAGGTTCTTTTTATTATGACACACGTATCAAAAATATA
>Ga0209538_1001882_pt1 | contig 10885 bp, 7 predicted proteins | sample BarGraNGADG00211_2_FD_184492 | JGI IMG/M metagenome (GOLD analysis project Ga0209538, IMG submission 184492) | Arctic peat soil microbial communities from Barrow, Alaska - Barrow Graham LP Ref core NGADG0004-211 (SPAdes) (version 2) | ecosystem: Environmental > Terrestrial > Soil > Wetlands >... | reverse complement strand
CATGTCCGTCACGCCGCTCTGACCCGGGACTCTCGATCAGCCATCCCCACGTCGACCTCGCCTGGACGACGCCTGCGGGCCCGACGAGAGTACAGGGGCCGCAGCGTTCGGGCGCCCGGGGGACCCAGGCAGACGACCCGGACCGGAGACCCCGTGATCGGCGACCCCGTGATCGGGTGGCACGATCAGAATCGTCATCGCGGAGCGTGGAAGCGCGGCGAAAGCCGAGGTTGGCCGCGTTTCCGAGCACGCCACGGCTCCGGACGATCGGCCCAGCCGATCACCGGACCCTGCCGGCCCTCGTTCGCCGGCGCGGGGGCTATCGCTGTGTGTGGGGCCCGAGGCGGGCGGGCCGACACAGACGGTCGGATGCACGGGCCGACGCCGTTTTCCGCTTGACAGACTTCGAAAGATCGCGCAAGAATATTGTCATGACGTGGAAGGTTCTGAGTGGCGACGGTGACTCGGTCGCCGTGCGCGATCTCGGACCGCAGCGCCGGCAGCGGATCCGGTCGATTCTCGAATCGCGCCGCGCCGCCCGGCTCGAGGAGCTGAGCGCGACGCTCGGCGTCTCGCAGGCCACCGTCCGGCGGGACCTCGACGAGCTGGCGGCCGAGGGAAAGGTGCGCCGGGTGCACGGGGGTGCCATCGCGATCGACGACCGGCCGAGTGAGCCCCACTTCGACGTCAAGGCCATCGAAGCCGCGGAGGAGAAGGAGCGCATCGCCGCCCGCGCGATCGAGCTGCTCTCGCCGGACGACACCGTCTACCTCGACAGCGGCAGCACGGTGCTCGCGGCCGCCCGGCTGCTCCGCGGGTGGGATCGCCTCACGGTGGTCACGAACAGCCTGCCGGCCGCGATGGAGCTGGCGGGCCGGGGTCCGCGGCTCATCGTTGTCTGCGGTGAGTTCCGGGAGCGGAGCCAGGCCCTGGTCGGTCCACTCAGCCACTTCCTCCTCGACAACATCCACGTCGACCGGGCTCTCATGGGAACGTACGCCCTGTCACTCGAGGAGGGGATGACGACGACGGACCCCGCAGAGGCCTCCACGAAGGAGCTCGTCCTTGGGCGGGCGCGCGAGGTGATCCTGCTTGCCGACAGCCGGAAGGTGGGGACCCGCTCGCTCGTCAGCGCCGGCCGGCTGGAGGCGATTGACATCCTGGTGACCGACCACGGGATCGACGACGGCGCGGTGCGCAGCCTCGAACGGCGGGGCGTCAAGGTGATCAAGGCATGAGCGCCGCTCGGCCCGCTGGGGGCGGGTGCGCAGCGCGGAATCGGAGGTCTCGATGACAACGGCAGCCGCCTACAGGAGCGACCATCGGCCCGACACGGCGCCCTTCGAGGAGTCCGCCGGGACCATCAAGGGCTTCACGTATGCGGGCACGCTCGCGACCGAGCTCGCCGCCGGCAGCATCACCGGCGCCGAGGCGCTCGACCTCCTCGACGACATGCTGGCGATCCGCGAGCTCGAGGAGATGATCGTCCGCCTCCGGTCCGGCGGCTACGATCCCCTCCCGGCCTACGAGTACCGCGGTCCCACCCACGTCTCGATCGGGCAGGAAGCCTCCCCCGTCGGAGCGTGCAGCGTCCTGCGCCCCGATGACAACATCACCAGCTCGCACCGCGGCCACGGCGACGCGGTGGCCAAGGGCTTTGCGGCGATCCGCGCGATGTCCGACGAGGCGCTGCGGGCCCGCGTCCCGGGCTCCAACGGCGGCACCCGCGAGGAGCTGCTCGAAGCTGCCCTCGAGGAGCATGTCTACCGGGTGGCCGCGGAGCTCTTCGGCAAGGATGAGGGCTACAACGCCGGCCGCGGCGGTGGGATGCACATCGGCGACTTCTCGACCGGGCACCTGGGGGCGAACGCCATCGTCGGCGGCAGCGTGCCGATCGCGACCGGCGCCGCGATGGCGATCCGGTACGATCGGTCGGACCGCGTCGTGTGCTGCTTTGCCGGCGACGGGGCGTATGCCAACGGTGTGGTCCTGGAGTCGCTGAACTGGGCGACCCAGGCCCAGTGGACGAACCATCTCGCCGGCGACCATGCCTACGGGCTCCCCGTCATCTACTTCATCCAGAACAACCACTACGGGATGACCCACCACACCGACGAAGAGGTGATGGGCATCCGCCACCTGGCGCGACGCGGGGCCGGCTTCGCCGAGAACAACATGCATGCGGAGACCGTCGACGGAATGGACGTCCTCGCCGTCCGCGACGCCGTACGCCGCGCGGCCGCGATCTGCCGCGAGGGCCAGGGCCCGGTCCTCATCGAGGCGAGCACGTACCGCTACTACGGCCACTCCCTGTCCGACCCCCGCAACGAGTACCGGACCCGCGAGGAGGAGGCCGCCTGGCGTGCCATCGACGCGATCGAGCGCCTCAAGCGGCAGATCATCGAGGCCGGGGTCGCCGACGAGACCGGGGTCGCGGCGGTCGAGGCGAAGGTCCGCGAGCGCAACGCTCGCGCCGCCGTCCGGGCATCGACGGCCACGGATCCCGATCCGGCCGACATCCTGAAGTTCCTCTACACGGACACCACCTCCGACGTGGTCCCGGCGGACAAGGGGGACGTCGTCCCGTTCGTTCCGGTGCCCGCGTCGAAGCGCGGTGCCGACGGCTCGATCACATATCGCGACGCGATCCGCGAGGCGCTCGCAGAGGAGATGACCCGCGACCGGCGCGTCCTCTTCTACGGCGAGGACGTGGCGGACTATGGCGGCGCCTTCAAGCTCACCAAGGGGCTCCTCGAGTCGTTCGGGCGGGAGCGCGTGTTCAACACGCCGATCTCGGAGGCCGCCATCTGCGGCACGGCCGTCGGCGCCGCGATCGTCGGACTTCGGCCGGTGGTCGAGCTGATGTACATGGACTTCGCCCTGATGTCCTCCGACCAGATCGCCAACCAGGCCGCGAAGTGGCACTACATGAGCGGCGGGCAGCTCGAGGTCCCGCTCGTCGTGCGGGCCTCGGTGGGCGCCGGGAAGGGCTACGGCGGCCAGCACAGCCAATCCCTCGAGAGCCTCTTCACCCACCTCCCGGGCATCTACGTGGTCTACCCCTCGAACCCGGCGGACGCCAAGGGCCTCCTGAAGTCGGCGATCCGGACCAACAACCCGGTCCTTTTCATCGAGAGCCAGGGCCTCTACCCGGCAAAGGGCGTCGTCCCCGAGGGGGAGCACCTGGTGCCGATCGGGGTCGCCAGGGTTGTCCGCGAGGGTGCCGACATCACGCTCGTCGGCTGGGGACCGGCCGTGCCCGACGCGCTCACCGCGGCGGATCGCCTCGAGGCCGAGGACGGGCTCCAGGCAGAGGTCATCGACCTGCGCAGCCTCGTGCCGCTCGACATCGAGACCGTCCTCGCCTCGGTCCGCAAGACGGGCCGCTGCGTCGTGGCCAGCCAGGCGGTGCTCGGCGGCAGCTTCGTCAACGAGGTCGCGGCCCGCATCTCTTTCGACGTCTTCGACCATCTCGACGCGCCGGTCGCGCGGATCGGCGCCGCGAACGGCATCTCCCCGCAGGCCGAGAGCCTGGAGCGCGCGTTCCTGCCGAGCGCGGACCACATCTACGAGGCGGCGAAGGGGCTCCTGTGACGCATCCCCGACCCACCCCCGACGTCCGCTGACGACACCAAGAAGGAACCCAGTCATGGCGCACGCGATCCTCATGCCGAAGCCCGGCCAGATGACCGAGGAATGCACGGTCCTCAGCTGGCACAAGAAGGAAGGCGATCCGGTCAAGAGGGGCGACGTGCTCTTCGAGATCGAGACCGACAAGTCGACCATGGACGTCGAGGCGTTCGACGACGGCGTCCTGCTCAAGATCGTCGCCGCCGAGGGCGACGTCGTCCCAGTCAACACCGTCTGCGCGTACGTCGGCCAGGCGGGCGAGGCGATTCCCGAGGCGGCACCGGCCGAGGCGGCAGCGGCCGCGGCGGCGGCGGCGCCCGTCCCGCCCCCCGCCCCGGTCCCGGCGGCGCCCGTCCCGCCCCCCGCCCCGGTCCCGGCCGCGACGGCCGCTCCGGAGGCGCCCGCGTCGTCCCCTCCAGCCGCGCTGCCGGCGGCTGACCGGGAAGGCCGCCTGCGGATCAGCCCACGCGCCAGCCGGGCTGCGGCCGAGGCAGGGATCGACCCCCGCGCGATCGCCGGCACCGGTCCCGGGGGACGGATCACCGAGCGCGACGTCCTGGCCGCGATCCAGGCGGCAGCTGCTCCCCCGGCGCCGACCGCCCTCGCGGCCCCGGGCGTCGCGCCCGCGCTCGTGCCCGCCGCCCTGCCGCCGACCCCCGTCGACGGCGAGGACGAGCCGCGGCCGTTCAATCGGATGCGCCGCGTGATCGCCGATCGCCTGACTCAGAGCTGGACCTCGACGCCGCATTTCACGGTGACGGTCGCCGTGGACGTGACCCGGCTGCTGGCGCTCCGGGCGGAGCTGAAGGCTGCCGGCACGAACCTGACCGTCACGGACTTCGTCCTGGCTGCGACCGCCCAGACCCTGGCCGAGTTCCCGGACGTCAACTCGCGCACGGATGGCGTCTCCGTCTGGCCGCGCCGCCGGGTGCACCTCGGCGTCGCCGTGTCGCTCCCCGCCGGCCTGGTGGTGCCGGTGATCCGGGACGCCGATCGGATGCCGATCGGCGAGCTCCACGACCGGGCGGTCGCGCTGGCGACGGCGGCCCGGGAGGGCACCCTCCCGGTGGACGACATGACAGGCGGCACCTTCACCGTGTCCAACCTCGGCATGTTCGGGGTTGAGGAGTTCAGTGCGATCATCAACCCCGGCGAGGCGGCGATCCTCGCGGTCTCGAGCGCGATCCCCACGGCGGTCGCGATCGGCGACGGGCTGGCCGTGCGGTCGGTCATGAAGCTCACGCTCTCGGCGGACCACCGGCTGGTCGACGGGGAGCTGGGGGCCCGGTTCCTCGGCGCGATCCGGCGCCGGCTCGAGGATGCCGCAGCCTTTCGCCACGACGCCCTGAATGCCTGACGGCGAGCCCCGAACGGCGGGTCGCATGAAGGATCGCCGCGGGGCCGAGCCGTCGTGCACGCCGCCCGGAGAACGCTGACGCGAGGTCCCGCGCCCCCTGCCCCACGTCCGTCCCCCGACGAATCCGACACCGCGCTCGCGACATGGGCCACGGGGCCTTGTCGGAGTGGCCATCTCTGGGAAGATACGGGTGCCACGTCCGGCTCGGCCGGACCGGCGCCGCCGGGGACCGTCCGCGGCACGCCGTCTCGTGCGATCGTCGACCGTGAGGAGCAGGCATGATCCTGGTGTGCGGGGAAGCGCTCATCGACCTCGTCCCGACGTCGGCCGGCGATGAGCCGGCGTACGTCGCCCGCGCCGGCGGGTCCTCGTTCAACGTGGCGATGGGCCTCGGCCGGCTGCGCGTGCCCGTCGGCTTCCTGGGACGCCTTTCGACCGACCATTTCGGGCGGATGCTGCGAAGCCGCCTGGAGACGGACGGCGTGGACTGCCGGTTCGTGCAGGAGGGCGACGAACCGACGACCCTTGCCATGGTCCACCTCGAGGCAGGCAGCGAGCCGGTGTTCGCCTTCTACGGTGAGGGCACCGCCGACCGGATGTTCAGCGTCGAGGATGTGCCGGCCGACTTCCCGGACGAGATCACCGCCCTGCACGTCGGCTCGATCTCGCTCGTCCGCGAGCCCGGCGCGTCCGCGTTCGAGGCGGTCATGCGCCGCGAGCACGGGCGCCGCGTGCTGTGCCTGGATCCGAATGTCCGCCCGAGCCTGGTGGGAGAGCGCTCGGCCTACCTCGCGCGCCTGGAAGGCTGGATCTCCCTGGCCGACGTCGTCAAGGTCAGCCGGGCCGATCTCGCCTGGCTCCACCCGGGGACGGCGCCCGAGGCCGTGGCGGAGTCGTGGCTGGCGCGCGGTCCCGCCGTCGTCGTGGTCACGATGGGTCACGACGGCTCTGTCGGAGTGACCGCCGGCGGCCGTGCCGAGGTCCACGGCACGCCGGTCGCCGTCTCCGACACCGTGGGCGCCGGCGACGCGTTCACCTCGGGGCTCCTCGCCTCGTTGCACGCGGCCGGCCGGCTCGAGCGCGCGGGCCTCTCGGTGATCCCCCTGGACGTGCTGCGGGAGTGCCTGGCGTTCGCGAACCGGGCGGCCGCCATCACCTGTACCCGGGCCGGCGCCCAGCCGCCGACCCGATCGGAGATGGACGCGACGAGCATCGCGTGACGGACGGGGTCACCTCGCCGCCGCCGGGCCCGGCCCGCCGCGGCCATCACCTGCCTGCTGGCGGTCCGGCGCTCAGCGCCGGCCGTAGAGCGGGCCGAAGTTGGCGCAGGCGCGGAAGTCCGCGCCCTCGAGATCGGCCGTGCCGAGGGTGGCCCACGCACTCGGCCGGAAGATGCCCTCCTCCGGCACGTTGTGCATGTGGACAGGGATGCGCAGGATGGAGGCGAGGCTGATCAGGTCGGCCCCGATGTGGCCGTAGCTGATCGCTCCGTGGTTGGCGGCCCAGTTGGCCATGACGGTGTAGACGTCGCGGAACGGGCCCACTCCATTCACGCGCGGCACGAACCAGTGCGTCGGCCAGGTCGGGTCCGTGCGCTGGTCGAGAAGGTCGTGGACCTCCTTCGGCAGTTCGACCGTCCAGCCCTCGGCGAGCTGGAGGACCGGGCCGACGCCGGAGACCAGGTTGAGACGGGCCATCGTGACCGGCATGCCGCCCTTGCTGACGAACTGCGAGGAATACCCGCCGCCACGGAAGTATCCGCGGTTCGCCGGGTACCAGGTGGTCGCCGCGAGGGCAGCCTCCACGTCCTCCCCGGTGATGTCCCAGAACGGTTTTATCGCGGGCTCGCCGTCCCTGGTCATCGCGCCCGTCGCGTCGAGGGTGGCCGCGCCGGAGTTGATGAGGTGGATGATGCCGCCCGCCGCGACACCCTCGAGATCGTGGCCGGTGACGCGCTTCACCGCGTCGGGGCTCCAGTACGTCCGGACATCCGCGAAGATCTGGGCGCGGTTCGTCAGCAGGTAGCTGAGCAGCATCGTCGCGCCGTTGAGGCTGTCGTTCTCGGTCGCGAAGATGTGCGGGGCGCGGATCCCGTTCCAGTCGAACGACGAGTTGAGGATCGCCTCCATGAAGTCGCCGTTGGGCGCGTGATCGGTCCACTGGCGCTGGCCCTGGAAGCCGCCCAGGATCGCGTTCCGGCCCATCGCCTCCTCGCCGAACCCGAGCTCGGCGAGGCGCGGATTGCCGACGAGGAGGTCGCGGGTGATCAGGGTCATCTTGACCACCGTCTCCCAGTCGCGGTCCTTCTCCTCGCGGCTCTTGACCTTGTCGGCCGGGTTGCGGTCCTCGCCTTCGCGGCAGTTCGCCTTCGTCCAGGCGAGCGCCTTCTTGAACTCGACCGGGTCGTAGATGCCCTCCTCCATCCGACGGGCCAGCTCGGACATGTCGACGCACTCGACTCGCATGCCGAGGTACTTCTCGAAGAACGGCTGGTCGACGATCGAGCCGGCAATGCCCATCGAGACCCCGCCGAGCGAGAGGTAGGACTTGCCGCGAAGAATTGCCGCCGCGAGGCCGGCTTTCGCAAAGCGGACGATCTTCGCCTGCACGTCCGCCGGGATGGTCCCGTCGCTCGCGTCCTGCACGTCGCGGCCGTAGATGCCGAAGGCCGGCAGGCCCTTCTGCGTGTGGGCCGCGAGGACGGCTGCGAGGTAGACCGCGCCCGGACGCTCGGTGCCGTTGAAGCCCCAGACCGCCTTGGGGGTCAGGGGATCCATGTCCATCGTCTCCGACCCGTAGCACCAGCACGGGCTGATCGTGATGGAGACTCCCACGCCCTCCCTGCGGAAGAGCTCGTCGACCTTCGCGGCCTCGTAGACGCCGCCGATGTTGTGGTCGGGGACGACCACCTCGACGGGCGTTCCGTCGGGGTAGCGCAGGTTCGCGGCGATGAGGTCGGCCGTGCGGCGCGCCATCGCCCTGGTTTGCGCCTCGAGCGACTCGCGAACGCCGTGCATGCGGCCGTCGACGGCCGGGCGGATGCCGATCTTCGGCCAGTCGCCAACGAAGCGGCCGGCGGAACTGCTCGTCATGGAATTCCCCTCCTGTCGTCTGTCCGGCCGCCCGGCCGTCCTGGCGGGCGCCGCTCCGGGATCCTTCGCAGGACGCTACTTGGGCATCACAACGCCGATCGTCAGGAGCACGTTGGCGTAGACGCGCTCCTCGCCGGTCGAGATCGCGAGGGCAAGGTCCGGGCCCCGGGCCATGTCGTAGAACTGGAAGCGCCCCAGTCGCTGGAGCGGCGTGTCGGGCAGCATCCTGCGGAAGTCCGCGAAGATGCCGGGCTCCTCGCCGCTGTCGGGACCCATGACGTGCGCCGCCTCGATCGGAATGGCGTCGAGCAGGACCCCCAGGACGTCAGTGACGGTCACGAGGCCCGGCGCGAGGTTCAGGTAGACGCGGTGGGCGGCCGCGCTGGAGCGCGTCAGCAGCGGGTAGTTGCCGTCGGCGATCAGGACCTGGGCGCCGTGGCCGGCCTCGCCGAGCGCCTTGAGGATCTCCGGGTGGAGCAAGCGGGTCTTCAGCATCGTGCACTCCTTCGGCGGCTGGCCGGCACGGCGCGGCGCGCCGCCCGGATGAGTCTCGTGAAACGGCCGCTGTCACGCATCGGCGGTCCCTGCGAACGGGTCGAGCATGATCTTGCGGTGGACGAGGCGGTGTTCCCCGATGGCCTCGAAGATCGCGGGTGCGTCGCCGAGCGGCGCGCGGTGGGAGATCATGGCCGCCATGTCGAGGCCGCCGTCGAGCACGGCGGCGAGGCCGTCGGTCCACTCGTGGCCCGGCCACGGCGCCGAGTAGGACATGAAGCAGCCGGACAGGCGCAGCTCCCGGCGCATGAGGTCCTCGACGAACGACATCGGCAGGCTGGCGTCCGCGGGCTGGTTGCCACCGAGGACCACGCGGCCGCGCGGGCGCGCAACCACGATCGTCTGCGCCAGCGCGGCCGGCGACCCGGCCGCCTCGAGTGCCAGGTCCACCCCCGCCGGGGCGAGCCGCCGCACCTCCGCGGGCACGTCGTCCCGGGTCGGGTTCAACGTGACGTGGGCACCAAGCGCGCGTGCCGCGTCGAGGTTGGCCTCCACCACGTCGCTCGCGACGATCAGGCGAGCGCCAAGGATCCGGAGCCACTGGACCAGCATCAGCCCGATCGACCCCGCGCCGAAGACGACCGCCGCCTGGCCGGCCGTGAAGTCCCCGAGGTCCAGCATGTGGCGCGCCACGGTCGACGGCTCGATCAGGGCCGCCGCCTCGAACGGCAGGTGGTCCGGCACGACGAGCGCGTTCGCGGCCGGCAGCGCCACGTACTCCGCGAACGCGCCGGCCCGGCGCGACCCGATGAACGAGTAGCTTCCGCAGGCTGAGAACCGGCCGGCCAGGCACTCCGGGCACACGTGGTCCGGGACCAGCGGGATCAGCGCCGCGTGGCGCCCGACGAGGGATGGGTCGGCTCCGGGGCCCGCGGCGGTGACCACGCCCGCCGCCTCGTGGCCCAGGATGATCGGGTAGGTGCGGTGGCCGCGGACGAAACGGTGGATGTCCGATCCGCACACGGACGAGGCCCGGACGCGGAGCAGGACCTCGCCGGGGCCGGGTTCGGGCGTCGGGACGTCGCGGTAGACGAGCTCGCCCCGACCTTCGAGCACGGCGGCTTTCACTGGATGGCACTCCCGGCTGCGGTGACCGCGGCAAGGCGGTCGAAGGTGGGGAGGAGACCCCGCGACAGCGCAAGGTAGATCTCGAACAGCTCGGCATAGTGGGCATGGCGCGCCGGATCCGGCTCGAAGACGCGGCGCCGGGGCAGCATCCGCTCCACCGTCTCGCCCGGATCCCCGGCGAGACCTACCGCCCGCGCCCCGAGCGCGAAGAGTCCGAGGCCGTGCCCGCCCTCTCCGCCGTCCGCCCGGCGTGCCACCACGAACGGCCGGCCCGTCACGTCCGCCTTGACCTGGTTCCAGATCGCGCTGCGGGCGGCGCCGCCCGTGCCAAGCCATTCCGTCACGGTCACGCCGGTCGCCTCGGCGATGCGGAGATTGTCGTACACCGCGAAGGCGCAGCCTTCCATGATCGAGCGAATCATCTCCGCCCGCCGCGTGGCGTAGGACAGCCCGACAAGGACGCCGCGCGCGGTGCTGCTCCACAGCGGCGTCCGCTCGCCGGCCATGTACGGCAGGAAGAGCAGCCCGCCGGACCCGGGCGCGGCCTCCGCGGCATCCTCGCTCAGCGCCTCGAAGGGCAGGTCCGGCTGGCCCAGGATCTCGCGGAACCAGCCGAGCGTGCCGCCGCCCACGGTGCCGCTCTGGAGAAGGTACTGGCCGGGCAGCACGTGGTGGCTGAAGATGAGCCGCGGCTCCACCACGACGTCGCGCACGCTCATGCCCATCCCGCCGGCCTGGCCACCCTGGTCCTGCGTCTGGCCCGGGCGAGTGACGCCTCCGCCCAGCGCCCCCACCGCCGCATCGAGCGCGCCGACGAGCACCGGCGTCCCCGCCGCGAGGCCGGTCGCCGCCGCGGAAGCGGCGCTCACGCCGCCCGCCACGTCGCCCGCGTACCGGAGCGGCGGCAGCCGGTCGAGCGGGATTCGCAGCAGCGCGGCCGCCGCGGGATCCCACGCTTCGCGCCGGATGTCGAAGCAGTGGAAGCCGTAGGCCTGGGTGAGGTCGCAGGTCGCCTCGCCCGTCAGCCGGGCGACGAGGAAGCCCGAGGCGGTGAGGAACCAGCGCGCCGCCGCGAAGGCGGCGGGGCGGTGTCGGCGCAGCCAGGTCAGCTTCGGCGTGATGTAGGCCGCGTCCAGCGGGTTGGCGACGAGATCCACGAGCCACCCCGCGTCGGCGCTCGCCC
>Ga0209538_1001881_pt1 | contig 10889 bp, 12 predicted proteins | sample BarGraNGADG00211_2_FD_184492 | JGI IMG/M metagenome (GOLD analysis project Ga0209538, IMG submission 184492) | Arctic peat soil microbial communities from Barrow, Alaska - Barrow Graham LP Ref core NGADG0004-211 (SPAdes) (version 2) | ecosystem: Environmental > Terrestrial > Soil > Wetlands >... | reverse complement strand
TATGGCACAGACACAAGGTCTGTCTCTATGCCAAATGGCAGAATATTTTTTGTTTACGCGTCAGAGAATGGGAATATAATACTTGCGTGGAGTTATGATGGTGTAACCATTCTAGACGACACTATTCTCGCAGAGAGTGGTTCTAATGCAAGGATATGTATAGGTGAACATAACTTACCGGTCGTTACTTGGACAGATGACAATAGTGTTAAAATTTATAATCATAATCTCTTCGTTGAAGGTGACCCAGCTAGTGGTTCAATTGTAACTATTTCAGGTGGGTCTGGCGGTGCATCGTTCTTAATCAACGAATCATCGGATATTGTAACTTTTTATCAGAGCGCCGGGACATGGGGTTTTTCGACGAAAAGCGCTGATTGGTTAAACTTTGAAGCATTACCTATAGAAGCCTTACCTGTTAGCGATAATTTTTTACTTCATGATCTTATTGTAGACAATGACTGGGGAGATACTTGGGAGTCAAGGCGTGCGGTGATTGTCTGGGCAGTAAAGCATGAAGACTCTTTCACTCTTGAATATACAGTATTCGGCAATACTTTTGGTGTGGATAATAATAACAATAATAATATTGCAAGTGTCGGGGTAGACATACAGGATGTAGCTTTTTACGAGACATTTGATGTTGAGTCTATTAATACTGCAGCCGTAGGTACAGATATAATTGGCATACTTATTATAGAAGCAGCAGCGGCTGACTACTCATTCGCCCAAGCAGCAGTGGGAGTCGATATAGCTTCAATACTTATGATTGATACTATCATGCCATTGACAGTAAATACATCTGCTGCAGTGGGAGTTGATATCGGAGGAATAACATGGAATTACGTAGTGGGGTCATTCACCGACAACCTAGCGCCAGTGGCGGTGGGGGTGGATATAGTGAGCATAGTGATCACGGGAACATAGTAGTTCCCCTAAGTATGGGAGTGTCTTGCTATTGGGACGTTGAGTTAATTGATGCGGCAACAGGGTTAGTAAAACAGCATGTGCCTTGGCATAAAAACTGTATGCTTGACGCGGGACTTAATCTTATGGTTGCAGGTAACTGGTCGTGGGGTCAATATAGTCCAGAGTATATTGCTGTTGGGTCTGGTAATAGTACACCTGTCTCGACCCAAACAGGTCTAGATGTTCAGATAGTACGTAAGGTACGTAGGAATGATGGTGAATTTTATACTTCATACGTTGCAGATGCAAATCCAATCACAGCATCAATGTTGAGAGGTACCCAGTTTACTACAGGTGAGGCGAATGGTACGATTCGTGAAATGGGAATAGTAACTGCCTCTACCGGTGGCACATTCCTTAACCGCGACCTTTTACGGGATGTCGATGGCAACCCCATCGAGATTGTGAAAACTTCCGCAGACTTGTTAAATATTAAGGTTAAGTACGTGATTGGACGTATGAGCGAAACTCCATTTACTACCGTTCTTACAGACAATAAGGGTACGGAGTATACTGTAAAAGGGATGGTAATGAATGTAGGATTAAAAAATTTCTTCAGTCCATATTGCTGGCAAGAAGGCGGCGACAGTCTATATGCTGGTACCAATAATACAACTGATCCTGCACCTGCTGATACAACTGTTAAAGGGACTGCTATAGGGGCTATATTTCAGAGTTCGCCACCCGCAGTACCAGGAACACCTCATAGTGGGCCTATAGGGGGGTTTTATAGAGACTTTACATTTACCCTTCCTACAAATCAGGCTAATGGGGATATAGGGGAAATTATCTTTAACCATCCAACATATGGGCAGAAATCAACAAGAGTAACTTTCACCCCTAAGTTAGCAAAAACAACAGCCAGACAAATAGCAATTACTCTAAGGTATTCAATAGCAGGGGTATAATCAACTACTGTAACCTAATGGCTACAGTTTGTCCTTCTAACCGGAGAGAAAATCATCCGTAGAGCACAATGGGCGGGTTGATAGATCAGCCCTCATTGCTTTGTGAGCAATATTTTTAGCAGCATTTATATCAGCGTGTTCAGTATGATTACAAGCTAGACATTTAAAACTATCCTGTGTAGTACGATTATCTTTATTAGTATACCCACAGACACTACATCTTTGTGATGTGTAGTGTGGAGCTACTAATATGATAGGTACTCCATATAGTTTAGCTTTGTATTCAATAAAAGAACGTAGTTGATAAAATGCCCAAGATTGTAATGAACGCCTAAAGCGGTTTACTTGCGTATCTCGAATACCTTTGAGGTCTTCTAAAGCAAGTGCCTTTCGTTCAGAAACGGCTTGTAAGATTAACTTTTTAGATAGACAGTGATTGACATCTTTTACAAAATTAGATTCTCTTTTACTTATCTTACGTAATTTACGTTTAGCAGCATGGGAACCTTTCTTTTGCAAAGAAGAACGTTTAAGTTGGTACTTAAATCGGGTATTATTTAGATGTTGTCCTGATAAAATTGTACCATCACTGGTAGTAATAATATTAACAATACCAAGATCAATACCAATGACACCTTCTATGAGGTATGATTGCTCATCTGGTACTTCAATACTGAGAAGTAAATATGCTTTCTTGTTAGCAACACAAAGTTTAGATTGTTTAATACTAGCACCTTGTAATACTTCGTACTGTGCCTTGGCACACAGAAACCTGGTAGTAATACGTTTATTCAGTAATGTAATATTTACTTTTTGTTCTTTAGTGTTGATATTAAATAATCTTGCATCAAGGTCAATAGCACTAGTCTTACTAAAAGTATGTAAAGTCCTTTTATCTGACTTGTAAGCATCTATTACTTTACTAATAGCACGAATAGTATGATTTGCAGGTAGAGAAAATTTATCCCGTATTTGATAATATACTTGATGATGTAGTCTGAACTGATTAAAGATATTCTCTGTAAAAGCAACTTGACTTATATCATTACAAGCAGCATTAACTTGTTTTAGGGTTAATTCTACCAGTTTATGTTGTTCTTTATTTAAGTCTAGTTTTACTTTTATAGTTATGATCATTTGTTCTTCTGAGTTTCTATATAGTCTTGGATGGTTTCATTAGAGACATAACCTACACTAGCAACATAGTAGGATCTTGACCAGAGACATGGTAGTTTAGAGCGTAACTCAGAATACTCTTCACGTAGTACGTGAGAAGTAATACCTTTTAATTGACTTACATAATGTTGTGGTGCATCTGAAGGATTAACTGAAACAAAACAATGTACCTGATCAGATTGAACTTCTAAAGCTAGAATGGAAATGTTAAGTTCTTCCGCTCGTATTTGTATAAGTTCTTTTAGTCTTTCTTGTATAGCTGGCGTAAGTACTTTACTTCTATACTTTGTACACCACACAAAATGAAACTGAATATTATAAACACTGCCTGTAGATTTATATATTGACATAATATAGCTATACCCAGCATATAGATGTATTAAACATATATACATAAATAATTAATAAATATTTTAACCAATTCCTTTAAGATCTAAAGACACCAGTATCCTTGGAGGGGTATAATGAGCACAGTTAATTTTGTTGAGTATGGGGTAGTAGGAGATTCTACATGGGACCTCTTTACGCTACAAAATTCATTAGTATTTCCATTAGGGGGATGGGCATACTATTCTCCTATAATTGACCTGGGCAGGACGCGAAGGAAGTTATACTTGACGGCGGCATGGGATTCTATGGCGATTATCAATGAGGATACAGCTTTCCAGGTCTTTTCTCAAACTTCCCTAGATGGAATAACATGGGAAACATACCCTTATACTGTTAGTAGAGTTAAGGCAAGGTACATTCGCTTGCAGGTTGTGGCAGGTGCGGAGCATACACTAGGGGATGCTTTCTTAATATCTCTTAGACAGGGATACTATATTGGGAAAAGTAACGGGGAGATAATATGGCAGTAATTGAACGAGGCACACCTTTTGGTTTCTCTTTTTCTTTGGAAGTTGTAGGGGCACTAGCTGATATTGTCGCAGAAATATCTAAGGATAATGCTGGTTTCTTGCCTATAGCTGGTGTAGTCACTGAGAAAGACTTAGGGTGGTATGGTGTTGCTTTGACCTCAGATGACACTGATGCGAGAGTCATTAGTTTCCGTGCCTACCTACCGTCAGGAGAATCTTTTAGTTGTGTGGTATTTTTGGAACAGAACTATACGGCGGCAAAAGCTGCTTTTATTGATGCGGCAATTACCTCAGTAGCAACTCCTGCTCAGGTGGCAACTGCGTTAATTAACTATGATGCCGCGATACCTGGTGACGAGATGGCCTTGACTAGTGGAGAACGTACCACGCTGGCAGTTGTTGTTTGGAATAGCCTTACATCCGGGATGAGCACGTTGGGAAGTGTTGGCAAACTCCTCGTTGATAATATCACAGCATCACTTGCCAATCTTCCGGGGAATTTTTGGAATCGTCTACTTGCTGTTACCCCAGCTGTTGGGAGCATAGGTGAAAAGATATTTAATTGGATTCCTGGTAAAGTGTTGACATATGGTACCGATATGTCTCCAGGAGAACAAGTCACAGGGTTTGCCACTCCTACTGATGTATCTAATAGTACAGATACACTCACTGGAACGTTGAGTGGTATATCAGATCAGTTAGACATTATTCAAGGATTAATTGAAAGTGACGTAAGTGAGGATTTAACCAGCCTCTCTGTGGGTATAGAGTATATAAAGACTATCTTAGATAATCTAAAAACGAATAGAAGAACTATCACGTTTCAATAAGGAAATCTTATGCAAACAAAGAAAATTCAAATTTTAATATCTGAACCAGTAGAAATAAATGGTATGACTATAGCTTATAACGACGCTTTATATTATACCGAAGAGCAGTTCGAGAAACTAACCCAAGAAGATATAGATGCTGAAGTAAAACTAAGAGTGGAAAACTTCCAAGATGCAATAAATAATCCACCCCCCGTTCCAGAACCCAGTCAAGAAGATATAGAACTTCAACTACAACAAATAGAACAACAAAAAATACAACTAGAGAGTATGAAGGTAGAAACTATAGAAAAACTAGCAGTATTCTCAGATGAAAGATTAGGAGATCTCTCCTTTCAGGAGGTACTAGAACTAAAACAACAAGAACCTCAAACCGTAGAAGAACTACAAGTAGTACAAGATAGTCTAGAGGCAGAAAAAGTATTATTAGATCAAAAGCAAGTAGAGATACAAGTAAAGATAGATGCCCTTCCAATATCTGTAATAGAGAAACCACCAATAGATATAGTGAAAGATCCTATAGTAGATCCCATCAAAGAACCGCTAGTAGATCCCATTATGGTAAAGTTACCAGTAACTCCTATCATAGTTCCTATAGTCAAGATATAATACATCAGTTCCTCACCTTCGTTCCAGCATACTTTGAAAACTAATAAAGGATTCTAATGGGTAAGCATACTATACAAAGAAGAAAAGGAATACACAATTCTCCAGAGAATGAATTCAAAACTGGTGAAAGGAATTCTATCGCCACAGAGTTTAAGAAAGGTAGTGTACCTAAGAATAAAGGTACTGGTAGAAAAGTCTATTGTAAAGAGTGTGGTATCCAAATTAATGTAAGAAGGAAGTTCTGTAGTTTTGAATGTTATAATAAGAACATAGAAGTAAGGGAAAGTAAAAGAGAAAAGTTAAAAGGATTTTCTGCGAAGAAACTATCAGAGAATGAATTGACTCGTAGTATGGAAATGAGTAGAAAGAAGTATAGGCAATTTCGTTCAGATATCTTAGAAAGAGATCTCTGGACCTGCCAGACATGTAATACTACTAAAGCACCCTTTCAGATGCATCATATCAAAGGATGGTTTGAATATTCAGAGTTACGTTATGATCCAGATAACTGTATTACCTTATGTGTTAAGTGTCATACCTTAACTGATAATTATGGGAGAAGTGTAAATGGCTGCGAGTGACAGAATAGTTAGGGCTTCTGGAGGGAACTACAGCGCCGCTGCGACGTGGGAGAATACGCCTGGCGGGTCGGAAACTGTCACGGTTCCTGGACTAACCAATGATGTGTTTTTAGTGGCGGGTAGTGGTAATCTAGTAATAAACAATTCTACATGTAATGCTAAAACAATCGACTGTACAGGTTATACCGGTACAGTAACTCATGGGAATTATAACAATTGGTTCGCGTATGGCAATGTTACATTTTCGGTTGGTATGACATATATACCTGTAGAGTTCGGACAATTGTGCATTGCTGGTACAGCAACATTAATTACCGCTGGAAAAATAATGTCACCTATATATATTAATGCTATGTTGACATTAGGGGACAACGTAACATTAATGGACTCTAAACTTGCAAAAGTAACAATTAATTCGTCATCCCTGAACCTCAACGGCAAAACCCTATCAGGCTATTCCTTAACAAGTCGTGTCCTAATTCAGTCATCCGTCCTCGGCACTCCCAGAACCATCACAGTCGCAGGAGGAACATTCGCCAACTGCGACTTCAAGGACATCGCCTTCGCGAATGGCGGCTCTAATCTGGACTTATCCGCCATCACTGGACTCTCTGGTGACTGTGGCGGGAACGCCATGAGTGGTGGGGGGACGTTGACGCTCAGTGACGCAGGAACACGAACCTGGACGAATGTCAACGGCGGCAACTGGTCGCTGAATACCAACTGGACAAGCGGTGTCCCGAAGCCGCAGGACAATGTTTCAATGGCTTGTGCCTTCGGCGCTAACAAAATAGTGCACGCCGATATGCCAAGGATTGGTAAGACTATCGACTGGACGGGGGCTACGGGTTCGCCTACATTCACGCTGGATAATACCGTCACCAACTATGGCGGTTTGAATCTGACGGGGATAGGGGCATTTACAAATGCGTATACATGGACGTTTGAAAGTTGCGACCGAACTGGAACGAAATATTTGACATCTTCTGGTAAAGCGTTTAGCACAGTTACATCTATATCTACATTTGGTGCGACATTACAGTTAGCCGACGCTTACAGTAACATAATTTCTGCTGGTGGTATAGTAGTATATAACGGTACTTTTATTGATGCTGGATATAACTATACATCAGCTTTTTTCGACGCAAATGAGAACACCGCTATTCGGTCAGTTATCAAGACTGGTAATTGGATATTAAACCGGTCTGCAGGAGCGGTACTTTTTATGGGTTCCGCTGGTCTCACCTGGAGCGACACCGCAGGCAGCATAACAATCAGCGACACAGGAGCCGGTACCAAAACCTTCGTCGGTGGCGGCCTCACCTACAACAACTTAATCATAGCCGGAGGCGGCTCTGGGGCAGTCAGCATCACCGGGGCGAATACGTTCAAAGATTTCAGCGTCGGCTATCCGAAACAAATTATCTTCCAGCACGGGGTACAGCAGACGTTTGTGAATCCTCCCGTCTTCGCGGGCATTGACAATCCGACGAAGATTATATCGGGTAGTACGTTGAATGGAGACATGGATAATTGGGTGAATAGCACGACTCCAGGGAGTTGGACAAAGGGACTTGCTGGTAGTTCAACAATTACACAAGAAACATCTATAGTGAATACACCTGGCGGCAGCGCCGCAAAATTAGTAACTGACTCGTCAGGGTCATTAGCAAGTATCTCACAAGGTACTGTATTAACTATTGGGAAACGATATAAAGCAACGTTATTCACAGAACGTACATCCGGTACGGACGGTTTAGCAGTGGGTGACGGGACAGGGATTGCTAATTTTATAGCTATACCGACATCATTGTGGTTGATATATAAAGGTTATTTTACAGCAACTACTATATCCTTCAATATAAAAAGAGCAAATGGTGCTTCTAATACAACAATATATGTTGATGACGTAACCCTAGAAGAAAGCACCGCCATCGAACTCTCGTCCGACCTCGCCGGAAGCCCTGCCACGTTGTCCTGTCCGGGGAAATTCAACTATCTGCAATACTGTTCCGTGAAAGATATCGTCGGGAAATCTGGCGAGGTGTGGGTGGCTGGTAATAGTAACGATGCTGGAGGCAATACCGGGATACTATTTTATACAGTGCCCACCACGTTACCACTAAACTTTTTCCACGTCGATATGTCAGGGGGCTTCGGAGGATAAGATGAAGTATAAATTATACAAGGCAACAACTAGCAAGTTAATCCCTATTTTCATTCAAGATACCACAAGCGTGACGGGAAAGGGCTTAATTGGCTTGACATACACCTCCTCCGGGTTGTCCTGGTACTACCTCCGTGAAGGCGCGGCGGCTCCTGTTGCAGTTACCCTGGCTGATCTGGTTGTGGGGACGTGGGCTAGTGGAGGATTTAAAGAGATTGATGCCACTAATATGCCGGGGTTCTACCAAGTCGGCGTTCCCAATGCCGCGATAGCGGCAGGGGCGAACAGCGTTTCGATGGTGTTACGTGGGGCAACTAACATGGTACCACGACCACTAGAGATAGAATTGGATGCTATTAACTATCAGGATGCTGTACGAGCAGGTTTAACAGCTCTTCCCAATGCTGCTGATAATGCTGTTGGTGGCTTAACTACTAATATTACTGCTGCTAAGACTTTGACTGTTGCTTATGATGCTGCTAAGACTGCTGCTTCTCCTGCAAATGTCTCTACTGCTTTAAGTACTTATGGTACTGCTACTGGAACGGAGGTGGGGAATGTAGCTTTATCAGTCTGGAATATTTTAGCAAGTGTAGTATTTACTACTGGTAGTTTAGGAGAAAAACTAAAGAACTGGGTAGTGGGAAAAGTCCTCTCTTATGATACTGGTATGTCTCCAGGAGAGCAGGTGACGGGATTTGCTACTCCTACGAATGTTACTGATGCTCAGGGTGTTATCACTGACGCTATAGCAGATATGCCCGTAGCGGATATTTCTGGAGCTTTAACAGCTTATGGAGTTTCAACTGCCACAGAATTGGGTACAACTCAAACAGCTATTATAAATGCTCTTCCTGATGTTTCCTCTATCCTTACTTCATATGACGCCGCTAAGACTTCTGATATTACTACTGCCTTAGATACTATTACAGATCAACTAGATATCTTAGAAGGACTAATAGATGGAACGGGGAGTGGGACTGTGGCAACGGATATAGCACATATTAAAACGGTTATAGATAATCTTCGTGGTGCAAGACGGGCAGTAATCTTCCAATGATAGAAAAAAATAGTGTATCTTTAATAACGATCCCCTTTGGTACCACAGGATTAATACTCACTGTAGCTATGTCTTTAGATAAGACTGCTCCTGTAGTTATCAACACTAGTAGAGTGAGTGAGATAGGAAATGGATTTTATGCCTTCTTCACAACTATAGCAGAGACCAATGGGGAAGTGTTAAGTATTCTGGCAACGGCTCCACCAGATGGTGATCAGGTCTATGAACCTTATTATGCTTCTTATCAACTAGGAGATGAGGGTGCGGAGATGGCAAATCTCCAAACGACTATACGGCATCTAGATAGCAAAATATCTCTAATGCCACTCTCCGTTCCAGTTCCACTACAATCAATTACAGAACCAGTGACGTGGTTTACCACAGCTTATACAGTACTATATACTATACCATCACAGTTAAGAATACTCCTAGGGAGTACTATAGTAGATTTTTCAGATGAAGTACTTTATACTCATATCTTTAATGCCTCTATAGCAGAGAATGTTCGTACCTTAGGATCTACAGCAAGTCTAGCTGATCTATCCGTTCCAAATGCTTCTCCTACTTTTGCTATAACAAGAAGTGCTTTACTCCGGGCTGCTATATCAGTATTGAACTCAAGGATAGCTGAACTATCTTCTGAATCTACAGATAGAACTACCTTAGGTGACTTTACTATCCAAAGAACGAATGATCATATCCTCTCCTTACAAGGTTTAATAGCAACTTATACCTCAGAACTTACTGGAAATGCAGCAGGAAGAGTTTCTATTCGTTATGAAACTATGCCCTCAGTATCTACCTGGACACAACCTACATTGAGGTCTACGTTTTGAAAACTCTAGCACAAGCTTTTCGTTCTCTCCTTTTGAATGATGGTTGGTATGTCCTCCATATACAAAAGCAGTTGAATCAACCTTGTACAGTATGTTCTACTTTGGAACCTAACTCACATTGTAAAACTTGTTTAGGTTCAGGATTCCGTGTGCAGCTTTCTCCAATACTTACGAGATCTTCTTCAGCTACCAGACCAGACTATACAGAACAAGATGAAACTCCTGTAGGTATTATAGGATCTCAATCAATGCTTTATTATACATTGCCAGAGAATTCTGTGAATGAAGGTGATATGATTCTATCAGTATCCTGGTCTGTACCTACAGATCAAGTACCACGACAAGGACAAGTTGTAGCAGTACATAAAGTATTTGAAGCGAATAGAGTTGATGCAAAACTAGGTGAAAGAGGAGAATTAGCCTATTACCGAGTTTCCACTCATGATATGGATGTAGACTTGAAGTGGATGGCAAGATGTTTAGTACAAAGTAGACCCATATAGAAGGATGTAGAATGACTAATACCTCCCTCATAGATGAAGAAACACCAATGGAAGTGAGGTTCCCTATGACTCAGGCAGATGTCCAATCTATGAATCGTCGTATAGACGATCTAGCAAAAAATACAGCTGCTAACCATGAAGCTGTTATTATGCAATTAGCTTTACTAGCTGCGGCTTTAAAATTTCCAGATCCAGCGCACTGTATCCAAAGTCTAAAAGTACAAAAGTTAGAATTAGCGGTAGAGGACTTACAAAAGAAAAGTCTTGTAACTGAAACGCAGAAAGGTCTTGGACACTGGCTACTTTCAGGAGGAATAGCAAACATAATTTCTATGTTAGTAGTACTATATTTTCTATTAGAATTAGTGAGGAATTATTTACCAAAATAGT
>Ga0209538_1001879_pt1 | contig 10901 bp, 6 predicted proteins | sample BarGraNGADG00211_2_FD_184492 | JGI IMG/M metagenome (GOLD analysis project Ga0209538, IMG submission 184492) | Arctic peat soil microbial communities from Barrow, Alaska - Barrow Graham LP Ref core NGADG0004-211 (SPAdes) (version 2) | ecosystem: Environmental > Terrestrial > Soil > Wetlands >... | reverse complement strand
AGATGCGTGCCTCGATGGTGCCCTCGTTGACCGCCTGGGCGTCGAAGGTCGGGGTGCCGAAGACGAAGCCCGAGAACGCACCGATGTAGGCGAACTCGCCGGGCCGCGTCAGCCACGTGTTGAGCGTGTTCATCGCACCCATCGACAGGCCGGCGAGGGCCTGCTGCGACGGGTCGGTGGACACGTGATAGGCCGCCCGCGTCGCGGGCATGACGTTGTCGAACAGCTCGGCCTGGAAGTTGGGCACGTTGCCGTTCGGCATCACGACGACCATGGGCTCGATAGCCCCGGCGAGGTAGCTGTTGTCAAGGATCTGCTTGGCGCGCCCGACCTCGACCCAGTCGCCCCAGCTCTGCCCCGCTCCGTGGTTGAGGTAGAGCACCGGGTACGGCTCGGCGCGCTCCGGGTCGTAGCCCGGCGGCGTCCACACGTAGGCCGAGCGCTGCTCCCCCACGACCGTGCTGGTGTACGTGAGGACGGAGAGCTCGCCAGCGGCCCCGGCGGGCGCGTCGGCCAGCAGCAGGTCGTTCTCGCCGGCCACGTACAGCGGGCTCACGCCGGTGAGGGTGTTCACCGTGTCGGCGGGGTCCTTCTGGTCCACCCCGTCGACGACGTAGTGGTAGTAGTAGAACCCGTCGAGCGGGCCGAGGCTCAGTCGCCACCGGTCGCCGACCTCGGTCATCGGGATCCGGAACCAGGCGCCGTTCGGGGCCCAGTTGCCCCAGACGGTGACATCCTTCGCGTCGGCCCACTGCGTGCCGGTCTCGAAGGTCACGATGCCGTTCTCGTCGATGTCCGGCGTGGTGATCGATCCGGTCGCCGGCGTCACGTAGGGCTCGGTCAGCGGCAGGTTCCCCGCCCGCGGACCGTGGTCGGTGACCGCGTGGAAGAGGCGGGGCGCGAAGTCGCGCAGCGCCTCACGCCAGGTGTCCCACGTGCCGCCCTGGTCGGGGTCGACGCCGTCGAACTCGTGCTCGACCCCGGCGGCCTCCAGGGTGCGCAGCGTGGCCTCGGTGTCGTTGTACGCCGGGTCGAGCGCGTTGCCGACGTAGAGGCGCACCAGGTCTGTCTTCGCGTTGATCCGGTTCGCGAGCGGTCGGGAGACCGAGCCGTCCAGGGAGCCGGAGAACGAACCCACGGCGCCGAACCGGCCGGGGTCGGTCAGGAGGGTGCTGAGAGCCAGGTCAGCGCCGGCACCGACGCCGGCCACCGCCTGCCGGCCCGCGTTGCTGGACACGCGGTACGCGCCTGCGACGGAGGGAGCGAGCGCGCTGAGCAGCTCACCTCGCGGGTCCGCCCCGTCGACGTCGGCCATGACGACGACCATCGGCTCGAGCCGACCCTCGGCGGCGAGGTTGTCGAGGATCTGCGGCGCGCGGCCCAGCTCGGACCACTCCGCCGAGCTCTGCGCCTCGTCGGCCAGCAGGTACAGCACCGGGTACTTCTTGCCGCGGGCCGGGTCGTAGTCGGGGTGGGTCCAGACCAGGGCCGAGTGCTCCGTGCCGGCGACGTCGTACGCGAGGGTGGCGACATCGCCACCGTCGGCGACGTCCGCCATCCACTGCACCGAGGGACCCGGGACGAAGAACGTGTTCCAGCTCGGCTGCGAGGTGACGGCGACCGGGGTCGTCGGCTGCCGGAAGGAGACCTTGGCGCGGTCCGTCGTCGTCGCCGTGTACTGGTAGTAGTACAGGCCCGGCTCGACCGGCCCGAACATCGTCTGGTAGCTCGCGCCGGTCGGGTCCATCGCCAGGTCGGACCAGGTCCCGGCCGGACCGATGTTCCCCTGGAGCTCCAGGACGGCGGGACGGGTGCCGACGATCGCCGCCACGTCGGCCTGTGGAGCGGTGAAGCGGTAGTAGCCCTCGGGCGTCGTGGACACCCACGGGTCGGGCGCCGGCGCCCCCTCGGCGGCGGCCGCGGGCTGCGCAGCCCCCGCGGACAGAATGAGCGCAAGCCCCGCGGCCCCCGCGGATGCGCCTCGCCGGGCCGCGTGGCCGCGTCGCGCGCGATGAGTCATCGTCATCGATTCCTCCTGGTCTCGGTCCGCAGGGTCCGCTCGGCCCTCCGGTCCCCCACCCCCGGGGAACTGCTCTCGCCCGGGTCGGCAGGCACCCACCACAGTTCTACAACGTTGTAGAACACTGGCGTTCTACGACGTCGTAGATCGCGGGGATGCGCTCATCATATGGTGGTTGGTCATGTTCCCGTCAACGGGCCCACCGGGCTGACAGCGGGGCCCTGCCGGGGTGCTCCTCGATGATCTCGCCGGCCGCGATGGCAGTGCGCTGCTTCTTCGACAGGACCTTGGTGCCGAGCATGCCGAGCAGCGCGGGCAGCAGGGTGATCGCCGCCGCGACCGTGAACAGCACAGTCACCGCGGCCGCCTGTCCCATGCCGGTGAGCACGCCGAGGCCGACGACGAACATGCCGAGCAGTGCTGCGACGACGGTCAGGCCCGCGAACACGACGGCTCGACCGGAGGTGTTGACCGACTGGCTGATGGCCTGCGGCACGCTCGCCCCGGCGATCAGGGCCTTGCGGTAGCGGTTGACGATGAACAGCGCGTAGTCGATGCCGACCCCCAGGCCGATCAGCGCGCCCATGGTGAGCGAGGTCGCGTCCAGGTCGACCACGTGGGCTCCGACGATCACTGCCAGCAACGAGGTCCCAACACCCGTGACGCCGGTGAGGATCGGCAGCGCGGCGGCCCAGCCCGAACGGAACACCAGCAGCAAGATCGCCAGCGCTGCGATGATCCCGATGGCCTCGGTGCCGTGCGACGGAGCCGGCATCTCGCTGAACGCCTGACCGCCGGCCGCGACCTCGAAGGTGGCCGTGGCGCAAGAGTCGACCACCTCACGGACCTGCTCGACGTCCACGTCGTCCGTGGCGGTCACCGTGGCGAACGCAGTGCTGAGGACCGGGTTCACCTGCGCCACCCCGGCCTCGGAGTACGGGCTGACGACAGCCTCCACACCCGGCAACGCGGCGATCTCGTCCAGCATCGCCGCGGCCTCGGCCCGCACAGCGGGGGCGTCGATCGCATCGCTCCCGGAGCGCCAGACGATCGTGCCGTTGCTGGTGTCCGAGCTCATGCCCGCCTCGGCCATCAGGGCGTGGGCCCGCGAGGACTCACTGTCCGGGAGGTCCGTGGCGGTCGTGAAGGCGGTGCCCAACGACAGCGCGGCGGCGGCGAGCCCCACCACGGCGAGGATCCAGGCGACGACGACGGCCCTGCGTCGGCGATAGCAGAGCTGAGCGAGTGCTGACATTGGATCGGCCCTTCAGACGACGGTGAGGTTCGGTGTACGAGAACCAGACTCGCCGCCGAGACCCTCGCCGTCGTCGCCCCAGCGCGGTGTCCCCGGTACCGCACCTGCGGTACATCGATGGCACTCGCACGCGGTAGGGCCGAAGACGCCCGTCAACCGGGCGATGATGAAGACTGGCTCCCGGGACCGATGAGCGCGGCGACCTCCCACGGTGGGTCCTTCGGCACCGCGCAGACGCTGCGGCCGACCACCGCTTCGCGGATAGCCTCCAGCTCTGACGACCTCGACCCGGGCCTTGCGGACGTTGTCCGGGCTGCTGGCCCGCGAGTGGTGCGCGGGAGGGCACGGTGCTCGCTTCACCGAGCTCGCCCGTGTGGCCCCCACCGCGCCGGCCGTGCCGAGACAGCGGTCAGGGGCGGGGGTCGCATCGACCCCCGCCCCTGACCCTGGCTCACTCGCCGATGATCTGGTTCAGCTGGTCGTTGACGGCTGTGAGCGACGACGCATCGGCCTGGCCCAGGTGGATCGCCTCCAACGCTGGGGTGACCAGTGCGTAGACCTCCCCGGAGTTCACCGTGATCGGCGGGAGGAACGTCCTGCCGCCGTCGAGGTAGCTGGAGAATGCTTCGACCGGCCAGCCCTTTGCGGCGAACGCCTCGAGGGCCTTGTCAGTCGCCGAGGGGATTGCCGGGAAGACCGTGGCCGTCGACGCGATGACGTCCTGGCACGCGCTCGACCCGAGGTACTGGACCCACATCCAGGCTTCGGCCTGGTGGTCGGAGGACGCGCTGATCGAGTCGGCCAGGCCGTTGAAGATCGATGCACGCTGGCCGGACGGGCCGACCGGCCCGGGGAAGACCCCGATGGAGATGCCGTCGAGGGCGAAGAACTGGCTGCTCGCCCAGTCCCCGTTGGTGCCGATCGCGACCTTGCCGGAACCGATCTGGGTCGGCGTCTCGTCCGAGAAGGTGCCGGCGGGAGGCATGTAGCCCTTGTCGGACAGCCCGTAGAACCAGTCGATCGTCTTCTGGAAGCCCGGGTCGTCGAGGTTGTAGTGCGTGCCCCACGGGTTCTCGTCGAGGTAGTCCCAGCCGAGGGAGCCGGTGAAGTTGGCCCACTGCATCTGGCCGGTGACGTCGTACGACGGGTTGATGCCAATGCCGTAGACCGCGACATTGCCCTTGTCGAAGCCTGCCTCGTCGCCGCGGACGCCGTTCGCATCGACGGTCAGATGCGCGACGAGCTGCTCGAAGGTGCCACCGTCGTCCGGGTTCCAGGTGAGGTCCATCAGGTCCTCGGCGGTGAAGCCGGCCTCCTCCATCATGTCGGCGTTGTAGAAGTACGCCGTGGTGTCCCAGTCCTTCGGGATGCCGTAGGTCATGCCGTCGGTGAACACCCACGGGTCGATCAGCCCGTCGGCGAACACCGAGGTGTCGAAGTTGTCCGCGGCGATCAGATCGTCGAGGGCAAGGAGCTGGCCTTGGCCGGCGAACTCGGCGTACTTGGCCAGGTGGTCGGTGAACACGTCGGGGGCCGAGTCACCGACGAACGACGCGGTGAGCTTGGTCCAGTAGTCGTCCCAGCCGTACTGCTGGAACGCGATGGTGATGTCCGGGTTCGCCGCGGTGAAGTCGGCGGCGCACTGCTCGTAGCCCGGTTGCTGGTTGGCGTCCCACAGCCAGTACGACAGCTCGACCGGCTCCGCGCCTCCGGTGCTTGAGCTGTCGTCGTTAGGCTCCCCGCCTCCGCATGCCGCGAGGGCGAACAGCACCGGGACGACCCCCAGGGCGATGATGTGCTTGCGCATGGTACTTCCCTTCTGGCATCCGCATCGATGCCGTTTGCAGTGCCGGAACGACTTGGATCGTTCGGGTTACTTGATTCCTGTGAAGCCGACCGAATTGACGATCCGCCGTGCGAACACGGCGAAGAGCAGGAGCATGGGCAGGGCGGCCAGGAGCGTGGCCGCCATCAGGCCGGACCAGTCCGGCGCCTGGGCCGGGGCCTGTGACCGGAACACCCCCAGTGCGAGGGTCAGCACGCGCGAGCGGTCCGACTGGCTGACGAGCAACGGCCACAGGTAGTCGTTCCATGACGTCATGTAGGTCAGGACCGCCAGCGTCGAGACCGCAGGGGCGGCCATCGGCAGCAGGATCCTGAAGAACGTCCCCATCCGGCTGGCCCCGTCGAGCATCGCGGCCTCCTCGATCTCGAACGGGACCCCGAGGAAGAATTGGCGCAGGAAGAACACCGCGAACGGCGTCATGAACATCGTCGGCAGGGCGATCCCCGGCAGGGTGTCGAGCAGGCCGAGGTCCCTGATCAGGACGAAGTTCGGCAGCAGCGTGAAGATGCTCGGGATCATCAGGCCGGCGAGGAACACGGCGAACACCGCGTTGCGGCCCGGCCAGCGCATCCGAGAGAAGGCATAGGCGGCCAGCGCGGAGAAGAAGACCTGGCCCACCGTGACGACGGTGGCCACGACCACCGAGTTGCTCAGGTACCGCCAGAAGTCGATGGTCGCGCCGAACCCGCCCTGTTCGAGCGACTCTTGTCGAGTGGTCAGGCCCAGGGCGCGGCGGAACCCGTTGAGGCTCGCGTCGACGGGCAGCAGGCTGGTCGGATTCGTCGCCAGGGCAGCGTTGGAGGACAACGCAGTGCGCAGCATCCAGTAGAACGGGAACAAGGTCACCAGCAGCACGAGGCCCATGACGACCCAGCCGAGCGCTCGTCCCACCCACGGGCGGCGGACTCGGCGCGAGTTCAGTCGACCGGCTGCGGGCCGGGCGTGGGGGGACGCGGAGGTGGTTGTCATGGAGGCCTCAGTTCACGTCGCTCTGGCCGGCCCGGGTCATGCGGTACTGCGCGAAGGTGATCACCGAGAGCACCACGAGCAGGGCCACCGACATCGCCGAGGCGTAACCGAAGTCGTACCGGGTGAACGCGACGTTGTAGATGTAGTACTGGATGACGTTCGATGCGTTCGCCGGGCCGCCTTGGGTCGCCACCGAAACGGTGTCGAACACCTGGAAGGACCCGATGCTGGTGACGATGAGCACCATCGCGAGGTAGGGCCGCAGCAGCGGCAGCGTGATCCGCCGGAACGAGGCCCACTCGCCGGCCCCGTCGACCTTGGCGGCCTCGTAGAGCTGCGGGTTGATGGTCTGCAGCCCGGCGAAGATCAGTAGTGCCGTGTACCCCAGGTGCCGCCACACGTTGACCAGGGCGATCGTGGGGATGACCAGGTCAGGGTCGCCCCAGAACAGCACCCGGTCGAGCCCGATCGCGTGGAGGAGCTCGTTGACGAAGCCGAGCTGGTAGTCCAGAAGCAGCAGCCACACCATCGCGGTCACGACGTTGGACACCAAGTAGGGAGACAGGATGATCCCGCGCACCCACATCGAGCGCGTCAGCCGCTGCATGAGCACGGCCAGCAGCAGGGCGACCACGGTCTGCACCCCGATGTTGATGACGACGTACTGGACCGTCACGTTCATCGCGGACCAGAAGACCGGGTCGTCGACCATGCGCCGGTAGTTCTCCAGGCCGACGAACTGCCCCGGGGCGAACACGGAGTAGTCGGTGAAGCTCAGCCAGATCCCCCTTGCGGCGGGCCAGACCAAGAACACACCGAACCCGATGGTGGCCGGCAGCAGGAACGCGATGGCCACCGGCAGGTTGCGCGCGTCACCACGTAGCCGCGGGATGCGACGCCTGGTCGGCCGCGAGCCTGCGTGCGCTGTGGTCACGGATGCACCTCCTTCACGTGCAGCAGGGCCCCGTGGTCGGGGTCCAAAGCCGGTGCCTGCAGCCCGGCCGACATCAGAGCTGCGCCGCTCAGCCGTACCCCGGTGCCCCACCACGGCGGGTAGACCGTCGAACCCTCGAGGTCCTGCCGCGGGCCGGCGGCCGCCACCTGGTATGTGCGGGCGGGGTCGAGGCCTGGCAGGGTCAATCGGCCGGGCGGCCACGTCATCGGCCGGCCCATCACGACGACGGCGTACAGGGCCTCGTCCTGCTCGGGTGCGACGACGCCGTGCAACCAGATGTCCTCACCGAGGTCGGCCCGGACCGTCGTGCCCGTGTGCACCAGGGGCCGGATCTGCTTGCCGAAGGCTATCCATGCGGCGAGCTCGTCGAGCTCCGCCTCGGAGGCTGCGGCCAGGTCCCACTCGATGCCGAGGTGGCCGAACACGGCGGTCACCGCCCGGAACGACAGGTCCAGCACCCGCCCGGTCGTGTGGGAGCGCGGCGAGCTGATGTGGGTGCCGACCAGTTCGGGGGGGACCAGCTGGGCGGTCCAGCGCTGGATCCGCTGCCGCTCGTGGGCGTCGATGCAGTCGCTGGGCCACACACGATCGGTGCGCTGCAGGATCTCCAGATCGATCCGGGCCCCGCCGGACGAGCACGACTCGATCTCCAGCCCGGGGCAGTCGGCCCGGACCGCGTCGAGCAGGGCGTAGGTGGCGAGCGTCTGGTCGTGCACCGAGGCGCGTCCCGTGCGAGCGGTCCCCGCGTCGATGAGGTCGCGGTTGTGGTCCCACTTGATGTAGTCGACCCCACTCGACCGCACGACAGCGACGATGCGCTCACGCAGGTATGCGGACACCTGGGGGTTCGCCACGTCGAGCACCTGCTGGTGGCGGGCCTCGACCGGCAGACGGCCCGCCACCTGCAGTGCCCAGTCCGGGTGAGCACGGAACACGTCCGAGGAAACGTTGACCATCTCCGGCTCGAACCACAGACCAAATTGCATGCCGAGCCCGTGCACGTGCTCGGCGAAGTCGGAAAGGCCGCCGGGCCACACGTTCTCGTCGACGAACCAGTCGCCAAGACTGGTCGTGTCGTCGCGGCGCCCGGAGAACCAGCCGTCGTCCAGGACGAACCGCTCCACACCGACACGCGCGGCCAGCTCTGCCAGTGCGCGCAGGCGCTGGCGGTCGTGATCGAAGTAGACCGCCTCCCAGACGTTGAACGTGACCGGCCGCGGCGATCCGGGGTGGATCGCGCGTGCCCGGAGCATCGCGTGGAACCGCGCAGCCATCTCGTCCATGCCCGCGCCGCAAGAGCCGTACAGCCATGGCCCGCGGTAGGCCTCCCCCGCCGCCAGCCGCACCTCGCCGGCCAGCAGCAGCTCGCCGCCGCCCAACAGCTGGTCGCCGGTGTAGACCCGCTCGGCGTAGGTCCGGTGGTTGCCGCTCCACGCAACGTGCACGCCCCAGACGCGCCCGCTGCGGAAGCCGAACCCTGCGGTCCCGGCGACCATGACCGTCGCCGCATCGGCGCCGCTGCGGCCGTGGCGACCCTCGCGCAGGTGGGTGCCCACGACGAAGGGGCGGCGCTGCGGCGACCGCTCGGCCGCCCAGCGGCCGGCCAGGTCGAGCACCTCGGTCGCCACCGGCGGCACCGGCAGCGCGAGATTCAGCGCCTCGACGGTGTACGGGTCGGCCGCCTGGTTCACGACGGTGGCACGTGTGCGCAGCACACCCTGCTCGGTCAGCTCGAGCTCGAGTCGGAGCGCGAGCCGGGTGTCCGGGTCCGTCGCGTCGATCGTGACGAGCCCGCCGGCAGCAGGTCCGTCGGACGTCTCGGCGACAACGGAGCCGCCGACAACCGTGCCGCCGGTCACCCGCACGTCGGTGACCGTGAACCGAGGCGACCACGACTGCCCGTCCCGGTGCCCGACCAGGCCTGGGGTGCCGGTCCAGCCGGTCCATGCCTCGGGCAGGAGGGCCACCGGGATCGGCTGGTCGACGCCATTTGCCGCGTTGGGGCCACTGGCGGCCCGCCGCACCTCGACGATCTCGTCGGCGCCCAGGTCGCCGAGGTCGACGCCCCAATGCTGCACGACGGGCAGCCGTCCGCCGTCGCAGGTCAGGAGCACGCTCACGCCCCCGGCCCTCAGGTGGACCGTGTCGATGGCGCGGGTCAGTGACACGCACAACTCCCTTGTCTCGGTGCAGGCGCCGTGTGTAACCCCGGCGCGCCTCTATGAAAGCGTTGATCAGAGGCCAGGGCAAGGGTCTGTGACATACGTTTTCATAACGATCGCATCACGGAGCGGGCGACGGCGGGAGGGCTCTGGCTGGGCAAGTCGTCAGCGTGGCGGTGCGGCGCTCTCGCGAACGACCAGCAGGGGCCGGGCGGTCGAGGTGCGCGGGGCCCGGCCGGTCGTGAGCAGCGAGTCCAGGAGACCGAACGCCCGGCGGCCCAGGTCGTCGAAGTCCTGCCGGACCGTGGTCAGCGCCGGTGTCCACATCGCAGCGAACGGCTGGTCGTCGAAGCCGACCACGCTGACGTCCTCCGGTACCCGCCGGCCGACCTCGCTCAGCGCACGCATCAGGCCAATCGCGAGCTCGTCGTTACCGCACAGCACAGCGGTCACCGACGGGTCCTCGGCGAGCGCATGGCCCACGGAGTACCCGGACGCCGGGTCGTAGGCAGCGCCCAGCGGCTCGTGCAGCGGCGCGCCCGCATCGACGATCGCCTGGCGCCAGCCCAGCGCGCGGCCCGTGCGCGAGTCCGTCGCCGGGATCGCCAGGTAATGCACCGTGCGGTGACCTAGCCCGAGCAGGTACTCCGTCGCCTCCCGCGCCGCGACCCGGTCGTCGAGGTAGGCGTGTGGGTGAGGGCTGCGCGTACGACCGGCGGCAGCTGCCGCCACAACAGGGATGTTCGCGGGCAGCGCCCGGGAGATTGCGACGCCGACCGGGTCGAACTCGATGACCACGAGCCCGGCGACGGTCTGCCCCAGCATGAGGTCCATCGCGGCGTCCATCGACTCGCGGTCCTCTGACTCGACCACGGCGATGAGCACCAAGTACCCGGCGCGCCTGGCCGCCTCCTCGATGCCCTGCAGAGTCCTGGCGTAGCCGTATCGGACCGTGTTGAGCGCGATCACGCCGATCATCGAGCGGACGCCCTTCACCAGGGCGCGCGCCGCAGCGTTGGGCCGGTAGCCGAGTCGCTCGATCGCCGCGTTGACCTGGGCTCGCTTCGCGTCGCTCACCGGCACCGACCCGTTCATCACGCGGGAGACCGTCGGTAGGGAGACGCCAGCCTCGCGTGCCACGTCAGAGAGCAGCGGGCGACGTGCGGCACCATCCACCGCGCCGAGCGAAGACCTTGCGGACGAACCGGCCGGCCCGCTCTTCCCGGTGCCGGGACTACCTGCGGTCCCCGTCCCACCCACTCGGCCGAACGCCGCCGGGCCGGTGGTCACCACGTTGCGCCGTGTCACCCCCGGAACCCCCTCGTTTCACCCGACTGCGTCAGGGCTATGAAAACCTATGTCAGGCACCGTCACAAGCACCCGCCCTTGGTGGGTCGTCCGGGGGCACCGCGGCTGTGTTCCTGCGTGGCGGCGTTCGGCCAAGCGCGGAGATCCCTGGCCGCGAGCAGTGGGCATGCGTCGTTCGAGGAGGAGAGACGATCGCGCCCCCCATTCGATCGACGATGCACCCCATCGCGGGTCTCACCCGGTACTGGCACGACTGGCAGTGCGCCGCCGTCGCCGTGTGCGCGCTGTGGACCATCGCGGGCGTCCTCGGCTGGACGGACGGGGTCGACGCCGCGTTCGGCCACCCCGTCCTCAAGCCCCGAACACCGGCCTGCTGGACGGCGACA
>Ga0209538_1001876_pt1 | contig 10910 bp, 9 predicted proteins | sample BarGraNGADG00211_2_FD_184492 | JGI IMG/M metagenome (GOLD analysis project Ga0209538, IMG submission 184492) | Arctic peat soil microbial communities from Barrow, Alaska - Barrow Graham LP Ref core NGADG0004-211 (SPAdes) (version 2) | ecosystem: Environmental > Terrestrial > Soil > Wetlands >... | reverse complement strand
CCAACCTACTGTCTCGTCGCGCTCGCACGGGGCGACGCCACAATCGAACCCACCAGTACAGGAGTTGGAGTTGGTGCTGCCCCGCTTCTGTGGACAGGCAACCGCCGCGGTCGGAGTGGTGCACGAGCTCGCTATCCCTCCAGACGGCCTCCGCCGCCATTGAGTGCTCGAAGACAGGATGTACAATGCCCTCGTGACGTCGCAGCACTCCACTCGCCGCAGCCAGCCACCAATATGCGCTGTCGCCGCTCATCGGCTGGCATGATTCCCGTGTGTTGGCGTCACCGCCAGGGACGGACGGCTGCATGAAGCTCGTCATCGACATGACCGGTTTCTGGCCGGGAGGGGCCGAGAGACAGGTGCTCGATCTCGGGAATGGACTCGCTGCCCGTGGTCACCACGTCCTGCTTGTGCTCCAACAACGCGCCTGGGCGTATCAGCGCGAGCTCTGGCAGTCTGACGTTGAAGTAGTTGAACTGGGACGGTCCTCGGGTCTTGACGCTCGCATCACGGCAGACGTCTACGGCGCTCTTCGCGGCCACGGAGCGCAAGTCTGCCTTTCTGAACTCTTGTCGCCGTGGGGAAGACTCGCCGCGGTCCTCGCCCAGTGCCCCCTGGTGGTCGCCGAGCACTCGAGCAATCGGCCCCTTCGGCGTCGAGTTCTCTGGACTAACCGAATCTTCCGTCCTGCCACCGCTCGGGTGATCGCGTGTGCGCAAGCTCAGATACCCACTCTTGTCCAGGAGGGGCACCCGGCTGACAGAATCACGGTAATCCACAACGGAGTGGACGGTCGCCGGTTCCGTTTCGACGCCCGGGCAGGCCAAGCCTTCCGGGAAAGACACGGTCTTCCGGCTGACGACTTCGTCGTGGGACTTGTCGCCGCCCACAGGCCCGAGAAACGGCATGATCGCTTTATCGATGTGGTAGGCCTGTTGCGACAGGCCGGCGTTCCCGCGTGGGGTTGTGCGATCGGCGCCGGTCCTCTTCTTGATGAGAACAGGCGACTGGGTTCACTCAGCGAAGTTCATCGCTGGTTGCGATTCCCCGGCGGCGTTCAGGACACGGTACCAGCCTATTCGGCATGCGATGTCGTAGTGCTCGTGTCGGATGCTGTGGAAACTTTCCCGATGGCGCTGCTTGAGGCGCAGGCCTGCGGAGTGCCTGTCGTTGCTATGGACATCGGTGGGATCAGGGAAGTCATCGCAGACGGACTCACCGGAGAGATCGTGGCTCAGGGTAGCGTGGAGGGGATGGCGGCGTCGCTTGCTCGCTTGGCGAGGAGTCCGGACGCACGCCAGGCGATGGGCGACGCCGCGCGTACCTGGGTGTCGGCGAATCATGGGGCCGAGCGTATGGTCGATTCCTACGAGCGGCTGCTCATGAGTCTAGTCACGTGAGATCGTAGGCGACCTCGACCGCGCTGAGTGGGGATCCGGTCGGCTACTCGCTTGCGGCGCCACCGGCGCGATTGGAGAGAGCCATCGGGTCACGATGTATGGTTGGCCGCGCCGGCACGCCGGCGACGCTCGTGTGCGGCGCGACGTTGGAGAGCACGACGGCGCCCGCCATGATCACTGCGCCGTCACCGATCGTGATGTCGCCAAGCACGAGGGCACCGGCCATGACGCTCACGTCATTGCCAATTGTCGGATACTTGTTGGCTTCTGAATAGCCGATGCAGACCTGCGGGCCTACGAAGAAACCGCGGCCGATGGACTTGGCCGCGACGGAGGTGCTCCAGCCATGAAGAACGCGGCATCCCGGCCCGAGCGAGTCTGGAAACATGTGGAGAGTCGGCTCCGGCTTCCAGATCGTCCTCAGGACAGGCAGCGCCATTCGATCCCATATGCTGGGTCCGTGGGAGAAACGGTAGTAGAGGAGATTGCGGAATGCGGGGCTCTCGGCCAAGAGGAAGACCAGCTGCTCTCGCGCGACCATCACCACCTCATCGTCTTGCGGCCAGTATTCCGTCCAGGCACGCACGTCCTCGAGAATCACGTCTCGCGACGATGAAGCCTCTGCAACCATTGCCAAGGGCCTGTAGATGCTGCCCTTCACGACATCTCGTACGTGGCGCAGCCGTTGAAGGATACTGGTTGCCCGGGCGTCCACGCCGAGGAGCATACCACAGCGTCTCATGATCCCATCTTGGTTAGGGAGCGCCCCATCCACCGAGGGTGCGCACCAGCCGGGTGCCGGTCGACAACTGCGCCTGAGGCCATGCGCGTGGGTCAACCATCTGATCCCTTGCACATACTGGGGAGCGAGACCGGCGAGCGCAAAGGCTCGGGCGCGGCCAGCAGGTGCAGGCGAAGGCTCAGTACAGGCGCAATTGGGCGGCGCGGCAGCCTGTGGCCGGCCGTCTCGCCGAGGCCAGGCGCTGGGCCGGGCACCGTCGGCTTCAGCCTATCTGCTTTGCTTTTCTTGCCCGTGACCTATCTGGTGGAATACGTCAGGCCGCCGGCCGCCTGACGAGGCACTGTACGAACTGTTCCCGAAGGCTGCACTACCCGAAGGGGTCCTCGATCACCTCCTGACCTCTTGCTTCCGGATACACAAACAAGGCAGGACCGGCCGGGTCCAGGTGACGACCAAGGAAGGCCTCTAGGCTTGAGTGAGGAGCCGCGAAGGAGTACAAGAGAGCGCGAGACCGGGCGGGGAGATGGTGGGCCTCCGGTCCGGGGAATCTCCTGACGTTCGACACACATGGCATCCACCAGAAGATTGGCGGTACGGAAGGCCTTGCCTGCCCTGTTGCTCACGATCTCGTGGACCGACCCGCTCCGGGTCCAGCGGAGGGCGGCTTGTTTGAGTCCTTCCTCCTCCTTGGCAGCGGCGTGATGGTAGTACGCCTGCCCAAGCCACGCCGGTGGGACTTGGCCGAGGGGCTCGAGCAGACGGCGGTGGGTCAATCGGTCGACCCATTCCCGCGTGGCGAACTCGACCTCCTCGAACTCCCAGGGCCCTTTGTGGCGGATGACCCCCGGTCTTGTAGAGACTGACGAGGTGCCCGGCGAGGTCGTTGTCATACGAGCGGTCTTCGCGGGGTTCGCCCTGCCCCTGGGCAAGCGCCTCGGACAGGTTGACGAGTTCGAGCGGGACAACCTCTCCCACAGCCCGTCGGCAGTGAGGCCGCCCGCCGGGCGAAGCACGGTATGTCAGAAAGCCTGACCTCCTCCACCATCCACGGCCTGAAGTGGAGCTATGTCGCCACCATCGTGACCCTGGCGATGCAGATAGGCGTGACGGCGGTGCTCGCCCGCCTACTCACGCCGAGCGCCTTCGGCCTCGTGGCGATGGCCGGCGTCTTGCTCTACTACGGACAGTATTTCGCTATGTTGGGCGCCGGCCAGGCAATCATCCAGAAGGCCGACCTGAGCACGCACGACGCGCACACTGCGTTCACGTCCTCGCTGCTCATGGGTGCGGCTTTCTGCCTCCTCTTCATCGCCCTGGCACCATTCGCCGGCCTTCTCTTCCCCGACACCCCGGGAGTGGTGACCGTTACCCGCGTCATGTCGCTCAACTTCGTGATCGGTGGCCTGAGGGGAACGACGGAGGGTCTGCTGCTCCGCCGCTTTGCTTTTCGCGCCATCGCGCTGACGGAGATCGGCTCGTGGGTGGTCGGCTACGCTCTCGTCGGCCTGGTGATGGCCATTTCGGGGTTCGGAGCTTGGAGCCTGGTCGCCGCCTCGCTCAGCGCCGGCGCGCTCGTCGCGGCTGTCTACACCCTCCTCTGTCGCCACGAGATCGGTCTCAACCTGAACTGGGGCTCGTTCAAGGCCATCTACTCTTTCGGCGGACGAGTCTCTCTGATCGGCGTTGGTCAGGCCATAGCCGGCACGCTCGATACCCTGTGGACGGGTCACTACCTGGGAGCAGGAGCGACTGGGCTCTACACTCGTGCGACGAACCTGGCGAGTGTCCCTCTGAACTACTTCCTGCTCAGTCTCGCCCGTGTCCTCATGCCTGGATTCAGTCGTCTCCAGAACGATCGGGACCGACTGAGATCGGTCTACGTGGTTACCATCACAGTGGTCGCGGCGATTGGGATGCCGATTGCCTGGGGCATCGCCGGGGCATCTCGCCAGGTAATCCTGACGCTGCTGGGTGGCCAATGGACCGGGGCAGTGCCGGTGCTCGCCGTTCTGGCGCTGGCCGTTCCGTTCACAATGCTCACGCACATTAGTGCCATCATGTGCGAGGCCACAGCCACCCTGAATGTGAAGATCGCGATCACGGCCGCCCGCATTGCCTGGTTCGCAGCCCTCCTGACCGTCCTTTCGCGGTACGGCATCGTGGGGATCGCCGCGGCATTCGCCCTGTCCGAGCTCTTCACGCACGTCGCCTACCTGCCAGTGATGAGGCGCATTCTCGGCCTTGGCTCAGCCGACCTGTGGAGCGCCTATTCGATAGGGCTCCCTGCAGGCCTCATCACAGGGCTGACCCTGTTTGGCCTCAGCGCTGGGCTGACCCGCTTGGGGTGGCCGGCGCCCGGCATCCTTTCTGTCCAGCTCGCTCTCGGAGCTCTTCTGCTGCTCGGCACCGTCACCAAAGCGCGAGGCGGTGAAGTCTGGCGGGAGATACGGAACCGTCTCGACGGGGCCGGCTACCGCGCCGGAAACGCTGGGCTGGCTGCCTGGATCATCAGACGAGTTGATGCCCTGAGTGGCCCCTCGGCGACCAGCGAACGGGTCACTGGGCGGTCGACGCGCCCCTAGCCCGATGAACAAGGTCTGCGACGCAATCAGCGAACCCGTCGGGAGTCCTGCTCGCATACACGTGGTCTTGAAGCGACTGGGCAGCCTCTATCCGCACGTCATCGTCGTGCCACAAAGCATCGATCAGAGTGCAGAAGCCAATCGCATCTCCAGTGCGGACGAGCAAATGCTCCAGTTCCGGGGGGTAGCACGCCAGTGTTGCTGGAGTGCGCGTGGCCAGTACGAGGCGCCCCAGGAGAGCAGCGCGCATGAGGACGATGAGGCCAGCGGTCATCGTGTCTCTCAGGGGAATCAGAACGAGACGACTGCCTTCCACGAGACGGTAGAACTCCTTGTGGACCGTGTCGAACTGAAGATGGACGTTGGGGGGACACGTGGCAGCCGGTGGCCAGTCCTTGCGTCGAGCGACGAGTTCAAACCGCACCTTCGGGCGTCGCGCCGCGACTTCGAGCACGAGCGGCCAGTCGCGAGCTGCTTCCCCTCCCACAAAGATGTGACCCTCGTCGCGCCTGCCGGGGTCTCCGAGCTCATAGTCACGTGTCCAGCAGTCGTGCAGGACCTCGACGCGCTCCGGCAGGAAACCGAATTGCTCTTCATAGAGCCTCCGAACTTCCTCCGAGTTGACGGTCAACCACAAACGCCCAGACGCGAACGCCGTTCGGTACATGAGTCCTCTGACGAAGTCGTAGATCGTTCCCTTGCGATAAGCAATGGCGTTCAGGGAGACAACGCGGACTCGTGGACTCGGGAGGATCCTGGAGACTAGTACCGCGAAGATACCCGGGATGAAGTTCCATGAGACGACGATTGCAGAAGATCGCCGGGCGAGTTGGACACCTCGATAGCCCAGGACCAGGTACTGCCACCAGAGCAGCACCTTCCGCCACTTCACTTCGCGGTTACGCATGGAGTAGTCCGGAATGCCCAAGGTGACTACCTGAGAACCGCGTTCCGCCAGTAGCTCGCTCAACCAGAACGCGTTGTCGCCGACGACCCAGTCCACCAGTAGGACCACCTTCGAGTCGCTCATGGGTAGAGTTCGAGGGCTGTCGTGGGTCCGGCGCATGAGATGAGTTGCCGCTCCATCTGCAGGACTCTACATCCTTTCGCGACTTGCGCGAAGAACTCCCGAGTCGCGTCAACACAGGAATCGGTGAAACCGAATGGACGGTCATCGCACAGCAGGAAGTCCCAGGATGGGGAAGCTCGAATGTGCTCCATTGAACGCTGCACTCCGAGATGATGCGGCTTCTCCAGACCGGCTGCGAGCGCCTGCAGCCCCTGCGCTACTGACCGAGTACAGTTGTGTTCCCGAGCAGACTCCGCAACCGGGGACACGCCCTAGGCGTGATGTCCCAGCGGGGACCATGGGGCCACCCGTTTCTCCACACTGAGGATGCTCAGCCGGTGCGCAACCAGTGCGAGATGAGCTGGAGTTCGCGCCCGCCGAGAGCCGGATCGCTGGCCGAATTGTCTGGAGCTGCTTCTTCCAGTCGTCATCGGAATGGGATGTCGCGGGAGTTGTCAGACTACGCTGCCCCTTCCCGTCATCCAGGCGCATTCCCGTGCCATTCCAGCTGCGAGCCTCGTCGTGTGCCGGCAGCCTGTCGAGTTCCTTGCTCTTCTAGCATCCGCCCATGTGTCTCAAGCATCCCCAGCCTCCGCGACCGCAGCTGAAGACGGAGCTTGACCCCCATTGCATTGCCGAGCGTCGCCATCGCCTCGATGACGCTCACTCGGTTCCCGCCGCCGATGTTCAAGATCGTGCCGGCCGCAGCCTTATGGGCGAGTATCAGCCCATCGACGATGTCGTCCACGTAGGTGAAGGCGCGGGTCTGTGTTCCGTCGCCGTAGACCACGATGTCACGGTCTTCCAGCTTGGCTCGCATGACCTTGTTGAAGGCCATGTCGGACCGCTGCCGTGGGCCTTCCTGTCCTCGTCGGCGCGCGAGTAGTAGGCCTCGAACGAGTCAGACCCGACCACGCTGTGGTGTCCGTCGGCCAGAAGTCCGTCCGTCACATGCGAACCGATGAACTCAGCGCGGCCGGTAGCGAGAACCGTCTTGCTCAGGGTGCAAGCCTGTCGCAAGTCGGGGCCGGAGACTGGCGTGTTGGGCGCATGCAGTAGCAGTGAGTCGGCGCCAGTCGCGGGTTCAGGACGTCCTCGTACAAAAGACCTAGTACGAGTTTGGGTGTAGCCGCGGGGTCTAGATGCTCGGGGGCAGACCACCCTGTTCGGCGAGATGGTGTTGTCGGCGGCGTCGCACTAGCCGAGACCAGCACGGGTCCCGACAACCGAGGTGCCGTGACCCCTTCATCATGGCAACGCAGGTCAGGCGTCGAGCCTGGGCTCTCGGATCTCTCGTGTCCCATGACACTCGAAGTTGCATCTCGTTACTGGCGAGTCACCGTGTTCGGAGAGGTAGTGTTGCCGGTCGCCCCGCCCCACTGATTGGAGACTGCCTGCATCTGGCTTATGTGGAAGGTGTTGCCGGTAACCGTATTGCCGGTCGCGTTGGCACCTCCGAGCTCCACACAACCATTCGTGGCCCAGCCGGAGAACACGCCGTGCCAGTCGAACCTGTTGCCGGTGATGATGTTGTTCGCGCCGGAGATGACAACGATGCCGCGACGGGCGGTTATGCCTCCTCCGGTGGTGTCCCAGTCGAAGGTATTGCCGGTGATTCGCCAGCGGGTGTCGTGCGACTGGCCGTAGTTGTTGTCGAAGATGGCCGCCTCGTGGCAGCGGTGGAAGTGGTTGTTGCGGATGGTCACGTCGAACGGCCACTCCAGACAGATGGCGTAGCCCCAGAGGGCGCCCTTCACGTCGAGGCCACCGCCCTTGAAAGTGCAGTCCTCCACCATGACGCCGGTCGCCTGACCGGAGTCGCCGTAGCAGGAGAAGTCGAGTTGGTGGATGGCGGTTGCCTCGAAGACGCAGCCACGCACGGTGATATTGTGCCAGCCGATGCCGGACCCGTGGGCAGCCCAGCACTCCAGCCCCATGCGTGGCGAGCCGGTCGCGACACCATTCGTGACGCCGACGTGGCAGCCGTCGAAAGTGATGTCGGAGACGTGGTTGTTGGTGAACTCGTCGATCGTGATGTCGTTGTAGCCGCGGTTGAAGGACGAGTCCTCGATGCCGACGTTGCGCTCCACCTCGCAGTCCTTGAAGGTGATGTTGGAGCAGGAGCCGCCCCCGCCCAACATGATCACCGGCGCATTCCAGCCAGCGCCGCCGCCGCCGCGGAAGTGGACGCGCCTGAAGACAGTCCCACTGGCGCCGGCCTTGTTGCGGACCGCAGACTGGCCGGCGTCGCCGATCTTGAGGTCGCTGATGAGCTCATTGCTGCCGAAGGCGAGATGGCCCTTGAGCCAAGCCCGGTCCATGCCCGCGCCGAAGACAGCGAGCCCGGTCGGCACAGTTAGCGAGCTCACTCGACACGTTCCCGCGGGCAAGTAGACGCCCTTCCCGGCACCCGCGGCGGCGAGCATCGCTCTCGCGATTGCCGCCGTGTCGTCGGTCCTCCCGTCCAGCGTTGCGCCATGGGCGACAACGCTGACGACCGGCATCAGCTGCCAGTAGGTCCTGGCCCGCCTAATCACACGGTAGCGCGGCACTCCGTGCACAGAAGCGAAACGGCTGCTGAGTCTCACCACGAGTCTGACAGAGCCGCGCTTGACGACCGTGTGCGTCGTCGAGCGCTTCACTACGACGAATCGGAGGGCCTTGGATGCGGTAGTCGCGGACGACGCGGGGGCCGCCCAGAGGCTCAAGGTGAGCAGCACAGCTGCAAGGAGCAAGACCGCGTAGACAAGTGGGCCTCCCTGTCCGCCCCTCCTGGAAACCTCGGGACTGCCATAGCCCAAACTCACGAAGTCGCTGGCGATGTGTGTGGCTGCATGCAGACTGTCGGTGTCCATGCCCGTCTTCCTCCCTGTGGTTGGCCGACTGGCTGCGGAGGCATCAGAACTCGCACCGTAGCGCAACGGGCGTTTCGCCTGGAGTAGGCCCTCCTCAAGTCCACCTGAGGAGGGGGGCGAGTTGTCCCTGCGGACACTGTAAGTCAGGTGTCTGTGGCACGTTACACGCAGGCTCTCGGCCATGACAACCCCAGTTCTCGCGCGCTGGAGACATACGCGTCGCGCGACCCGCACGGCAGCCTGTCGTCGTGTACCGCCGGTCTCGTCTCAGGTTTCGGCATCCACGCTCGTGCTCCTCGGTGCATAGCGACTTCGGGGCGAAGAACCGTAGGGCTCTGTTCCGGATAGCGTGTGTGTCAGGGCCAGCACCGTCGGGTGAGCGCGTGAGAACAATTTGCTCGAGCGTTCAGGATGCGAGCCGCGGGCGGACGGGCTAGATGATTGATGCCACGAGCCTAAGCGTGCGCAAGGGAAGTGATGCAGAGAGGCCGAAGTCGGCGCTGCTGAAGCGTCGTCGACCAGGAGGCCTCCGATGCACGCCGACCTCGACCTGCTCTTGACCACAGTTTACTGCACCGCCGACGATCTCCTGCCCGAGAGGCGAGGCAACGCGCGCCGCCGCCTCAACGACGCCGAGATCGTCACCCTGGCCGTCGCCCAGACGATCATGGGCGTGCCCTCCGACCGCCGCTTCCTGCGCGCCGCCCGTCGTCAGCTCGGACACCTCTTCCCGGTGCTGCCGAGCCAGGACGCCTTCCACAAGCGCCGCGCCCGTCTCGCCGAGGCGATCGCCTGGCTGACCGGCATCTTCGCCGGCATGAGCCCCGGCAGCGGCGATGACCTGCTCCTGCTCGACTCGACCCCGGTCGAGTGCGGCAGGAGCCGCGAGACGGCGCAGCGCTCGCAGCTCGCCGAGATCTGCGGCTACGGCTACTCGCGCAGCCACTCGCGCTGGTTCTGGGGCTGCCGCCTGCATCTGGCCTGTGCGCCGGACGGCACGCCCCGGGCGGCCCTCCTGGTGGCCGCCGACCGACCGGAACGCGAGGTGGCGCTCACCCTCCTGCCGCGGGCGCTCAGAGGCGGTGAGACGGTGATCGCCGACAAGGGCTACGCCGGCCGCGCCTTCGCCGCCGCGGTGGGCGCCCTGGGCGCCACCCTGGTGCGCCCGGTGCGCGCCGATGAGCCTGGAGCGGGGCCGCACCTGGCCCCCATCCGCCAGCGCATCGAGTCGGTCTTCTGGACCTGCAAGGACCTGCTCGGCCTCGAACGTCACGGCGCCCGCACGCCGCGGGGCCTGTTCGTGCGCATCGGCGTGCGCCTGCTCACGCTGGCCGCTTGCATCAGCCTCAACCATCAGCTCGGACGTCCCAGCCGGGCACTCGCCGACTACACCGCCTGACCGTGGCATCAATCATCTAGTCGGGCAGCGGCTCACATGGTGGCTCGCTTCGCCGACTATCTCCATTGCGGACCACCGCCCTCACGGACACTGGTCTCTTGCCTTGGGCCCGGCGATTCCACGTGCATGCCGACTCTCGCCAGGTGGCGGGCGCCCGTGACGGTCGCGCCGGCTTCGCCTTGTGCACGGGCCGTGTGCCCATCAAATCCAGACCTTCGCGGTGAGCCCGGCATCGCAGGACACCGCGCGGGCTGAGGTGACCGGCAGTGTGCCGGCGATCATTCGGACCACCAGACCGCGCGTCGCCGGGGCTGTCCCTGCGCATGCCCGGCGCACGGCGTGCAGTCGGTCGCGCCCGGGTCAAGACGAAAGAGGTCGGCGCGCACGCTCGCCGTCCTGCAGCGCGATCAGAAGAGCCTCGCTCTCCCTCAAGATGTGCGTTGCCTGCGATGAACACAGATACCTGTCTAGACGCTCAAGAACGGCCCCTCTGCGCCGATGACAGTGAGTGAGTAGTGACGACTGCTCACCGCAAGACCAACGGAACTCCAGTGAGTCGCGTAGGTGCGACACCAGCTCGACCGCGGCGATGCCGCCGGCACCAGCGCGACCCCGGTTCCTCGCCCTAGAGGGGTCACGGTGTACAGAAAGCTCGCAGTCATCGGCGCCATCCTCGTTCTGCTCGTGCTCGCGGCAGGCCTCTGCTCGACATCGGTCGCATCGGCCACGCCGAAAGGAAAGGCCCTTCGCTATCGGATCGTCCGGCATGCGCGGACGTACGATGCGGTCAAGGGTCACGGCCGCCGGCTCGCCGTCCCGCATCACGCGGGCTATGTGAAGGTCCACGGCGCGCGCCGCTACAA
>Ga0209538_1001875_pt1 | contig 10912 bp, 8 predicted proteins | sample BarGraNGADG00211_2_FD_184492 | JGI IMG/M metagenome (GOLD analysis project Ga0209538, IMG submission 184492) | Arctic peat soil microbial communities from Barrow, Alaska - Barrow Graham LP Ref core NGADG0004-211 (SPAdes) (version 2) | ecosystem: Environmental > Terrestrial > Soil > Wetlands >... | reverse complement strand
GCGATCGCGGCCCGGTGGGGCCCGCTGCCGTCGGACGACGCAAGTCTAGGGCACCAGGTGCGCTCCACCCGACTGGTGGCGCGCAGCGACGGGCCGGATCGGGTGTGCCGTGGCGACGCGGTGAATGCGCTAGCCCCGCGCGGCGTCGCGCTAGCCCCGCGCGGCGTCGCGGTAGGCCCGCACCGTGAGATCCGCGGTGCGGGCCCAGGTGAACGCCTCTGCCGCGCGTCGCGCACCCTCGGCGAGCGCGTCGTGCCGACCGCCGACCGCCTCCAGCAGCGCCTCAGCGATCTGATCGGGAGTGCCCGGGTCCGCCAGCAGTCCGCCGCCGCCGATGAACTCGGCCATTGACGTGTTTCGCGAGGTCACGACCGGCGCACCGTGCGCCATCGCTTCAAGGACCGGCATCCCGAAGCCTTCCCAGAACGACGGGAAGCAGAAGGCGCGGGCACCCGCGTAGGCCGCGGCGAGCTCGTCATCGTCGAGCCGGCCGAGGAGGTGCACCCGGGAACGGAGTTCCTCGCTCATAGCGGCGGATACCTGCTCGCTCACCTGACCCCAGCCTCGGGGTCCGACCAGCACGAGGTCGAGATCGGGGGATCGCTGCGAGACCTCGACGAATGCGGCGATCAGACCCGCGACGTTCTTGCGCGGCTCGAGCGTCCCGCACCAGAGGATGTACGGCCGGTCCAGCCCTCGGCGCAGGCGGAAGGCGTCGACGGTCGAGCCCGCGACGGTCGCGCTGCGCACGCCGTGCTGGATCACCCGGATCCGCTCGGCCTCGATCCCGTGGGCGACACAGTCGTCGGCCGTCGTCTGGCTCGGCGCGATGACGATGTCCGCTTCGTCCCGGACGATGTCGAACGCTCGCCGGAAGAACGCGTTCCCGCGGGTGGTGAAGAACTCCGGGTTTCGCAGGAAGGCGAGGTCGTGGACCGTCACAACGAGCGGAGCCGTGCGCCGCGGGATGGCCCAGGTCGTGGCGTGGATGACGTCCGCCGCGCCGGCTACCCCGGGTAGGCCCGGGCGGCGCAGTCGGGTCCAGGCCTCGTACAGGACGGGCCTCGGCAGGCGCGAATGGGTCGTCGGCACCGCGATCGGCAGGACCGGGGGAGTCGAGTGCCTGGCGGCGAACCCGGTCAGACGCACGTCTCCGCGCTGCTGGAACTCGCGGGTGAGCTCCTGGATGTAGGTGCCGGATCCGCCGGGAACCTGATGCCAGCACTGCTCGACCACGATGGCGACGTGCGGCGTCGGCTGGTCAGGTGGCACAGGGGGAGACTACGCGGGCCGGCCGGCCACGCGCCCCGGGATCGCTGTGTCACGCCGGGCGGCCCGCCGGGCGGCCCGCCGAGCGGGCGCGCACGAACCTGCGGTGGGTGGCACGGGGTCGGTACGATACCCGGCAGCCGACCAACGCCGACGACAGAAGAGACTCATGAAGGTATTTGTGCAGGTGCCCTGCCTCAACGAGGAGGAGACGCTCCCCCTCGTCCTCAAGTCGATCCCACGCCAGATCGACGGCGTCGACCAGGTCGAGATCCTCGTGATCGACGACGGCTCGACGGATCGCACCGTCGAGGTGGCGCGGCAGCACGGCGTCGTGCACTTCGTGACCCATGCGCGCAACATGGGCCTCGCGCGGTCCTTCCGCGACGGCGTCGACTACGCCCTCCGGAACGGCGCGGACATCGTCGTGAACACCGACGGCGACAACCAGTACCCGCAGGACCGAATCGGCGACCTGGTTCAGCCGCTCCTGCGGGGTGAGGCCGACATCGTCATCGCGGACCGCCAGACCCACGAGATCGAGCATTTCTCGCCGCTCAAGAAGCGGTTGCAGCGCGTCGGCAGCCACGTGGTCAACCGGGCGGCCGGCACGGATCTGCCCGACGCCGCGAGCGGATTCCGCGCGTACTCGCGCGCCTCGCTGTATCGGCTGAATGTCGTGACGCAGTTCAGCTACTGCATGGAGACGATCATCCAGGCGGGCAACAAGCGGCTGCGGATCGTCAGCATTCCGGTGACGACCAACGCGAAGACCCGCGAGTCCCGGCTCTTCTCGAGCATGCGCCAGCATGTCTTCAGGTCCGGCTCGGCGATCACCCGCAGCTACATCATGTTCAAGCCGTACGTGATCTTCCTCAGCCTCGCGGGGTTCTTCTTCATCGGCGCGCTCATCCCGTTCGTGCGGTTCGCGGTGTACTCGTTGACGGGAACCGCGGGCGGCCACGTGCAGTCGCTCATCTTCGGCGCCGCGCTGCTGTTCGCGGCGTTGCTCTCGCTCGCTCTCGGTGTGCTCTCCGACCTGCTTCGTACGAACCGGGTTCTGCTGGAAGAGACGCTGGAGCGCGTCAAAGAGCTCCAGTACCGGCAGTGAGGGCCGAGCGCCCGCTGGGTAGCGGTGAGTGCCCGCCGTCGGCGGCTCGTGTATGGCTGCGCTAGGCGGGAGCGGAATCTTCGGGTGGCGGTGTCCGAATCTTGCGTCGGGTCAAGAAGACGGCGAGACCGGCCGAGACGGCATCCGCAAGGGTCAGCACGAGTCGACTTGCGAGGGCAAGAGCGAGAGCGTCCGGTCGGGCGAAGGTTCCGCCAAGCGCCAGGACGAACGCGCCCTCGCGTACGCCTAGACCGGCGGGGGCAAGAACGGCAAGAAATCCGACCAGCCAGGCGAGGGCGAACGCGCCCGTGACAAGGGTGAATCCCGAGCCTGACCCGGTGATGTGGTGAGCTGACAGGATCCAGGCGTGGAGACCGAAGAGCATCCACATGCAGAGCGACCAGGCAACCGAGCGCCAGACGCCTCGCCCCGAGACCGCCGGCGCGGCGTCACCCTTCCGAGCGAGCCGGAGCCCAATCGTGAGTACTCGGCGCAGCACCGCCGGGATGAGAACTAGACCGCCGATCGGGAGGACGAGTAGAGCCCACCGGTAGGTGGACAAGGTCTCGGGCGTGGAGAACACCAGGCCCGTGCACGCGACCAGAGCGCTTGTGACGACGCCAACGAGCATGGCGAGGATCGCAGCCGTCGCGCCGCGAGCGCGCGAGACACCGCGGTCGCGCGCAAGCTCGACCTGAGCGAGGAGCGGCCAGACGCTTCCGGGCATGTATTTGCCGAGTTGCGACACGAAGAACACCCGCGCCGCCAGACCCACCGGCATGTCTCCGGCGACCGCCGCCATGGCTCCGCGCCAGGACATCATGCTGGCGCCGAGGGCGCAGAGCGAGACCGCGAACGCGAGGGCGATCCGACCCGGACCGAGATCCGAGAGCGAGTGCGCGAGGCTGGTGCGCTCGGAGTAGATGGCGAACCCGAGCAGCGTCACCGCGACGACGCCGAGGACGCTTCGGGCCACGCCGCGGATTCGACCGCGCTTCGACGGTGTCTGCTCGGCGGCTCCGCTCACCGCGACGCGTCCGAGGTCAGCCAGTTCCACATCGACGCGACGCCGTCGCGTAGGCCTGTCCGCGGACTCCAGTCGAGCGCGCGGCGCGCGAGGGCGATGTCGAGCCACGACGAGCTCACGTCGATCGATCGACCGCCCTCGTATTGGATCGCGAGCTGCCCGACGCCGGTGACCTCGCCGATCACCTCCGCGACTTCGGCGAGCGTCGTCGGTGTTCCTGAACCGATATTGATGATCCGGGGCAAGACGTCGTGCGACGCGTGGATCCGCCGAATCGCCTCGCAGATGTCGTCGACGTGGACGTAGTCGCGAGTCAGCTCGAGGCTTCCATAGACGCGGATCGGTTCCTCGCGCAGAACTGCGCGGAGCCAGTGCCCGATCACGCCCTGACCGGGCGCCAGCGCTTGCCCGGGTCCGTACGCATTCGCGATCCGCGCGACGACGTCGCCCGAGGATCGTGATTCGAGCAGGGTCTCGAGCGCGACCTTGGCCCGGCCGTAGGCACTAATCGGGCGGGTGGGCGAGTCTTCGGTGAACGGCAGACTTGTCGCCTCTCCGTACACGGTGCCACCGGAGCTGAGCAGGACGACGCGGGCTGCCGGGTTGACGGACTCGAGCCGATCGAGGAAGTCAGCGAACGCGTCCCGATCGTCAGCGATGCGTTCGGGCTGCTCGGCCGCGATCTGCGGGTTGATGCTCGACGCCGCCCAGATCACGGTCCGGACCTTGCCGAGCTCCGGGTCGAGCTCGCCGTCGACGATGAACGGCATTGCCCGGTCGTACTCAGGCACGGTGTCACCGGTCGCGGCTATCTTCGCGGCGATGGCGGCACCGAGGAAGCCGCGCGCTCCGACGACCGCCGCACCGTGCAATCCTTGCGTCATGAGTCTCCAGCCCTGTGATCGCGCGTGAGGCGCCCCCGCCTCCTCGTCCTCGCTTCGACCTTTCCGGGCCGTGCGAATGACGGTACCCCGGCTTTCGTTCGGGACCTCGCGCTCCGGGAAGTGGTGCATTTCGACACCCTAGTGGTTGTGCCGAGGGTCCCAGGTTCCCCGCGTCAGGAGGCGGTTGGGGAGGTCGTGGTCCGGCGATTCCGCTACTTCCCGGCACGGTGGGAGGACCTCGCTCACGGAGCGATCCTGGAGAACCTGAGAGCACGGCGGAGCCGATGGCTCCAGGTCCCTCCGTTCCTCATCGCGGAGTGTTGTGCGGTCTTGCGGGCCGTCCGGAGCGACAAGCCGGACGTTATCCACGCACACTGGATCTTGCCCCAGGGTGTGGTCGCGAGACTGTGTGCGCCGCGCGTTCCGCTCGTGCTCACGACCCTCGGCGGTGACCTCTACGCGGTGGACTCGCCGCTCGCGCGGAAGGTGAAGGCGTGGACCCTTCGTGGCGCGGGCGCGGTCACCGTGATGAACGAGGAGATGCGCGCACGCGTGATCGAGCTGGGGGTGTCACCGGACCGGGCTCGGGTGCTTCCGATGGGGGCGGACGTGTCCGCGGTGCGTCAGGCGCCGCGCCGCGCTCCTGCGCCGTCGGCTCCGGTGCAGTTCCTCTTCGTGGGGCGACTGGTCGAGAAGAAGGGCTTGGTGGTCCTCCTCGATGCCTTGCGCTCGCTGGAGGCGGCCGGCGGGTGGGCGCTGACGGTGGTCGGCGACGGTCCTCTGCGGGCGGAGCTCGAGCGAACGTCGTCGGGCTTGCCGGTCTCGTTCCAGGGGCAGCTCGGGCGGACGGAGTTGTCGCTCGCGTACAGCGCCAGCGACGTCGCTGTCTTCCCTTCGGTCCGCGCGGCCTCCGGCGACCAGGACGGCTTGCCGGTCGCGCTGCTCGAGGCCATGGCCGCGGGTTGCGGGATCGTGGCCTCGGACCTGCCGGGGATCAACGAAGCGGTCCAGAACGGAACGTCCGGGATCCTGGTCGAGCCTGGAGACTCGGGCAAACTCGCCAGTGCTCTCCACCAGATGCTCGAGTCCGCTGACATCAGGGCTCGGATGGGTCAGAGTGCGCGTGAGAGGGCCGACGCGTTCGACGTGTCGCGCATTGGCGACAAGTACGTCGCGCTCCTCATGAGCGTCTGCCGAACGCCAGCGGGGACCTCGTCGTGACCTCGCCGGTCGCGGCGCGCCGTTCGGATCCGACCGGCGTCGAGTACTAGACGGCCACGGGAGCCATCGGGCATGCGACTACTCATCGACGCGACCGCGATCCCCGCCGATCGTGGGGGGGTGGGCCGCTATGTCGACGCGATGGTGCCGGCGCTGGCCCGAGCGGGAGTCGATCTGGCCGTAGCATGCCAGCCGCGAGACGCCGAGCACTTCGCGGCGGCCGTTCCCGACGCGGAGATCGCGGTCGGCCCCGGCCTTCTCGAGCGACGGCCCGCCCGCCTCGCGTGGGAACAGCTCGCGCTGCCGCGGCTCGCGCGATCGTTGCGCGTCGACGTGCTGCACTGCCCCCATTACACGATGCCGCGTCTGGTCGCCGTGCCCGTCACCGTCAGCGTCTACGACGCGCTCTTCTTCACGCACCCGGAGCTTCACCTGGCTGTGAAGGCGCGCTTCTTCCGTGCAGCGACGCGTTACGCGGTGCGGCACGCGGATTCCGTCGTGGTCCCCTCCATCGCCACCCGCGACGAGGTCCTGCGGGTCGCCGGTGGCGACCCCGCGCGGTTCCACGTCGCGCATCTCGGAGCGGACAGCACGGTGTTCCATCCAGTCGACGCCGCCGAGCGCCGGAGGGTTGCCGATTCCCTCGGTCTTCAGGACACGCCGTACGTGGCGTTCCTCGGCACCCTCGAACCGCGCAAGAACGTCCCCGCCTTGATCCGCGGTTGGGTGAGTGCCGTTCGGGATCAGGCCGATCCGCCGGCTCTCGTACTCGCGGGCGGGCGCGGATGGGACGACGCCGTGGACGGTGCGATCGCGGACGTACCCGACCATCTCACCGTGCTCCGACCGGGCTACCTGCCGCTGGACGACCTCGCGGGCTTCCTCGCCGGTGCACAGGTGGTGGCGTACCCGAGCCTCGGCGAGGGCTTCGGTCTTCCCGTGCTCGAGGCGATGGCCTGTGGCGCCGCGGTCCTCACCACCCGGCTGCTCTCGCTGCCGGAGGTCGGTGGAGACTCCGTCGCCTACTGCGACCCCTCGGCCGACGGCATCGCCGCGGGCTTGGCGAATCTGCTCGCGGACGAGCCCACCCGGGCGCAGCTGTCACGTGCTGGTCTCGCGCGGGCCGGCGAGTTCACCTGGGACGCCGCTGCTGTTGCCCACGTCGAGGCGTACGCCGCCGCGATCAGTGCTCGCGGAGCCCGCTGACATAGGTCTCGACCTCGGACCAGACGGGCAGGAACCCTTGCTGCCGCGCCCGGGCGAGGCTCGGCGCCGCGGCGTCCTTGTCGGACAGCTGGATGGAGATCGGCTCACCGTTGCGGCCCAGCGTGGGCCACTCGATCCCGATCTCGGGGTCGAGTGGGTGGACGCCGTGCTCCCGGCCGGGCGCGTACGGCGTCGAGCAGAGATACAGCACGGTGGAGCGGTCCTCGAGCGACACGAAGGCGTGGCCGAGTCCTTCGGAGAGGTACACCGCACGGCGGTCGTCGTCGTCGAGCAGGATGCTGTCCCACGTGCCGAAGGTGGGCGAGCCGACCCGGATGTCCACGATCACGTCGAGGACCGCGCCACTCGGGCAGGTGACGTACTTGGCCTGGCCGGGGGGCACGTCCGCGTAGTGGATGCCGCGCAGGACGCCCGCGGCGGAGACCGAGCAGTTCGCCTGCTGGAGGTCGAGATGCTGACCGGTGGCTTCCGCGAAGGGCGCATCCTTGAAGCACTCGAGGAACAGGCCGCGAGGGTCGCCGTGCTGCGTCGGGGTGAACTCCCAGGCGCCCGGAACGCTGAGTTCGCGGTAGTGCATCGGCGCTTCCTCTCGTTTGTGGCGAAGCCAGTGCGGCAGACCAGGGTTGCGCCGAGCGGGCGCTCAGCGCCCGAGATCGAGGAGGCCGAGCAGGTAGGTGCCGTACCCGGATTTGAGGAGTTTTTCGGCGCGGGTCCGGAGCTGGTCGTCGGTCAGGAAGCCTTGTCGCCAGGCGACTTCTTCGGGGGCGCCGATCTTCAGGCCCTGGCGGTGTTCGATGGTGCGGACGTAGTCGGAGGCTTCCAGGAGTGAGTCGAAGGTGCCGGTGTCGAGCCAGGCCGTGCCGCGGGGGAGGACCTCGACCTGGAGGCGGCCCTGGCGGAGGTATTCGCGGTTGACGTCGGTGATCTCGTACTCGCCGCGGGCGGAGGGCTGGAGGTCACGGGCGATGGCGATGACGTCGTTGTCGTAGAAGTACAACCCTGGCACCGCGTAGTTGCTCTTCGGCTGGGTGGGCTTCTCCTCGAGCGAGAGGGCGCGCCCGGTCGCGTCGAACTCGACGACGCCGTAGGCGGACGGCTCCGCGACCCGGTAGGCGAAGACCGCGCCGCCGTCGATCTCCTCGAACCGGGAAAGGGTGGTCCCGAGGCCGGGGCCGTAGAAGATGTTGTCGCCGAGGACGAGGGCCGCCGAGTCGCCGCCGACGAAGTCCGCCCCGATGACGAACGCCTGGGCAAGGCCGTTCGGCTCGCTCTGGGTGGCGTAGCTGATCGAGATGCCGAACTGCGAACCGTCGCCGAGCAGCCGCTGGAACTGCTCGGCCTCATGCGGCGTCGTGATGACCAGCACGTCCTGGATCCCGGCAAGGATGAGCGTCGAGAGCGGGTAGTAGACCATCGGCTTGTCGTAGACCGGCACGAGCTGCTTGCTGACCCCGATCGTGATCGGGTGCAACCGGGTGCCGGACCCACCGGCCAGGATGATTCCGCGCATGGTCCCCCAGTGTGCCGCATGCCGGGTCGTGCCGCTGCCACTCACCGGGACCCCGTGGCGAGCCGGTGGGGCGATCGGTCCGGTCCGTTGCCCCTCCCTGCCGCACTGGGCAGCCCTGACCGAGAGGTCTCGCGCGGCGTGCCGCAGGCCATGACGTAACCTGGCGACCATGCTCAGACAGGCGCTCAAGGCCGCTGTGGCACGCCGTTCTGTCGGCAGCATCACGGCCTTCGTGGCGCCGGTTGTGCTCTTCGGGATCCTGCTCGGACCGGCCCTCGTCGGGCGCGCGACCTTCGCCGCGGTCGATCTTGTCGAGCAGCGCTCCCCGTGGAGCAGCACGAGCACGATCGATCACATCACCAACGGCTGCGTCGCCGACACCGTCGACACCATCCTGCCTGGGTACTTCGCGCTCCGTGACCGACTGAGCGCCGGTGACGCCGTCCCGCTCTGGGATCCGTTGCCGGCGGCGGGGCGGTCGGTCGAGGCCACGATCGAGTACGGATACCTCTCCCCGATCGTGCTCGCCTCGCTGCCATTCCCGCCGAACTACGCCCCGGTCATCTTCAAGCTCCTCGAGCTGATCCTGATCGGGCTCGGGATGTGGTTGTGGTTCCGGCTCATCGGGATCAGCAGGTCGGCCAGCATGGTGGCGAGCCTCGTCTTCGCGACGAGCGGCTTCATGGTGATGTGGACGAACTGGCCACAGACACGCACTGCCGCCTTCTTCCCGCTGGTCTTCTGGGGGGCCGAGCGCATCGTGAAGGGTCGATCGATCCGGAGTGCGTGGCCACTCGCCCTCACCCTCGCCTCGCTGGTGGTCAGCGGGTTCCCGGCGGTCGCCGTGCACGGCATCTACGCCGCGATGGCGTACGCGATCGTGCGACTGGTTGCGGACGGGTTGCGCGACGGCGCCCCGAGGAAGATCGCGCGATCGCTCAAGGTGCTCGCGATCGGGATCGGAGCCGTCCTGGTCGGGCTCGGCACGATTGCCTTCCAGCTCCTTGCGACGGCCCAACAGCTCTCGGAGACGGACCTCGGGTACCGCACGCACCAGTGGATGGCCACGCTGTCCTCGCTCCAGGCGATCACCACCGTCTTCGGGCTCGGTCTGGGTACCTGTGGAAAGGCAGGGCGCTGGGGAAGCGTCATCCCGATCGAGGGCAACTTCTTCATCGGAGCAGGGGCACTCGTGCTCGTCATGGCCGCGATCGCGTTGCCGCGGGCGGCGTCCCTCGCCCGTGGCGTCCGAGCTTTCATGATCGGTGCGGCCGCGCTCACGGTCGGAGCCATCTTCCTCGGCGGACCGATCAGCTACGCGCTCCACTTCCTCCCGTACATGGACAACAGCCTGATGCCCCGGGCACGGGGGATCGCCGGGCTGTTCTTCGCCGTCCTCGCCGGGATCGGGTACGACGCGATCCGCAACCATCGCTCGAAGACCCCGACCAGGCTCGGCTGGTTCACCCTCGGGGCGGTGCCCGTCGCCCTGGGCCTGGTGACTCTGCTGACCGTCGACGTGGGCGCGCAGGAGAGTGGCTTCCGTGCCACGACCCTGTCGGTCGCGGTCGGCGTCGGATCTGCCGTCATCGTGTGGGTTGCCTGGGTTGCCGCAATCAGTCCGCACTTCACCCGCGTCAGGGTCATCGCGATCGCGTTGATCCCCATCGCGATCGCCGCGGAGGGCTGGTTCATCACGAACGCCTTCTGGCCCCGTGTCCCGGACAGTGAGCTCTATCGTCAGACCGACACGACGACGTACCTTGCCGCGCACGACGGCGAGGACCGGATGGTCCCGGTGGCGAAGGCGTTCTGGGCCACCGACGGCGAGGCGTACGGCCTGCGCACCGTGACCGCTCACACCTTCGTGACGCCGGAGTGGCGAGCGCTCATCGAGGCGATCGATCCCGACGCGTTCCTGACCCCGACGTACAGCAAGTTCTTCGACCCGAGCGCGATGAGCAACCCCCTCCTGGATCGCCTGTCGGGGAAGTACTTCGTGCTGCCCTTCCTGAGTCAGCCGTTGGGCTCTCGGGTTCCCGTCGACACCGGCCTCACGGCCGGCGCGCTGGGGAGTGGCGAGACGCTCACCTTCGAGGTGCCGGTCGGCCGGTTGCGAGGCATTGATCTCCGCCTTGCCAAGCCGGTTGTCGGCGGAGATCTGACGGTCACTGCGTCGGACGGCACGACCGCCGTCTCGACGACGGTTCCGCTGAAGGGCCGGACCGCGCTCATCGTGCCGCTCACCGGCGAGGCCATGCGTGACTCCGGCAGGATCACCGTGAAGGTCACGCACACGTCGCCGGCGCCGCTGGCACTGGCGAGCGACACCGCCGGCGGTCCGGTGGTCGACGCGGTCTACGGCACCGACGGGTACACGCTCGTCCGGGCGGTCGATGCGGCGATCTACCTGCGACCGACGAGTCTCGAGCGGATCCGTTGGGCCACCGCCTTCCGTGCCTACACGAGCACGGACGAGTTCCTCTCGCTCGCGAGCTCCGAGCCGCCGGCGACCGTGCTCCTCGACTCGGAGACGGCCCGGACGGCATCGATCTCGGGTGCCGGCGCGACGGTCGACGTGGTGGCCGACGGAGGCGACACGACAAAGGTCGACGTCGTCGCCGCGGGCGACGGCCTGCTGGTGATCGGCGATGCGTGGCGGG